>Ga0153916_10001679_pt1 | contig 16014 bp, 15 predicted proteins | sample Opewatmetagenome_FD_109642 | JGI IMG/M metagenome (GOLD analysis project Ga0153916, IMG submission 109642) | Freshwater wetland microbial communities from Ohio, USA - Open water 3 Core 3 Depth 4 metaG | ecosystem: Environmental > Aquatic > Freshwater > Wetlands | place: USA: Ohio, Lake Erie...
GATGATCTCCAGCTCGAGGGAGCGTCGGAGTCTGCCTTCTGGCGCCGCGTCGCCGCCATGCGGCCCGCGGTGCTGGTGTTGTGGCTCGAGGGCGCGGACCTGGCGCACGCCACCCTGCCAGCCACCGGGGCGAGCCTGCCGGTCTATCTGTCGTTCCAGCTGACGCGCGGACAGCACCCCGACGCAGCGCGTCTGGGTGGCGCCGACTTGCGCCTCGTGTATCCCTCGGACCTGCCACCGCGGCACGATGCGCGGCTGCTGCGCAGCAGATTCTGGTTGCACAACAAGGGCCTGGGGCCCGGTGACGAGACCGTGCAGGTGAACACCCTGTTCACCATGACGAGCGTCAGCGACGTGATCGGCCATCTGGCCGACAGTTTTTCACGCGACTACTTCGTGGAGCGTCTCGAGCACGTCGTCGGGCAGACCCCGATGCCCTCGATCTTTCCGCAGGTCAGCCTGGGGCCGGGTCAGCGTTACGCCGCCAAGGGCGCGCAGGTCGTGCAACTCGCCGAACCCGGAGGCGGCGGCATGAAGGCGCTGTCCGGCTGGATCGTGCCCTGAACGGCAAGGACCCCCGTCCGCCGCCACGAAACCAGCCCCGGCGTCCCGGGGCCTGGCTCAGGGGAAATCCGCAGTCCCACCGCACGTCAGCGCCGCAGCGGGGCGCAGCGCGATGCCAGCCGACCCAAAGGTAGGGTTGGGACATAGCGGAAATTGGAGGTTTCTATGTAGTTTGAAATACGGTCCTCCTCGTACTGACTGCAGTGCGTCGCACGAATACCGTAGGGCCATCGGCGAAATCTGCTCAGAAATACCCATCCGGCAGGCCATGGCACGAGCGGATGGGGGCCGGGGGAGCGAGGACGAGAGGGATCCATGCAATCAGCACGCAGTGCAGTCAGTCGGGTGCCGGGCAGGCTCACGCGGGGTTTCACCTTGCTGGAACTGCTGGTGGTCATGGTCATCATCGGCCTGCTGGCCGGTTACGTGGGCCCCAAGTATTTCTCGCAGATCGGCAAATCCGAGATCAAGGTGGCGCGCGCGCAGATCGACGCGCTGGAAAAGGCCTTGGACCAGTACCGCCTGGATACCGGCCACTATCCGCCCATGGAGCAGGGCCTGGCCGCCCTCGTGACACGCCCCGGCAATGAGCCCAAGTGGGATGGCCCCTACCTCAAGAAAGGGGTACCGGGCGATCCCTGGGGCAACCCTTACGTCTACCGCCAGCCGGGCGAGCACGGCGACTTCGACCTGCTGTCCTACGGCAAGGACGGGCAGGCCGGCGGCTCGGGCGAGGCTGCGGACATCACCAACTGGTAGGTCGCAGGCAGCAGCGGACCCGGTCATGAATTACGAAGTCAAAGCCCTGCGCGCCGACGCCGTCGTGGCGCTGCTACTCGACGCCGCCGACGAAGGCGACGCCCGGGCCCAGGCGCGCTCGCAAGGCTACACCGTGCTGGCCATCAAGGCACGGCAGTCCTGGCAGGCCTGGAGCTGGCGGCGAAGCGCGCCGTTTCCCCTCGTCCTCTTCAGCCAGGAACTGCTGGCGCTGCTCAACGCCGGCCTGACCGTGGTCGAAGCGATCGAGACGCTGGCGGAAAAGGAGAGCCGCCCCGAGGCCAGGAAGACGCTGCGCCAGATCATCACCGACCTGTACGAGGGGCGCACGCTGTCGCACGCGCTGCAGCGCTTCCCGGCTGATTTCCCGCCGCTGTACGTGTCGACCGTGCGCGCCAGCGAGCGCACCGGCGACCTCCACGAGGCCATGCGCCGCTACATCGCCTACCAGACGCAGGTGGACTTCGTGCGCAAGAAGGTGGTGAGCGCCTCGATCTATCCCTTGCTGCTGATCGGCGCCGGTGCGCTGGTGACGGCGTTCCTGATGGCCTATGTGGTGCCGCGTTTCAGCCGCATCTACGAGGACATCGGCACCGACCTGCCGCTGATGTCCCGCCTGCTGTTGCAGTGGGGCCAGCTGATGCAGACGCACGCGTGGCTGATCCTGGCGCTGTGTGTCGGTCTGCTCGCGGGAGCCGTGTACGCTGCCCGCCAGCCCGGCACGCGGGCCTGGCTGATGCGCCGCCTGTGGGCCATTCCCGCCATTGGCGTGCGCATGCGCATTTATCAGCTGGCGCGTTTTTACCGCACGCTGGGCATGCTGCTCGCGGGCGGCATCCCGGTGGTACAGGGCCTGCGCATGGTGGCCGACCTGCTGCCGCCAGGGCTGCGCGCCGACCTGGACCGCGCCGCCCTGATGATCAACGAAGGGCGCGCCATTTCGCAGGCCATGGAAGCGCACCGGCTGGCCACGCCGGTGGCGCTGCGCCTGCTGCGGGTGGGGGAGCGCACCGGGCGCATGGCCGAGATGATGGAGCGCATCGCCGACTTCCACGACGAGGAGATGGCGCGCTGGGTGGACTGGTTTACGCGCCTGTTCGAACCGCTGCTGATGGCGCTCATCGGGCTGATGATCGGCGGCATCGTGGTGCTCATGTACCTGCCCATCTTCGAACTGGCGGGGAGCCTGCAATGAACACAGTGGCCGAGGACGTCGCACCCATTTCCCCGGAACAAATCCGCGAGGCACGCCTGCTTGCGGCCGCCGCCCAGCGCCGCCTCAACGAAGTGCTGGAGGAGCGCAGCGCCCTGGGGCCCGAATCCTATACGCGCGCCGTCGCCCTGGCCCTGGGCTACCCGGCATTGGGCATGGCCGAGCTGCATGCGATGGAGCCGGCCTGGGAGCTGCTGCCATTTGCCAGCGCGCTGGAGCGCGGCTGCGTGCTGCTGCGCACGGCGGCCGGCCAGCTGGTGCTGGCCCTGGGTGACGCTTTCGACCGCGACCTGCAGGACTGGGCTCAATCCGCCATCGGTGCCGAATATGAGATCCGCCTCGTGCACGCCAGCGACCTCGCCGCCTACCTGGCACGGCATGAAGAGACCCTGCGCGCCATGGACAGCCTGCTGCCCGATGCGCAAAAAGTCGTCGACGGCGGCGCGCACGTGGAGGACCTGTCCTACAAGACCATCAGCGAGGACACCAGTCCCGTGGTCAGGCTGGTCAACTCCACGCTGTACGACGCCTTCAAGCTGGCGGCGAGCGACATCCACCTGGAGAGCGTGCCCACCGGACTGGTCATCAAGTACCGGCTCGATGGCGTGCTGACGACGGCCGGCTCCATGCCGGGCACCGACCTGGCCGAGCAGGTGATCTCGCGCATCAAGGTGATGTCGGAGCTGGACATCGCCGAGCGCCGCATACCGCAGGACGGCCGCTTCAAGGTCAGTGCCCGCGGCCGGGCGGTGGACTGCCGCGTCTCCATCATGCCCAGCATCTACGGCGAAGACGCCGTGGTGCGCATCCTGGACAAGCAGGCGTTGAGCGACCAGATGCAGGGCCTGCGCCTGACCGTGCTGGGCTTCGACGAACGTTCCGTCGAGATCGTGCGTCGCCTCTCCAACGAACCTTACGGCATGCTGCTGGTGACCGGGCCCACAGGCAGCGGCAAGACCACCACGCTGTACGCGGCCATCAGCGAAATCAACCACGGCCAGGACAAGATCATCACCATCGAGGACCCGGTCGAGTACCAGTTGCCCGGCGTGCTGCAGATTCCCGTCAACGAGAAGAAGCAGCTGACCTTCGCCCGCGGCCTGCGCTCCATCCTGCGGCACGATCCCGACAAGATCATGGTGGGCGAGATTCGCGATCCGGAGACTGCGGAAATCGCCGTGCAGTCGGCGCTGACGGGCCACCTGGTCTTCACCACGGTGCACGCCAACAACGTGTTCGACGTCATTGGCCGTTTCGTGCATATGGGGGTTGATCCCTACAGCTTCGTCTCGGCCATCAACGGCATCGTGGCCCAGCGCCTGGTGCGCGTGATCTGCCCGCATTGCGCGGCGGACGATCAGCCCGACGCCCAGCTGCTCAAGGACTCGGGTTTGATGGACGAGCAGGTGCAGGGCTTCGTGTTCCGCACCGGACGTGGCTGTGGCCATTGCCGGGGCACGGGCTTCAAGGGGCGCCGCGCGATTGCCGAGATTCTTTGCCTGAACGACGAGATTCGCGAGCTGATCGTGGCCCGCGCCCCCATCCGCACCATCCGCGAGGCCGCCGCCCGCACGGGTACGCGGTTTCTGCGCGATGCGGCCATGGACCTGGTGCGCAACGGCGAAACCACTTTGCAGGAGATCAACCGTGTCACCTTCGTTTAAGACCGGCCTGTCCCGCGGTCGTGAACACGCGCAACGCGCGCTCAGCACCGGCGCCGCTTCCTTGCTGCCGTGGCTGAAGAACCGGCGGTTGCGCCCGGATGCGCTGGCGGTGGCGCTCTATCCCGGTCACCTGCAGATCGCGCGTCTGGGCGGAGGGTGGCGACGCCGCGTGAAGCAGCAGGAGACCCTCACGCTGGCGACCGCGCCCGCCGGTGCGCCGGCATGGCAGCCGGCGCTCGAAGCCCTGGCCACGCTGGTGAGCAGCGGCCAACTGGCCGGGGCTCGGGTGTCGCTGGTGCTGTCCAGCCACTTCGTTCACTACACGCTGGTGCCGTGGAACGATCTGCTCAGGAGCGAGGCGGAGAAGGTGGCCTATGCGCGGCAACGTCTGGTGCGCGTGCATGGCGAGGCGGCGCAGGGCTGGGCCCTGCGGCTCAGCGCTGCGGGCGTGCACCAGGCCCGCCTGGCCTGCGCAATTCCCGGGGCACTGCTGCAGGCCGTGGAGGAGGTGATGGCGCCGCTGGGGCAGCGCTACGTCTCGCTGCAGCCACATCTGATGGCGTGTTTCAACCGCTGGGCCCCGCGCCTGGACACGCAGGCGCGCTGGCTCGCCGTGGCCGAGCCCGGCCTGATGTGTCTGGCCCTGCTGCAGGACGGGCAGTGGCAAAGTGTGCGCACGGTCAGGATGAAAGGCGACGGGATCGAGCGGCTGCCCGACCTGCTGCGGCGCGAAAGCTGTCTGGTCGACGGCACGGGCGGCACGGAACGGCTCTCCGTGCTGGGCCTCCCGCTTCCGGCAGGCAAGACGCTGGCCGGCGGTCCGTGGCAGCTGGATCGACCCAAGGCGGCGGCGGCCGGGCGTGGTTCGGCCGGCATGGACGCGGCCATCGCTGCCGTACTGGATGCCTGAAGCCATGCGCCACCTGAGCCTCGACTTCCGCCGCCGTGCCTGCCCGGCCTGGGTGGGGGCGGCCCTGCTGGCGGCCGGCCTGGGCGCCGCCGCCCTCCTGGGCCTGCAGCATCGGCAACTGGGCACCGAGACCACCCTGGCCGAGGCCCGCTTGCGTGCGCAGGGCCCGGCGGCGCGCAAGAAAGTCTACCTGCCCGTGGCCGGCCGCGACGTGCAACGTGTGGCGCTGGAGCTCAAGGTGGCGCGCGACGTCGCGCAGCAGCTGGGCATGCCGTGGGACGAGTTGTTCCGCAGCGTCGAAGCGGCCGATGCGCCGACCGTGGCCCTGCTGGGCATCGAATCGACCGCCGACCGCCAACGAATCCAGATCAGCGCGGAGGCCAAGAACCTCGACGCCATGTTGCGCTACCTCCAGGACCTGGAAGGGCGCTCCTTGTTTTCGGATGTCTATCTGCACAACCATCAGATCCAGCAACAGGATCCGCAACGCCCCGTGCGCTTCACGCTCAGTGCCACCTGGCTGGTGCGCAGACAGGACGGGCCCACATGAAGACGCTGTCACGCTCGCTCAATCGCCTGGTGGCGGGCCTGGGCATGCCCGGCATCCTCGGCCTGGGCCTGCTGGCCTTCTGTGCGGCCTTCTACGCTTCGACGCTCGCGCCGCAGCGCACGCACCTGGAAGAACTCCGGCTCGAAGCCGACCGGCGCGAACGCAAACGGCCGCCGACGCTGGATGAGGATCCAGGCTATTCGCGCGAGGCCCTGGGCGCCTTCTACAGTTTCTTTCCGCCCAGCAATCATCTGTCGGACCAGATCCGCAAGATCTACGCCGCCGCCGAGCGCCAGAACGTACAGCTGGAGCAGGGCGACTACCGGGCCTCGAAGGACAGCGCGGGCGAGCTGGTGCGCTACCAGATCAGCCTGCCTCTCAAGGGCAGCTACACGCAGATACGCAAGTTCATCGCCGCTGTGTTGTCGGACCTGCCCAATGTCTCGCTCGAGAGCATCCAGTTCGAGCGACAGCGTGTCGGCGACCCCACGGTCGAGGCCAAGATCAAGCTCGTGATGTTTCTGGGGCGGCGATCATGACGAGGCTCGCGTCGCGCCGCGAGTGGGGGCTGCTGGGTCTGGCCGTCCTGGTGATCGGCCTGTCGCTCTCGCTGGCGCACGGCAACCGGACCGAGACGACGGTCGTCGAGGCCGTTGAATCCGCAAGCCCGCAACGTACGGAGACATCCGCGCGCCGGCCGGAGGTCGGCGCCACGGCAGCGGAGCTCGACCTGGCGCGCCTGCGGCGTCGCGCCGATGCCCGCGAGCCAGCCAACGCGTTCAACAGCCGGTCCTGGTACGTCCCGCCGCCGCCGCCGCCTCCGCCGCCCAAGGTCGAACCTCCGCCACCGAGCGCGCCGCCGCTGCCATTCACCTATTTTGGCCGCTACGTCGAGGCGGGCGTGCCCACCTTCTTTCTGGCCCGGGGCGACCGCGTGCTGACGGTGAGGGTAGGGGACATCCTGGACGGCATCTACCGGGTCGAGGGGGTCGAAGGTTCCAACATGAACCTGATCTACATCCCCCTGAACATCAAACAGACACTGGACATCGGGAGTGCCGGATGACACATCGCGACATACATCTGCCGACGCCAGCAGGATGGAGCGTCCGGCCGCGGGTCGACGGTCCGCTGACGGAGGAGCGCGCATGAGCGGCCTGACGCAGACCCTGCGCCGGCACGGCGCGACGGCATTGACGATGGGCCTGATCGTGATGGGCTGCTCCAGCGTGCCGTCGGCGTCCGACCTCAATCGCGAGGGCAAGGATCTGCTGGAGCAGGGCAAGGTGCTGGAGGCGGTCGAGAAACTGGGCATGGCCAGCAGCCGCGACCCGGGCAATGTGGCGTACCGGCGCGACTACACGGCCACCCGGGAGAAGGTGCTGACGCAGCTCATCGCCATCGGGAACGCCGAGCGCGATGCGGAGCGGTTTGATACCGCCAATGCGGCATACATGCGGGCCTTGCAGATTTCCCCACAGGACCCGCGCGCCCGCGGCGGCCTGGAGAGCGTGATCCGCGACCGGCGGCATGCCGGCGTGGTGGCCGAGGCGCAGGCCCTGTTCAAGAAAGGGTTGCTGGACAAGGCGTCGGCGCTGCTCGCTTCGGTCTTCCTCGAGCACCCGAACCACGAGAAAGCGCTGGAACTGCAGCGCCAGATCAACGAGAGCGAGGCCAAACGGCTGGCGGCCATGCCTGCGCTCGACGCGAATTTCAAGAAGCCGGTGACGCTGCAATTCCGGGAGGCCAACCTGCGCATGGTGTTCGAGTCCATCTCGCGCGCCAGCGGCATCAACATCCTGCTGGACAAGGACGTCAAGCCCGACCTGCGGACTTCGCTCTTCGTGCGCAACGTGAGCGTCGAGGACACCATCGAGCTGATCCTGATGCAGAACCAGCTGCGCAAGAAACAGCTCTCCGGCAACACCGTCTATGTCTACCCGAACCTGCCGGCCAAGAGCAAGGAATATCAGGAACTCAAGGTCCGCAGTTTTCACCTCGTGCATGCCGATGCCAAGCTCATGCTGACCATGCTCAAGACGATGCTGAAGGTCAAGGACATCGTGGTCAACGAGAAGACCAACTCCGTCATCATGCGTGACACGCCGGAGGCGATCCAGCTGGCAGAAAAGATCGTGGCCGATCAGGACATCGGTGACCCCGAGGTCATGCTGGAGGTGGAGGTGCTGGAGATCACGAACACCCTGGCCTCCGAGCTCGGCATCCGCTACCCGGGCCAGATCACGCTCACGCCGTCCGCGCCGGGCGGTGGTCCGATCACCGTCGGCAACATCGGTGATTCGTTTGCCAGGGACCAGCTGCTCGTGACGCCGGTGCCGACCTTCACCTTCAACGCCAGCCTCACCAAGTCCGACACCAACGTGCTGGCCAGTCCGCGCCTGCGGGTGCGCAACAAGGAGAAGGCCAAGATCCACATCGGCGACCGCCTGCCCGTCTTCACCAACTCGGTCACGCCGCTGGCCACTGGCGCGGCCGTGACCACGGGTACCGTGCAGTACGTCGACACCGGCATCAAGCTGGAGGTGGAGCCCACCATCAACCCCACGAGCGGCGTATCGATCAAGATGCAGCTGGAGGTCAGCGTCGCCGGGGCGCCGGTGACCAACCCGCAGTCGGGTACCACCGCCTATCCGATCTCGACGCGCAGCACGTCGACGGTGCTGCAGCTCAAGGATGGCGAGACCAACGTGATTGCCGGCCTGATCCGGGACAGCGAGACGGCCGCCAGGGTCATGATCCCCGGCCTGGGTGAAGTCCCGGTCCTGGGTCGCCTGTTCGGCAGCAAGAAGACCGACGGCGCCAAGACCGAGATCATTCTCTCCATCACGCCGCGTCTGATGAGCAAGGCCAACATGCCTTCGGCCAAGCTGCTGGAGTTCTGGAGCGGCACCGAAAGCAATCTGCGCAGCGAACCGTTCCAGCTCAGCCCCACGGGCTCGGTGTCGATCTCCGGCGACGCCGGTGCCGCTCTGCTTGCCGGGACGCCGGTTCGGGGCGTGCCGTTGCCGCCGCCCCCGCGCCCGAGCATTCTGCCCGCGCCCGGAGCCGCGCCTCGTGCGACCGCACCCGCACCCGCACCCGCGCCGACGCCGACGCCGACGCCGACGCCGACGGCCGCCGAAGCGGTGGAATCGATGTCCTTCAACTGGCAGGGTCCGGGGCAGGCCAAGGTGGGCAGTCGCCTGTCCCTCACGCTCAACACACGCTCGCTGCAGCCGGTCGGCACTCTGGGTCTGGTCGTGAGCTATGACCCATCCATGCTCAAGGCGGTGGATGCAAGCGAGGGCAGTTTCGTCAGCCAGGGCGGTCCGAACGTCAAGTTCACCAGGGACATCGACCAGGGCAACGGCCAGATTGCGCTGGAGCTGGCGAGTTCGGGTGAGCAGGGCGTCAAGGGCAGCGGGGGATTCGCCGTGCTGACCTTCGAGGTGTTGGCGGCGGGCGAGGCGCAGGTCAGCGTGGAGCGCGTCAGTCCGACCGGTCCCGTCGGCGAGACGGTCAATTTCACGGCGCCATCCAGCCACGCCGTCAGTCTGAGTCCCTGACATGACGCTGCGCCGGAATTTCCAGGGCTTCACGCTCATCGAACTGGTCATCACGCTGGCCATCGTCGGCTTGCTGGCGGGCATGGCCCTCCCGGCCATGGAACTGGTGGTGCAGCGCAACAAGGAGCAGGAATTGCGCCAGGCCCTGCGCGAGATCCGCAAGGGCATCGATGCCTACAAGCAGGCGGTGGATGAAGGGCGCATCGCCCGCATCGTCGGGGACTCGGGCTATCCGCCCTCGCTGGACGTGCTGGTCGAAGGCGTACCCGACTTGCTGAGCCCCAACAAGCGCAAGATCTACTTCCTGCGGCGCATCCCGCGCGACCCCCTGTCGGTGGACCCGACGCTGGCGCCCGAGCAGACCTGGGGCCTGCGCAGCTACGAGAGCGATCCGGACAACCCGTCCCAGGGTCGCGACGTGTACGACGTCTATACCCTCGCCGCCGGCATCGGGATCAACAGGATCCCGTACCGCGATTGGTAGGCCGCCCATGCGCAATCACCGTTCCCTGCGCGGATTCACGCTGATCGAGCTCCTGGTGGTGATGGCCATCGTGGCACTGCTGGTGTCGCTGGCATCGCCGCGCTATTTCGGCAGCCTGAGTCGATCCAAGGAGACGGCGTTGCAGCAGACGCTGGCGGTGGTACGCGACTCGATCGACAAGTTCTACGCCGACCAAGGCAAGTATCCGGACGACCTGGCGACGCTCGTGAGCAGGCGTTACTTGCGCAGCCTGCCCCTGGATCCTGTCACGGGCAGCGCTGCAACCTGGATCGTGGTGCCGCCGGACGACCCCGAAAAGGGCGGTGTCTATGACATCCAGAGCGGCGCCGACGGCGCCGGGCACAACGGCAAGCCGTTCAGGGAGTGGTGACCATGGCAAGAGGCATGCACTTGCGCTTGGCGGCACGCGGTCGCGCGACTCGCATGGCCAGCTGCGGGTTCACCTACATCGGCCTGCTGATCATGGTGGCGCTGGCCGGGATTGCGCTGACCGTCGTCAGCCAGGTGTGGCTGACCGTGCAGACCCGGGAAAAAGAAAACGAGCTGCTGTACGTTGGGGGGGAGATCCGGCGCGCCATCGAGCTCTACTACCGGAATACGCCCGCAGGAATGGCAGAGCGCTATCCGCGCCGGCTGGAGGATCTTCTCAAGGATCCCCGCTACCCCAGCACCCGTCGCTATCTGCGTAAAATTTACTTCGACCCCATCACGGGGAGCCGAGAATGGGGACTGCAGAAGGCCGGCGATCTGATCACGGGCGTCTACAGCCCGTCGCAGAAGGAGCCGATCAAGAAGTTCGAATTCAGGGCCGTCGATCAGAGCTTTGAGGGAAAGGCCAGGTATTCCGAGTGGGTCTTTACGCCCAGAACGGGCAACCGGCCCGTCGTGATTCCGCCCGAGGGTCCTGGCGTTCCAGGCCTGCCCGTCCCGCCGCGAGCGGGCACGTTTCCAAACGGCATGCGCCGATAAGGGACTGAAGATGAACGAAAAACAGAGAATCCTGATCGTCGAGGACCACACCCTGTTGCGGGCCGGTTTGAGCGCCTTGCTTTCGCAGGACCCGGATATCGAGATCGTGGGGGAACTGGACAACGGCCGCGATGCCATCCGATCGATCGCGACCCTGAATCCGCACCTGGTGTTGATGGATCTCACGCTGCCCGGCTGCAATGGCATCGAGGCCATCGAAGAGATCAAGAGGCGCGATCCCAAGGTCAGGATACTGGTCCTCACCCTGCATCGGAACGACGAGTACATCCACGAGAGCCTGCGCGCGGGAACCGACGGCTATATTCTCAAGGACGCGTCCCTGGATGAACTGCGGGTCGCGATCCGCAGCGTGCTCAATGGCAAGACCTATCTGAGTCCGGACATCTCCAGCAAGGTCGTGAACGGCTACCTGGGTTCCGGCAAGAGCGGCAGAGGCGCGTCGGTGTGGGACAAGGTGACGCACCGTGAGCGGCAGGTCCTGAAGCTGGTGGCCGAAGGGCGGCCCAACAAGTTCATCGCCGAGTACCTCTGTCTGAGCATCAAGACCGTCGAAAAGCATCGATCCAACCTGATGCACAAGCTGGACCTGCACAACGCGTCCGCCCTGACAACCTTTGCCATCGAAAAGGGGCTCATCGATACCGACCTCGGCGGCAAGCCTCGCTCTGTGGACCGGCTGATCTAGTCCGGGCAACGATGCGCCTTGCTCGGCCGGCCCGGCTTTCCATCTTCGCCACGTACCACGCGCAAGCGAAGCGGTCCATGTCGAAGTGTGACGTGCGTGGCGCCCCTGGGTCTGGATCGCATGGGGTGGAGGAATGGTGAAGAGGTTCTTTAGAAACTACTCACTGGCAAGCCTGGCGATCATCTTCCTTGCCGCCGTGGCCATCTTCATGGCCTATCGCAGCATCGTGATCCGCGGCATCGCTCTATTGGCCGAGTCCAGCAGCGTGACCACAACCCGGATCGCCCTGCATCCCATTCGCCATCACCTGGCCGACTTCCTGGAGGAAGCCAACCGGCCTCGGCCCAAGGCGCAACCCATTCCCTTGCCGGCCGAGCTCGAGGATGCGATTGCGGAGGTGATGCGAGATTCCCGTGTGGTGCGGCTGAAGATCTACAACGAAAAGGGCATCGTTGCCTTTTCAACCCAGTCCAGCCAGACCGGGGACGACATGGCGTCGAATCCGGGTTTCCTGGCCGCGATGGACGGCAAGACATCCGTCAAACTGATCTATCGAGACCACTTCAATGCCTTCGACGAAAGCACCGAGTCCGATAATCTGGTGCAGACCTACCTGCCGGTGCGGCGCCGCTCCAGCGGTTCCATCCTTGGCGTTTTCGAAACCTATACCGATGTCAATGCCCTCGTCGCGCAGACGGAGCACTCCGAAATACTGATCGCCATCGTGACGGCTCTGGTGCTTGGCATCACCTATGCGGCCTTGCTGATGTTCGTCGCACGCGCGAATCGGGTGATCGACGATCAACAGCGAACCATCCGTGAGAAGAGCAGCCTGCTGGAGCAGCTTTCTCACCGTAACCTGGCGCGCGAGGAGATGGACCGCAAACGTCTCGCGACCGATCTCCATGAAGGCCTGGCCCAGACCTTGGGCGCCGTCAAGCTCCTGCTGGAAAAATCCGGTGCCGGCCCGCAAGGCGATGTCGGCAAGGCACCCCAATCCATCATTCCCTTGCTGCAGAATGCGATCGGTCAGACGCGTGAGATCGCCATGGATCTCAGCCCGCCCGGCCTCGATGATCTGGGCCTCGGACCGACGCTGCGCGGCTTGCAGCGAGAGTTTCAGCGTGCCAATGCGTCCCCGCACGTAGACCTGCAGATCGCGGTCCAGGAGTCTGACATTCCAGGGTCGCTGAACATCGTGCTCTATCGTGTCGTGGAAGCCGTGCTGAAGTTGCTGGGTGATCAAGCCGGCGTGAGATCCGCCCAGATCCGACTGGCGCGCGAGGGCGACGCGATCGTGCTGCTCGGCCGCGATGATGCCCGGGCCCTCGTCACGGCCATGGAAAATGAAGTGAAACACGAGAGCGGAGCCTCGCCCGCCAGCCGCATCCGCGAGCGCGTCATCATTTCCGGTGGCAACCCCGGGGTCCACATTGATGCGGCGGGCGAAGTGTGGCTCCGGTTCTCCTGGCAACTCTAGCATCGCAGGACCTGCCCGGACTCAGGCGCTCCGGCGCACATACAAGAGGGATTCAAGCATGTGCGAGGCGCCATGACGGTGGCCGACGACGTCAGTTCCAGGCCGCCGGCCGCCACCGAGCCGGAACAGGCTGCAGCCCGCGGCAAGGCTGATAAAGTAGGCAGGCCATGTACCTGCCGCCCCAGTTCAAGTCCGACGACCGTGCGCATGCGCTGGCGCTCATGCGCGCGCACCCCTTGGCCAGCCTGATCAGTACCGACGAGCAAGGCCTGCCCTTTGTGACGCACCTGCCGCTGCATGCGCAGGAGCAGGGCGGGCAACTCGTGCTGCTCGGCCATGTGGCGAAGCCGAACCCGCACTGGCGCCACTTGCAGTCCCGCCCCCAGGCCGTGGTGACTTTCCTGGGGCCGCATGCCTATATGTCGCCGAAGGTCTATCCGGACCTGGCGCGGGTACCGACCTGGAACTACCTGGCGGTGCACTGCACGGTGCACGCCACCCTGGTCGAGGATGAACCGGGCAAGGACCGGCTGCTCAAGCAGCTGATCGGCGATCATGAGCCCGCCTACGCCGAGCAGTGGCGCAGCCTGGGCGCGGACTATGCGCACAAGATGCTGGCGGGCATCGTGGCCTTCGAACTGCGGGTGACGGCGCTGCAGTGCAAGCTCAAGCTCAACCAGCACCGTCCGGAGGCGCACGCGGCCATGAAAACCGCCTATGCCGCCGGGGGCGAGAACGAACGTGCACTGGCGGCGTGGATGGACCGATTGGGACTGCATGGCAACTGACGAGCCTTTCATGCAGCAGGCCCTGGCGCTGGCACGCCAGGCGGCCGAGACAGGTGAAGTACCTGTGGGGGCGGTGCTGGTGCACCAGGGGCAGGTCATCGCCACCGGGCACAACCGCCCCATCGGCGCGCACGACCCCACGGCGCACGCCGAAATCATGGCCTTGCGCGATGCCGCACAACAGCTCGGAAATTACCGCCTGGAGGACTGCGAGCTCTACGTCACGCTCGAGCCCTGTCCCATGTGCGCCGGTGCCTTGCTGCATGCGCGCCTCAAGCGCGTGGTCTTTGGCGCTGCCGATCCCAAGACCGGCGCCGCCGGCTCGGTGCTGGACCTGTTTGCCTACGGGAAGCTCAACCACCAGACGCAGGTGCGGGGCGGGGTGCTGGCCACCGAATGTGGCGAGCTGTTGCAGGGCTTCTTCCAACAAAAACGTGAGCTGCAGCGACGCTTGAGCCAGCCGGTGCGCGAGGATGCCGTGCGCACGCCCGAGGCGCGCTTTGCGGACCTGCCGGGCTACCCCTGGGCGCCGCATTACCTGAGCGAGCTGCCGGCGCTGGCCGGGCTGCGCCTGCACTACCTGGACGAAGGCCCGCGCGATGCCCCTCTGACCTGGCTCTGTCTGCACGGCAACCCGAGCTGGAGCTACCTGTATCGCAAGATGATCCCCGTCTTCCTGGCGGCCGGTCACCGCGTGGTGGCGCCGGACCTGATCGGCTTCGGCAAAAGCGATAAACCGAAAAAGGAGGGGGCCCACAGCTTCAGCTGGCACCGGCAGGTGCTGCTGGAGTTCGTGGAACGACTCGAGCTGAAGAACGTGGTGCTGGTGGTGCAGGACTGGGGTGGCCTGCTCGGTCTGACGCTGCCCCTGGCCGCGCCCCAGCGCTACCAGGGTCTGTTGCTCATGAACACCCTGCTCGCCACGGGCGACGTACCGCTGTCGCCCGGCTTCCTGGCCTGGCGCGAGATGTGCGCCAAGAAGCCCGACTTCGACGTCGGCCGCCTGCTGGCGCGCGGCAACCCGCAGATGAGCGCGGCCGAATGCGCCGCCTACATCGCGCCGTTTCCGGACCGCGGCCACCGTGCCGCCCTGCGTGCCTTCCCGCCCATGGTGCCCGAAACAGCGCAGGCCGACGGCGTCGCCATCTCGCGCCAGGCGCGCGAGTTCTGGCGGCACGAGTGGCAGGGGCGCAGCCTGATGGCCGTGGGCATGCAGGACCCGGTGCTGGGCTGGCCGGTGATGCGCGAATTGCAGGGCTTGATCCGCAACTGTCCGGAGCCGATGCGAATCGAGCAGGGCGGGCACTTCGTGCCGGAGCAGGGCGAGGCGATCGCGCAGGCTGCGCTGCGCCATTTCACCGCCGGATAATCCCCAGCAGCATGAAAAAACACATCTACATCTATTCCCCCTCCGGCGCCGTGCGCGACAAGGCCGCCTTTCGGCGCGGCATCAAGCGTCTGCAGGCCCTGGGCCATGAAGTCGAGGTGGACGAGGCCGCACTGTCCTCGTATCAGCGCTTTGCCGGCGATGACGCGACCCGCCTGGCCGCCATCGAGCGCGCCGCGGCCAGCGGTGCCGACGTGGCCATGATTTCACGTGGCGGCTATGGCCTCACGCGCATCCTGCCCGGCATCGCCTACAAGAAGGTGGCCAGGGCCATCGAGCGCGGCACGCAGTTTGTCGGTCTGAGTGATTTCACGGCTTTCCAGCTGGCGGTCCTGGCGCGCACTGGCGCCTCCACCTGGGCCGGTCCTTCGCTGTGCGAAGGTTTCGGCGTCAGCGACGAGGCGGACGCCGCAGATGGTCACGGCAATGACGGCAAGGCGGGGCCCGATGAAATCATGGAAGCCTGTTTTGACGACATGCTCCAGGGGCAGGGCGAGGGTACGGGGTGGCGCCAGCACAAGGAGCGGGCGGAGGATATCGCACAGGCGGGCGCCTTCCACGCCCGGCGCCTGGGCGAGGCCGCCAACTTCACCCTGCAGGACGGCCTGCTCTGGGGTGGCAACCTGGCCGTGCTCTGCGCGCTGCTGGGAACGCCGTATTTCCCGGCGGTCCAGGGCGGCATCTTGTTCCTGGAGGATGTGGCCGAGCACCCTTACCGCATCGAACGCATGTTGACGCAGCTATTGCATGCCGGCGTACTGGGCCGGCAAAAGGCCATCGTGCTGGGGCAGTTCACCGAATACCGGTTGGCGCCGCACGACAAGGGTTTCAAGCTGCAGTCGGTCATCAACTGGCTGCGCAGCCATCTCAAGGTACCGGTGCTGACGAATCTGCCCTTCGGTCACGTGCCGACCAAGGTGCTGCTGCCGGTGGGC
>Ga0153916_10001680_pt1 | contig 16014 bp, 16 predicted proteins | sample Opewatmetagenome_FD_109642 | JGI IMG/M metagenome (GOLD analysis project Ga0153916, IMG submission 109642) | Freshwater wetland microbial communities from Ohio, USA - Open water 3 Core 3 Depth 4 metaG | ecosystem: Environmental > Aquatic > Freshwater > Wetlands | place: USA: Ohio, Lake Erie...
CCTAATGCCTGATCTGCCAGTAACTGCCTGTTTTTAAAGCCTTTTGAAGATTGCACCCAGATGATCCCCTCTTACGCGCTTGGCTGAAAGTAGTGCTTGTTTATCTGTATGAAAATCAGTGTTCATTGACTTCGATAACAAGGAAAGAAATAGGGATATCGTTGTCCAGGGTATGGATGAGTAAGTATGGACATCCTGCAGTGGGAAATCATGCGACTTTCAAACTGACATATTCGATACGAATTTCTTCATCTAAGTCATAAAGCGGCTGATTCCATCGCAGCGCGACTAACACCTACTATTCCGCAGTTATTGGGAATTGAAACATTTGCGAATTAACATAAGAAGTCTTCAAATAAAACATTAGCAGCTTCTCCGGATGTACCGTCGTTATTGAATTACCTTGATTAACCTGCAAGGACATGCTATTCTACAAATAGGATTTTAGAGGTTTTTGCGTTCACAGAAGGCCACAAAGACTTTTAGCTTTGTGGCCTTTTTTATTGAGTCCTTCTGAGATTTTAATTTAAGGATAAGGAGGTAAACAAAATGAAACAAGGAACTGTTAAGTGGTTCAATGACAGCAAAGGTTTTGGCTTCATTACTGCTGAAGACAACTGCGATGTTTTTGTACACCATACGTCTATCCAGGGCAGTGGATTTAAGAGCCTTGCCGAAGGTGACAATGTCAGCTTTGATACTGAACAAGGCCCGAAAGGTCCTAAGGCAACCAATGTAGTCAAACTCTAAATAATTGGGGAAGGCCCCTCCTGAGGAGGGGTCCTTACCTTTTGAGAGGAATATGAATAACAATAAGTATGCAGCAACGATGGAGAAGAAGCAGGAAATGATGCGGCAGAAATCTGAAGCAGGCTCTGTAGCTACAAACTTCCCTGAGGTTGCAAACATTGTCATGAATATGACATATAAACAGAATGGGGCAAGATCGATACTCCGGACCTTCCATTTCACTCCTGACAGTTATGCTTTTTTTGTAGTAAACTGCTTGAGACAAGACTGTGTTGATGGTGGGTTTGATCTAACCCAGGTTGTAACCGCGATGATCGGAAACCGGAGAGTGGATGCAAAAGGAGCACTTAGCTGCAAAGGCACAGATTCCCCCACCGGCCATTCGGATATTGTCTATGAAATTGCCGTTCAGTACACGTAAAATCGCTGTCCTTTAATCTTATGATATATTGAGATAACAGCGTCTGCTCTCGCAGTGTCAACTCCCGTCGCTTTTTTGAACTATTCACTCCCAAAGTTGCCGCTTCAGGAATACGCCTCTGCCACTTAACCCATGTCGGACAACGGGTGGGGGGGTACATATAAGGGGGGTGTCGTGTGGTCTAAATCTATAAGGAGAATTAAGAAATGAGAAATTTATTTTTATTCTAATCAGGCTGGCTGATTTTGGTCTTTGCTTTATCATATATGCTACCTTTGTTGAAATGAAACCATGCAGAGCATTAAAAAAAATTAACTTATCAAAAATTTTATTATGAAACAAAAAAACTTAAGAAGGATAAAAAGAATGAATTTTGAAGATTTTGGCCTAAGTAAAGAGACAATCCACAATTGCTTTATTAGTAGGAACTGGTTAACTGGAAGAAAATAAAAAGTTGTCAGAAATAAAAGATTTTATAGAAACAGCTGAGCTTTTTTTGGCTTCCCAAGGAGACTATCAGGAGACGCTCAATATCATTGCTGAAAGTGCGCTGAAGGTTTCTGGTGCTGACAGAGTTTGTCTGATAATGAAGAATAAAAAAGAAGAGCTTATGATTGAATTTGGTCTTCCTCAATATGACCACGGAATTTGTAAAAAAATTACCCCGGAAACAGGAGAGACATTGTTAAGACAGGTGATAAGTAGTGAATCGATTGTTTTAGTCACGAACCCCTGTGAGGACCGTCGTGTTGCTTACATGCTGGAATTGGTGATGACTTATGGCATTTCTTCAATATTGTTTCTCCCGCTCTTTTTTGGAGGTGATTCAATAGGAATCCTGGTATTTGATTGGGTTGGTGGAGGAAAATATTCCAAGGTAATTCTTGAGAAGATCAAACTTTTTGGACGTTTAGCCTCAAGAGCAATAGGGATGGAGCAAAAAAGGCGAAAAGATCGGGAGAAAATATTGCAGGATGAAAAATTACGGAGCCTTGGCGAACACTCCTCGCAAGTTGCTCATATAATTCGAAATAGTTTGACGATAATAGGGGGATATTCAGGAAGGTTGCTAAAGCGTTTATTAAAAGAATCCAAATCTGGAGAGTCTAAAATCGATAGTGAGCTTGTCGAGACTTTGCGGGGAAATGCGAAAATAATTGATGATGAATCAAAAAAACTCGAAAGGATTGTTAACGGTATTTTAACCTTCACGAGCCTTAAAAGTCCTGTCCTGGAGCCACATAACATTAATGAGTTTCTCAAGGAAGAGTTGTCACGGATAGACTCATACGGGTTAAAACTCAGATTGAAACTGAGTAAGCAAATGAATGGGCTAAATACGGCTTTTGATAGGGACATGATGTCGATATGTATTCAGGATCTCATTCGGAACGCTGCTGAGGCTTCTTCTTCAAGAATCCTGATAAAGACAAAACTGAAACCAAAACAGAAAGAGGTTATGATTTCAGCTATTAATGACGGAAAAAGAATTAACCCCTATATACTAAAAGATATATTTTCTCCATTTGTAACAACGAAGACGGACGGAACCGGTCTTGGATTGGCTATTATCCAATCTATTGTCAAAAAACATGGGGGGAATGTTTATGTTTCGAGTGGTGATAAAACTGAGTTTTCAATCACCCTCCCCTTAGTGAAGCCATAAGTTCTACATCTAAATAGAGATTTTCACTTATAGATTAAATTTCTATTTTCGCATCTGACAAAATAATTCTCGCAGGCTAAGGCCTGCAGCTACCTGTAGAAATATGAAAACCGAACTTTAAAATTGTTGAGTCAGCGAATGAAAAAATGTCTCTGACTTTAGCGGTTTATCGAGTATATATTTTATATGCAGGTTCATAATATCCGAAAGCTCTGAAAGAAGCATATCGGTGGGCTTGATTCGTTTTATCTTTGCGGTATCCCATGTAAGCAAATCGTTATAAAGTTTCAAAACAGATGGTGAAAGTCTTATTGGTGAGTCAACTCCCTTTGCACAGTCTTCACACAGAATAGAGCCATGGGATATATAAAAACAATATCCGTTTTTTCCGCATCGACCACAGGCATCAAGCTTTGGGGCAAAACCAACAAACTCAAGAAATTTTATTTTATAGTGATTTGCTATGAGAGAACAGGTGTGGCTGGATTCAGAGGAATTATTTTCAATAGCCTGCAATATATTTAAAAGTAAAGAGTACACTTTTCTGTTTACATCTCTTTCAGGGATAAAGCATAGGGTAAGCTCGATGATCTCAGAAACCTTCAGAAAATAATTCAAGTTATCTCTGATTGAGTGGAAAGAATGCATGATATCAGACTGTGTTAATCTCGGCAGATCTGTATTTTCTTTTCCCCAGAATGCTATCTTTGAGTGTGTAAGTGGTTCAAGGCTGCTTCCAAATCGACTTTTAACCTTACGCGGACTTTTTGCAAAGACTTTAAGAAGTCCGAAATCAGGAGTGATATAGGTAACGATAAGGTCTGCTTCGCCAAAGGGAATAGTTCGTAAGACAATACCTTCAGTCCTTTGGAGCATTACATGACATTCCCGAAATCTTCTGGTTTAAGATTTTTAAGCCATTCCTCCAGTTCATCCGCACTTCTTTGTTCAATAATGCTGTCTTCTATAAATATCGGTGCACGTGCTCTCAGGGCAACAGCTACAGCATCGCTCGGTCTTGAATCTACAAAGGTTTCTTTCTTGCCATCGTTCAGACATACGAGGGCATAATAGGTATTGTCCTGAATCTTTGTAACTATTATCTTCGTTATTTTGACCTTTAAACAGTCAGCTATATTTTTTATAAGGTCGTGAGTTAAAGGTCTCGGCGTTTCAACCTTTCCTAATGCGAGGGCAATTGAATCAGCCTCGGGTTTACCGATCCATATAGGTAGCGTACTATTACCATCGATTTCCTTTAAAAGCAGGATATACATATTGCTGCGAGGATCGAACAGCAGACCTTCAACCCTCATCTGTATTAACATTTATCAATACCCCAATTCCTTCAATAATTGTTCATCATTTCTCCAGTCTTTTTTCACTTTCACCCATAACTCAAGAAAAACTTTTGTATTGAGGAGATGTTCAATATCAACTCTTGCAGCGCTTCCTATCGACTTTAACATTGTACCCTTTTTCCCTATTATAATACCTTTTTGACCGTCTCTTTCAACATAAATATTACAACTGATAGATACCAGACCGTCTTCTCTCTCCTTCCATTCAGCAACTTCAACAGCTACTGAATGAGGCACTTCTTCTTCTGTCATCTCCATAACTTTTTCCCTGATTATCTCTGAGACCATAAATCTTTCCAGTTTGTCAGTTATAAGATCGTCAGGGTAGTATAGTGGACCGTGTGGCAGATATTTACATATTTTTTCTATAAGCAGATTAATCCCATCCTTTTTTAATGCAGAGATAGGGATGATATCTTTAAAAGGGTAAAGCCCTTTGAATTGATCTATGAGAGGAAGAAGTTCCGGTTTTTTGATACTATCTATTTTGTTTATCATGAGAAAAACAGGGGTCCGCCTTAGGCGGAGGATTTTTTTCAATAGCTCGATGATAGTCTTATCTCCTTTGTCAGGTTCGTGAGGTTCGACCATAAATAAAATAATATCGACTTCGTTTAAGGCTTCCATAGCAGTTCTCACCATTGTTTCACCGAGTCTATGTTTTGGCCTGTGAATCCCTGGTGTATCTATAAATATAATCTGTGCATCTTGAAGCGTTTTGATCCCGATGATCCTATTCCTTGTCGTCTGTGGTTTTGGTGTAACAATTGCAATCTTTTCGCCGAGGATGGAGTTTAAGAGTGTAGATTTGCCGACATTAGGACGTCCAATGATAGATACATACCCTGAACGAAAGTCTTCACTTTTTTCGTCGCTTGTCACTTGTCACTCTTCACTTGAGCTTGCTCACTGCCTCTCTTATCCTATCAACTCCCTTCTTGATCTCATCAATAGATGTTGCATAAGAGAGCCTTATGTAATTGTCATCGCCAAAGGCTCCTCCATGCACAAGGGCAACCTTTGCTTCTTCAAGGAGGTATAGGGCGAGGTCTGACGAAGATGATATTTTTTGATTGTCGAAAGATTTGCCATAAAGCTTAGATGTGTTAGGGAATGCATAAAAAGCCCCTGTTGGAGTAATACAGCTCATGCCAGGTATGGCATTGAGTTCACTGACAAGAAATCTCCTCCTCTTGTCGAATTCAGATAGCATGATATGGATAAAATCCTGAGGGCCTTCAAGTGCCTCAATAGCTGCTTTCTGAGCTATAGATGTGGGATTAGACGTTGACTGGCTCTGTATATTAGTCATAGCCTTTATTATCCCTTTTTGCCCTGCCGTATAACCAATCCTCCAGCCTGTCATGGCATACGCCTTTGAAAGTCCATTCACAACAATCGTTTTATTCTTTATCTCATTATCAAGTGATGCGATACTTACGTGTTTAAAACCATCATACGTCAGCTTTTCATAAATCTCATCGGATATCACGTAGAGATTATACTTAAGGATTACCTCTGCAATCTTTTCTAAACTCTTTTTATTGTATGTAAGCCCTGTTGGATTGGATGGCGAATTCAGGATTAGTGCCTTTGTCTTTTTCGTTATATGAGATTCGATCGCTTCTGGTTTAACCATAAAGGAATCAGTCTCATATGTCTTGACAAAAATAGGAATTGCATCGTTTAGCAGAACCTGATCAGGGTATGAAACCCAGTATGGTGACGGTATCAGGACCTCATCGCCGGGATCAAACAGTGCCTGTGCAATATTGTAAAGGCTGTGTTTTGCGCCACACGAAACAATAATTTCATCACGCATATAATGAAGATTATTGTCTTTTTTGAACTTTTCTATAATCGCATCCTTCAATTGGTCTATGCCACCGACTGCAGTATATTTTGTAAACCCCTCTTTTAGCGCCTTTAGTGCAGCCTCTTTTATATTTTCAGGGGTATCGAAGTCCGGCTCTCCCACACCAAAATTGACAATATCAAACCCCTTAGCCTTCATCGCCTTCGCCTTTGCATCTATTGCAAGTGTTTGAGATGGCTTAATCTTACTTGCTCTACCAGAAACCACGAATTAACCTCCTCTCAAATTTTACTTTACCACAATACGGTTGGAGAAAACTATTTTCAGAACTGCTCATTGATCTTAACCTGTAAGATAAACAGAATTTAAAGGTTTTATAAAATTTTTTCTCCCCGTAGCCGTAGCATCTATCTTGTGTGTATAATCATCATAATATTATTCATAGAAATTGCTACTAATTTAGGGGGTAAAAATATCATGGAAGCAAAAAAGTTTTATCCTACAAAAAGGTACATCGAATTTCAAAAGGATGCAATCTCAAACTTAGAGGGATTCTGGGAAAAAGAAGCAGAGAAGATTCCATGGTTTAAACGCTGGGACAAGGTTCTTGTATGGGAGGAGCCATTTGCAAGGTGGTTCGTTGGAGGCAAGCTTAATGCCTCTCACGGTTGTATAGATGCTCATTTAAATTCATGGCGTAAAAATAAAGTAGCAATATACTGGGAAGACGAACAAGGGAATACAAAATCATTCAGTTATGTCCAGTTGCACAGGGAGGTAAATAGATTTGCATCTGTCCTGAAGAATATTGGTGTAAAGAAAGGTGATATTGTGGTCTTATACCTTCCGATGATTCCGGAGCTCGTATTCTCAATGCTCGCAACAGTGAGGATAGGCGCTACCCATACAGTTGTATTCTCCGGATTTAGCAGCCAGGCATTAGCAGATAGGATAAATGATACAGGTGCGAAGGTTTTGATAACCGCTGATTTTGGTATAAGGAGAGGAAAATTTGTTCCCCTTAAAGAAATTGTTGATAATGCCTTGAAGCTTACTCCGTCGGTTGAAAAGGTGATTCTAATAAAGAGAACAGATAGGGATGTAAATATAGAAGAGGGTAGAGACCTGCTTTATCATGAATTGACAAAGAATGCTGAAAACAATGTAGAACCTGAACCTGTGGAATCTACCCATCCACTATATATTCTCTATACATCAGGTACCACAGGAAAACCCAAAGGGATCGTTCACTCCACAGGTGGATATTTAGTTTACAACCACTCTACATACAAATGGGTTTTTGATATATCTGATGAGTCTATTTATTGGTGTACAGCGGATGTGGGCTGGGTGACAGGCCATTCAGCAATAGTATATGCACCGTTACTTCACGGTGCAACGATTCTCATATACGAAGGAGCACCGGATTATCCTTATCTGGACAGGTGGTGGGAGATTATAGAAAAGTATGGGGTTACAATCTTTTATACCTCTCCAACAGCGCTCAGGATGTTTATACGCTTTGGAGAAGACTGGATAAAAAAGCATGATTTGAGCAGCTTAAAGATCCTGGGAACTGTAGGTGAACCCATAAACCCTGAAGTATGGGAATGGTACTACAAGAATATCGGGAATGAAAGGTGTCCTATAGTTGATACCTGGTGGCAGACAGAAACAGGGGGGATCATGATATCACCTTCTCCCGGATTAGAGCTTATTCCCTTAAAGCCAGGTTCAGCAACTCTGCCTTTACCTGGAATTGATGCAGAAGTAGTAGACGATTCGGGGAATCCTGCACCTCCTATGACAAAGGGTTATTTAGTAATAAAAAAACCCTGGCCTGGTATGTTGATGGAGGTTTATAAAGATCCCGTTCGATATAAAGAAACATACTGGTCAAGATTCAAAGGTATGTATTATACAGCAGATTATGCAATGAAAGACGAGGAAGGATATTTCTGGCTCCTGGGAAGGGCTGATGAGATATTAAAGGTGGCTGGTCACAGGATAGGCACAGCAGAAATAGAAAGTGCTGTTGTCTCAACCCCATTTGCAGCAGAAGCCGCAGTGGCAGGTATAGCTGATCCTATAAAAGGAGAGGCAATTGTCCTGTTTGTGATACTGAAAGAAGGATACAAGCCTGATGATGACCTCAAAAAGAAGATAATTGACAGCATTCGTACACAGATAGGTCCTTTTGCTACTCCTCAGGAGGTCTACTTTGTGGCAAAGCTTCCAAAGACGAGATCCGGCAAAATCATGAGGCGGATATTAAGAGCGATTATACAGGATAAGCCCATTGGAGATGTTACAACCTTGGAGGATGAGGCATCAGTGGAGGAAATAAAGGCAGCTTATGAAGAATTTAAAAAGATGATAAAAGGATAAAGGTTAAATCTATCTGAAAATAGAGGTAAAAATTTATTAAGGCGGGGGCAAAGCCCCCGCCCTACCTATTACTGTCTCTCCTGCCTTTACCTTATCACCAAGTTTGACCATAATCTCCGTATCCTTTGGCAGATAGACATCGAGCCTTGATCCGAATTTTATGATGCCATATCTTTCTCCGCGTCTCAGCATATCGCCAACCTTAGCTTTACATAAAGCCCTTCGTGCAAGAAAACCAGCAACCTGTCTTACAAGCACCCTACCCTGTTTCCCTTCAAGAACCATTACAATATTCTCATTCTTTATGGATGATTCATCTTTATACGCTGCAATAAATCTACCAGGCGTGTATTTTACAATCGTAACTTTTCCATCACACGGTGCTCGATTCACATGAACATCAAGGGGCGACATGAATATGCTTATCTCCCTTGAATCTGATTTCAGGTAATCCTTTTCGTAGACATCCTTTATAAGGATTACCTCTCCGTCTGCTGGAGAAACAAAGATACCTTCACTTTCAATTATTTTCCGTTCAGGGTCTCTGAAGAAAAAAGCCATGAAGATTGTCAGGACACAAAAAAAGCAAGAAGTAAAAAGTAAGATGTAAAAAGTAAAATTGTAAATCCCTGCTTTCCAACTTAAGACTAAAAATACTGAAACAATAAGTGTGATGAGAAGGGATCCAAAGATTAATGGATAGCCCTCGGGGGAAAACCTCATCATGCCTTTGATTTATCTACGAGCTTCCCTTTCCTGAGCCATGGCATCATAGCCCTTAGCTTTGAGCCAACTTCCTCTACAGGGTGATCCTCACCCTTCTTTGTAAGGGCATTAAATACTGGTTTGTTTGCTCTGCATTCAAGAATCCATTCCTTTGCAAACTGCCCTGACTGTATCTCAGTCAGTATCTTCCCCATCTCTTTCTTGGTTTCTTCTGTAATAATTCTTGGCCCCCTCGTCAGGTCTCCATATTGAGCAGTATTGCTTATAGAGTACCTCATCGTGGAGATTCCACCTTCATAGATGAGGTCAACAATCAGTTTGACCTCGTGGAGGCATTCAAAGTATGCCATCTCTGGTGAATAGCCAGCCTCAACAAGGGTCTCATAACCAGCGAGGATGAGGGATGTAAGACCACCACAGAGGACAACCTGCTCACCAAATAAGTCTGTCTCTGTCTCTTCCCTGAAGGTTGTTTCTATAACACCCGCCCTTCCTCCACCAATTGAAGATGCGTATGCAAGGGCAACTTTTTTTGTATTCTTCGAAGGATCCTGATTGACTGCTATCAGGCAGGGAACTCCACTGCCACTCAAATACTGAGATCGCACAAGATGGCCCGGTCCCTTTGGTGCAACCATAAAAACATTCACATCCGGTTGAGGTACTATCTGTCCGAAGTGTATATTGAAGCCATGTGCAAATCCAAGATATGTTCCCTTTTTAATATGAGGTGCTATTTCTGCCTTGTATATATCAGCCATATATTCATCCGGGACAAGCATCATTATTATATCGGCCTTCTTGGCAGCCTCTGAAGGGATAAAAACCTTAAAGCCTGCTTTATCTGCCTTTCCCCAGCCTGCTCCCCCTCTTTTCACTCCAATAATAACATCCATACCACTTTCCTTTAAATTATTAGCGTGAGCATGCCCCTGACTTCCATAACCCATTACAGCAATCTTTTTCCCTTTAAGGACCTTTTTGTCTGCGTCTTTATCATAGTAGATCTTTACCATTATTCCCTCCAGAAATTTGTCATAAAATAAGTCGTATTATAGAACAACTTATCACTTTCTTACCACAAGGACAGGAATTTTTGTCTCTTTGTTTATGACCCCGAAAGTGACGCTTCCAAGGACCGCAGCTTTTAAAGCACTTCTACCATGTGAACCAATGACAATAAGGTCAACCTTCGATTTTTTTGCCTCCCTGATAATTTCTTCTACCGGATGTCCGGATCTGATAATCTTTTGGCATTGAATTTCTTTTTCCCGGCATAATCTTTCGGCATCTTCAATATAAGCTTCAGCAGCCAGCCTCAAATAATCTTCAATAGGCTCTCTGATGCGAGCTGGTGTAGCCACGGCAGGAATCGATTGGGTTATGAAGAAACTTTTATCAATTACCGTGAGTAATGTTATAGCTGCACCTAACTGCTTAGCAAGCTCCGCTGCATATTCAACAGATTTTTTTGCTGGTTTTGAACCATCTGTTGGAACAAGAATCTTTGAAATCATAAGCCCTCCTTATCCATTTGAATTCAATTTTAATTTACTGTCAGGTCTTTTCGCAACCCGATTCGCCCTGAGTACATTCCCTTGACAGGTTATTGATGCACAAGATAGAATCTTGTGCGTTTCTCAATTGATGCTTCATGAACTTTTTAAGTTAAAAAAAAATCGAATGAATAAGGTAATCTTACAAACAGAGTTTCCCGATATCACCCTTGTTAAACGTGGCAAGGTAAGAGACATCTATGACACTGGTGAGCATCTGCTCCTTGTGGCTACTGATAGAATATCAGCCTTTGATGTTGTCCTGCCGAATGGAATTCCGGGAAAAGGCAGGATGCTTACACAGATGTCCGTTTACTGGTTTAAACAAATGGAGGATATTATTCCAAACCATGTTGTAGCTACAAAGGTGGCGGATTTCCCTAAAAACCTTCACAAATATACTGATAGCCTTGAGGGAAGAAGCATGCTTGTAAAAAAAGCAAGGCCAGTGCCTGTTGAATGTGTCGTAAGAGGCTATCTCTCAGGGAGTAGCTGGAAGGAATATAGAGAAAGAGGCATTACTTGCGGTATTCAGTTGCCTGAAGGACTTGTTGAGTCCTCCAGACTCGATGAGCCGATATTTACTCCGAGTACAAAGGAAGAGCAAGGGCATGATATCAATATCTCCTATGAAGATGTAAAAAACATTGTCGGTGATGATCTTGCTCAAAAACTCAGGGATATCAGTTTAAAAATATATTCAAAGGCAAGAGGCATAGCTGAAAAAAAAGGCATTATCATAGCAGATACAAAGTTTGAATTCGGTTTATATCACGGTGAGTTAATAATAATCGATGAGCTCCTCACACCAGACTCGTCACGTTTCTGGTCAATAAAAGATTATGCACCTGATAGGAGTCAGGACAGCTATGACAAGCAGATTGTTAGAGATTATCTGCTCACACTTAACTGGGACAAGACGTATCCAGGCCCTTCACTTCCGGATGATATCATTAATAAAACAACTGCGAGATACAAAGAAATCCTTAAAATCATTACAGGCCAGGAATAGAGATCCATATCACTCATAATCTAAAGGTGGAGGATATACCCAAACGTTGCATAAAATATCAGGCAGAAATGATGAAAAACCTCTACAAAGCGACAAGATTTCATTATGATACACATGACTGTACATTTCACCTTCAGTGTATTTTGGAGAAAGGCTGGCTGGCCAAGTTGTAAGGCTATAAGGTGTCGCTGGTAGAGCTTTTTCATCACATCTGCCTTACAGATTGAGATGAAATTATGCAACTGGTGGGTATAGTGTTTGAGCGGTTTTAAATTCTTTCAGAGAAAGAATTTAAAACCGCCTTTGCGATAACAATTTATGGATTATGAACCGATCTTCTTTTTGATCTCAATGAGCTTATTGAGTGCATCTTCTGGTTTAAGCTGTTTTACATCCAGATTCTTGATTTCATTAATGACAGACTCCGTTACAGAAGAAAAGAGGTCAAGCTGTATTGTACCCTTTTTCATTTTTCTGTCAGCAAATCTCGGTCTGCCCATCTCGTTGAGCTCCTCTTTTTCGAGATTTGCAAGCACCTCCTTTGCCCTACTAATGATACTTTCCGGTAGCCCTGCTAATCTCGCAACTTGTATTCCATAACTCTTGTCAGCAGGCCCCTTCTCGATCTTTCTCAGAAAGATAATCTCATCACCCCATTCTTTTACTGATACATTGTAATTCCTGACACCATCGTGCGTAAGGCCAAGTTCAGTGAGTTCATTATAGTGTGTTGCGAACAGTACCCTTGCCTTTATCTCATTTAAGATATGCTCAGCAACTGCCCACGCTATGCTTATACCATCAAATGTGCTTGTACCTCTTCCTACCTCATCGAGGATTATGAGACTCTTCGCAGTTGCATTATGTGTGATGTTTGCTACCTCTATCATTTCTACCATGAAGGTGCTCTGGCCTTTTGTAAGGAAATCAGATGCGCCTATCCTTGTAAATATCCTGTCAGCAATCCCAATCCTCGCACCGGATGCCGGGATAAAGCTTCCGATCTGTGACATGAGGACGATGAGTGCAATCTGTCTCATATATGTAGATTTCCCTGCCATGTTGGGGCCTGTAATAATAAGGAGACGCTCATCCTCGGTATCCATATAAATGCTGTTAGGTATGAATCTTTCATACATTGGTATCCTTTCAAGGACTGGATGTCTGCTGTCCATTATATCTATTGCCCCACTTTCGTCGACTGATGGTTTTATATAGTTATACCTTTTTGCAACAACAGCGAGAGAGGAGAGAAAATCAACAACTGAAAGGGCAGAGGCTGTTTTTGACAGAGGCATGGATTCTTTCTGTATATCATCAAGAATATCTTGAAAGAGCTCGTACTCGATATTTTTCAATCTCTCTTCAGCTCCAAGAATCCTGGATTCGTATTCCTTGAGTTCAGGCGTTATAAACCTTTCTCCTCCAACAAGCGTCTGTTTTCTTATATAATTGTCAGGAACCATATGGAGATTTGCTTTTGTAACCTCGATATAGTAACCAAAAACTCTGTTATATCTGACTTTCAGGGAAGATATCCCTGTTCTCTGTTTTTCTTTATGCTCCAGTTCTGTAATGAAGTCCTTACCCTTTGTAGATATATTTCTGAGTTCGTCTACATCTTTATTGTATCCCTTTCGTATAATCCCGCCATCTCTAAGGCTTATCGGCGGGGTATCAAGAATAGCTTTTTCTATTAATTCCCTGAGTTCTGAAAATTCAGATATCTCTTCTGTAAGGGCGCTTAAAAAGGAATTTTGAGAGGACCTGAGAGATTGCCTTACTTTTGGCAGGTATGTGATAGAATTTTTAATTGCTATAAGATCCCTCGCATTTGCACTTTTTGAACTGAGCTTCGATGAAAGCCTCTCTATGTCCTGTATCTTTCTCAGATTTGTCCTGAGCTCTTCAAGGAGTTCGTAGTCTTCAATAAGATATCCAACTGCGTCCTGTCTTTTCCTTATTTCAGTAATGCTGATAAGGGGCTTCAGGATGGATGCCCTTAAAAACCTTCCTCCCATTGCAGTCAGTGTCTCATCAAGGACCCATAACAGTGTACCTTCGTTTGAACCATCTTTAAGGTTGTGGGTAAGTTCAAGATTACGCTGTGTTGCAGCATCGAGGAACATATACGAATCCTGTCTCAACGTGGTTATTTTCTTAAGTCCGAATGTTACTTTCTGTGTATCCTCAAGGTAACTGACTAAGCCACCGGCAGCAGAGATTGCAGCAGTCATATCATCGCATCCAAATCCATCAAGAGAAGATATCTTTAGATGTCTCAGTAATGTCTTATATGCCTCTGAATAATCAAAATACCAATCCTCATACATAGATATGTAAAAATCATTCAGTGCCTCTTTGTAATAGATATTGTCCTTGATACTCTGTGGGATAAGGATTTCTCTGGGTTCAAACCTGTACATTTCATCTTCAATATTTTTGTCTGTCTCATAGAGGATAAAATCCCCTGTAGAGATATCTGCTACTGCTATTCCGTGCATACCTCCTGCTGGAAACAGGCTTATAATATAGGAGTTTTCTTTAGGATTTTCGGGTGTGTGAGTTCCAGGTGTAATGACTCTGACAATATCTCTCCGGACAATACCCTTTGCCTCCTTCGGGTCTTCTAACTGTTCGCATATTGCAACCTTATATCCGGCCTTAATCAGCTTTGCTATATAAGATTCTGATGCAAAGTAAGGGATACCACACATCGGCATCGGTTCTTCTTTCGATTTATCCCTTGTTGTGAGTGCTATCTGCAGGATATTTGATGCCTTTTCTGCATCTTCTCCAAACATTTCATAGAAATCTCCAAGCCTGAAGAAGACAATTGCATCCTTGTATTTTTCTTTGATACTTGCGTATTGTTTCATCAAAGGGGTCAGTTCTGACATAATTGATTATTTAATACTATCAGACATTGAAAGTGCAACACGCAAATCAGGAGATTGCCGGTTTATTCTTCTCAAATAAAGAGATTTTTGATAGAATCTGCTTAACGTTGCAGATGGAGTTCTTTCATAAGAAAGTGTCGGAGAAGGCCAAGAGCATAAGGGAGGGCTGAGAAAAGGAGAGATGTAATGAGCAGAATAATCGAACCTAAAGTTATTGAAAAACATATAAGGGCCTGGGCGGATGTAACGATGCTGTCACTTGAGTTGAAGCGTGCTATGTTGAGAAAAAGACATTCTGGACTCGGAGAAGATGAGATTAGGAAATTGATGCGGAAAGAGATTTTATTACCGGAGATAAAACAAAATGAGAGATAATCCACTTCTTCTATCTCTTAAGGAACTGTTCAAATAGCTGATTTTTCAGTTAATATTTCAACTCCTGAAGATTTGATAATCTTAAAACTCTTGAGTAGCAGAGAACAGGATAGACTTGATGTAAAGAAGGTTCTTGAAATTCAAAAAGAACATCTTGATAGGAAATATATGCAGAAGTGGGCAAAAAGACTTGGCATTGATATGAAAACATTTTGATAGAATGTAGTAAAATCGGCACGATATATATACAAGGAAAAAAATGGGAAGCATTGCCAAAAAGACATTATTCTGGTTTCTGAAAGACGGCATCGAGCCTGACCTGTCTAATATGATCCATCTTGATATGTATGTCCAGCAGACCCTTTCGCGAGGAAAGACTTCAGATGTCAAGAAACTTCTAAAAGAAGTAAAGCCTTCAGATTTTTCTGAGTCTTTCAACCGTGTAAAAAACTTTTTGCCCAAAGAGGTAAAAAGGTTCTGAGAGGAAGAAATTGGAGATTCTTAAAAACTTATTTTCTGTATTAAACAAAGAAGCTGTAAAGTATATGGTAGCCGGTGGTATAGCTGTGAATCTCTATGGTATTGAGAGAGCGACAGCAGATATAGATTGGAAGAATGAAAAATAAACCTTCCAAGAGCGTTCAAAATTTACCGCTTTTATACTACAAGACAAAAAAAGACATTGAATCCTACAGAAAAAAACCTGTAAAACTCAAGCTCCAGTGGCTTGAAGCACAGATGGAATTCTTTCACAAAGCAATGCCCGCAAAGGCAAAAAAGATAAGGGAGAAGCTGAATTCAGGTAAGCTGTAAGAGTTGATAAAAGTCGGCAAATAAAGTATAAAGAATATCAAAAGATTTCAGGGGAGAATATTAAAAAGGAGGGGATATGAATCTGAATATCTCCTTTCTAACTTCTAACCATCACCCTTCCGTTTTGTATCTTCTGACTGCCTGTTTTCTGTGCTCTGGCATCTATCTTCTGACATATATGGACTGGAGATTGAGAGGCATAGGGGGATGAATGGATTATGAGGGTTTGC
>Ga0153916_10001681_pt1 | contig 16013 bp, 13 predicted proteins | sample Opewatmetagenome_FD_109642 | JGI IMG/M metagenome (GOLD analysis project Ga0153916, IMG submission 109642) | Freshwater wetland microbial communities from Ohio, USA - Open water 3 Core 3 Depth 4 metaG | ecosystem: Environmental > Aquatic > Freshwater > Wetlands | place: USA: Ohio, Lake Erie...
AGGCACATCAACGAGTTCGTTTCCCTGGATGTGGAGATGGCCTTCATTGAGAGCGAGCAGGATCTCATGACATTGGAGGAGGGGATCCTGGCCGCAATCTTCGGCGGGATCCGGGAGTTCAATGCCCGGGAGCTGGAGACCTGGAAGGCGTCCGTGCCGGACCCTGAGCTGTGCCCGAAGATCCCCAGGGTCTCCCACGACGAGGCCAAGGAGATCATCTCCCGGGAGACGGGGAAGAAGGTCTACGAAATCGCCCCGGAAGGCGAAAGGGCGCTGTGCGACTGGGCGGCAAAGACCGCCGGCGTGGAGGCGGCCTTCGTGTACGGCTACCCCAGGAAGTCCCGACCGTTCTACACCTACCCCGCGGAGAACAACCGCACGAAGTCCTTCGACCTGCTGTTCCGCGGCCTGGAGATCACCTCGGGAAGCGTGCGGATCAACCGCTACGACATGCTGCTGGAAAACCTGAAGACCTTCGATCTGAAGCCCGAAGGCCTCGCCGACTACCTTTCCATCTTCAAGTACGGCTGTCCTCCGCACGGCGGGTTTGCCATCGGCCTGGAACGGCTCACGCAGAAGATCCTCGGACTGTCCAGCGTCAAGGAAGCCACATTGTTTCCCCGCGACAGAAAAAGGACTCGTCCGTAGCTAGGGAAGGCTATGCCGCGCGAGCACGGGGACGTGCGGAAGCGCGGCCGTGGCTCCCCCGTCCGGATTGCGCGGCCGCGGTGGCCAGTATATACTTCGCCCACACCCGAGTAGTGCACCTCTTCGGGCGGAGGTTGCAAACACATTCTGGGAGGGGATGCACCACGCGGCTGCAAAGGAGGAGACTCATGAGGAGTCGCAGAGTACTTCTGATCGTGCTCGCCGTGGCGCTGCTTGCCGGCGGGATCGCCACGACCGCCGCGGCGGCGCCGGCGCCGTTCACGGTCGGCCTTGTCATGGTAGGCCCCTACAACGACCAGGGATGGAGCCAGGCCCACTACGACGCTATGCAGTACGTCATGAAAAAGGTCCCCGGCACCAAGATGGTGTACATTGACAAGGCCAACCCCGCCGACCGGCCGGGAACCACGGTGTCACAGCTCGGAGAGAGCCTCATGGCCCAGGGCGCGAAGCTCGTGATCTTCAGCTCGGACGACATGGCCGACGAGGCGGTGAAGTTCTCGCAGGCCCACCCGGACATCTTCGTCATCATGAGCTCGGGCAGCCAGGTCTGGAAGGACGGGAAGACCTACCAGGACATTCCCAACATGACCAACATCATGGGCCGCATGGAGTACGGCAAGATGATCGCCGGCGTGGCCGCCGCGATGACCACCCGTAACGGCCAGATCGGCTACCTGGGACCGCTCATCAACGACGAGACCCGGCGCCTGGCCTCTTCCGTGTACCTCGGCGCGCGCTACGCCTGGGTGAACTACCTGAAGAGGGACCCCGCCGACCTGAAGTTCAAGGTCACCTGGATCGGGTTCTGGTTCAACATCCCCGGCGTCACCTCCGATCCCTCGCAGGTGGCGGATGACTTCTTCAACAGCGGGTACGATGTGGTGGTGAGCGGGATCGACACCACGGAAGCCGTCACCGAGGCCGCGAAGCTCGCGGGACAGGGCAAGCAGGTGTGGGCCGTGCCGTACAACTACTCGGCCGCGTTCCAGATCTCCCCGAAGATCAACCTCGGTGTGCCCTACTTCAACTGGGGACCGGCCTACGTCACCGCCATCAAGTCCGCCATCGCCGGCAAGTGGCAGTCCCACTTCGAGTGGAACGGACCGGACTGGAAGAACATCAATGCGCCCGACACCTCGGCGGTCGGGTTCAACAAGGGCAAGGCGCTGTCCCCCTCCGCGTCGGCTACCGTGGACCGGTTCATCCGTGAGCTGGCGGGCGGCCTGAAGCTGTGGAAGGGCCCGCTCAACCTGCAGGACGGAACCTCCTACCTCGATGACGGCGCGGTGGCCACGGACCAGCAGATCTGGTACCTGCCGCAGCTGCTCGAGGGGATGGAGGGGCAGAGCGTTTCCAAGTAGCTCCCCCGTCGGCACGACAGTTCGGGGCGAGACCGCGCGGTCTCGCCCCTTCTTTTGACCCCATGCAGATAGAGCTTCGCGATATCCACAAGACCTTCGGCTCGGTGCGCGCCAACGACGGCATCTCTCTCGCCGTGCCCGCGGCCTCCATCCAGGGGATCCTGGGGGAGAACGGGGCCGGCAAGAGCACCCTGATGAAGATCCTCTCTGGCTTCATCCGTCCGGACTCGGGAGACATCCTCCTCGACGGCCGCCGGGTCGCGATCCATTCGCCGGCAGATGCCATCCGGCAGGGCATCGGCATGCTCCACCAGGACCCGCTGGATTTCCCTCCGATGAAGGCGCTGGACAACTTCATCCTGGGCCGTGGCGGGGCGCTGTTTCCGGACCGGCGCCGGGCGGCGCGCGAGTTCCGCGAGCTGGCCGCGAAGTTCGACTTCGGCATCGACCCGGATACGTTCGTGGACACGCTCACCGTGGGCGAGCGGCAGCAGCTGGAAATCCTGCGGCTCCTGTGGTTCGGGGCCCGGGCCCTCATCCTGGACGAGCCCACTACCGGCATCAGCCAGCCGCAGAAGGAGAAACTGTTCGCCACGCTGCGCGTGCTGGCGTCCCAGGGCATGAGCATCCTGTTCGTGTCCCACAAGCTGGAGGACGTGGAGTTCCTCTGTTCTTCCGTGGCCGTGTTGCGCGCGGGGAAGCTCGTCGGCGCCGCGGCGCCGCCCTACGATACGACGGCCCTGGTGCGCATGATGTTCGAGCGCGAGGTCGCCGCCTCCGCCAAAGGAGTCGCCCGGCCCGGCGCGCCGATCCTCGCGCTGCGGGGCGTGTCCCTGGAAGCCCTGCGCCTGGAGATCCGCGATGTCGATCTCGAAGCCCGGGCCGGCGAGGTCATCGGGCTGGCCGGCATGGAAGGATCCGGCCAGGCAGTCCTGCTTTCCGCCTGTGCCGGATTGACCCGACCGGTGGCCGGCCGCGTCCTGCTTCGGGACCGCGATGTGACCGGTCTCTCTTATCACCGCTTCATGAAGCGGGGCGTGGCCTACATCCCCGCGGCCCGGCTCGAGCAGGGCCTTGTGCCGGGACTGAGCCTCGCGGACCATTTCGTGCTGTCGGAAGGCCGGGGAATGTTCATCGACCGCAAAGCGGCCGCGGATGTCGCTGCGGACCGGATCTACACGTACAACATCAAGGGCTCCCCTTCCCACACGGTGGAATCCCTCTCCGGAGGGAACCAGCAGCGAATGCTCCTGGCGCTGCTGAAGAAGTCCCTCTCGCTGATCCTGCTGGAGCATCCCACGCGCGGGCTGGACGTCGAATCCACCCTGTACATCTGGAGCCGGCTGCAGGAGCGGTGCGCGCAGGGCGCATCCATCGTCTTCATCTCGGCGGACCTGGACGAGGTGCTGCAGTACAGCGACCGGGTGCTCGTCTTCTACGCCGGGCGCGTCTCCCCTCCCCTCCCGGCGGCGGATCTCACCGTGGAATCTCTCGGCGGGCTGATCGGCGGCAAGGGCTGGGAGGCCCTCGGAATGGCGGGCGCACATGCCTCCTGAACGCAAGCCCGGCCTTTCGCGAGCCACCAACGTGTCCCTGCAGGTGGCGGCCATCATCCTGGCCATCGGCCTGACCACGCTGGTCCTGCTCGCGGCCGGCGCGCCGCCGATCGCGGCGTACCTCAACATCGTGCTCGGAGCCGTCGGCTCCTGGAACGTGGCCGCCAATGTCGTGGTTTCCTGGGTGCCGCTGCTCCTGGCCACCGCCGGCCTGCTGGTCACCTTCACCGCGGGTCTGTGGAACATCGGGATCGAGGGGCAGATCACCCTCGGGGCCATCTTCACCACCTGGGTGCTCCGCGACCTGCAGGGTACGAGCGTGCACCCCGGGATGGCCATCGCGGCGAGCATCGTCGCCGGGATGGCCGGCGGGGCACTGTGGGCGCTCCTGGCCGGTGCGCTCAAGACTTTTGGCGGCGTGAACGAGATCTTCGGCGGGCTGGGCCTGAACTTCGTGGCCTCCGCGCTGAACCTCTGGCTGATCTTCGGGCCCTGGAAGCGGCCGGGGGTCGCTTCCATGTCCGGGACCGTGCCCTTCATGCCGTCGTTGTGGCTTCCCACGCTCTCTGCCCAATCGCGCCTGGCCCCGACTGCGGTGGCGCTTGCCCTCGGATCGATCCTCATCGTGTACGTCCTCCTGCAGGGGACGCACTTCGGCCTGCGCCTGAAGGCGGTGGGGAAGAACCCGAGCTCGGCCTACCTGCTGGGCGTTCCGACGTGGCAGCACATGATGATCTCTTTCGCGCTGTGCGGGATCTTCGCCGGGCTGGCCGGGGCCGTGCAGGTCACCGCGGTCTACCACCGGCTCATTCCCTCCATCTCCAGCGGCTATGGCTACCTGGGACTCATGGTGGCCATGCTCGCGGGCTTCCGCGCCGCCCTTGCCGCGCTGGTGGCCCTGTTCTTTGCGGCACTGAACGTGGGCAGCATCCAGCTGCCCATCGTGCTCAAGCAGGACTCTTCCCTGGCCGGCGTGCTGCAGGGAACGCTCGTGCTGTTCGTTCTGCTCGCCCAGGGGGTGCGCCAGCGCCTGGCAGGCAGGGGCACGGGATGAGCTTCGACTTCGTCCTTGTCGGCCTGGCCGGGGTGCTCACCGCGGCGGCTCCGATCATCTTCGGCGTGATTGGTGAGACCATCAGCGAGCGGGCCGGCGTGACCAACCTTTCCATGAACGGGAAGATCCTGCTTGCCGCCATGGGCGGGTTCGCGGTGGCCCTCGCCACCAACAGCCTGCTGCTGGGCTTTCTCGCCGGCGCGGCCGTCGGCGGGCTCGTCGCCCTCCTTCTGGCCTTCGCCAGCATCACCCTGCGCCAGTCCCAGGTGGCCGTCGGGTTCGTCCTTACCCTGCTGTGCAGGGACCTTTCGTACTTCCTCGGCAATCCCATCATGGGCGCCACGGGACCGCGGCTGTCTACCCTGCCCATCGCGGGCCTGCAGGACATTCCCTGGCTCGGCGTGCTGCTGTTCCGCCACGACCTGATGACGTACCTCAGCTTCCTCCTCATCGTCGCGGCGTGGATCTACATCTTCCGAACCCGGCCGGGCCTGATGCTGCGCGGGATCGGCGAGCGGCCCTCCGCGGCGTATGTCCGAGGGGCGGCGGTCAACCGGCTACGCTACCTGTACACGGTGGCCGGCGGGGCCATTGCCGGCCTGGCCGGGCCCATCTACTCGCTGTCCGTGAAGGCCGGGTGGAAGGGCACGATCTCGGGGCTGGACGGCCTGGGGTGGATCGTCCTGGCCATCACGATCTTCGGCGGCTGGAACCCCTTCCGCGCCGCGTTCGGGGCCTACCTCTTTTCCCTGCTGCAGTGGCTGGGGCTCGTGCTGCAGCCCGCCCTCCCGGGAATCCCGTCCCAGGTGCTGCAAGTGGCGCCCTTCCCCCTCATGATCCTCACGCTGCTGTTCGTGAACATCGGCAACGCCGAGTGGGTGGAGCGATCCCTTGCCCGGCTTCCCGAGCGGGTCCGCCGCCCGGTGGCCCGGGCGCTACGGGCCCTGAATGCCACGCCGCCGGCCGCGCTCGGGACCCCGTTCGAGAAGGAATAGCCCTCACCATTGCCCCTCGACTCCGAAACCCGCAGTCAGCCTGGCCATTTGACCCTCGATTCCGCCGGCGGTAGGTTTGGGCAATATCGGAGGGTTCGAATGGAATACGCTCGTCTCGGAACGACCGGGCTCAAGGTGTCCCGCATCTGTCTCGGCACGATGACCTACGGCTCCTCGAAGTGGAGGGACTGGGTCCTGGACGAGGACAAGGCGCGGCCCTTCTACAAGCGCGCCCTGGAAAAGGGGATCAACTTCTTCGACACGGCCGACATGTATTCTCTCGGCGCGAGCGAGGAGGTGACCGGCCGCGCCCTGCGGGACTTCGCCCGCAGGGACGAGGTGGTCGTGGCCACGAAAGTGTTCAACCGCATGGGCCCGGATCCGAACGCGGCCGGTCTTTCCCGCAAGCACATCATGGCCGGCATCGACGCTTCCCTGAAACGCCTGGGCATGGACCACGTGGACCTGTACCAGATCCACCGCTTCGATCCCGAGACGCCGATCGAGGAAACCCTTGAAGCCCTGAACGACGTGGTGCGCGCGGGCAAAGCGCGCTACATCGGCGCTTCCAGCATGTACGCGTGGCAGTTCATGAAGATGCTGGCCGTCTCGGACGAGCACGGGTGGGCGCGGTTCGTCTCCATGCAGGACCACTACAACCTCGTCTACCGCGAGGAAGAGCGGGAGATGATTCCTTTGTGCCGTGACCAGGGGGTGGGCGTGATTCCGTGGAGCCCCCTGGCCCGCGGGTTCCTGGCCGGCAACCGAACCCGGGAGAAGAGCGGGGCCACGACTCGCAGCAAGTCCGACCAGTTCGCTCATTCGATGTATTACCAGGACGATGACTTCGTCGTGTTGGAGCGCCTCAAGACAGTGGCAGGCCAGGCCGGGGTGACCATGCCGCAGGCCGCGCTGGCGTGGATGCTGTCCAGGCCGGGCATCACCGCTCCCATCGTGGGGGCGAGCAAGCCTGAGCACCTCGACCAGGCCGTGGACGCGGTCGGCGTGAAGCTGTCCGCCGAGCAGGTAAAGATGCTGGAGGAGCCCTACCGTCCCCACGCGGTCCTGGGACACGAGTAGGATCCCGCGGGCGATGAGGGCAGGGCCGTCCCGCACGGGCTTCGCCCGTGCTAGTCCAGCACGGGGATCACGGAGAACTTGGCCACGTCCACGAGGCCCATGTCGGAGAGCCGAAGCTGGGGGATCACCACGAGCCCCAGCAGGCTGAGCTGCATGTTGGGGTTGTGAAGCACGCAGCCGCACCGTCGGAACCCGTCCAGCACGGAGGCCGCCGCCTGCGCGACCTCGACCGCCGGGCGGTCGGACATGAGCCCCGCGATGGGCAGCGCCACCCTGCCGACCACCTTGCCGTCCGCCACGACCACCTGCCCGCCCCCGCAGGCGGCGAGCTCGTTCGCGGCGAGCGCCATCTCTCCGTCATCGGTTCCCGCAACCAGGAGGTTGTGGCAGTCGTGCGCCACCGTCGTGGCCACCGCGCACCTGCCGCGGAACCCGAAGCCGTGCACGAGCCCGACCTGGGTCTTTCCGGACCCGCGGTGGCGGTCGAGATGCGCGAGCTTCGCCAGGTCCTTCGCCGGGTCGGCGCGGACCTCGCCGGAGTGCACGGCTACCTTCATGACCAGGTGATCCGTGGGTGCCTGGTTTTCCTTCACGCCGATGACGTGCGCGCTGGCCTCGGGCCCCGGCCGCCGGGCCTGCAGGCGGAAATCCCCGGCGGAAAGCGGGCGCGCGAAGCGTACCGTGTTCCGCGACCACTCGGGATACTGCGCGGCGGGGAGGTCGGCGACCAGGGTGCCGTCCCGGGCGGCAAGCACGCCGCGGGCCACCACGATCTCCGCGTGGAAATCCGCCAGGTCCTTCACCAGCAGCACGTCGGCCCAGCGCCCGGGGGCGATGCAGCCGATGTCCCGGCTCACGCCGAAGTGCTCGGCGGTGTTGATCGTGGCCATCTGCAGCGCGGCCATCGGGGAGAGCCCCTGGGCCATCGCGTGGCGGAGCACCCGGTCCATGTGGCCCTCGTGGACCAGGGTCTGGGAATGGGAGTCGTCGGTGCACAGGATGAAGTGCCGGGGATCCAGTCCGTTCTGCAGTATCGCCGGGACCTGGGCGGCCACGTCGTGCCACGCCGAGCCGTAGCGAAGCATCACCCGCTGGCCCTGGCGGATGCGCGCCACCGCGTCTTGCAGGCGCGTGCCCTCGTGATCGTCCTGCGCACCGCCTGCCACGTACGCGTGGAACGGAAGCCCGAGGTCCGGCGAGGCATAGTGGCCCCCGATGGTCTTCTCCGCCCGGCGCGCCGCCGACATCTCGGCATGCACCTTGTCGTTTCCCTCGACGACCCCGGGGAAGTTCATCATCTCCCCCAGCCCGATGATCCCGGGCCACGTGAGGGCCTCCTCCACGTCCGCCGGTCCGATCACCGCGCCGGGGGTCTCGAGGCCCGGCGCGGAGGGCACGCAGCTGGGCACCTGGACGAAGACGTGCACGGGCTGACGGGCGGCCTCGTCCACCATGAAGCGCACGCCCCGCAGGCCGAGCACGTTGGCGATCTCGTGGGGATCGATGAACATCCCCGTGGTGCCGCGGGGGAGCACCGCGCGGACGAACTCCGTCACCGTGACCATGCCGGACTCCACGTGCATGTGGCCGTCCAGGAGGCCGGGCACGAGGTGGCGGCCCTCGGCCTCCAGCACCAGCGTGTCGGGGCCGATGCAGTGCCGCGCATCCGGCCCCACGTAGGCGATGCGACCCGCCAGGGCCGCGATGTCCGTGCCGGGGATGATCTCGCCCGACTGCACGCAGGCCCACCGGCCCCCGCGGATGACGAGGTCCGCCGGGCGCCGGCCCATGCAGACGTCCACGAGCGCCCGAGAGTCTCCCAGCCGGAAAGTCTCCATCCCCACGGCGGCGAGGTCTCCCGTTCAGCTCACGAAGAGCCCCGAGCGGGCGATCTTTTCGTGCGCGGTGATGTCGCGGGCGTCCCACGGGTAGCAGATCCACTTGTCGTCCAGCTCCTCCGCAGCGTAGTAGCGGCGGATCTCCGGAGGGAGGACCCCTTTCTTTTCCTTCTTCTTGTTGTGCAGGACGGCCACCGCGATCTCGGCCGGGGCGTGGCGAAGCAGCTCGCGCAAGCAGTACTCGAGGGTGACCCGGGAATCGTCCACCTCGTCCACGAGGAGGATCCTGCGGCCGGCGAGCTTCTTTTCCACCTCGTCGATCCACTGCACGGCGTGCGGCGCGTCGGACGGCTTGTTGTCCGGTCCGTAGTAGGTGATGCCTACCGTCAGGATTGGGATGCCGAGGAAGGTCTTGAGGATCCGGGCCGGGATGAACCCGCCGGACCCGATGGCCACGATCAGGTCCGGGGAGAACCCGGATTCCCGGATGCGCTCCGCCAGGAGGCGAACGCTCTGGTGGATGTGCTCGTAGGAAAGGAAATACTTGCCGTCGATGTCCGGGCGCGCCATGCGAATCTGACAATAGAAGAGAACGACGGCCGCCGCAAGCCTTCGGCCGGGCTAGCGGTCTTCCAGCCGATAGGTCTCGCGCACCACGTCGAACAGCCCCCGGAGCAGGGGGTTGTCGGGGCTGCCGATCTTCGCGTCGGCGAGGATATCCCTTCTTTCCTTCACGAGCACGGTGAACAGCTGGTGCAGGGCTTCGCTCTTCGTCTCGGCGCCGTAGCAGATGCGCACGAGCCGCTTCATCTCGTCCGGCGCAAGCACCTTGCGCACGTTCCCGAGGGTGAGGAAGATGCCGCCCTTGCCGGGCTCGATGCTCACGGTCTCGGGCCGGCCCTGCATTACCGGGACCGGGCCCGTGCCGGCGGAATCCGGAGACTCCTCCTGCATGCTCTCCACCCGGGCGTTGTGGATGAGCACCTGTGCCTGGCGCAGCAGGAAGAGCAGCCCCTTTTCGTCGATCTCCCCGATGGCGGCGCGCAGCTCCCGCTCCAGCTTGGCACGCTGGCCCCCGCCGGAGCCGGCGACCCCGGTACCACCGGCGCCCCGCGCCGTGGGCTTCTTCTGGGCTTTCGCCGGCTTTCCCGGCCTGGGCTTCGCTGGCTTCACGCCTCGAATTATACACGACCGGGAGGTCGCTTGACAGAATCTCCCGGCCGCCGCTACCTTTTGATGGAAAGGACACCACCATGGCGGAACTCCCTCGCGGCTATGACTCCGACCTCCTGCGCGGCAACACCGATTCCCTCCTGCTCTTCCTGATCAACGAGCACGGCCAGACCTACGGCTATCGCCTGATCAATGAGATCGAGGAGCGGAGCAACGGGTACTTCCGCTTCAAGGAAGGGACCGTCTACCCGGCCCTGCGCAAGCTGGAGAACGACGGCCTGCTGCAGGGCGAGTGGAAGAAGCTTCCCAACGGCCAGGAGCGGCGCTACTACGCCATCACCGACCAGGGGCGCAAGCTCCTGCGGGAGAAGCTTGCGATGTGGCAGAGCTTCTCCAGCGCCATGGCGCAGGTGATGAAGCCCTCGGAGGCATAGGAGACCGGCCATGCAGCCCCAGGTTGCCGCCTACCTGGACGACGTCAGGAGCCGTCTCCACCTGGACCCGCCCACCGAGCGGCGCGTGATCAGCGAGCTCACGACCCACTTCGACGAGAAGGTGGGAGACCTGCAGGCGCAGGGCCTGCCGGAAAGCGAGGCGGTGAGTTCCGCTCTCTCATCGTTCGGGGACGCGCGGAGCATCGCCCGTCTCCTGTACGAAGCGCACAGCCGGGGAAGCTGGACCGATGCGTTCATCGGGTGCCAGCCCCACCTCATCGTTGCCGCGCTCTTTGCCACTCATTTCTGGCGGATGCCCCTCCTCCTGGGCACGGCCTTTGCCGCCATCGTGGTGATCGCTCTCCTGGCGTGGCGGAACGGGAGCGCCAACTGGGTGTACTCGTGGATGGGCTACGCGGCGGTCCCCCTGGTGTTCGCGGTGGGCTACCTCTCCCTGGATCCGCTCAGCCGCACGGTATCGTTCTTCCTCAGCGGGCACGGAGCTCCCGCCCCGTTCTGGCATCTCGGCCTGCTGGGCGTGCTGGACCTGTTCGCCCTCTGGCTGATCGCCGCGACGGCCATCGCCGTGGCCCGGCGCGACTGGCTGCTTCTCTCCCTCACGCTCCTTCCGCTGCCGGTGGTGGGGCTGTGGCTGATCACCGTGACCCAGTCCGCCGGCGTCCTCGCGGACGCGCTGCACGGCCTGGGGACCCGGTTCTCCCGGTGGGACGCGGCCATGGGATACGTTTTCGCCGTGCTCGGCGTGGCCACGGCGCTGTTCGTGCGCCTGCGCCAACGCGCGCTGAAGGGAGCGGCGGTCATCGCCGTGGGGATCATTGGCGGCGCCGCGGCGGCGCGCACTCTCTGGGGGGACCTCAGCCTGTTCGGCACGCTCGCCGTCGCCATGTGCCTGTTCCTGTTCCTCACCGTGCCGCTCCTGATCCGCACGATGGTGGGTCATGGCGGGCACAAGGAACCCCTGCCCTCCTAGGCACATCGCCCGCAGGGCGATATCCACGGAACGAAGCAGCCACGAAACGAACGCCCGGCATGCGGTGAGGGGGACAGCCTGCCCACATCGCCCGCAGGGCGATGCTTCCTGGCCCGATATTCCTTGACTTGGCGTCGCGGCGGTATTAGTATGGCATCGGCTGTCTATGTAAGAGAGCCCGGAGCCGCCGGAATGCTTTCCAGGTATTTCTACAAGGTACTCCGACGCCTCTTCTTCAACGCACATCTGCGGGGACTCGATCATCTGCGCGGCGACGAGCCGGTGATCCTCGTTGCCAATCACGCCGGCGCCTTCGGGCCGGTATCCGTGATCACCTCGATGCCGACGAAGATGTACCCCTGGGTCGCGCACGAGGTGACGGACCTGAAGACCGCGGCGCCGAGGATCCAGGCCGAGTTCTGCGAGCAGGAGCTTCGGCTGAAGCCCCCGTTCAGCGCCTATCTCGCCCGGCTCATCGGCCGGGTGTGCGTGGCGCTCATGAAGGACATCGGCGCCATCCCCGTCTACCAGAAGAGCAAGGACATCCGTACCACCGTGATGCGAAGCCTCTCCCTCCTGCAGCAGGGGAAAAGCATCCTCGTCTTCGCGGAGGACTCCACCCGCAAGATCAACGACGTGTTGTGCGAGTTCTGCACGGGATTCATCCACGTGGCCAAGCTGTACTACGAGGCCACCCGCAAGGCGGTGCAGTTCCTTCCCGTCGCGGTGAACCGCAACGTGCACCGCATCCGCGTCGGCGCGCCCATCCGGTTCGACGCGAGCATGCCCTTCGGCCGCGAGAAACAGAGGATCAAGCGGGAGTTGGAAAGCTCCGTGTACGCCTTGTACATGGAACTCGAGCAGACCGCCCGGTAGGTGCCGAGCGGCACGGGTGGCCGCTTCGCGGCCGCCCCCTCAGTAGGTGATGTCGATCTCTTCCTGGTCGCCGCGGCCGGTGACTTTCATGAACAGCGTCCGCGTGCCCGGGTCGTAGTCCCACCCGTCAGAGTACCTGGAATACGTGGGGTCCGAGTGCCAGGGGATACCGTGCAGCTTCAGTTGCGCGAATGGCCGCATCCCACCGAGCACGAGGTGGTAGGGAACCCCTCGCGGATAGGAGAAGACCAGGGCGACCCCCGCCGCGGAGCCGGACGCCGAGGCCAGACGAGCGGAGGTCCAGACCCATGCCCCCGGCCCCATGGGCGCCGCGAGCGGCGTCTCCCTGGGCACGTAGCGGTCCAGCGGCACAAACCCGTAGACGGCCTCGGGGGCAAGACTGCCGTCCCGGGAGGCGATGCGGCCTCCGGACAGCGACAGCGCCGCAGGAAGGAAGCCTTTGTCGTCCGCAAGCGCGAGGGAGGAGACCACGAGGCCCCGGCCCACCGCCTGCGCGAGGGAGGAGCCCATCTGCGCGCCGGCCCGCATGAGAAGCGCACCGCACTGGATCGAAGAGCGCACGTCTGCCTTTCCGCCGCCGGCATCCAGGAACACCCCGGCGTCCACCGTGCGCACCGAGGGCAGGAGGCGCCGCTCCACCGTGTCCTTGAGCAGCCGGTCCAGGGCATCGTCGGCACGCACCAGCCGCTGGTAGTCCAGCACCGCCTGCACGTACCCGACGGCAGCGGCAAGGCCGAGGCTCGCGGGCGTCCTCCCGGCGAGCCAGGCGCGGAGCCCCTGGACCAGATCCGGCGTCCCATGGTCCAGGAGGAGGGTGACGAGGTCGGGCACGGCGAGGAAAGAGGCGTCCGAGCGCGCAAGGGCCGCCCCCGCCTGCGCCACCCGCGCGGCGGCCTCCGCCCTCCAGGCGCGGGCAAAGTCCCGCTCTCCGCCCACGTAGGCGCTGGAGGCGTAATCCAGCGCGCCGCCCTTCTGCTGCTGGCGCCCAAGCGCGTCTGCCCAGAGCGGGAACACGGCCGGCCAGGCGCCCCGGGAGACAGACTCCGCGAGAAGCCCGGTCCCGATATCCTCCGAGAAGCCCGCGCTCCCGTCGGCAAGCTGCCACGTTGCGCCGGCCGCGGAGTAGCGGGATACCGACCATCCCCGCCAGGCGGAATCCGCCCAGGCAGCCAGGGATGCCCGAAGCCGGTCGTCCGTCGGCATGGCGGATTCCTGCGGCAGCCTCGCCGCGGCTGGGCCGGCCTGGGCCGGGCGCGCGGCGGCGGTCACGCCCTGCACCTGCAGAACGGCGCTGCCTCCCGCAGCAGCCAGGGGGAGCGTCAGCGTTCCCGCCGCCAGGTCGGTCTGCGCTCCGCCGCGAAGCGTGAGGAGAAACTCCCTCCCGGCGCGCTTCCACGCAAGGGCGGCACCCGGCGGCGGGCTCTGGATCACTCCTTCCACGGAGAACGGGACCACCACGGCGGCGCCTCTGTCCGCCGCCCCCGCCGCTGCGACAGGCGTGAGGGAAATCGAGCCCCCGGTGTCCGTTCCCGGGGTGATGCGAAGCCGTCCGCCGCCGTCGAACACGATGTCGGTGCCGCCGTCGGCGCTTTCCAGGCCGCGGAGGGCTGGCGCGGCGGCGCGCGTGAAGCGGAGGGTCAGCCCGTTCCACGTCAGGGCAAGTTCCTCCGGCACGCGGGAAAGGAAGAGGGGCAGCAGGGAGAAACGGCCGGCGACTCGCGCGTCTCCCACCTCGCGGGAAAACCCGCGGGCAAACAGGGCAACCACGAGGAACAGGAGGATCACCGCACCGAAGACGGCAGCCGTCATCTCGCGGCGTACGCGGGAGCGGTCCGGTGCGGCGGGGTCGTGCGGCTGCTGCATTGAGCCGGAACTCTATCAGCGCCGCTGCCGCGCGTCTACGAGCCGGTCCGCAACCGGCCGTCGTCGGGCCGCGGCGCCCGACCGTCCGCACGCGGCCGGCCCGTTGCTTGAACCTCCGAGGGAAAATCGCTAGGATGGCCGCGCGGAGGAGGCCATGGCGGTCAACAAGGTCGGGACGATCGACGATTGGGTGAAGGTGAAGACCGTCCTTGCGAGCCTCTCCGACAAGTCCGGCGTGGAGCCGCTGGCGCGCGGGCTCCTGCGCGTGAATCCTTCCGTTACCATCCTGTCCACCGGCGGCACCTTTCACGCGCTCGAGCAGGCGCTGGGGCCCTCCGCCGCCCGCTGCCTGCGGCAGGTCTCCGACTACACCGGCCAGCCCGAGATGCAGGGAGGCCTGGTGAAGACCCTGGACTTCAAGATCTACCTCGGGCTGCTGTCCGAGACCTACAACCCCGCGCATGCCGCGGACCTCGAGCGGACCGGCGCGCGGGCCATCGACCTGGTGGTCGCGAACCTCTATCCCTTTGAAGCCGCGGTAGCCGCGGACGGGGCCACGCTGGAAGACGCCCGGGCGAACATCGACATCGGCGGGCCCTGCATGGTGCGCGCGGCGGCGAAGAACTTCCACCGGGTGGCGGTCCTCGTGGAGCCCGCTGACTACCCCGCGGTGCTGGAAGAGCTGGGCGCGCACGGGGGTGCGCTCAGCCTCGACACCCGCTACCGCCTTGCCTGCAAGGCCTTCACGCTCATCGCCCGCTACGACGAGGCCATCGCCGCCTACCTGCAGGCGACGCCCCTGGCCGGGCACCGCGGAATCTACGCGGTCCGCAACGGCGGCTGACCGCGTGGGCGCCTCCGACCTCAAGGCCGCCTACCGGCGGATCATGGACGAGCATTTCCCCGGCCGCATGGAGATCAGCTTCGTCGAGACCGGAGAGAACGGGGAAACCGGCCGCCAGACGCTCGTGTACGAGAAAGCCACCTGGATCATAGACGGGGAGGAAAGGGGGCTTCGCTACGGCGAGAACCCGGGGCAGGAGGCCGCGCTGTACCGGCTGGTCAACGGCAACCTCGCCCTGGGAGACGTGGTGACGATCTCCCCGGGCCGGCACCTCGCCTCCGACGTGGAGCTCCTGCAGTCCGGCAAGCACCCCGGGAAAATCAACATCACGGATGCGGACAATGCCCTGAACATACTGCGATACTTCGCATCGAGTCCGTGCGCGGTCATCGTGAAGCACAACAACCCCTGCGGTGCGGCGCGAGCCGCCTCGCTGGCCGAGGCGTACCACAAGGCGCACATGGCGGACCGCCTGGCCGCCTTCGGAGGTGCCATCGCGCTGAACCGCGAGGTGGACCGGCAGACCGCGGAGCTCATCGTCCAGACCTATGCCGAGGTAGTGGTCGCCCCGGAGTTCGCCCCGGGCGTCCTGGAGCTCTTCTCGAAGTGGAAGAACCTCCGGGTCATGCGCATCAACCGGATGGACCGGCTGGAGTCCTTCATCGGCGCCCGGTACGTGGACTTCAAGAGCCTGATGGACGGCGGCATCGTGGCGCAGACCTCTTTCGTGCCGAAGACGACCCGCACCACGGATTTCCTCCCGGCGGCCGCGGTATGGAAAGGCAAGGAGTACGCCGTGCGGCGCGCGCCCACCGCGAAGGAGCTGGACGACCTGCTTTTCGGTTGGCTGGTGGAGACGGGCATCTCGAGCAACTCCGTCATCTACGTGAAGGACGGGGCCACGGTGGGAATCGGTACCGGGGAGCAGGACCGCGTGGGCGTCGCGGAGATCGCCCGGGACAAGGCCTACCGCAAGCTCGCCGACCGCCTTTCCTGGGAGAGCTTCCAGGCGCCGTATGCGGGCCTCCAGAAGCCCGAGGCCCGGGCCGAGATCGACCGTGAGGTCACACGGCAGAAGGGCGGCATCGCGGGCTCCTGCATGGTCTCCGACGGCTTCTTCCCCTTCCGTGACGGCGTGGACGTGGGGATCCGAGAAGGGGTAACGGCGATCGTGCAACCCGGCGGCGCGGGCCGGGATTTCGAATCGATAGAAGCATGCAACGAGGCCGGTGTGGCCATGGTCTACACCGGGCAG
>Ga0153916_10001682_pt1 | contig 16012 bp, 14 predicted proteins | sample Opewatmetagenome_FD_109642 | JGI IMG/M metagenome (GOLD analysis project Ga0153916, IMG submission 109642) | Freshwater wetland microbial communities from Ohio, USA - Open water 3 Core 3 Depth 4 metaG | ecosystem: Environmental > Aquatic > Freshwater > Wetlands | place: USA: Ohio, Lake Erie...
GGATGCCCAGGCCGCCTACGAGTCGGCCGCGACCCTCCAGCCGACGATCCTGGCCGGAGTCAACTTCGTGCTCCACGCCGCCGGCTGGCTGGAGGGCGGGCTGGCCGTCGGGTACGAGAAGTTAATCCTCGACGCCGACCAGTGCGGGATGATGGCGGTCTTCGTCAACGGCGTGGACATGTCGCCGAACGGCCAGGCGCTCGACGCGATCCTGGCCAACCCGCCCGGTCAGCACTACCTAGGCAACGCGCACACCCTGGCCAACTTCGAGAGCGCCTTCTACCGGAGCGAGATCGCCGACAACAACAGCTTCGAGCAGTGGCAGGAGGACGGTTCGCTCGACGCCGCCCAGCGGGCCAACGCGATCTGGAAGCGGATGCTGGCCGACTACGAGGCGCCGCCGATCGACCCGGCGGTCGACGAGGCGTTGCTCGACTTCATCGCGCGCCGCAAGGCTTCCATGCCTGATTCGGAAGTCTAGGGGCCACCTCCGTGCTCTTCCGTCGGCGGTCTTCGCTGACCTCCGTGCGCGCGGCCGCGCTCGCGGGCGCCCTGCGTGCCCCGACCTTCGAGCTCGTGCCGCTCAAGAACGCCCTCGACCAGGCGGCCTTCCTGCCGGCCGGCGCCACGGTGTCGGTGACGGCCTCGCCGGCGAAGGGCATCGAGGCCACCGTGGCCCTGTGCGAGCAGCTCCAGGCCCGCGGCTTCCGGGCGGTTCCACACCTCTCGGCACGGATGATCCGCGACCGCGCGCATCTCGCCGAGCTCATCGCCTGGCTCGAAGGCGCCGGCGTCGACCGCGGGTTCGTCGTCGGCGGCGACGCCAAGGAGCCGGGCGCCTACCCGGACGGGCTCTCGCTGCTCCGGGCCATGGCCGAGATCGGGAACCCGCTGCACGAGATCGGGATCCCCGCCTACCCGCAGGGTCATCCGTTCATCGCCGACGGCCCGCTGCTCGACGCGCTGCGCGCCAAGGCGGCGTTCGCCAGCTACATGACGACCCAGCTCTGCTTCGACCCGAACGCGATCGCGAGCTGGCTGGCCGCCCGCCGCGCCGAGGGCATCGCGCTGCCGGTCCATCTCGGGCTGCCGGGCGTCGCGGAACCGCAGCGGCTGCTGGCGATCAGCGCGCGGATCGGGGTGGCCGACACGCACCGCTTCCTGGTCAAGAACACCCGGTTCATCGCCCGACTGATTCGGTCCGGCGGCTTCTACCGGCCCGACGGGCTGCTCGAGGGCCTCTCGCCCACGATCGCCGATCCGGCGGCCGGGATCGCGGACCTGCACCTGTACACGTTCAACGCGGTCGACGTCACCGAACGCTGGCGGAAGACCTATCTCGAACGGCTCGCGGTGCGGGCGGCGGCCTAAGCCGCCGCTCACCGGATCGCGAGCTCGATCGCGGCGTCGTACGACAACGCGTCGCCCTCGGCCAGCAAGGCGTCTGCGGCGTAACCCAGGCGCTCGCGGGCGACGGCCACCGGATCCGGAAGGTGGAGCACGAGGATCATCGCGTTGGCGACCTCGGCGCGGACCGCGAGCCCGGCCGACGCGCCCGCCAGGCGGGCGCCTTTCTCAAGCTCCCCGTTCCCTAACGCCACGAGCGCGGCCACGCCGAGCGCGCCGATGGTGGGGGTGGCGATCCCGCGCGGGCCTACGATCCCGAGCGCCTCGCGGATGTGGGCCTGCGCCGCCGCGGCATCGCCGTTGAGGTACTCGATCGCGCTCAGCAGGGTGTGGCTGTCGGCCGTGCGGTACCAGGAGCCGCTCCGCCGGAACGACTCGAGATTCGCCGTCTCGAGCTCGCGGGCAGCGTTTCGATCGCCACCCAGGAACGTGCCAAGGACCAGCGCCTGGCGGGCGCGGGCCTCGGCGTCCTCGTCGCCCAGCTCGCGGTAGAGCGCGAGGGCACGCTCCTCGTGCTGCCGGAGCCCCGCGATGTCGCGCTCGACGACGTAGCGGAACCCCAGCTCGCACTCGGCGTTGGCGATGAGCGAGCAGTCACCCAGCCGCTCGGCGATCGCGAGCGCTGCCTCGTACCTCGTCCACGCCTGGTCGAACCGCTGCGACCAGTAGGCGAGGCCGCCGGCCGCGGACAGCGCCCGGACCCGCAACGCCGAATCGGCCTGGGCGCCGGGGTGCGCCAGCAGGTCGTCGAGCCAGCCGAGGCCCTCGCGCAATTCGGCTCGCTGGTGCCAGAAGCGCCAGATCGCGGCCCCGATCCGCAGCCCGAACGCTGGTTCTCCGACGTTGAGCGACCAGCGCATGGCCGCTCGCAGGTTGTGCCGCTCGTCATCGATCAGGTCGAGCCACGCTTCGGCGTCCTCGGCCATCAGGTGCGGTTCGGCCGTCTCGGCGAACGCGGTGAAGACCTCAGCGTGTCGGCGCTCGCAGTCGGGTCGTTCGGTCGATCGATCGAGGAGCTCCGCGGCGTATTCGAGCACGAAGGCATGCCGCGTGAAGCGGGGTTCGCCATGATCGGTCGGGGCGATCCGGATGAGGCTCTTGTCGGCGAGCGACTCGAGCCCGCTCATGACATCCAGGCCGAGCGACCCACCCGGATCGACGACCGCGGCGGCTGCCTCGGCCGTCCAGCCACCACTGAACACCGCGAGGCGCCGGAAGAGCGACTGCTCCTCGGGGCTGAGCAGGTCCACGCTCCAGGCGATCGCGCCGCGCAGCGTTCGCTGGCGCTCGGGCAGGTCGCGCGCGCCGTCGCCGAGGTCGAGCGAGCGCCCGAGGCGCTCCAGGATGCGGTCCGGCGGGAAGAGACGGATGCGGGCCGCCGCCAGCTCGACCGCGAGCGGCAGGCCTTCGAGCCGTTCGGCGATGGCCGTCACGGCTTGTCGACTGGCGTCGGTCAGCTCGAGCCCGGGGCGCACCAGCCGCGCCCGCTCCACGAACAGCTCGAGCGCGTCGCTGCCGCCCAGCGGCGGAACCGGGTACTCCTGCTCCCCGGCGATCCTGAGGATCTCGCGGCTCGTCACGAGGATTCGGAGCTGCGACGCGTTCTTGAGCAGGCCCGCCACCGTGTCCGCGCCGCTGGGCAGCAGTTGCTCGAGGTTGTCCACCACAAGGAGGAGCTGCCGCTCACGGAGGTGCTCGCGGAGCGTCTCGAGGACGGGCACGTCGGGCGACTCGCGGACGCCGACCGCGCCGGCGATCGCCGTCGGGATCAGGCGCGGATCGCGCACCGGCGCGAGCTCAACGAACCAGGTCCCATCGGGAAAGCGATGACGAACCGAGCTCGCCGCGCCGATCGCGAGCCGCGTCTTGCCTGTCCCGCCGGGCCCCGTCAACGTGATGAGCCGGCCTCGTTTCAGGAGGTCGGTCACGTCGGCGACCTCGCGTTCTCGCCCGACGAAGGTCGTGACCGGCTCGGGCAGGTTCGTCGGCAGGTCGGCGGTGCGAAGGGGCCGGTCGTCGTCGGCCACGCCGGCCACGACCAGCCGGTGGACCTGCCGGGGCTCATCGAAGTCGCGCAACCGATGGAACCCCTGGTCGATGAGCTCACCGTCCAGGATGGCTCCATTGATCCGGCGTGCCGACGTGTCCGAGACGAGGATCTGCCCGCCGTTGCCGGCCCCGGTCAGCCGCGCCGCGTAATGGACGTCCAGCCCAACGTAGTCGAGGCCGCTCACCGTGACCATGCCGGCCCCGCTGTGGATCCCCATCCGCAGGCGGATGGGAGGCGCGTCGTCCGGCCCCAGGTGGGTCACCGTCCGGCTCAGCTCGATCGCCGCGGCAGCGGCTGCGCGAGGATCCGCGAAGACCGCGAACATGCCGTCGCCTTCGAGCTTGACGACCGCGCCACCGGCGCTCGTCACCGCGGCCGTGGCGGCCATGTCGTGGTCGCGGAGCAGGGCGGCCCAGCGTTCGGTGCCGATCTCCCGCGCCAGGCGCGTCGATCCCTCGATGTCGCTGAACAGGAACGTCACGTCCCCGACGGGCAGGCTCATGCTCGGTATCTTCGCACCTGCGCCGGACCGCTCCGGCAGGACTTGGAGGTTGCCCGTGGCGTTCGAGGTCATCCACGTTCCGGTGCCGGGCGGCGAGATCTTCGCGACGCGACAAGGCGCGGAGCCGCCCGGGCGGCCGCCGGTCCTGCTGCTGCACGGCGGGCCGGGCATGGGAGCCGAGTACCTGAGGAATCCGGTGATGAAGACCCGACGCTCGTCGCGCAGATCCTCACCGAGTTCTGGCCGTCGTCCTCCTGCGTCCATGGCAACGTTCTGCCGCTGCGACCGCTCCGCCTCGAGGTGCCGCTTCCCGACGTCGCGGACACGATGGAATCGGTCGAGGCGCACTGGGCGGCGGGCACGTTCGAGCGCGGCCTACCCAGGCTGGACATGCCGGCGCTCCTCTCCCGCGGTGTCGCCGACCCGCTGCCCTCCTCTGCCTCGGTCGAGACGGCGGCACTGATCCCGGAGTCCACTTCGAACTGGTCGAACGGTCCGGGCACTTCCCCTGGCTCGAGCGCCGCGGCGAGGTTAGGGAACGGTCAGTAGGGCCAGTTGCAGGGGCAGTCTTGACAGCCTGCGTATCGTGTCAGCAATTGGGCTAGCCACCAGGCCACTAGTCCAATCTCTCTTGGCCAGACAACGTCCGGCGGGGCCGTCGGATCCACCATCCGAGGTAGGCAGTGCAGGATCGTCAGGGTGGCTGATCGACGGGTGAGCCGAGATACCTTCGACCAACTTCGGCAATACCGGGCCTTCGAGACGATCGTTGAGGAAGTCCGCCGCCGAATCGTGAACCGCCAACTCACGGACGGGCAGCGCCTTCCTTCCGAGCGAGAACTTGCCGCCCAGTTCGGTGTCAGCCGGCCAACCCTCCGCGAGGCTTTCCGGGTGCTCGAGAGCATGGGGCTCATCGAGAGCCGGATGGGCTCTGGGCGGTACGTTCTGTCCCCGTCCCAGGACGATGGAGCGGCGGGCGCGAGCCTCGGCGAGCGCGCCCTCATTCCGTTCGTCGAATACCTCCAGGGCATCGAGCCGTACCTCGCGATGCTCGCTGCCCGGCGGGCGACGAGCGAGGACCTCGCTCGCATCGCGCGGACACTCGAGACGGCCGATCACTCGACGCAGCTCGCGGCTGCGACTGACACGGACTTTCACCTCGCGATCACGGAAGCTGCCCACAACATCGTGGCCCGGGAGGTCCTTCACTCCGAGCGCAGTGCGCTCTATTGGGCGGATCTCTGGGTGTCCGTGCTCCCCGGTTCGTCGGCCCTGATTGCAGCAGAGCACCGTGCGGTCTTTGCCGCGATCGCCTCCAAAGATGAAGCCGGGGCACAGGCGGCCATGGCGGCCCATCTCGCGGGTGCGATGACCCGGATCAAGCAGGCCGCTCGGCTCCAGCACGGAAACGAGCTGGTTGCCGCGAGCCGTTCCGACGGCGAGGCACCGGAGGACAAGAGATGACGACAGAGCCAGCCACGCGCGTTGGTCTCGGGTCAGTCTCGGGTGCGTTGGCGATGGATCTGTACGCCACGATGGTTCGAATCCGCCGCTTCGAAGAGGAAGCGCTCGTCAATTACAAGCTGGGCAAGATCGCCGGCTCTCTGCACGTGTCGATCGGACAGGAGGCATGCTCGGCTGGAGCCGGCGCGGCCCTGAGCGATGGTGACTACATCATCGGTACGCATCGAAGCCACGGCGACGTCATCGGACGAGGAGCCCGTCTCGACCGGATGATGGCTGAGCTTTTCGGTCGGGTCGATGGCTACTCAGTCGGCAAGGGCGGCTCGATGCACATCATGGATGCCAGCCGGGGAATCCTCGGGGCGAATGGCATCGTGGCGGCGGGCCTGCCGATCGCGGTCGGGGCCGGCCTGTCGGCGAAGCTCCGAGGATCGGGCCAGGTCGTCCTCGCCTTCTTCGGTGACGGCGCCGTTGCCAAGGGCAATTTCCACGAGTCGCTCAACCTGGCCTCGATCTGGAACCTGCCCGTCATCTTCTTCTGCCAGAACAATCAGTACGCCGTCTCCATGAGCATTCGAGAGGCTCATCGGACCGAGGCGATCAGCGGTCACGCCCAGGCCTACGGAATCGCCGGGGCCGAGATCGACGGCAACGACGTTGTGGCCGTGTTCGAGTCGACCCTCCAGGCGATCGAGCGCGCGCGCGCGGGCGGCGGCCCAACTCTCGTCTCCGCTCTCACCTATCGCTGGATGGGGCACAACGTGTCCGACCCCGGGAAGTACCGGACTCAAGAGGAGAGCGAGTCATGGAGGGCCCGTGATCCGATCGAGCGGCTTCGAGCCGCAATGCTGAAGGAGGGCATCGCGACAACCGAAGAGCTGGCCGAGGTCGATCGTGCGGTCGATCGTCAAGTCGAGGCTGCCGTCACCTTCGCTGACGCCAGTCCCCATCCGGCGCCGGAAACGGCGCTGTTCGACGTTTACGGCTGAAGAGCCGTGACCAGGAGCAGGGACCAGGAGGAGAGCATGCACGAGCAAGGGATCGAGGATGCGGTCGCCAAGGTCCTCACGGGTCGGATGACTCGCCGGAAATTCATGATCCGAGCGGCCGAGCTCGGTCTCACGGTCTCAGCTGCCGGAGCAATTCTGGCCGCGTGCGCCAACAAGTCCGTTACGGCAGTCGGCTCTCCCGGAGCATCCGCGGGCGGGGCGACCGGCGCAGACACCTACCCCGTGACTGGCCCGATGGGCGATGGATCCGGGGGAACGCTGATCCTCGGGCAAGAATCCGACATGGATGTCCTCGACCCCGCATTGGGGGTGGGAGCGGTCACCTGGCGCACAGTTCTCTATCAGGTCTACGAATCGCTGGCCACCCGGGAGTTGAACAACCCCGAGGGCATCAGCGGCAAGATCGTCCCGAACATCACCGATTCAATCGACGAGTCGCCCGACGGCACGACGTACACCTTCCACCTCCACCCAGGCATCAAGTTCACTGACGGCACCCCGTTCGACGGCGAGGCCGTGAAATGGAACGTCGAGCGGCAGTGGGACCAGTCGCCACTCGGTCGGACGAATCCCTCTCATTTCGACCCAAATGCCGCAGGCGTCCGGTCCTGGTTCTGGACACCATCGAAGCTGAAGAACATCGTCGTCGTCGATCCGCAGACTGTTCGGTTCGAACTCGGTGGTCCGTTCAGCGAGTTCGTCGGCGGGATGATCGAGGCTGGCCTTGGCACGATGGGAATCAGCAGCCCAGCCATCTGGGAGAAATATGGAACGTCCGGGATTGCCGAGCACCCGACCGGCACCGGCCCGTTCCTGTTCGACAGTCGCGTACAGGGCGACAACGTCACGATCGTCAAGAACCCGAGCTACTGGGATCCGTCGCGGGCGGCGAAGCTGGACAAGATCATCTTCAAGGTTCTGCCGGATGCCGCGACGCGCGTCCAGGCGTTGCGAGCCGGAGAAGTCCACGGGATCTTCGCGCCGCCGCCTTCCGAGTTGGAGTCGCTCAAACAGGCGGGATTCATCGTCACCGCAAGGATCAACCCGCACCTCTGGTATCTCTCCTTGAACGCCAATGAGGCCTATTGGAAGGACGTCCGTGTGCGCCAGGCGTTCTGGCTATCGATCGATCGGGAGGGCATGGCCAAGAACCTCCTCAAGGGAACGTCGATTGCCGCTCAGAACATGACCGGCCGCACCTCTGCGGCCTATTCGGACTCGGTCCAATACCCCACCTACGATCCGGACAAGGCCAAGAAGCTGCTCGCCGACGCCGGCTTCAAGGATGGGTTTGACACGATCTTCCAGATCCCAACGGGCGGCTCCGGCGAAGTCATGCCGGTTGAGATGGCCGAATGGATCGCATCCAACGCCGCGAAGATCGGGATCCGGGTGAAGCTCCAGACGTCGGAGTGGATTACCTATCTCCACGACTGGGGTGGCGGCATGAAGCCGGGCGTCGGACTCAACCAGATGTCGTGGGGGATGACCTCGCCGTATTGGCTCAATCTCCCGCTCCGGTCAAACGGGTTCAATGTCGGTCATACCAAGATCGAGGGCATGGACGACCTGCTCGACGCCGGAAACGAGGCGCTCGATCCAGCTGCGGCAGCACACGCCTACCAGCTGGCCGACAGCCTCAACGGTGAGCAGATGTGGGCGCTTCCGATCATCAATGACCTCGCGCCTGTCGTCATCAGTCCGAAGGTGATGAACTTCGTTCACACACCGGATTGGTGGTGGGACTACCGGAACGTCTGGGTGAAGGCCTAGCCTCTCCTCCACTCTCGGCCACGCCGCGGAGCGGCGTCCCCTGCCCGCGGCGTGGCCCAGAGCCTTCCATCGGAGCATCCGTGATCGCCTATCTCGCGCGCAGGACGCTCGCGACGATTCCCACGCTCATCGGCGTTTCGATCGTCACGTTCGCCCTGATCAAGCTCGTTCCCGGGGATCCTGCTCAAGCCATCCTGGGTCCGGCGCAGACGAACCCACAGGCGCTCGCCGCGGTGCGTCACTCGTTGGGTCTCGACCAGCCCGTCACGACGCAGTACTGGATCTGGCTTACCCATCTCGTGTCAGGCGACCTGGGAGTCTCGAGTCAGTTCCGCGTTCCGGTCGCCACGATCCTCTTTGGCAAGGTCGGCAACACCCTGATCCTGACGGTGGGCAGCCTCGTGTTCGCCATCACGCTTGGCCTCGCGCTTGGGATCACCACGGCCGTCCGGCGGGGTTCGCGATACGACCGCGGCGCCATGTTCCTTTCCCTGGTCGCCGCGAGCGCACCGGTCTTCTGGATCGGGATTCTCCTGAGCTATCTCTTCTCGATCCAGCTCGGGCTGCTTCCGGCGATGGGGATGGCTTCCGCGACCGAACCGAGCACGCCCCTCACCTTGCTCCAGCACCTCATCCTGCCGGCCTTCACGAACTCGGTGATTTCGCTGGCGGTCATCGCCCGAATCGTGCGATCAACCATGCTCGAAACACTCGCTCAGCCGTACATCCTGGCTGCGCGCTCCCGAGGCTTCTCCACCCGGCGCGTCGTCCTGGGACATGCGTTCCGTAACGTCCTGCCCGACGCGATCAACATCACCGGCCTGCAGGTCGGCTACCTGTTCGGTGGCGCTCTGTTCACCGAAGTCGTGTTCAACTGGCCGGGGATCGGATCGCTCATCTACAACTCGATCCAGGCACGCGACTACGTCATGCTCCAGGGTGCGGTTCTGGTCGTGTCGCTCGTGTTCATCCTGGTGAACTTCGGGTCGGACAGCGCGCGCGTCGCGCTCGACCCAAAGGCGGCTGGATGAGCGCCCTGGCGGGTCACGTCGGTCGTGTGGCCCAACCTCCGGCCACGGCCATCCGCCAGGCGCTCAATGCGTTCAGCCGGGATCGAGCTGCGGTCGCGGCTGTCGTGTTGCTCGCGATCGTCCTGTTCATCGCGATCGCCGCACCCATCATCGCGCCCTACGATCCCGATGCCGGCGACGGAACGATGTTGCTCAGCCCGCCGCTCACGGGTGGCCATCTCCTCGGAACGGACGGCCAGGGTCGCGATCTGTTGACGCGGTTGCTCTTCGGGACGCGGTTGGCGGTTGTCGAAGCGACCGTCCCGGTGGTTATGGCCGCAGTCGCAGGTACGACCCTTGGTCTGCTCGCCGGGTTCTACGAAGGCTTGCTCGGGGGGCTGGTCATGCGGGTGCTCGATGTCTTCTTCGCGATCCCTCTCGTGCTGCTCGGGATCGCGATCGCCGCAGCACTTGGCAGCGGGCCGCCGACGGTGATCCTGTCGATGGCAGTGGTGATCACCCCGTACATCGCCCGGGTGGTCTTCACGGCGACCTCCCAACTGAAGCATTCACTCTTCGTTAAGGCAGCCCGGAGTTCCGGCTCGGGCGAGCTGGAGATCCTCCGCGAGGAGATCCTCCCGCACGTCATCCCCTCGGTGATCGTGTACGGGACGACCAACATGGGGGCGATGATCGTGTTCGCTGCGGGCTTCGGGTTCCTCGGCCTTGGCGCGCAGCCACCCACGTCGGACTGGGGCGCGATGATCGCCTTCGGCATGACAACGCTGGCCAGCGCACCGTGGGTATCGACCTTTCCGGGTCTCGTCATCATCGCCGTCGCGCTTGCGTTCAACTACCTCGGAGACGGCCTGCGGATCGCGCTCGACCCGCGACTCAGGACGCGCGCGTGAGCGTTATGAACACCGATCCGATTCCGGCGAGCAAGCCGGCCGAGACGCCGCTGCTCGAGGTGTCAGGTCTCACCGTCCGGTTCGGGTCCCCCGACGGTGAGGTACACGCGGTCGAGGACGTGAGCTTCACCCTGGGACGGGGTGAGAGCATCGGGATTGTTGGCGAGTCGGGCTCGGGCAAGACTGTGACCTGCACCTCGCTCACGTGGCTTCTGCCGTCTCCTCCCGCGCGGTACGTCAACGGTCGGATCCGGTACGACACGCGCGAGCTACGCCGGGACGACGAGGGAACGCTCAGGGCGGTCCGTGGATCGCGGATCGCCATGGTCTTCCAGAACGCCCGCGCTGCGCTTGATCCGTCGTACAGGATCGGGCAGCAGCTCCACGAGATCCTCGCGGCACACGGTCAACCCCGGAGTGCAGCCACGCGGCGGATCGTGGTCGAAACCCTTCGGAGTTGCAACATCGCTGATCCCGATGCGCTCCTTGAGCGCTACCCGCACGAACTGAGTGGCGGTGTCGCCCAGCGCGTGACGATTGCGATGGCGCTCATCGTCAAGCCCGACGTCATCATCGCCGATGAGCCGACGACGGCTCTCGACCTCTTGAGCCAACTCGAGGTCCTTCGCCTGCTTGAACGCATCCGGGTCGACATCGGGTGCTCAATCGTCCTGGTGAGTCACGACCTCGCGGTTGTGCGTCGAATCGCGGACAGGGTGTTGATCATGTACGCGGGCCGCATCGTGGAGCGCGGTTCCACCGAGGCATTGTTCAGCGATCCGCGCCATCCCTACACGCGGGCGCTGCTGGCATCAAGCCAACAGCGCCTGCAGGGCGGCCAGCTGTACGAGCTCGCCGGACAGCCGCCGGACCTCGCGCACCTGCCGGCTGGATGCAGCTTCAGCCCTCGCTGCCCGAACGCCTTCGATCGCTGTCATGTCGAGGATCCTCGGCCGATAGGCTTCGGTGTCGACCGAGAGGCCCGCTGTTTCCTCCTGGAGTCGGACGGTGACTGAGCCGATCGTCGCCCTCCGCGGAATCCGGAAGGCGTTCCCCGCCCGCGGTGGCCCTCGGCGTCGCATGCCCACCATTGCCCTCGACGACGTGACACTCAACGTCGAGGTGGGCGAGTCGGTTGGCATCGTCGGCGATTCCGGGGCGGGGAAGTCAACCCTGGCCTGGATCGCCGCCGGGCTGATGCAGCCGACCTCAGGGTCCATCTCGATCGACGGCATCGATCTCGGCGACGCCTCGGCCAAGCAGCTCCGGTCCGCGCGTCGATCGGTCGGATTCGTCTTCCAGGACGCCCTGGGCTCGTTCAATCCGATGCGTACTGTGGAGCACAGCCTCGGCCTTCCACTCGCCCACTATCTCGGAGTCACAGGCGTAGCGGCACGCACCGCGATCGGCGACATGATGGAGCGGGTCGGCCTTCGCGGCTCACAGATGACTCGCTATCCACATGAATTCTCCGGCGGTCAGATCCAGCGGCTCGCGATCGCCCGGGCGCTCGTCACGCGACCGCCGATCGTCATCCTGGACGAACCGGTTTCCGCGCTCGACGTGTCCATCCGGGCGCAGATCCTCAATCTCCTTCGAGATCTGGCGCGGGAATTCCGGCTGACCTACTTGCTCATCGCCACCGATCCAAACGTCGTCGAGCACATGACGGAGCGGACTGTGGTGATGTACGCCGGACGGATCCTGGAGAGTGGACCGCGGGCCGGAGTCTTCGTCGAGCCGCGCCATCCCTATACCGTGTCGCTCCTGCTGCTGGGGGACGTCCAGGGGAGAATCCACGGTTCCCATGGCCTCCTCGCGGAAAAGGTCGCGACCGCGGCCGAGCGGGGAGCCACATCAGGATCGGCCAGCGGTTGTCCCTTCGCTGGCACGTGCCCATTGGAACTGCCGATCTGTCGCGCAGAACGGCCGGAGCTCGTCAGAGTGGGACCGAGCCATCTCGTGACCTGCCACGCCTATGCGGCCACCGGAGGAAGCTTATGAGTGCGGAAACCTGGCACCCCGTGGTCATCCGGGTTGGAGCGACCTATCCGGACATGTCGGGCATCGTCCACGGACTGATGCCGGGCTGTGAGCAGGAGGCACCAATCCTTTGTCTCGCGCTCGAGCAGGGATCGACTCGCGTCCTCGTCGACACCGGCCTGCCCGAGATCGACTGGGTCAGGACGGAGTTCGGCAAAGCGACCCAAACGCCAAGCGAAGTGCTCGTCGAGGCGCTCCGGACGTTCCTGGGTTGGGAGCCGGAAGACGTGGGCTACGTCATCAACACGCACCTTCACTTCGACCATTGCGGCGGCAATCGACTGCTGCCGAATGCACGCTTCGTCGTCCAGCGCAGGGAGTACGACTTCGCAATGGCCCCCTCGCTCGGCATGGGGTCGCTCTATCCGTCGCATCTCTTCGATCGCTCCGCCATCGACTACTTCGACTGGCTGTTCGTCGACGGCGACCACGAGCTGTTCCGCGGGCTCAGACTGCTCTTCACCCCGGGTCATTCGCCGGGTCATCAGTCCGTCGTCTTTCTGGCGACTGACGGCGTGACGGTCTACACCGGCGACGCGGTCAACCGGATGGAAAGCATTGAGCGACGGCTGGCCCCTGGCCTCTATACGGATCTCGCCAGCGCCCTCGAGAGCATCGAACGCATCCGAGGCATCGCAGACTGGGTGATCCCGAGCCACGATACCCGGGTCCGGGTCGGGCAGCGCGATGGGTTCTTCGCGGTGCCGGCGTGATCCCGGAGGTGGAATCGAATGGCGAGGTCGTCGAGATGACCTATGCCCAGGCGATCGCCGAGACGCTGGCCGCGGCGATGGAAGCCAACCCAAGCGTGTTCATCATGGGCGAGGATGTCGGTCGCCACGGCGGTGTCTTTCGAGCGACGGCCGGTCTCTACGAGAGGTTCGGAGGGGACCGGGTCCGGGACACGCCGATCTCCGAGTCGGCACTCATTGGCACCGGCCTGGGCGCCGCCCTTACGGGCATGCGCCCGGTGGTCGAGATCCAGTACTCGGACTTCCTCGCCGAATGCATGGACCAGCTCGTCAATCAGCTCGCCAAGGTCCGCTACATGTCCGGCGGCCAGGTGTCCGCGCCGGTCGTCGTTCGCACTCCCGGCGGGCGCGCCAAGTCATCTGCGGCCCAGCACTCGCAAAGCCTGGAGAGCTGGTTCATCTCCGTCCCCGGGCTCCAGATTGCCATGCCGTCGACCCCGGCGGACGCGAAGGGACTCCTCAACCACGCGCTCCGCGGCGACGATCCGGTGCTGTTCATCGAGCACAAGCTGCTCTATCGAACGAAGGGTCTGGTGCCGCTCGGGGACCACGACGTCCCGTTCGGCGAGGCGGTGATCCGACGGCGGGGACGCGACCTCACGATCGTTTCCGTTTCGTGGCTCGCGACCGAGGCGATGGCCGCCGCGAAGACCCTCGACGCCGAGGGGATCGACGCGGAGGTCATCGATCTGCGCACCCTCGTGCCCCTCGATCTCGACTCGGTCATCGCCTCGGTCGCTCGCACGGGGCGTCTCATCGTGGCTCACGAGGCCCCGATCCGCGGTGGCTGGGGCGGGGATCTGGTCAGCCAGATCGTCGAGGCCGGCGTGCCTCTTCTCCGTGCGCCTGTCCGAATCGGTTCGCGATTCGCGCCGATTCCGATGGCGCCGGTGATGGAGTCGTTCGTGATCCCGTCAGACTCGTGGATCGTCGACGCCGGTCGGTCGCTCATGTCGCCGCCATGAACGCGAATGTCGCCGCCGTCCAGTTCGCGCCTCGTCTGGGGCAGGTCGAGGCGAATGCTGAACGTATCGTCGAACTCGTCGCGCACGTCGCGCGACGCGGGGTCTCTCTCGCGGTCTTCCCGGAATGCAGCCTCTCGGGTTACCAGCTCGAGCGCGACGAAGCCGAGGCCGTGGCGGTGGATCTCCCTGGTCCCCTGACCAGCAGGCTGGGAGCCCTGGCGGACGCGCATGGGATCACGCTGGTTCTTGGGCTCCTCGAACGAGCACCGGATGGCCTCTATAACACGGCGGTGACCTTCGTTCCCGGGCATCCGTTCGTCAGATATCGGAAGACACACCTTCCTCGGATGGGCGTCGATCGGTTCTGTCGACCTGGTGGCGGTCCATATCTTCCCGTGGTCACGCCGGTCGGGAGGATCGGAGTCCTCATCTGCTATGACTTGCGGTTCCCGGAGCCCTCGCGGATCCTCGCCCTTGCCGGCGCCGAGGTGCTTGCTGTCCCGACGAGCTGGCCGTCCACCGCAACGGACTACCCGGACTTCCTGCTCCGGGCGCGCGCCAGCGAGAACCGCCTGGCGATCGTTGCGGCCGACCGTTGCGGCAATGAACTCGATGGGCAGTTCCTCGGTCGTAGCCAGATCGTGTCGTTCGACGGCACCGTGATCGCCGAGGCGGGCACCGGGGATGAGACGCTCATCGCATCGATGGACGCCAGTGCCGGGCTCGGCGCGCGACGCATTGCCGGTCGTCCGGACGGCCCCGCTGGACTCCTCGCCGACCGACGCATTGACCTCTACGACCTGTCAGATCGACTCAGCTTCGAGAGGAGTCCCGTCCGGTGACCGTCACGCTCGCCATGCCCCGTCTTGCCGACACGATGGAGGAGGGGACGATCCTCGAGTGGACGAAGGCCGTGGGCGATCACGTCGCCCGAGGCGAGACGATCTGCGAGATCGAGATGGAAAAGGCCGCGGTCACGTACGAGTCCCACGTCGCCGGTCGGCTCACCCGGATCATCGTGGAGGCCGGAGGCTCGGCATCCGTCGGTGCGCCGATCGCGGAACTCGAGCCCGATGCCTGAACGAACCGGTAGCTGCCCAGGACCGGTGGATCCCGGCTGATGGCCGGAGACTGGTCAGGCGGGCTTCCGGGCGCCGATTGACGCTCACCCGGGTGTCCGCGTAGACTCAATCCCGACGAATTCACTCGGGATTGAGGATCTTCACCTGACCTCCACCGCGACGACCACCAACGTCCAGCGGCCACCCTTCCACGGCAGCGGCGCCATCGCCTTCAGCACGAAGGGCGAGTACGGCGTGCGCCTGATGGTGCAGCTCGGACGGCATTACGGGGCCGGACCCGCGTCGCTCGCCGAGATCGCCGCCGAGGAGGACCTCCCCCGCGCCTACCTCGAGCAGCTGGTGATCAACCTGCGCGAAGCCGGCCTGGTGACCAGCACCCGCGGCGCCCACGGTGGCTACGAGCTCGCCCGGCCGCCAGAGGCGATCACGATGGCCGAGGTGCTCCGCGCGCTCGAGGGCCCGGTCGCCCCGATGCTCTGCGCGAGCGAGGATCCGGAGCACGCGATCGGGTGTGACCGGTCCGCACGGTGCACCGTCAATGTCCTCTGGGTGCGCGTGCGCGATGCTGTCACCGGCGCGCTCGACTCGATGACGCTCGCGGATCTCGTTCCGCCGCGAAACGCCACCACCGCCGTCGCAGCCGGCACCACCATCCAGCCAACCACCCTCCAGGGAGCCCTGACCAGCTCGTGACCGAAGACAAGACCGCCATCCCCGACCAGCACCTCGTCATCCGCGGCCTCCGGGTCGCGCCGCTCGCGCACCCCGAGGCCGAGATCCTGCAGGGGATCGACCTGACCGTGGGCAAGGGCGAGGTCCACGCGATCATGGGTCCCAACGGATCGGGCAAGACGACGCTTGCGTACGCGCTGATGGGCCACCCCGCCTACAAGGTCACCGGCGGCGAGGTGATCTGGAAAGGTCGCGACCTCCTGAAGCTCTCGCCCGACAAGCGCGCCCGGCTCGGGCTCTTCCTGGCCTTCCAGTACCCTATCGCGATCTCCGGGCTGAGCGTGGCGAGCTTCATTCGCTCGGCGCTCAAC
>Ga0153916_10001683_pt1 | contig 16012 bp, 19 predicted proteins | sample Opewatmetagenome_FD_109642 | JGI IMG/M metagenome (GOLD analysis project Ga0153916, IMG submission 109642) | Freshwater wetland microbial communities from Ohio, USA - Open water 3 Core 3 Depth 4 metaG | ecosystem: Environmental > Aquatic > Freshwater > Wetlands | place: USA: Ohio, Lake Erie...
CAGATGACGGGGATAACTACTGGCGCGGAGATACACGACATCCTGGATGTCTTTGGCTATTACTCACGCCTGCTGGGCGCAGATGATAGGACGTTGACCTATTATCCGACCTGGCGGACAGACACCGGGATCCCGGCGTACTTCAAATTCAAGTACCCGGACTCCATCACGCTGATTCCCAAACCCTCGGCGGCGAGCGCAGATCACCTGACCATTGTCGCATCGCTTAAGCCGACGAGATCAGCCGCGAACCTGCCCGACATTATGAATGCCCCGTACTTTGACGCCATCCGGCACGGAGCACTTGCGCGGCTCCTGGATAAGAAGTCCGCACCTGGGTACGACCCAAATGAGGCGATTAACCATCTCAAGCAGTTCAATCTCGCCATACGGAGCGCTGCACACGATGTGCTGACAGGAAAGGTCGGTGCCACGCCGCAGCTAGGTATATTCGCGTGAAGCGCATCGCCCATCTCGATTGGAACGAGATTCCAATGAGGTGGGGAACGATCCGGCTCTATGAGTGCAATACACCAGAAGAGGCCAACGCTATGTTCGCGACAAAATGCAACTTTTCCGTAGGGGTTGTTCAGGTCGCCGTCTACGCAGATGGGTCAACAAAGTTGCTTGCCGGGCATTGGAATAAGCGAATGGGCCTAGAAGACATCAGAGAGATGGCGCGGGTTTTATGGGGGGAAGGCATCAGGGAGGCGTACATACAGCGCCGCGACGGTGGCTCAGTCCCATTTGGGGAGTTGATGACCGAAGGCCAGCATAAGGGCTGGTGGCGCATCGATGGAAACTTAATCATGGCCGGAGAAGGGGGAACCTATTAATGCGAGTTGGCGCGATGGCAACTACCCGTACTGAACAAATTATCTCGGCGGTAAAGATCAAATGCACCTGCGGTAATCCGCAAAGCCATATCCCCGATCCATGCCCGCAAGGAATTAAAGAAAATCTCGGTGTGATTGCGTTCTACAACGACAACCCGTCGAAGCGCGTTGCGTTCTGGGTTGCTGAAAAGCTGGCGCGTTATCTCGGAATGATCCTGGTGGAAAAGGAGAAAGAATCATGAAGGTTTTGTATAAGGTTCACTCGGTACGCTCCGAGCCTATCCAGAAAGAATTGACGCTGGAAGATAAGAGCAAGATCACGGCGACTGTAAAACACAGTACCGTCGAGATGGTCCCTGTAGATGGTGAATCGAGCACGATCACCCTGCGCACCGTTGATGATCCTGGATTCGTCGAGGGGGCCATCATCGTGGCGTCTTTTGAGACGCAGCCCGATGAACTCCCCGCTCAGTCCAACGTGGAGGGCTCATAAATGGCAACCGTACTCACGAACGCAGGCACCGCCATTTGTGCTAACCGACTCCATGGAACCGGAACGGAGCCTGTCTATATTGCATGGGGGACCGGTGCCGGCACGGCGGCAGTGGGCGACACCACGCTATTCACTGAAGCCTCCGAATCGCGAGTCTCAGGCACCGTCACCATTGTTACTACCACGGTCACGAACGATACATGGCAGAACGTCGGCACCATAACCTGCGCCGGGTCCGGCAAGACGATCACCAACGCCGGAAGTTTCGATGCCTCAACATCCGGGAACCTGCATATCAAAGGCGACTTCACCGGAATTGCATTGAGCGTCGGAGATTCGATCCAGTTCACTATCAAGCAGAAGTTCGCGGCTGGTTAATGTTTCTAGGAGAAGAATGAATGCTTACCGACCAACAATTAGCTGCATTAAAAGCCGATATTATCTCGCAAATAGACCCAACGCTTGTTGGCTATCGCGCCGCCGGTGCGACGGGTCAAATAGCGGATTGGTACAACCAGAATCTAAGTTCTTTCGTTGTTTGGCAGACTGCTGTTGATATCAATGTAATTTTCGACAATATCGTATGGGCTAATTTAACGCCGGTCGACTCGCCGGATGGAACTGCGACGTGGACGAATCGCTCTCTGTGTTGCCAAGGCAAGCAATTCAATATCCAGACCATTCTGGCTGGGCGCGGCTCCATTAATTCAGCGAAAGCCAATATCCGCGCGGGATTGCAAGATGCGTTGACCGCTATTCCTTCAGGATCGGGAGGAGCAAGTCAGAACGCCGGATGGACGTCGGTACGTTCGGCCATGCAACGCTTCGCCACGAACGGAGAAAAAATATTCGCCACCGGAACGGGAACGGCGGTCACGCCGGGATTTCTTGTTGTGGAAGGTATTTTGTCTTATGAGGATGTAACTACGGCGTTTTATCTGCCATGACGACGCAAACTCTTCCGGTTAGCGCGAAAACGGCTTATACGATTACGCTAAATTCCTTGGCGAGTGCCACATATGTCGCTGGCAGCTCCGTCGATTTATCGGTGATCGATCCAATCGATCTCATTGTTGAGATAGAAATAACACCCGGAACAGTAGCCGGTAATAAGCAGGCTAAGGTATTTCTGCAAGAATCTCTCGACGGCACCGACTATAGCACAGGTCCGACTTCAGGAACGACGGCAACGGACGAACCTAATCTGCTCTTTATCGGTATTTTGCCGCTTAACACAAACGCGACATTGCAGCGCAAGGCATTCTCCGTGATGGCCGCCTTAGGATTTATTCCGCCATACCACAAACCAGTCGTACTCAATGACAGTGGTGTGGCATTTGCCGGATCGGGATGCGCCATGAATTACTCGACGGTGGTCGGTAACAGTGCGTGAGGTTATTCCGCCCTAATACTACGCGCGTCGCATTTTCGCATGATTTCGATGCGACGACGAGCGATATAAATCTTGGTAATCTCGATACGCCGCATGACGTCGATGCGCAGACCATCATGTCTTATTGCCGTCCGGATGCCGCTGGAGAAGGTAATACCGGGACATTGTATTCGGCAGTCGCAAGCGGAACTCAAAATGGCATATTATTCGCTATCGAGCACAACGCCGGGACGCCTCGCACGCACTTTAATGCGAACTCAACCGGCACCGCAGGCGCGCCTAAAAAGATCGGCTCGGCTAACGTAACGTATGGCGTCTGGGGTCATTATGCCGCGACCTGGGACGGATCGTTAAGCGCTGCTAATATAACTTTATACGCAGGCAGATCAGGAAAAGACCTAACGGTATCTGGTTCCGCCTCTACTACCGATGGCACTACGGCCGTTTCTACGCCAACATCCAGCAACCACCATATCGGCAATAGAGAGGGAGCCGATAGCACTTTCAATGGGTTGATAGCGTGGGTCGCGCGCTGGAACCGCGTGCTGACTTTAGGAGAGCTACGCCTCGCCCAACAACAAGGGCCTCTCGCAGTTCCGCAAGGACTCTTGATTGTTTGGGCGAATGGTAAAGATTATGGGCCGTATTCGCTAAACGCGGCGTCATTTACTAATCTCATGAAGGCACTGGCGCCTCCAGTAACTCGGCTTGGTTTATTTGATTTGTCGTCATATCGGGACTTCGGAGGAGGAGGCGGCGGCGGAACAACTTATTACCAAACTTTGTCGGTTTCAACAACGTCGATTGCCTCACTTGCCAATGCAATAGCGGCCGTTCGCTCGCTTGTGGTGAGCACGTCATCGGTTGTTTCTATGCTCAAGCAGCTATACAAGACGTTTTCGGCATCAACGACGAGCACTGCGTCGCTGGTGACGATGAAGGTGAAGCTGACTACACTATCAGTAGCGACAAGCTCCGTCGTGTCGATGGTCAAGAGCGCGATAAAGACCCTGGCGGTGAGCGCAGCATCCGCGGTCGGCCTTACTAAACTCATGTCAAAAACCCTGAGCGTATCCGGGTCGTCTGTCGTATCCATACTTGCTACGAAGGTAAAGCTCCTGACGATGAGTGTGTCCACGGCATCGGTGGTGAGCATGGCGAAGTCCGCTCGTAAGATATTGAGCGCCGCCACCACATCCGTAGTGAGCCTGGCCAAGACCGTTTTGAAGACAATGAGTGTTGCGGCATCGTCAGTCGTGAGCCTGGTCACGCATCTCCCAGGAGCGATTCAGACGGTCAGCGTAACCGATATCAGCACCAAAGTTACCGTCAACGATAAGACCGGCACGGTAACCGTGTCCACGATCACCAATACCGTCTCAGTCACTCAAATTTAATTTAGGAGAACCGGATCAATGGCAACCTTACAGGATGCTATCAATATGGCGCGCCCGATACTAAACGATTCTAGTTCAGTGCGTTGGAGCGATCCCGATCTGACTCAGTACGGTAACGACGCACTTGATGCCATTTGCGATGTCATGCCGCAACTGTTTGAGGCACTGGCCGACATCACATGTATCGCAGGTACGGTGAACCAGACGTTCGCCGTTGCCGACAACCTTAAGTTCCTTGAAATACTTGGGATCGAAGGCGGGAACACCGTCTACAGGACGACAATCGAGATGCTGGATGCCTTTAACCCGACGTGGCGCTCCGATACGGCCGCTGCGGCGACAGACTGGGCGCCATCCAGAGATGATCCGAACCGCTTTTACATATATCCGCAGTCTCCCAATGGGCAGGTCCTGATCGGCAAATACACCAAGGTGCCGGCCGAGTACGCGATTGGCGCGACGCACGCGCTGGCTAATCACTACACGCCGGCAATCGCCCAGTACATCATCGCTCGGGCGCAAGACCGCAACACGGGCGATATCGTCAGCGGTAAATCCGCACAAGCCATGAACCAGTTTTACCAGATGCTTGGCGTTTCCAAGCAGGACTTAATCCCCCAGCAGTAGAGAGGACAGATAGATGATGCCAGACCAGACCCCAAAGGATTATTCATGGGTAACGTATCTGTGGGTTATGACGCTGGCGGCGTGGGGAGGAACAGTTAACTACATCAGGAACGTCCGGGCCGGACATACCCGGCCGTTCAATCTTACGGAGTTGATAGGAGAGCTGGTTACAAGCGCCTTTGTCGGAGTGCTGACCTTTTGGCTTTGCGAGGCGTCCGGCGTAAATCAGTTGATAACAGCGGCGACAGTTGGGATATCCGGGCACATGGGAGGGCGGACAATGTTCATTATTGAACGTTGGTTAGCCGGAAAGTTCCCGAAATCCATCCAGCAGGTGATAAGTGAAAAAGAGGATGAGCATCTTGGCTGATTTCAACCAAGCTGTTCAGATCCTATTGAAGCAGGAGGGCGGGTTTAGCGATGACCCGAATGACCCAGGCGGCGCAACGAACTATGGTATTTCACTGCGCTTTTTGAGGGCGGAAGGACTCCTGAACAATATGGACTTTGACCACGATGGGGACGTTGATGCCGATGATATGCGCCTTCTTCCTCGTGATGTGACCGTCAACATCTACCTGACGAGATGGTGGGAAAAGTACGGATATGGTTCCATCCTGAATCAGGACGTCGCAAACAAGCTCTTGAGCTTTTCCGTGAACATGGGTGCCCATCAAGCCCACAAACTCATTCAACGCGCGCTGCGCGCCACCGGGCGCTCTGTACAAGATGACGGCATCCTTGGTCCTAACACACTGAGCGCCATCACTGGTGCCGATTCTTTACTCCTTGCCCCTTTTCGCAGCGAGGCGGCCGGGTTTTATCGTTTGGTCGCTGCATTACATCCGGCGCAGGCCGGCGAGCTTTCCGGTTGGCTGAACCGGGCATATTCGTGATGGAGTTAAAAATGGAACAGAACACGCAAGATTCTACGGCTGGCCAAACAGCGACAGTTGGCCAGATCGACCCTCAACCCGAAAAGGACTTGCTGAAGAGCAAGTCTTTCTGGGGCTTGCTGGCGGCGATCGCTTTGCATTACGTCGGTGAGCGGTACGGCGTCCCTCCCGCCGCACAAACCGCTGTCGTCAATGCGGTTGCCCCAGTAGCAGTGGATGCCGCCAATCAGATCGTGCAATACGTGACGGATATCGGTGTGCCTGTCGGAGGGCTATTGGGCTTATTGGGCACTTTGGTGCGTTCTCACCGTATTACATCCATCGCCGGCATGAAGCTCGGCGGTAAGTAACCACTGTCATAAGAAGGAGAGAAATCCACATGAAACACTATATCGCAGCGCTATTCCTCACGCTCTTTGCCATGGCCATTGCCGGCACCCTTGTGGCTTGTGCAACTATGTTGAACCAGCAGACAACCACGGCCGCTCAGATTCGGGCGGTAGCTGAACAGGGCAGTGTACAGTTCCTGGTAATCGCCGAGGTTCAGAAAATCGGCAAGGAGGACCCAGCCAAGGCCAAGGCGCTCGCCGATAGGGCGCACGCAACCATCAAGACGATAAACGCCGTCCTCAATGGATCAACTACCAGTACGCTGGATTTTAATGCGTTGCACGATCAAGTATCCAAGATCATCGCTGATCAACACTATGATGCAGCAACGCTCGTTGCGGTAGAAACGGTGCGAAATATGGTCGACCTTAACTTTCAGGACCTGCAGCATAACGTAGCTATAACACCTGGAAACCTTACGCCAAAGGAGATCGATGGGCTTAAGGTCATGCTCAGTAAAATCGATGATGCACTGATACTCGCGGGTTACTGACGACCAATGTCAGTAATCAATCTTCCCCTCGCGCCACCAGCAACAGGGGCCACCTTTCTTACCGCTCCCGCCCTAATCCCTGTAGGCGGGCGAATTAAGGAACTGGCGAACGATCTCGTTTTCCGTGATGTAGACGGAACAATCATCACGGTAAAGAAGGGATATCGCACTGATGGCGAATCTGGTCCTCAGTTGATCAAGGACCTGATCATCACGGAGAACAATCTGCGCGAGTGGCCGGCATGGCTCCATGACCCTTTGTATCAAGCCGGATTATTTAAGGATTACGCCGACGCGGTCTATGCGCGCGCGCTCTTGGCGTTGCCCATATCCAGGATTACCGAATGGGAATTAGAACACGCCGTAATCCTTTTCGGCGCGTCATCCTACGCAGCCGACCAAAAGGACCTCGAAGAGAAAACGGCGGCGCTTGAACACCTCATTATTCAACTTCCCAAGGCGGCCTAATGCGCATCCAGATCGACTGGCCAAGAACAAATTGATTATTTGTGACGGGCGAATTCGCCGTGGAGTTTGTTTCTAAGGTTGGTCGCTATTGCTTCAGCGTCGAGCAATGACTCGTGAAGTCCGCCATATATGCGGGTTCCATTATATTTAATTTCTACTTGCCATTTCTGGCATTACTTATTGAAGTGAACGCCTTTAATTCCAGAAGAATTATTGGTGTACAGCCTAGCATTTGAATTGTTTTGTGAGGTGGTTGCATAACGTAGATTGGTTATTCGATTGTCAGATGGATTGCCGTTTATGTGATCAATTGGAAATTTTGGCCATTCACCATAAAAATATAGCCATGCTAATTGATGAGCACACACCTTTCTTCTGGTGTTGTTTTGTTTTTCCCCAATTCGTATCTGTATATGACCAAAGCTATCTTTGGTTCCGGCTACTGATCCAGCTTTTGTTGACTGAGACCGGCGAACCTTCCAAATAAAAATACCAGTCTCTGAATTGTAATCAAAAACACTTTTCACGAATTCCTGAGTAAACATGACGCCTCCAGCAAGGTTTGGTGGGTGTCGGTAATCCGTTGTGCTGGCAACGGAAAGGCTTGCAAACCCTGTCCCGACCAAAGGATTTTAACACGATATGAGGATTCAAATTGACAGATTTGGTAGCTGCCAGCCAATCGTGTCCCCCAGATTGCTCAACGACTACATGGCGCAGACGGCGACGAACTGCAAGCTGATTAACGGAGACCTGGATAACTGGAATGTCCCTCTGACGGTGAACACCCCCACCAAAGCGGGAACCAAGAAGAGCATTTACCTGTTCGGTGGAACCTATTGGTTCCATTGGACACAAGATGTTGATGTCGTCCGCGGGCCGGTGGCTGGCGACACCACGGAGCGCACCTATTTCACTGGCGCCGGCGGGGTGCCGCAGATGACGTACTCCCCGCTGGCTACAACGGGCGGCACGAACTATCCGATGGCGTCTTATGACCTCGGGGTGCCAGCGCCGACGGCTGCGCCGACTCTGGCCGTGGTGCCGACCACGGGATCGATCACCGCCGCAACCAAGGCCAATCCTTGCCAGCTCACGAGCACGGCGCACGGTCGTTCGACGGGCGATCTGTTGACAATCTCCGGCGTCGGCGGCATGACCCAACTGAACGGCAACACCTACACGATCACCAAGGTCGACGCCAACAACTTCACGCTCAACAGCACCGACAGCACCGGTTATTCAACATACACGTCGGGCGGTACTTGGACGCTGACCTATGACGCATCGGTGATCGAATCCCGCGCCTATGTCTACACCTACGTTTCGGCTATCGGCGAGGAAGGGCCTCCAAGCCCGGTATCCGCGATCGTGAGCGTCGGACCCGGTGAGCAGGTCAATCTATCCGCGATGCTGACCGGCCCAGGAGCAGGAAGCCTTAATCTTGCTACCAAGCGTATATACCGGGCGGTGACCGGCGGGAATGGAACGGATTACCTGTTTCTGGTTGAAATCGCGCTGGCCACGACGACCTATTCAGATACGATCCTCGACGCCGCCCTGGGCGAGATTTGCCCTAGCACATACTGGGATCCACCGCCCACCGACATGGCGGGAATCGTGAGCATGCCGGGGGGAATACTGGCGGGGTTCAGTGGCAACCAGCTTTGCTTCTGCGAACCCTATACGCCAAGCGCGTGGCCAACATCCTATCGCCTGACGACCAGCCACCCGATCGTCGCGCTGGGGGCGTTTGGTAATTCGCTGGTGGTCGCAACTGCAGGGCCGACGTACATCGTCACGGGGACGACTCCGGACTCGATGACCATGCAGACGCTGCAGGCCTCCGGGATGGTCGCCGCCGACGATCCTCGCGTTCTTGAGGCGTGCGTCTCTAAGCGCGGGCTGGTCGACCTGGGCGGGACAATCCTCTATCCCGTATCGAGCGGGCTGGTGGCCATTGACGCGGGCGGCGCGCGGCTGGTGTCGAAGGAGCTGATCGCCCGCGATTACTGGCAGGCCCTGGTGCCGAGTTCCATAAGTGCCTATGTGTACAACGGGAAATACTTTGGGTTCTACGACACCGGCACAGTTCAGGGCGGTTTCCTGTTCGACCCGCACAACCCACTGGACCCGCTGACCTTCACCGACCAGTATGCGACGGCCGGCTTCTTTGACAAACCCACCGGAAAGCTCTACCTGCAAATCGGAAACAACATCCAGCAGTGGGACGGTGGGGCTACACCACTGACACGCACCTGGAAATCCAAGATTTTCACCCTGGAGAGCCCGGTCAATTTTGTTTACGGGCAGCTGCGCGCCTTCAGTTATCCGGTTACTTTCAAGCTATACGCCGACCAAGTGCTGAAGCTGACGCAGACCGTGGCGAACGATACGCCTTTCCCGCTTCCCTCCGGGTTCTTGGCGCGTGAGTGGGAATTTCAGATCGAGGGATCAGCAAAGATTAAGAGAGCGGCTTTGGCCACGTCTATTGAGGAACTCTTGGAGGTGGCGTAATGGCTGGTCCCGCAATCCAGAGAGGCAATGACCTTGCAAAGATCGTTGCGGCCCTGGTCGAGAACGTCGAGATCGGGCAGGGACTTCGGGGAAAGGATTCGAGCGGGAACTACCCAAACCGCTATGTGACCGTTAACGACCTGGTCACTGCGGGCGTTGTCGCTTTGAAGAGAAAGACCGGGCAGAAGATAACCTTTCCCTCGAACGACGAGTTTGTGGTTCCCCTTACCGGACCGCTGGATTATTCCATCCCGCCAGCGCCGACGGGGTTGACTGCGACGGCGGGCATGGCGCAGATTCTGGTGGAGTGGAATCAGGCTCCATCGAGCTACTGGAATCCCGCTTACACTGAAATATGGCGCAACGGGACCAATGATCTTGGCACCGCGACCCGGGTTACCACGGTCCCGTACCCGTCGAATATCTTCTCCGATCCCATCGGCGCGACCGGGGTAGCCGAGTATTACTGGGGTCGGTACGTCTCGCAGTCGGATACTGCCGGACCGTTCAACGCCGTTTCTGGTGTGGCGGCGACAACGGGAAAGGTCGGGAATGCCGATCTCAGCCCGTTGATCGTCACGGCTGATAAGTTGGCGTCCGGCGTGAACGCCGTCTTGGACGTAGCCGGTCTTCCCACGCTGCCGAACACCAACTACCCCGCCGGCACCCTGGTCGCCGACACCACGAACAACCGTAAGATATACAAGTCCACTGGGTCGACGTGGGATGCGAACATCATCTACGCGGGGAATCTCGCTGCAGGCACGATCGTCGCCGGGGACGGCGCCATCTCGAACCTGGCGATCACCAACGCGCTGATCGGCACGGCCGCGGTGGACGATGCCAAGATCGCCAATATGTCCGTGGCGAAGCTCACGGCGGGCACGATCACGGCGGCCAATATCTACGTCGGAGATTCGCACCTCACCCTGGATGGGACGGCAGGGAACGTGAGAGTAAGCGATGGCACCTATAACCGGGTGAAACTCGGCAATCTCGGATCAGGTGCCTACGGCATCGAGATTCGAGACGCCAGCAACAACATCATCCTGAGTTCCGGCGGGACATACGGCTCGGCGATTGATAATGCGTCTGTCACCACGCTGTCGCTCGTCTCAACCGACAGTGCTAAAGTCGTTCCGGCCGGCAACACCATCACCAATGTAAACGGCAGCGGCTGGTCGCAGAAGTGCTATAGCAAGGCCGCCTATACCGGTGGTGCGTTTTGCTCATTCACGCCCACCCAAACCAATAAAGCCTATGTCATCGGATTGAATAGCGATCCGACAACGACCGGCTTCGCGTCGATTGATTATGGGATATATGTTGACGCAAGCGGCGTGCTGGAGGTCGTTGAAAGCGGAACGACAACATCATTTGGTTCGTATGCCGCCGGCGATGTGTTAACTGTCGTTTACGACGGCACAAAAATTTACTATCTACAGAATCAGAGCATTGTTAAAACGACCTCGGTCGCCGGCGGTTTGACGCTGTATTTTGACTCAACATGGTCCACGGTTGGCGGTATGGCCACTAACATCAGCTTTGGCCCGATGACCAGCAACGCATGGGCCAGCATCGGCGGCACCGGCAAACCCGCCGACAACGCCACCAAAAACACGGTGACCACCGGATCGGCGGCACCGTCGGGCGGCACTGACGGCGATCTCTACTATCGCACGTCCAACTCCGCCTGGTACTCCAAGCTATCCGGTGTGTGGACCCAGGTGTCCGACGTTACCGCCGCCAACACGGCGGCCGCGATTTCCGGCCAAGGCGCGTTCGCCACGTTGAGCCAGATCAACTCCGGGAATGTCTCTACCTATATCGCCTCCGCCGCGATTGGATATGCTCAGATCGGGAGTATTGACGCTTCTACGATCACGGTGGGCACGCTGACTGGGCGTACGATGCAGACAGCATCGAGTGGCCAGCGGTGTGTTATGTCTTCATCGACAAATGATTTTAGATCATACGACTCGGGAAGCACACTACGCGCGGCTGTTGGGTTCAATGTCAGCGGGAATGGCGAAATAGGGTATTTTGAAGGCGGTACTGGATACCATGGAATCTACGCGCATTCCAATGACCAAACCGCCATATATGGCGAGTCTGGATATATTGGTGGTCAATTTCATGGAACGCAGGGTGCTTTGCTACTAGGGGTTGCGAATCACAGCAGTGCGTCCGGGATAGGCGGAAATTTATTTTTAGACGAAAACGGTCAGCTAAGCTTCCACAATGGCAGCGCATTCGGTGCCATCCCGACCAGCAATTCTGGCTCGTCGTACTCTACTCAGGCTATCGCATCGGCATCTTTCTGGACGCCGGCTCACGGCTTTTATTTTTTGACGGCGTTTACGGCTGGTATCACGCTTCAGATTTATAATGGGTCAAGCTGGGTGACTGGTCTTACTCCTACTGTCGGATGTTTATATTGGGCAGACGGTTCAAACTTGAGATTTACTGCTGCTGGAGGAGGTCAATCTGTTAATTACAGAAAGCTCACTACAGCATTCGGGTGATTCTATGATAATCGACAAGACGATCTCTGATTATAACGACGTACCTTCATCGCTTGAGGGCGAAGTATTGCTTGAGCGCACAGTCGATGGTAACGGTAGAGCTACGGGATATTTAACGTGCTCGGTAGACCAGTTCATCGCCATGAAAAACGCATCTCCTTCTGCAAGAGCCTCCGGAGGGTGGGATAGGCTTAGTTCGCTATTGGACTCCGCTGACGCAACCTCTCTCAGAACAGCAGAAGCAGTAGTTCAGGCTCGTAGGGTAATAGCTAATTAATGGGGGTTTATATGACGAATCAAAACATCGAAATGCAGCTCCGCAATCAAGAAGGACTTCTTCTTGCCGCGTGCGAGAGAAAGGTGCGAGCGCATGAGGAGATGGACGAAGCCGAGAAGTCAATCAGAGAGGCTCGCATGTCAATAGCGACATTGCGGTTCGCGCTTGATGCGATTAAGCGGGCAAACCCTGTGCCTCGTCCTGCCGCACCTGATGTTCCCAATGCGCCTAATGCTCAAGATTCAGAAAGCGCCCCAGCGGCCGAGTCGATATAGCCGAGTCGGCTGATATTTGTTTATATCGAAGGAGAATCGACATGCCATGGAATCCAACGATGACGCAGGTTCCAGATAACTACAAAGCCGCTTTGCCGGATACGTTAAAACCATATCTTAATGGCGCAAAAATTCCTGGGACAGATGTTACGGCGCGGATAGTTTATGCAAATAACCCGGTGTGGGATAGCGCCACCGAAGACTATAAACCTGGGCCCGCTATCGTCCACGTATACCTAACTGGTGATGGACAATCGCCTGCGAGCACGGTACAAATTCCGGCCGATCAACTATCTTCTCCTGAGTCCTTTTCCAATCTATTAAAGACGGCACAACCTGTGCAAAGTAGCGGAGGAAGCCAGTTCGGAAACACGATAAAAGGTGGTTTGAGCGATATAGCCGGGGTAGCGAAAGGGTTCAAAAATAATGTCTTAGATAATCATAATTTTTGGAAAGCCGTAGGCGCATTTGCCGCCACAGCTGCGGGTGGTAGCGCCTTGGTGAATTCCGGATTTGGGCAGGCGGGCGCTGCTGGAGCTAGTGCTGCTACAACAGGGGCTGGAGGTGGGGCACCTGTTGTTGATGGCCTGTCTTCTGTTCCGGGTGCTGGTGCCTCGGGATTGACAGGCGGTGCTGGTGCCCCGGTAGTCAACGGCATTGGCACCGCAGCTCCTGTGACAGATTTAGGAAGTACAGTCGCAGGCGGTGGCTCGAATACCATTACCAGTGGCTTTGGCTCATTCCTGGCAAAAAACTCCGGAAGCCTGGCTAGTGCGGGAATCATGGCTGGAGCCGGTATACTTTCCGGAAACAAGGCGGCCGATGCGGCCAACAACGCCACGGCGGCTCAATCCGCCATAATGGACAAATCCCTTGCGCTTCAGGCTCAGCAAGAAGCTGATGCCAAGCAGCTCGGCCAGGAGCAGATCGACTTATCGAAACAGCAATTCCAGCACAGCCTGGATGTGGGTCAGAAGCTTGAGGATAATGCCTCTCTCGCCCCTGGATATATTGATCAGCAAACGGCGCAGGCCGGTCTCACGGCCAAGCAGACGGATGCCGCCGCTCTCGACGCCTCTAAGCGGAATCTCACGCGGATGGGCGTCGATCCCAGCTCGGGGCGGTATGCCGGCGACATGCGTGTGGCCGAGCTTGGTGATGCCGGCAACCAGATCGGCGCGATGAACAACACCCGGGCCGGCCTGACGAATTACGCCAAATCACTTAAGGCGCAGGCATTGTCCGCCGAGATGGGGATCAGCAACCCGGCGATACAGGCCACAGGACAGCAAAGCTCGAACGCGATCCAGGAGGCGGGATTGACTGGAAATATGGGTGCCAACTACGCCGGTATTTACGGCAATACCGCGAACGTCGCCAATACCAACGCGATGAACGCCTACACGGGCGGATTGACGGCGGCCGGCACGATTCTGGGACGCACGCTTCAACCCGCGCCCTACCAGTACGCAGCATAGGAGGCGATATGGGATTAGTTAATGCACCGCTGGCCGCCGGTTTGAATGCCGGCGTTCAGGCGTTCTATCAAGGACAGGATACGCAGAGAGAGCAGCAGCGTCAGGCCGTTCATGACCAGCAGCAAAGGCAGCTCACTCAACAGGAGATGCAGAAGAACCAGCTACAGCTCAACCAGATGAAGCAAGAGATGGACGCGAGCGGAGGTAATGTAATTTGGCGCGGTCTGGCGACCGGTGATTTAGCCGGAGCCGAGAAGCAGATCAACGACCTATTTCCAGACGACCCTATCAAGCTGTCGCAAGACCCCAACGACAAGACCGGCGATACGTTTATCGTGACTGGCAAAGACGGGACTCCCCATAAAATCAGCAAGACCGGAATGGCGCGCCTTTACGACGTCGCCGGCAATGAGCGCAATTTCAAGGCCGGGATGGAAGAGTACAAGACCAACGCCGATCTCAATCTGGAAGCAGCTAAGGCCCAGGCCGCACAAGAATTGGAGAAGACGAAACAGCAATGGATAAAGCTGGGAGCTAATGGTTCTCTCAATACCCAGACCGGGAAGGTGACCGGCGGAGGCCTTACCGCCCGCGGTGGGCGCATGACCGATCTGCAGTTCGTCACGCAGGCCGTCGGAGGGGATGTCAATGCGGCGTTGAACATGCTCCACAACAATCCCAAACAGATGGCGAGTAGGCTGTTCATGGCCGCCAAGAGCAACGTTTCAAACTATGGAAAGTCCGACGAAGAAATTATGGGTCAAGTAATGAGCACCATGAAGAGCCTGCAGAGCTATGACCCATCGTCTGATCAAGGAGACCAGTCCGGTGGTGACTCTGGTAATTCGCCTGCTGCGCTCTCGCCTCAACAAGCTATTGACCGCGCCACGCAAGAAGCGTCAGACAAAGCCGGGTGGCTTAGCACTGACACCCAGGATTTCGGCCCTGGCGGGCGTGAAAAATGGATCACGGATCGTGCTCAGCAGATCATGCAGGGAGGAGGGGCACAGGCCTCTGGTGGTGATTCGGCCAATCAGCAATCAAGAGGGCATGATCAGGGTGGGCTAGTATCGACCCCTCCTAACAAACCCGCCAAGGCCGCCACAAACAAATCGGCACCATCAGTCCGGCTTCCGCCTCAGATCGTGTCGCAACTCAAGCCCGGTCACGTCGCAACGCTAAGCGACGGGACGCGGTGGACATTACAGGATGGTCAACCCGTGCAGGTGAAATAATGGCCGAATTGTCAATAGTATCTCAGACGCCTATTGATCAACCAACCACTCAATCCAACGCGCTGCACATCGTTTCCCAAGAGCCCTATCAGACCCAGTCCTCCAATGACCTGAGTATAGTCAAGCAAGAACCGCTGCAAAATCCCGATCCGCTGGCCAGCCCTACCCAGAACACAGACACTACCCAGACCATACAAGCGGAGAACGTCAAACAGAACCGGGCGATGATGACGCACACGCCTATCGACCTGAGTATAGTCAAGCAAGAGCAGAAGCGGGTGGAAGATACCGTCGCCGGACCGGTCAAGGGCCTTGGCGGTTCATACCATGCCCTGGGTCTTTCCGCTGAACTGGCGGCCGGCGGATCGCATGTCATCTACGACAAGCTCAAGAGCCTTGTCACCGGAAAGCTGACGACAGAATCTGAAGACGAATATTTCAAGAATGTCGTTCAGCCGACCGTTGAAAACCAGAAGCTCTTTCAACCTCCTCCTGATGCCGGCGTACCTGAAAAACTCGCAAACGGCATCGGCAACCTCGTTGGAATGTTCTCCCAGATCATCCTAACCGGCGGCGGTGCGGCGGCGGAACTGACGCCCGAGCAGGTTACTGTCGGGAACATCCTCCGTAACGCCGGACAGAACGCCTACCGGTCCATGCAGCTTCCGGCGGTGAGCAGTGCCATCAACGAGGCGCAGCGCGTCAAGGCCAA
>Ga0153916_10001684_pt1 | contig 16010 bp, 11 predicted proteins | sample Opewatmetagenome_FD_109642 | JGI IMG/M metagenome (GOLD analysis project Ga0153916, IMG submission 109642) | Freshwater wetland microbial communities from Ohio, USA - Open water 3 Core 3 Depth 4 metaG | ecosystem: Environmental > Aquatic > Freshwater > Wetlands | place: USA: Ohio, Lake Erie...
CAGATATCCAGCTTTGAATAAGTCTTCAAAAATGGTGCGCGTGTGTAAACGCCATTCCATTGCCAGTTTTATATCAGCTAATTTTAGGGTGAGGAAATCAGCCGGAATCTCCACCAGCAGGATGGATAAGTCCTTCCCCAAAATAAACTCAGGTTTTTCAATGGGATGGGGCATACCTTTATCGTCCATCTCGGCAGGGTTAATGATTGAAGCTCCCCCAGAGAGGAAATGCACTAGGTCGAGATGGTTACGTCGCCTGCGGCTTAGACGTCGATTAACACGATGCGAATTCACCCACCAATCCATATTGAAGCGATCGGAAGGCAATCCTTTGTTCAGTCCATCCTTCATTTTGCCGTAAAAATCACGCAAATAAGTATCACTCACCGCACCCAGCCTGGTGATGTTCAACCAGGCATTACGACTCAGCAATGGGTCGAACGTCCAGGTGATGCGATCGATCCCCTGATGGCGGACCATTTGCCATTGAGCGCGCTTAAGCGCAAACCCAATCCCCTGATCCTGCCATCGGGGGAGAATCCCGAGGGCGCTGGAATAGTGTTTTAAGCGCGGACCATCGGGAGTACTGTAGAACCCCGGAAAGCCGAACACGAACCCAACCAGCTCCTGTTCCACAAATGCCCCAATGACCAGACCCCCGCTATGCACCGCCGAGTTCATCAAGTGGGCTGGAATGATATCCGTCTCGCTATCCTGCCAAACCTGGCGCTGTAGCTCCACAGCTTGTTGCATCCCGCTCATATTTTCGATGATCTGGATCGTCCAGGGAGTTTTCATCGCTTATTTAGCGCTACGCCTGCGGAACAATGTGCGCCACAATGAAACGCGCCAGTTGGTCTCTTGAAGATGGTCCAAACGATGATCAAAGCGTGAGGGTAAGATGTTGAACACCCGCGTCATCACATCCAAACTACAGGTACGGTTGGTAGCCAAATAATCCAGCCAATAGACTGATACTGGCAACCCTGGGAACATGGATTCGAACAACACTGTCATCGCTCGCAGATAAGGAGGAAAAATATGCACCAATCTACGGCGTAGCTTGATCTGGTCGAGCACGGATTGGATGATATGGTTGAGGGTCAAATATTCAGGCCCACCTAAAGAATAAGTTTGGTTGATGGTCAAATCATTATCCAATGCCCACACTAGGCAAGTCACCAGATCTTCCACCCAGATGGGTTGGAGCAAGGTTTTACCCTCTTCGGGGACGAAAAATATATACGGTAAGGCGTATAAAAGACGTGCTAGCCCGCTGGTAAAATGATCATTCATCCCGTATACCAGGGCGGATCGGACGATGGTATGGCTCACTCCACTTCGCCGGATATTCTCTTCGGCGATAGCTTTAGCTTTCAGTACTGGGTATGCGGACGCACGGTCTGCTCCAAGGTGGCTTAGATAGAAAAATCGCTCGACCCCGGAATCTGCTGCGACACGACTGACCACTTGAGTTCCCAGGATATCGGTATCCATCAGGCTGGCCTTCGCTCCATGCCACTCGACCCCTGCCAGATGGTATACGATATTTACATCCATCATGGCAGAACGCAAAGATCGGATGTCAGTCAGGTTACTTACTGCCACCTCAACTGGCACACCTTTGGGTATGTCTGGGGATAGTTTTGAGGGTCGGATGAGCAAGCGCACCGGATACCCCGCTTCCGTCAGTTGGCGGATCAGTGCTTTGCCGATAAATCCTGTACCTCCGGTAACCAAAATCATGCCGTGATTATAGCACGGGGAAAACGCACTTAATTGCGCACCCATTATGCAGGACTATGCTCAATCCTTGAGCGCCGGAGTAAATTTTACACTTTACATAAGCTCGAGTGGGTGTCATTCACGATCAGATGCAGGTCAGACGGATTATTTTCCTGATTTCATATTGCGCAGGTTGGAGTAAAATTATGCATCCCACCCTATGAAGGGTAAACCTTCGTATGAAAGATAAGCTGCCCACCTGGCGAAAATGGATGTATGGGTCTGGCGACCTGGGTTTCAGCCTCACCAGCACGATCGTAGCCGCGTATTTTGCTATTTTCCTCACCGATGTGGTTGGGGTACCAGCCAGGATTGCAGCCATTGCTATCTTCGTTGGAAGAACCTGGGACTACGTCAATGACCCGCTGTTTGGCTATATCTCTGACCGCACTCGTACGCGCTGGGGCAGGAGGCGCCCCTATTTACTCTTTGGACCGGTCCCCTTTGCCATTATATTCATTTTAATGTGGTGGAGGCCTCCCATTCAGGGTGATATCGCCTTGGCGGTCTACTACGCATTCATTTACGTTCTCTACGATGCCGCTGCCACGATGATCTATATGCCTTATTTTGCACTGACCCCCGAGCTGACCTCGGATTATGATGAGCGTACTTCGCTGACTTCGGTGAGGGCGTTTTTCTCCATTTTTGGGAGCTTGCTGGCATTTACCATCCCGTTGATGATCGTGAATGGCTTTTCACCGGGTCACGCTTCCAACGTACTGTGGATGGGAATTATATTTGCTGTTATCTCAGCGATCCCCATGTATGTGGTGTTTTTTGGCACGCGTGAGCGCCCCGAATTCATGCAGCAAAAACAACCTGGGTTGCGAGAATCTATCCGCGCCTCTATACAAAATCGACCGTTCATCTTCGGCACAGTCATTTATTTGTTTACCTGGGTCACCGTAGACATCCTGCAGACTATCCTGCTCTACTTTATCAAGTATGTGGTTAATCGGGAAGGCAGCAGTGATGTGATAATGGCTACGATTTTCGTGGTGGGCATCTGCGCCTTGCCTTTATGGACTTGGACCTCTCGCCGCCTGAATAAACGGTTGGCCTACATCGCGGGGATGGCTTTTTTCGCAGCAGTGTTGTTGGTGTTGATCAACCTGACCCCAACTACCCCACTATTGTTGATCCTTGGATTATGTGTACTGGCGGGGATAGGTGTATCAGCTGCGCATGTGATCCCCTGGGCAATCCTCCCAGATGCGATCGAATTTGGTGAGCTAAAAACCGGTGAAAGGCATGAGGGTATGTTTTATAGCTTGATCTCGCTCTCACAGAAAGTTGCTTCATCCTTTGCCATCCCCCTGGCACTGCTGGTATTGGATGCCACCGGGTATATCCCAAATAGTGCCTCACAACCTCCAAACGCAGTGCTTGGCATCCGCATCGTGACGGGACCCATCCCGGCCGTCATGTTATGCATTGGAATCGTGTTTGCCATCCTCTATCCACTCGGGCGCGAGCGTTATACGCAGATTGCCAAAGAGCTTGAAGACCGTCGTGCTGCTAACACCAAAGGGGGCTCATGAGCTCGATCGAAATTTTACCCGTTGAGACGGCAGTAGAACGTCGTCGTTTCGTCACCTTTCCATGGGAAATCTACCGTCATGACCCACTGTGGGTACCACCACTTGTGGCAGAACGAATCAAATTCATCACCCCTACTACCGGGGTATTCTTTCAGCGGGGAATAGCTGAATTCTTCATGGCAATCAAGGATGGAAAGCTTGCCGGGACCATCTGCTGTGCGAATGATCGTACCACCAACACTGCTCGAGGTCTGAAGGATTGCATGATCGGGTTCTTCGAATGTTTCCAAGACCAAGAGGTTGCCTGGGCTTTGTTCAACCATGCTAAAAAATGGGCGATCACCCACAACTTGGAAACCCTCTATGGTCCATTCAACCTGGACTACGAAGATGGATATGGCGTGCTAATCGAGGGGCGCGACCGGCCCCCCGTTATCCTGTGTGGGCATACCCCCGCATATTATCAAGGGTTTTTTGAGCAATATGGCTTTTTGCCAGCACGTGGTGATAACCTGGCATATGAAATAACCCAGTCCATGGCATCGGCTGAGATCCAGCGCCTATCACGATTATCCGAAAGGCTACGGCGCCATAACTGGATCCAGATCCGCTCAGGTGACATGCAGCATTGGGATAAAGAGGTTGATCGGATTTACATCTTATTAAATAAAGCGTTGGCCCACTTGCCAGATTTTATCCCCTGGCCGCGCGATGGTCTACAAGCCTCGTTGGAGCAGTTCCGCCAGATTGTAGACCCCGAGCTGGTATTATTTGCTGAGGTAAATGGAGAAGCCGTTGGGTGGTTTCCGGGTATCCCCAATATTAATGAAGCCCTGATTCATGCTAATGGGCTGCGCTATCCTTGGGATTCCCTGCGGATCCTGCCTTATCTGCGCCGGCAACCTAAATGTCTGGCGATCAAGAGCGTGTTGGTGCTGCCCGAGTATTGGGATACGGGTGTGGCTGTGATGCTGTTCGATGAGATGGCTAGGCGCGCCGTCCCCAAAGGATACACCTGGTTTGATCTATCACTGACCTCGGATGACAACCCCTATACCCCCACGCTGGCAACGCGTGCAGGTGCTCGGTTGTACAAACGCTATCGTGTTTACCGGCTTAAGCTCTAAAAGGTATTGGTCAGGTTCATGGTATAGAGTAGCCCTGTAATTGCCACTCTCTGACGATCATTTATCGATATGATGGTAGGTTTTATTAGATTTACTGGGATGGAAAGCTTGATTGTTAGTCTATACGCTCAAGCTTGGCTAGCTTGGTCTGTCGGCCGCGCTCGTGGGATTCAAGGATGCGCTTGCGAATGCGGTAGGTCTGTGGGGTGACTTCCAATAATTCATCATCTGCCAGGTATTCGATTGCCTCATCCAGACTCATTTGCCGGGGAGGTGTCAGGCGAATTTCCATCTCACCCCGGGCAGCGCGTACATTCGTCATATGTTTCTTCTTGCAGACATTCACCGTCAAATCCCCCGGACGCTGGTGCTCACCCACCACCATGCCTTCATATACATCCACACCTGGACCAACAAACATGATGCCGCGATCTTGGGCGTTGTTCAGGCCATAAGTTGTGGTGACCCCCGCTTCCCAAGAAACGATCGACCCAGCCTCACGCCCAGCCATGGCACCAACCATCGGTAGATAGTCATAAAAAATGGTGTTCATCGTACCCGCGCCGCGCGTTGCCGTCAGGAATTGGTATCTGAAACCCAATAAGCCTCGTGTGGGGACCAGATATTTTAGACGAACGTTATTATCCTGCGTGTCCAGCATGTCCAGCATCTGACCACGCCGCCCTCCCAACATCTCCACGACCACACCCACCGTTTCCTGGCTGGTTTCGATATAAAGCTCCTCGAAGGGTTCCAGCATCTCACCCCCCTCACCTTCCCGCAGGATAACTTCCGGGCGCGATACCTGGAACTCATACCCCTCGCGGCGCATAGTTTCGATCAATATTGCCAGGTGTAGCTCGCCACGACCCGAAACAAGGAATGAATCAGGAGTGTCCATTTCAGCTACGCGCAGGGCTACATTAGAACGCAGCTCATCAAAAAGCCTCTCCCGCAGTCGGCGTGAGGTATTCCAACGTCCTTCCCGACCTGAGAATGGGGAGGTGTTCACCCCGAAAGTCATTCGCACGGTTGGCTCTTCCACCTTGATAGGTGGCAATGAAATTGGATTTTCCGGGTCTGCCAGGGTCTCGCCAATACCGATCCCTTCCAATCCTGCCAGGGCCACGATTTCACCAGCTGCAGCTTCTTCCACTTCAAGGCGCTTCAAACCTTGATGGACATATAAATAGCGCGCCCGTTCTGGTAATACCTCACCTTTCACAGTGATGCGCGCCAGAGGCTGACCCAAATGCATCTTCCCGGCAAAAATACGCCCTACAGCTGTCACACCTCGATAATAATCATAACCCAGAGTGGTCACCAGCATCTGCAGGGGTGCTTGAAGATCTACTTGTGGGGCAGGTATGTGCCTGAGGATGGCTTGGAAGAGTGGCTGCAGGTCTGGACCCAGCTCGGGAGTCAGCCCTGCCTGGGCAGTGATGGCATTGGCATAAATTATTGGAAAGTCAGCTTGCACATCTGAAGCACCCAGCTCGATGAACAGATCAAAAGTCTGGTTTAGCACCCGCGTAGGCTCAGCATCCTTACGATCGACCTTATTGATCACCACGATAGCCCGATGACCCATTTCGAGGGCTTTCTTGAGTACAAAACGGGTCTGAGGCATAGGTCCTTCAGCCGCATCCACCAGCAACAGTACGCCGTCCACCATGTTCATCACACGCTCAACCTCACCCCCAAAATCAGCATGGCCAGGTGTGTCCACTATGTTGATCTTGACCTGCCCTTGAATCACGCTATCCCATATCTCGATCGCGGTATTTTTTGCTAAAATGGTGATGCCTCTTTCGCGCTCGAGAGCATTGGAATCCATCACCCGTTCCACCACTTGTTGGTTCTCACGAAAAGTGTGGGCTTGTTTAAGCAACCCGTCTACCAGGGTCGTCTTTCCATGGTCAACATGGGCAATGATGGCAATATTTCGTAAATCATTCCGTTCAGTAATCACGATATTTTTCCAGTTTTTACACACAAAAACCCCGACCAATGCGGTCGAGGTCGGTATCAGTGGAAAGCAATCTTATCAGAGAGCCGGCTTTTTGAACAGGGCGCAGGAGTTAACTCCCTACGATTTTCGCCAAGTTATGGATCCATTTGCGCGAGAAGAAACGGTAAACACCCAACAGCCACTTGGTAATTTCCTCAGACATCACTAACAGGTACACCCAATATACCGGCAGGTGGAACAGGAAAGCTCCCGCGAATGCTAACGGTACACCCACTACCCAGATAATCACCCCATCTAGGATTAAAGCAAAGCGGGTGTCACCTCCACTGCGAAAGATGCCGATGAATAAGATCATATTCGATGCCCTGAGCCACAGTAATAACCCAAGGATGGTGAGCACCCGGTGAGCATAATCGATGACAGTCGGTGAAACGTTATACAGAGATAGGATCGAATTCGAGCTTACCAGGACGAGCGATCCGATCCCGACTGCACCTATAATACCAAGCGCTTCAGAGCGGGCCGCATAGCGATAAGCCTGATCTTCCTCTCCCGCACCAATGCGATTGCCGACCAGGACCGCACAGGCATGCCCAATCGCATTGAACAGGACTAACGCCATTTGATCAATCGAGGCGACAATATTCATAGCTGCAATTGAATCAGTGCTGATGCGGGCATAAACAACACTATAAGCTGTGGTACCGGTCGACCACATCATCTCGTTAAGAACGACTGGCAAAACTGGCTTGAGGACATTTCCCGCAAAAGTTAGGTTATAGCTGAACAACTCGCGTAATTTGCCGGCTGCTGGTGAGTCTTTGCGATATGTCAGCCATAACAATGCGCTGCATTCAATGATACGGGATGCCAATACCGCGATCGCAGCCCCTTGAACACCCAAGGAGGGCAATCCCAATTTACCAAAGATTAGTACATAGCTGAGCAGTGTGTTTATCGAAAGAGCGGTAAAAGTGACGAACAAGGGAGTTTGGACATCCCCAGTGCTGCGGAGAACCGCTGAATAACAAAAGGATATTGCGTACAAAAGGAAAGAAAATCCAATGATGCGTAAGTAATCACTTCCCAGGGAGATGACAGATGGATCTGTTGAATAGATGCTCAGCGCTCCAGCAGGTAAGAATTCTGCGATGATCAAGAAGATCGTACCAGCAGATAAACCTAATGTCAGTGCCAGGCCAAGCACTTTACGGATGTTAGGGATATCTCTTTTCCCCCATAATTGAGCGGTGAACATGGCAAAGCCGCTGGTGATTCCGAAGAGCACGAGGTTAAGCAAGAAGAAAACCTGGTTTGCCAACCCAACTGCAGCCACTGGCACCGCCCCAAGCTGACCAATCATTACCACCCCGACCATGTTCAATGAGGACATGATAAATTGCTGCAAGGCAATGGGGAATGCAATCTTGAATAAACGCCGGTAATATTCTTTATCAATAAAAAAATTTACCAGAGCACTACGACGCTTCCGGTCAAGGCTGATCGACAATCACTTTCTCCATATATCTTGGTCTATTCCTGACTTAATCACGCAATTTTAACAGGCTTTATCAAAATATGTAATGACACATTAATAATAAAAGTTCTTCATGATTATGATAGTAAAATAGATTGGATAGTTGATCATTTTTTTTATCCGAAACCATGAGAGGAATAAAGTGTTAGATAAGATAAATGCCTTCAAGGTAAAATATCCTGATCTGGGATAATCGGAGCAAGATCGAGGGAAAGATGCGAGCGAGCTGGACTCCCATTGTTCATACTGGTGAACGAAGACTGACAGATTCTCTAGTCTATGACCTAGCCCGCCTGATTGGGTCTCCATTCAGCTATGATGTAGTCGGGTTTGAAAATATTCAAACACCTCCTCCCGCGATCTACATTGCCAACCATTTAGGCACAATTGGCCCAATCGAGACGATCCTTTCTGTCCCTGTCCGCTTTTACCCATGGATTATTTCGGAAATGACCGACTTCAAACGTGCGCCTCAATACTTGTTCGATGACTTTGTTCATCCAGCCTTGCATTTAAGCGGTCGACTTGGATTGTTATTTTCGACATTGCTGACTAAAATCTCAGTCCGGCTGCTCCGAGCAATTGGTTCAGTTTCAATTGATCGCTTTGGGGGTTTAACAACAGATGGCTTTCGTCACAGCCTGAGATTGTTGCACGAAGGAAAAGACCTGCTCATATTCCCAGAAGACCCACTCCTACCACTAGACCCTGAGACATTAATGCGTCACTTCATGCCGGGATTTGCTACCCTTTGTAGCTTATTCCAAGGAGAAACGGGGACTCTTTTACCGGTGTACCCAATGGCAGTGCATGCTGGCAGTGAAACGATCGCCATCAGCAAGCCCGAATATTACTGCCCACAAGGGCATCATCGCCAGGCGATTAATTCATTCACGATGCAGGTAGAGACCCGTGTTAGAGGACTGTACCTTGAAATGAAGAAAAATGACGATGAACTATTAGGATGATCACAGATCTAAACGCATCCACCACACCCGAGGTCAAAGACGTCACCGATGCGCTTTTCTCCCAGTTGATGAGTGTAATGGGTTTGATGCACCCCAATTGGGTCACTCGTTGCCTTTACCCATTTTTTTTCTTCCCAACCCGTCGCATGTCCAGATTATTGGTTGACCTGGACCGAAATATCGCACAATATGGATGGAATGTGGCGGTCAACCAATTCCTGCTCCATTTTGTCACTGGAGTTCATCTCCATGGCGAAAAGACGATCCCCAGGAATGGCCCCTTGATGGTGGTTTGTAACCATCCAGCATCTTATGATGTAGTCATTCTGGCAGCTTGTATCCAACGCGATGATCTCAAGATCCTGGCTTCGGATATCCCCATCGTCCAGATGCTCCCGAATATTGCCAAGCATATCATTCCAGTCCCCTATAATATCCCAGCTCGCTTACAAACCGTGCGAAGCGCTATTCAACATCTAAAAAATAATGGGGTAATTTTGCTTTTTCCACGCGGGAACGTAGAGCCGGATCCAGCTGTTTCACCCGGTGCAGAGCTATGCCTGTCAGGTTGGTCTCCAAGCATCGAGCTATTCTTACGTCGAGTACCTCAAACTATCTCGATCGTAGCCATTGCCAGTGGAGTGCTTTCGGCAAAATGGTTCAAGAATCCATTGAGCAGGTTATGGAAAAGGTACGAACAACGCCAAAAAGTTGCGGAAATCTTCCAAATCGCGTCTCAATTGCTCACCGGGGTGAAACCCACAGCCAAGCCGATGGTTAGTTTTTCACCACCTCTCACGATAACTGAGCTAGGTGGTGAAAGCGAACCCGATGGGGTTTTAGTAGATAGCCTGATCGCACAAGCACGGCGATTATTATCGACTCGCCCCAGAATTTTGAATTAGGGATTCATCTCATACTCGTCTTTTAATAGATATACCTGTTCCGACCACACTCTGCTGAATCGATCATTGTTGACTGCTGGTCGTTGAATCATGCGCAAGCAAAATTCCATTTGTTCACTGGTTGTGTTGGGCTGGCTGTAGAGCTTAAGCGCATAGCTTGATAAATCGCGGACCATAAAATCAAAAATCTGGTCCACCAGGTCATCTTCGATTGAGTATATCTCCACGTTTTCCAAAATCAACTGCCCATAGACCACTTGGGTGAATGCTTCCCCCAGGGTGAGTACGAAATCCGTATCTTTTACCTGTTCTGGGTTGGGGGTGGCTTGAGCCAGCATCGATTTGAAAACGCTTACCTGTTCTATAAATACTCTGACATTAGGCTCCTGATGGGCGTCAAAGATTGGTGAGTAATCGTGAAATTGAATCCGACTCAGACCTTTGGCTGGACCCTGGTGGAATAAAAAATCGTCGTTGCGAGCAGTATCCTGGCGGAGAACCTGTGGATAGTCTTTGTGGTTGAAGAAATAATTCGCCATGAATTTGACTATCAATGCAATATTGACATGCACCGTCCCCTCCAGCTTAGGCAGAGCGCGGATATCTCGGGCTGCCATTTCAAAGTACATATCCTTCTCGAATCCCTTAGCAGCGATGACATCCCATAGCAAATTGATTACGTGCTCTCCCTGCGTGGTGACCTTCATTTTGACCACCGGATTATACAGCAAGTAACGTCTGTCCTCTAATGTGGCTATGCGCATATAATCGGCAGCACGTAATGTGAACAGCTTCATCGCCACCAGCCGAACATAAGCTTCGGTAAACATCATCTTCACGTGCGGAAAATCCGTAACCGCTATATCGTATAACCTTCTATACGCCGCGTGGTGAATGGCTTCATAAAAGGCATGCGTGCAAATGCCAATTGATCCCCACCCCAGGTTGTACTTGCCGATGTTAACCGTATTCAAGGCAGCATCCCAGGCAGCCTGACCCTTGGATAAGATCTCAGTCTCCGTAATTGGGTAATCATTCAAGGCAAAGTTCGCCACATAAGATTGGCTGTTAGTGATATTTTGGATCAGGTTATAACCTTTTTTCCGGTAATCAGCCACAAAGAACACATACTCATCCACTGGCATAAGTTTCCCAAAAGTCGAGACCATGGGTGCCAGATTGCCATTCCCGATATAATATTTCTCCCCGTTGGCCAGGTATGTCCCATCGGATTGGGATGATAATTTCATCTCTGTGGAATATATATCTGCTCCATGTTGCCGTTCGGATAAGCCGAAAGCAAAAACCTCTCCCTGGCTCAGCAATCCCGCCGCTTTCCGCTTCAGGGTTTCATTCTCGCTCTGCCAGATGGGTCCCAAGCCGAGGATAGACACCTGCCAGGTGTACCAATATCCCAAACCATAAAATGCAAGGATTTCATTGAACTCGCAATTTCGCCAGGTATCCCACCGACTCTCCCCTCCTCCGTACTCCGACGGGGTCAATAATGTTGCGAAAATTTTCTCATTTCTCTGATAATTCACGAAGTCAGCGTACCATACTCCTTCTCGGTCATCCTTTTTGAGGTTTCGTTTCCCCTTGTCTTCGAAAAACTGAATAGTCTTCAACATGATGTCCCTAGACCGATCATCAGGATAAAAGCGATTATGTTTTTTGGGGTTCAACAATAAGCTGTTCATTTATATTTCCTCCTTTGAAGGGGCTTCTAAACGATTATATGTCATCTTTGCAATTCTAAAAGTCAAAATCAATACTGACGACTTCAGGAAATAAAAGTCAAGTTAGGTGCAGTTCGATTGCATGAAACCAGGCGGTCGTGGCGGATTATTCAAAATCTTAATTAATGACAATAAGCCAATATTGTGCAATAATAGTGCACATATTTAGTATGTCTGTTTTGCACATCGTTTAAATACTGCAATAGGGCGCAATCATTATTCGACATTCCTTTAGGAGGATTGATATGAAAGATTATAGCGATAAATCGTACTGGTTAGCTACGTATGGGGATTATCTTCCTAACCCAGCGTTGCAAGGTGACATAGAAGTCGACATCGCTATTATTGGCGCAGGGTTCACCGGTCTTTCCGCAGCATATAACCTGCGCAAGGATGACCAGGGTTTATCAGTCGCTGTTCTTGAGGGCGAGGTGGTGGGTTTTGGTGCCAGCGGTCGCAATGGCGGTTTTTCGATGACTCTCTTCGGTCTTGAGCCTGCGGTAACCAAAGCCATCTTTGGTCATCAACGCACTGTTGAAGCGCACCAGTACATGGAACGTGCGGTCGATTATGTAGATAGGCTGATCAAGGAACACAATATTCAATCCGACTATTGGTACCCGGGGTTTCTTCGAGCAGCCACGACAGCAGGCTATGTCAGGCGAATTCAGCATGATCTGGAAATATTGACCTCGATGGGGATTACCGGAATATCATGGATCGACTCTAACAAGATTAAAAATGAGGTCAATTCCCCGCGCTTTTTGGGAGGTTGGTGGGAGCCGAGGTCGGGCTTACTTAATCCTGCAAAACAGGTGCGGGAATTGAAGCGGCTAGCAATTCAATTTGGAGCTCAGGTATTTGAGGAGACCCCGGTTTTAGAAATTCATCGCGAGGTTGCATTTACTTTAATCACCCCCAACGGCAAAGTAACCGCGAAGAAAGTTATCTTTGCTACCAATGCATACTCACACTTATTCCCACAACTCAAGCGCAAGCAAGTACCTGCATTCACCCACATGGTGGTGACAGAACCTTTGAGCCAGGCTCTGCTGGATCCGATTGGCTGGAAGAATCGCCAGGGAATTGAAGACGCCCGTAATCTGGTCCATTACTTCCGCCTTACCATTGATAATCGGATAACAATGGGGGGCAGTGATGTCAGTCTGGCTTATGGTGGGAATATGGAGCATGATCTGAATACCCATACTTTCGCTGATCTTGAGCGTGATATTATCTGGCTGTTCCCCCATCTGAAAGGAATAAAGATAACCCATCGCTGGGGCGGTCCTGTCTCAGTACCCCTGGATATGGCTCCTGCCATCGGTTATCTTGGCGATCAACGTGCGATTTATAGTCTAGGTTGTGTGGGGCATGGCGTTTCGATGACCCATCTAAACGGGCGCACGCTCGCAGACTTGACTCTCGAACGTAAAACTGACCTGACGGATGTGTGGTTCGTTAACCGTCGCATGATCCCCTGGCCTCCAGAGCCAGTTCGTATGGTAGCGAGCCAGGCAATTCGAGGTTATCTACGGCTGGAAGACAGCTTGTTCGAGCGACATCTCTCGAGGAAGGATTGATCTTGCCCATTATTTCTGCCACGGCGATCGCCCATCCCAATATTGCCTTTATCAAATATTGGGGCGATCTAGATCCGTCCCTGCACATCCCAGCAAATGGGTCTATCTCCATGAACCTGGAAGGGTTGATCACGCGTACAACGGTGAGCTTTGACCCATCGATATCTCAAGACCAGTTTATGCTTAACGGAGCATCGACGAAGGTTGAGGAACTCGAGCGAGTTAGGAAATTACTCGATCGAGTGCGCCAATTAGCTACCATGTCTGCCTATGCCAGAGTGGAAAGTCAGAATAACTTTCCTTTGGCAGCCGGGATTGCCTCTTCCGCTGCGGGGTTTGCGGCCTTAAGTCTGGCAGCTTCTCACGCCGCAGGACTTATTCTCAACGAGAAAGATCTATCTCGCCTGGCACGCACCGGCTCTGGCTCTGCTTGCCGTTCGATCCCTGGTGGGTTTGTAGAATGGAGTGCAGGTCATGATGACAAGGATTCTTATGCTTATTCCATAGCTTCGCCAGATTATTGGGACCTGGTGGATAGTATCGCTTTGGTTAGCCGGGAGGGTAAACCAACCAGCTCGAGCACAGGTCATTACCTGGCAGACACCAGCCCATTGCAGGTCGCCCGCATCGCCGATGCCCCTCATCGATTGGAACTGTGTCGGGAGGCAATTTTAGAACGTGATTTTGAAAAGCTTGCATGGGTAGTTGAACTGGATAGTAACCTGATGCATGCAGTGATGATCACCTCCACACCACCGTTGTTATACTGGCAGCCTGCCTCTGTGGCAATCATGCGAGCAGTTCAATCTTGGAGAAGGAATGGGACACCGGTTTGCTATACTATCGATGCAGGTCCAAATGTTCATGTGCTTTGCCCCGCTGAAGTAGCGGAAAGCGTTGCTATCCAATTACGCCAGCTAACAGGTGTGATCCAGGTACTCACAGCTCACCCAGGAGGTCCGGCGATAATCGAGAATAACCATCCAAACAAGGGTGAAACGGATTTTTAATTCCCAATTTTCAGCTATAACCCTTAGAATTCTGTTAGAATAATTCCATAATGACTGTTACTGACTGGATGCATACTCCAGGACGGATTATAATTCCGTGATTAATGGAATAGATCTAGGTTGGTTAGTAAGGTCGATTATTGCTAAAGGTAAAAAATGACAATAGAACTGATTATCGAATTTGTTATCGCAGTCGCGACTTTAATATTTATCCACGAATTTGGACATTTCGTTGTGATGAAGTTAGCAAAAATCGAAGTCGAGGAGTTTGGATTTGGTTATCCACCCAGGATGTTAACCCTTTTTACATTGGGAGGCACCAAATACACCTTAAATTGGATACCTTTCGGAGGCTTTGTACGAATAAAAGGGGATACCGATCCGGATGTTCAAGGTGGTTTTGCAGCGGCTAATCCATGGAAGCGCATCGCATCCTTATTGGCAGGGCCGTTCATGAACATGATGCTGGCAGTGGTTTTATTCATCGCAATTTATGGTGTCATTGGTTCATTGCCAGACCGTAACCGTGTCCAATTAGTGGATATTGCACCGGATTCGCCTGCCTCAGCTGCGGGTTTGAAAGCAGGAGATATCCTGGTCAGCGTTGGAGGTGTGGAAATCCATTCCTTGGATGCTGTCAGACCAGTGATCTATGCTAACTTGGGTAAATCATTGCCATTCGTCTATCAACGTGGAGGAGTGACCCATGAAGTCACAATCTCTCCGTTAGCTAATCCGGGTAGCTCAGGTGCGGTAGGTATCTACATGAACTATCCGATGAAACCTTTTACTATCTGGGGAGCCATCCCCGAAAGTTTTACCTCCTTATATGATTACGTTAAAGAATTGTTCAGCACGATCGGGCAGATGATCCAGGGTCAATCCACGGCTTCCCAAGGACGTTTGGTGGGGATCAAAGGGATGTTTGACATGTATGCTTCCTTGCGAGAAAGTGCCGGCACGCCCGGTGCGCCAACCATTGTCAATGTGTTGCTATTCTTTGCCAGCATAAGCATTTCTTTGGGCTTATTTAACCTGCTTCCCTTCCCGGCATTGGACGGTGGGCGAATCGCATTTGTCCTTCCAGAGATCCTCATCCGTCGACGTATTCCTCCCAAATATGAAGCCTGGGTGAATTTAGTCGGTTTTGCTATACTGATCCTGTTGATGATTTTTATTAACTTGCAGGATTTCATTCACCCTATCACTACACCTATCCCATGAGTTATTACTATGGCAATATCTACACCAATTCCATTTACGAAATTAATCGAGGCCTTACTCGATGAAAATACCCCTTTTTCTCCACGTTACCTGAACCGATTGTCAGACCTGGACCCTGAAGACACATCCTTATTCGCAAAAATATGGACTAAGGTCTCATTGCGGCGCCGGCAAGCGCTTCTAGAAGACCTGGAAGAGATACATCTTGCAGATGACCTGCTTTGTTTTGAAGAAGTTGGGCGAGTGGCATTAAAAGATAGTGATCCAGAGGTACGCAAGCTTGCCATACAAATTTTACGTGAATATGAGCTGGTTGACCTTTTAGCAACTTTTGTGGATATGTCGGAACATGACCCAGATGCCGATGTCCGTGCAGCTTCGGCAACCGCACTAGCGACCTATATTTACATGGGCGAAGTGGACGATATTGCACCCAAAAAATTTCAACAGGTTGAAGATTGCCTGCTCCGCCTGACTTCCAGCTCCGATACCAGCCTCGTGCGCCGTAAAGCGTTGGAAGCCTTGGGATTCTCCTCGCGCAAGGAAGTCGTCGTACTGATAGAACATGCGTACGCCTCGCCTGATATGGAATGGCTGGTTACGGCGCTATTTGCCA
>Ga0153916_10001685_pt1 | contig 16008 bp, 17 predicted proteins | sample Opewatmetagenome_FD_109642 | JGI IMG/M metagenome (GOLD analysis project Ga0153916, IMG submission 109642) | Freshwater wetland microbial communities from Ohio, USA - Open water 3 Core 3 Depth 4 metaG | ecosystem: Environmental > Aquatic > Freshwater > Wetlands | place: USA: Ohio, Lake Erie...
ATACGACAACGGATACACAACAACAGAATCACTAAAAAACGCAACACTAAAAGACCTAACAAAAATAAAAGGAATAAAAAGAAAAACAGCAAAAAAAATAAAAAAAGAAATAGACAAAAAAATAGAAGAGGAAAAACCTATAGTATATGAGGGAGATGAAGAGGAGGAATGGCCAACTGAAGACTTCACCGAAGAAGAATATAAAAAAGAGATTTTTGAAGAAATAGAAACTGTAAAGAAAGATGAGAAAGAAGTGGTTTTTAAAGATATAAAAAGTATAGATGAAAAAACCGCTAAATTACTAATAGAAAATGGTGTTTATTCTATCGATCTACTTAGAAATATGACTATAAGGGATCTAACAAGTATTAGAGGAATAAAAAGAAAAATTGCTAAAAAAATAAAAAAAGAAATTACGAAGAAATCAGAAAAAATTGAGGGCTATTATCCAGAATTTTTTAAACCAACAGAACCAGTAAGCATAGAAGATGAAGAATGGGAAACTTTTGATGAAAAAAAAGTCTCAAGAGCAGGTAAAAAAAGGATAAAAGGCTTCATATATAAAGAATATAAGCTTTATGAAAAGAAAATTAAAACAAAATCTGGTAAAAAAAGGACTATTAGACTTTTCAGTAAAACAAAACCTAAAAGTGCAAAACCTATTGAATTGCCAAAAGGTTTTAAGGTTTTAATAAATAAAAAAACTAGTGTTCCTTACCTTAAAAAGAAAAAATAACTCTAAATTTTCTTTAATATAATAAAAGAATTTTTATATCGGTCTTATTTGCATAATAGTGATGAGCTGGAATGGTCCTCTGAATAAAATCGGTGAATATAGATACGAAATTCCCTCTAGCTATAAAGGGGAACATAATAATCTGAAGATGCAAACATCAGCTGTTATTTATGCCGATGAAAGTATGATTCCTCATATAAGAGGAGATAATGCACCAGAACAGGCTGCAAATACCACTGTGCTACCTGGAATTGTTGGAAAGTCTCTTGCTATGCCTGATATTCATTGGGGCTATGGTTTTCCCATTGGAGGAGTTGCTGCAACTGATTCTGAAAAAGGAGTTATTTCTCCTGGAGGCGTTGGATTTGATATAAACTGCCTATCTGGAGAAACTCTTATTCTTCATGAATTTGGGTATACAAAAAAAATAAAAGATTTTGAGAATAATTGGATAAAAGAAAAAATAAAATGCGCAAATTTTGGTAAAAAAATCGTTAACACTGAAATAAATGCATTTATGAAATTTAAGAATACAAAAACCATTTATCGTTTGATAACAGAAAGTGGAAAAAACATAATCGTAACCGAAGATCATCCTTTCTATACACCGCAAGGTATGTTAGCACTTAAAAAATTAAATGAAGGAGAACCAATAGCAGTTCATCCTTTCATTGGTGTGGAATTTCAAAAACCCCCTCACAAAACAATTTTAACGAAAAAAACTCTATCCAAATTTCCTTTAGAAAGGAATCTAAACTTCATTAAAACCGAGTTGGAAAAAAGAGGATTATTGCCTCTAACAATGGACAATGATAAACTACCCTATTTGCTTAAACTTATGGGATATATTTTAGGTGATGGCTCACTATATTTTGATAAAGATAAGGGAATTATTTGGTTTTATGGAGATCCAGAAGATCTTATTGACATTCAATCTGATATTGAAAGACTAGGTTTCCATGCTTCACGCATATATAAAAGAGAAGGAAATCATGAAATAAAAACATTATATGATAATGTAAAATTTCGACGAGTAGAATCAAGCATAAAAACAACTTCTTCTAGTCTTGCCGTATTGTTATGCGCTATGGGTGTACCGATTGGAAATAAATCTTCCCAGGAATATCTTTTACCAAATTGGATTTTCGATTTAAAGCTATGGCAAAAAAGATTATTTTTGGCATCTTTTTTTGGTGCAGAACTTTCAGCCCCCTCATCTATGACAGATCATGGTTATAATTTCTATACACCTATTCTATCCATGAATAAACATAAAAAATATAGTAAAAATGGGCAAAAATTCCTTGGACAAATAAAAACTCTACTTAATCATTTTAACATTCAAGCGAATATTATTAAACCAAGAAAAGAGTATGTTAATGCTAAAGGAATTGTTTCCTATCGTTTTAGATTACAAATAGCATCCAATTCAGAAAATCTCATTCGTCTATGGAGTATTATCGGATTTGAATATAATAAAAAACGAAAACATCTTGCAAATAGTGCTATACAATATTTGCAGATAAAAGAGAAAGTTTTGAAAGAAAGAAAAGAAGTAATAAGTCTTTCAAAAAAAATGAAAAAAGCAGGTTTTACTAATAAACAAATTTTCGAAAAACTCAATTCTATTAATATAAATAAACGTTTTATAGAGCGATCTTTCTATGAGAATCGTAAAACACCACCAAGAATATCACACACATTTCCTTTATTTAAGGAATTTATCAATACTCATACAGTTGGATTAGGAAAATCAGGTCTTTTATGGGATAATATTTGTCAAAAAACTAAGGTAAAATCAGAAGAATTTGTATATGATTTCAATGTCGTCAATCATCATCATAATTTTTTAGCAAATTCTTTCGTGGTGTCAAATTGCGGAGTGCGCCTATTAAGAACAAATTTACATATTAACAACCTCAATGAAATTAAGATAAAAGAGCTAGTTGACGAAATGTTTAGAAATGTTCCTTCAGGTCTTGGTTCTGATGCTAAAATTAAATTAAATAGAGCGGAGCTTAATGATATTTTAAAAATGGGTGCTAGTTCATCTATTGAAAAGGGATATGGGTGGAAACAAGATATTGATTTTTTAGAAGAAAATGGTTGTTTAAACTACGCTGATATATCTACTGTTTCTGAGAAGGCTAAGCAAAGAGGTATGTCTCAGGTAGGTTCTCTTGGTGCAGGAAATCATTTTCTTGAGATACAAAAAGTTGCAGATATCTATGATTTTGATGCAGCAAAGGTTTTTGGGATTAACGAAATAGGTCAGATTACGATTATGATTCATACTGGTTCAAGGGGATTCGGGCATCAAGTTTGTACAGATCATTTGCAGATTTTAGAGCAGGCTGTTAGAAAATATAATATTTGGTTACCCGATAAACAACTTGCTTGTGCACCTGTAAATTCAAATGAGGGGCAATCTTATTTGAAGGCTATGGCTTGCGCAGCAAACTTTGCTTGGGCCAATAGACAACTTATTGTTCACTGGGTAAGAGAATCTTTTGAAAAAGTAATGCATGATAATGCTGAAAATATGGATATGAACATAATTTATGATGTATGTCATAATATTGCAAAATTGGAGGAACATGAAATAGCCGGAAAAAAAAGGATGGTATACGTTCATAGAAAAGGTGCAACACGTGCATTTGGACCTGGTAAAACAGAAGTCCCATTAAAATATCGTGATATCGGCCAACCGGTTTTAATACCAGGTGATATGGGAACAGAAAGTTATTTATTAAAAGGCACAAAAGAATCTGAAGAAACTTTTGGGTCTACATGTCATGGTGCGGGACGTGTAATGTCTAGACATCAAGCAGTAAATAGATGGCGTGGGGAGGAAATTGTTAGAGAACTAAAAAGTAGAGGAATTTATGTTCATGCAGCTAGTTTCAAGGTTTTAGCTGAAGAAGCACCTGGTGCATACAAGGATATTAAAAATGTTGTTGAGATTACACATGGAGCCGGTATATCAAAAAAAGTCGTAAGATTAGTTCCTTTGGGTGTAGTTAAAGGATAAAAAATAATTTAACCAATTAATTTTAAATGTGTGAACTTGTATTAAGGTACAAAAAATGGTGATGCTTTGGAAGATGTTCAGATAAATAATTTTGAAGAAATAGACCTTAAAGGAGCAATGGTTATTGCTGGTTTTCCTTCTATAGGTTTAGTTAGTACTATAGCTGCTAATTATTTGATAGATGCTTTAAATCTTAAACAAATAGGTTGTGTTTCATCTTCTGAGTTTCCAGCTTTATCAGTTGTTCATACTGGTGAACCCCTAGCCCCTGTTAGAATCTATGCAGGCATACATACAAACGGTAAAAAAATTGTTGTATTTGTATCTGAGTTTAAACCTAAACCTAATTTAATTAATTCAATTTCTTCGTCAATTATGAAATGGGTCTGTGAAAAGGAGTGTAGACTTCTTATATCTCCAGAAGGAATGGTCGTCGAAGGTAAGATTGGTGAGGAAGAAGAAGTTGAAGCCTATGCAATTGGTTCAACTGAAAATGCTAGATCGCTTTTAGTGGAGAAAAAAATTGCACAGTTTAAAAATGGAATTATAGCGGGTGTGTCTGGTGTTTTACTAAATCTCGGCAGACAATCTAATTTTGATGTTATTTCTGTTTTAGCAGAAGCTCATCCAAATTATCCTGATGCAAAGGCTGCAGCTGCTGCTATAAATGTTATGGGTCTTTTAATGGATGTTGAGGTAAATGTTACACCATTATATGAGGAATCTGAGCGCATAGAGAAACAATTACAAAAGTTCCATAAACAGGCAAAACCGATGGTATCTCCAAGTCAGGCTCCACAACCAAGTATGTATGGATAGATAAAATTATACAAACATTATTTCTTTTTTTTTCAATAAAGAACCTTTAAAAATATGATTATATTATTTGTATTGAATTATGAGTAAGATTCCTAAAAATCATCCTCGTTATCTTTCATTAATGTTAAGAGAAAAAATTTCTGATGCAATGAAAAAAGGATTTGCCCATGAAACTGGTTTAATTGCTCATGGGCGAGGGGAAGCATTTGATTACTTAATTGGTGAAAAAACTATAGATCTTGCTAAGGATGCAGAAAAAGTAGCTGCAGCTATACTACTTTGTGCAGAAAAACCTGTTATTTCAGTTAATGGAAATGTTGTTGCATTAGTAGCAAAAGAAATTATTAATCTATCTAAATCTATTCCAGCTAAACTTGAGGTTAACCTTTTTCATAGAACACAAGAAAGGATGGAAAAAATTGTTAAAGAATTGAAAATACAAGGTGCAGAGAAAGTATATGGAACTAAGGCAGATAGTCGTATTTTAGGTATAAACCACGATAGAGGTTTATGTGATAAAGAAGGTATTTTTTCTGCTGATGTTGTTCTTGTTCCTCTTGAAGATGGTGATAGATGCCAGGCTTTAATAAAAATGGGTAAAACCGTTATTGCAGTTGATTTAAATCCTCTTTCAAGAACCGCTAAATCTGCCAGTGTCACAATTGTTGATAATGTAACTAGAGCTATTCCAAATATTGAAAAATGGGTAAATAAATTAAAAAACGAGGATAAAGTAGTTTTAGAAAAGATGATTAATTCTTGGGATAATAAAAAAATGTTAAAAAATACTTGTTCTTTTATTTCAAAAAGACTAAATTCATTATTTTGATTAAGGTGAATTTATGGAATCTTATAGAACTCATTATTCAAAGGATGTCTCAAGCAAAGATCATGGAAAAAATATAACTGTTGCTGGTTGGGTTGAGGATATACGTAATATTGGTTCTATTGGTTTTATTATACTGCGTGACAGAAAAGGAACTCTTCAAGTTACTGTATTTAAAAAGGAAAATGCAGAACTTTTTGAAAAAATAGTTAATATCCCACGTGAGTCTGTTGTTTCCATAAATGGCCTGTGTAAAGAAAGTAAACAGGCAAGAAATGGTTATGAAGTTATACCAAAAGAATTCGAGGTTTTATCTGTTGCCGATACGCCATTACCTTTAGGTGTTGTTGATAAGATAGAATCTGAACTAGAAACTCGTTTAGATAATCGTTTTATTGATCTTAGGAAACAGGAGATCCAAGCAATTTTTAAGATAAGAAATAATGTAATTAATGAAGCTCATGAATACCTTAGAAGCAATAATTTTATCGAGATTCATACCCCCAATATAATAGCTAGCTCTACTGAAGGAGGAACCGACGTTTTTAAACTAAAATATTTTGAAAAAGATGCTTTTTTAGCACAATCTCCACAATTGTATAAGCAGATGATGATGGCAACTGGTTTTGATAGAGTTTATGAGATTGCTTGGTATTTTAGGGCAGAAGAACATAATACACGTAGGCATCTAAATGAATCAACAGCAATTGATCTTGAAATGGCTTTTATTAAAGATGAAGAAGATGTTATGAAAATTTTAGAAGGTCTTGTTTACAATATGTGGAAAAAAGCAAGTGAGTGTAAAGATGAATTGGAAGTTTTAGGTAAGAAAATTATTATTCCAAAGTTACCTTTTAAACGTGTTAAATATGATGATGTTATTAAAAATTTGAATAAGAACGGCTCTAGTATAAAATGGGGAGATGACCTTGGTGCAGAGGAAGAAAAACTCTTTGGAGATATTATGAAAAAAGAAGGCCATGAATTTTATTTTATAACTAGATATCCTATTATTGCAAAACCATTTTATACAATGCCACAAGAAGATAAATATTCGCGTGGTTTTGATCTGGAATGTAAAGGTGTTGAAATAGCATCTGGTAGTCAGCGTATTCATGATGTTGATTTATTAAAAAAGAGATTAGAAGAATGTAATCTTAATCCTAAGGATTTCGAGTCTTATCTTAAGACTTTTCGCTATGGTATGCCACCTCATGGTGGTTTTGGTTTTGGAATTGAAAGGTTTTTGATGGAACTTTTAGATATTAAAAACATTAGGGAATGTATACTATTTCCTAGGGATAGAACACGTTTAACACCATGATTTTGTATTTATTTTTATAATTGAATGGAAGCTGTATTATTTTATTATATTTCAGTTATAATTTCTATGTAGTTGATTTTATATTTGTTTAATCCAGAAGATTACTAATTTGTATGTTTATAAAATAGTGCAGGAGGATGAGATTCCTCCTAATCTAACATTTTTATAAATTAAATATTTTGTGATTAAAATAAAAAACTTTAAATATATATTTAATATTTATATTATGTGTTATATATAAAAAGGGGGTTAAGTAATGGAACTATTATTTAAAATGATGATTGGTTTTATTCTTGCATTTGTTCTACATGAATTAACCCATTTAATTGTTTTATTATATTATAAGATCCCGATTAAATCAATTATTATAACAAAGTGGACTGCTTTTGGGTTTCTTGTTGAAAATGAAAAATATGTTAATGATAGAAAAATACTATTGTTATTGCATTTCTTGCCTTTAATTTGGTGTTCATTTTATATTATGAATCCAAGTGAGCCTTACCTTTTAATGTTTGCCATAGTTAATGTATTCGGAGGAGCAGGGGATATATATTACTTCTTTAGAATTGTTATATTACCACCGGAAAAGAGAGTTGAATGGGCTAATCAATGTGATGAAAAAATTTCAAAATCAATTATTTGGAAGAAAGAACTCAGTTTATGATTTATTATAATATGTACAAAATACTTTTACTTGTAAAAAACTTATTTTAAGCACATATTGAATTTCTATTAAAAAAGATAAAGTTAAATAATTTTAATTATTGTACTATAATATTGATATCATAATTTGGTGGAGGAAAAATTTATGGCATCAAAAAATAGCACAGCCATGGGTATTGCTATCGTGGCAGGAATATTATTATTAATAGCTGGTGTAAGTGGTTTAGCAACATGGGAAACAATCAAAGATTTTGTAACTACACATGTTATGGATAATACTGTTATTCAAATTATATTTGCAATTTTAATTTCCATTGCTTCATTAGGTGGTATTGCAGTAATTGCTGGAGGTTTATTAATAGGCAAAAACAAGATTGGAACTGGTAAGTTATTAATTACTCTTGGAGCAGGACTAGGTTTAATTGGTTTAATATTTTCAATTATCGTAGCATATTCAGAAAAAAATCTTACTCTTGGTAGTTTTTTCTCAATAGGAGCAATAGGACTGATTCTTTCAATAGTTGCTAGAGTTATTGCTAAGAAAGAATAACTCACGTTTACTAATAAAAAATCAAATAGTTCTCCTGTTAAACTAAAAAAAAGCATTAGGTGGGATTTGAGTTCCCTTTAACGGCATGACGATGATTTACACTCTTTTTCTATAACCTGGGTATTTGTTTTTTCTACCCCATGGACTTTATGTAATTGATTCGTTATTTTGTGAAGTTGCCCCAGATCTTTGACATTCACCTTCACAACAATATCATAGTCACCGGTTACGACAGAGATTTTTTCTATACATTTAATTTTCTTCATCTCATCGAGTGCTTTTGTATAAGCTCCAGGATACATAATCGTCATTATGTATGCTTGAATTGGTCTATATTGTTTCTTTTTATCTGCTATTGCAGAATTTGTTTGTAATTTTTTACAATGCATCCTTCCCACCAAATCTGGAATTAAATTACCCCTTTATTTAAATTTTATACTGTTGCATATGCAACTATCGACTGAGAGATATTTACAATCCAAAAATTATGATTTCTCCTGTAAAAATGATAAAAGTGCAGGGGAAAGGAATTTGAATCCCAGTTTATCGGCATAATAATAATTGACAGATAACGATTTATTCCTGTTAGATGCCGAAACAAAAAAAATTACTGTAAAGGCTCTGGAGGCACACCATCAGGTAAAGGTGGTTGAATATCAGGTGTTCTCCACTGACGTAGATTATCAATATTGACAAGTAGATACATAAAAAATGGGAGTGTGGTTTTCATCCAATGGATAAGATGATCATGTTTTTGTTCCCCATAATATGAATCATAATCCAATGATAGTATTTCAAATGTAAAACTAGGTATTCTAAATTCATTAAAAACCCAAATATATGTGCAACCACCAATATTATTTTCTTCAGATCTGTCTGCCTCATATTCTGTGTTTTCTTCAACCCAGTCTTTTACATATTCAAATAATTGTATTTCTTTTTCTGTCATTATATAGGGTGGTTTCAGGATTGTCTTTGTCCAAGGTACAGGAGTGTAGATTTCATGTGTTGCTGTGTGACAAGTTGCATAAAAGGAAAAATCTTGAGTACCTACTGTCTTAATCAGATCTCTAAGGGCTCGAGATTCTGGTTCAGAAAAAGCATACCTTCCGCAGTTTCGCCACCATTTTGATGGTTTATTAGGTCGGAATTTAATAACAGGCATTTTTATTCTGCCAAATAGTTTTCCAAGACGCAGGCAACGACTACGTATTCTACCAAAAAAGATATCAAAATTCCGATTAAGATCGACACCATTATCATTTCCTAACCATAATTTATTATTTTGCCTTGCATCAGGGTTTATAAGAGGTACTATGTAAACTTCTGTTGTATTCAGAATATGTGTAATTGTTGTATTGGTATCAAAATTTATTAGTAGATATTCAGTGAGATAAAGGCATGCTTCTCCTGCCTCCCATTCAATCCCATGTATACAACCATCAATGAGGCAGGAAAATTTTTCTTTTTTATTTTTTTCATTGGTAATTCTTATACACCAAATATCTTTTCCAAGAACACTTTCTCCAATAGAAAAAACATTCACTAAATCAGGATACTTAACCTTAAAATCTGATAACATATCGGTTGTTTCATAGTAATCATGATACTCGCCATCCTTCCAATCAGGTAAGATGGAAGGCTGGTCCAACATAATCTCTGGCCCTACTAATTCTTTTCCCTCAAGCTTTTGTTCCACTTCAATACAGCCAGTAAAAATTACAGTGAGTAAAACACCACTAAGAAAAAGCATTTTCAAACAAGATAATTTTTTATTCATTCCAACATATGAATTAAATTTATAATATATAATTATATTTTTCCTGGATTTTTATAATTTAATAGCAAATGATAATTTTTATCTTAAATATTAATAAAATAGTGGAGGGGACAATATTTTAATTCCAAGTTCAAATTTTATTAAAAAAGTATATTTATTAAATATTCCTATCGGGAGTTATATAGATCAACAGGTTAGAATTACAGGGGAGTTAATTAAAAAAAGCAAAATGGCATGAATTACCTAAGAGTATAACAAAAAAGATAGTAAATTTTTCCTTAAAAATACAATATTTAAGAAAAAACTATATATATTAATACAATATTAATATCATATTAAGGTGACATTAATGGTACAGGCAATTATCAATATCGATGAAAAGACAAATAGAATTTTAAATATTTTAAAAGCAAAATACGGTCTAAAGGACAAAAGCAAAGCTATAGATCTTATGGCGCAGCAATATGAAAAGGAACTTCTCGAGCCTGAGCTACGTCCGGAATATATTGAAAAAATGAAGAAAAGGCAAAAAGAAAAAACTGTTGAAATAAAAGATTTCAGAAAACACTTCGGATTGAAAAAGAATGTATAAAATTGTGGTAAGAAAATCCATAGAAACAATCTTCTTAAAACTCGCTAAGAAAAATCCGAAACAATTAGAAATAATCGACAAAAAGATTGAGGAAATAAGAAGAAATCCACAGCATTATAAAAATCTCAGAACGCCACTTCAACATTTGAAACGAGTACACATCGATAAGAGTTTTGTAATGATCTTTTCAGTTAATGAATCGACAAAAACAGTGATTATTGAAGATTACGATCATCACGACAAAATATATCAGCAGTAGCTTTCGCTCTTTTTCTTCTTTTTTTATTTTATAGTAATTTATAAGAAAGTTTTTCTATTTGTCTATCTTCTGATTTTTAATATTTAAAATTGTTCTTATTTGGGAAAAAATTAATAAAATAATATGTAGATATATAATAAAAAGGTGAATTAAATTGAAAATAGACAAGAAGGTTGCATTATCTTTTTTTATTATTTTTTTAATTATGTTTTTAACGAGTCTATCCGGATGTATTTATAAAATCCCACAAGATCCTAATACATTTGAAAGAAATTTTTTATTTGATGATTTGCAGCGTACATATAAAATTCATATCCCACTAGCTATGCCCGAAAAATTTTCACCAGCACTGGTCTTTGTTCTTCATGGAGGAACTGGCACAGGCGATGGAATGGAGCGGTCATTGACTCTTGGTGGATTTAATGTCTTATCAGACGAAAATAATTTTATTGTTGTTTATCCTGATGGAATAGAAAGAAATTGGAATGACGGTAGGACAAATACAAGTGACCCTGCTCACGAGCAAAACATTGACGATGTTGGATTTTTCAATGCACTCATTGAGAACCTTACAGATGAATTTAATATTGACCAAAATCGTATTTATTTCACAGGAATATCAAATGGTGCGATGATGTCTTATAGACTGGCACTTGAATTACCTGAAAAAATAGCAGCAATTGCACCAGTTGCTGGAGCAATACCTATTGATATTCTTCCTGATGAACCACTTTCTATTCCATTATCTGTTTGTGTAATAAGTGGAACAAGCGATCCTCTGGTTCCCTGGGACGGAGGTACTGTTGGATTTAAGAGAAATCCACGCGGCGTTGTAATATCAGTTCCTGACTCTGTTAATTATTGGGTCATTAATAATAACTGTAATAATACAGCTGAAACAATTTTACTTCCAGATACAGATCCCTTTGATGGAACTATAGTTTATTATCATAAATATAGTAATGGAGAAAACAACTCAGAAGTTGTTCTCTATGAGATTAAAAATGGTGGACATACATGGCCGGATGGCTATCAATATCTATCAAAAATGCTTATTGGAAGAACTTGCAAAGATATCAATGCAAATGAAGTAATATGGGATTTTTTTAAGAACCATCCAAAACAATAGTATTATCTTTTATTTTGTATTCATTCCAGTAAGTCCAACGCAAAATATTCCAATACCTAGAAGTATAATTGTTGTGTTTAGTTCTACTGTTTTTAGCACAGATAATACTACACTTGCAATCCCCATGGCTAATCAAATAGCATAAAAAATAATTCAAAAGCAAATCGTGATTACTATTTATCTAAAAAAAGGAAAATCTGCTGAACAAGATTGAGATTCTTAGATTATTTTTTCATGATATTGCTAATAATTTTTTTATCGAATCAATCCATTTTTAAAGTGTTTTTCATTTGTTTTTAATTAATCATTTTATATCAATAAATTTTTTTCCTATAAATATAGAGGTGAAAAGAATTGATTTTTGTAAGCCTAGGAAAAATGAGGAATAAACCTGATAAAAAAATGGCTGGTGACGCCACCAAAATAGTGGAAGAGTTCAAAAAGAAGGGAATACATGTTCTAAACTGGTATTGGACACTGGGGCGTTATGATACAGTTTTTATATTTGAGACAGCGAGTGAAAAAGAAGCATTAAAAACAGCTATTGATATTTCGGAGTTTGTATCCACAGAAACTCTTGTAGCCATACCAAGGCAAGAAGCGATAAATCTCCTGTAAAGTTATCTAAATAGTGACTATTTGAATAAATCATATCTAGATTGGGTTTTCAAGTAAAAAGTTTAGTGCAGGGGACGAGATTTGAACTCGCGGACCACTAAGGACAAGACCCTCAATCTTGCGCCGTTGACCATGCTTGGCTACCCCTGCAAAAAACCGGGATTCCCAAAATACTAAACACCTTATTTATCTTTATGGTATTCAAACAAGATTAACATCCATGCCAATTATATCACTTAACTCCCTATGAAGCTTAATAAGACGGACCGCATAATCTGTATGACCTTCCATTATTACTCTTTCTAATTCTCTTTCAATTCTTTGTTGTCTGTCATTATCAATCATGCTATCAGCATGACAAACGATTTTTTCTTCTAATGTAATTGGTATGTAATCTTTTTCAGGTAAACCCAATTTTTTAGCATCTTTTGCTGGTACCCCTGCACCAATATGTCTTTCAATAATTTTTATAATACAATCAGGTAAACCTAGTTTTTCAGCGATTTCTGCCCCTTCCATAGCATGAAGAATACCATGGGTTTTTGAACGACCAATGTCATGAAGTAGAGCACCGGCTTCAACCAATTTTACATCTGCATTTGCTTTTTTTGCAATTTTTACTGCTACATCTCTTACGGCCATACAATGTCTAATAACTTTTTCAGAACAACCGCTTTTTTTAAGAAGTTCAATACATTCAGCAGGATTTGGGATATTTTCCATATAATTACCTATTTTTCATATGAAATTACCTTTTTCCCCCTATTACTAGGGAGAATTTCTAATTTTCCATTAAATTTTTTTCTTTGCCATAAACCTTTATTGTATTTATCAAGAAATATTGCTAAGGCAGCTACTTCAGAATGTGGTTGGTTTCCAACTGAAACATTAAAATCTGCCATTTCATAAACAAAGGGCGGTACTTTTTCTGCACCAACAACAATAAGTAAATTCTTTTTTTTATTAATTTTTTTTATTGATTTTTCTATTTGTTCACCATACATTGTAAGATGAACTATTACTCCCTTCCATTGTTTTAATATTTTTTTCTTATCAATCCCTGTTTCAATTTCAAAATTTCCGCCAAAACGAGTACATGTTGAACGTATAGTCTCTTCGACTTTTTTATCAACTTTATCAATGAGGATTTTATTAGCGCCAAAAGCCCTTGCAACAAGTGCAACATGGGTTGTTATACGTTTATCACGACCTATTCTGTGACCTATTCTTAAAACTGTTATCATTTATAAACAATATTATGTAATTAAGAAGTGTTAAAAATTATTTCTTTTTCTTTGCAATTATTCTATCTACTACTCTGTCTAATTCATTTGTTGATTTATTAGCTTTAGTTATATGGATTACATCAATATTTTTTTCTATTGCTTGAACATCCCTCCAGATTCTTTGATCAGAAAATGCATATGCTTCCTTTTTGGATCTTGGAGCACCTGTATAAAGTGTTTCTTTGTATTCTGCTAAAGGTTTTTTTTCTATATTATCTATAGTTGTGTATTTTGATTCAATGGTTTCCTTTTTTGATTTACCTAATAATCTCCCTCTCACCATTTAATTATGCCCTCCAAAATATTTTTTTTATATTTTTGTTAACACTTTTATTATTGATAAATGTTTTCTTTATAAAAATATTTAATAAAAATTTAGAATAAAAATAATATCGAAAAACATTTTAGACTAGTAACTTTATTCGAAGTTGAAAAAGGGGCTTATAGTCTAGCGGTTATGACGTCGCCCTCACACGGCGGAGCTCGCCGGTTCGAATCCGGCTAAGCCCATGACCTTCTTCTTGGAGAAATCACTTTCGTTTGAGGGCTGTTTTGGGGGGCAAACCAAAGTAACCTGTTGATTCTGCTTACCTCCCGCATCAATTATATTATGTGGTTTAAGGGCAATATTAAACAGGTTTTTTCCATTAAATTGTTCTTCCAGATCCTCAGCAACATCAACATATTTGTCTGTGTTTGCTGTCTTAGTGTGACCAAGTTTCTTTGAAACTTTTTTTATATTTTTAGTATATTGATAAAGGAAAGTTGCAAAAGTATGTCTCATGTGATAAGGTGTAAAATGTGGATTTCCTGTAATCTTTTTTCCAGCTGATGACAAGTGATCTCTGACATATTTCTCAGTTATTGGTCTGCCATTCCATTGCAAGAAGAAAGCATCCCCAGATTCACCATTAGCAACCTTTGGTCTCCAATTATCTCTATAGTTCTTTGGTGACTTATATTTGTCAGAGCTCAGGATTTTTTTGCTATATGGGATTAAGTCTCTTTCTTTACCTCTTTTCTTTTGTTCATGAATTGTAATGTGACCTGTGCCATCCTTGTTAATAACTATATTATCAAGAGTTAATGTTATGATTTCACTTGGGCATCTCATTCCAAAATTGAATCCCATGAAAGCAATATGTTGAAACAATTTGTTTTCATAAACCCTGAGCTGATAATCCTTTTTAGTGCTGTAACCTTCATAATTATAAAACTTGTTCACATTCTGAGGATAAACAAAATTAACTTTATCATTGATAATTACTGGTGGAGTTTTCAATACTTGTGACCATAACTCCATCTCCTCTTGTTTCAGTCCATAAGCTCTAAGGAACATCATGATGGCTTTTTTCTCATGAGCAAGAGCATGAGCTGTTGCATTTTCAATTTCAATCCTATAATCAAAATGTTTTAATACTTGCTCAGGTGTGAGATTCCTGAAATCAACAGAGCATGGATGCAACTCTATAAACCTTGCATATCTGATATTTTTAATTATAGTGCTATCTGATAGATATTGTCTGATCTTGCCATGTTGTGCAACTTGGATGAAACTTGTTGTCTTTGGATCTAAGAAGATTGGAAAATTAGTTCTATTAATATTTTTTAGGGCATATACTAATTCTCCCATTATCTCCCCAATTGGTGGGATGTTTACATTCAAAAATCTCTGGCTTAACTTTTCTGTTTCTAATTTCCATTTTTTATAATTACCTCCCACAGCACCATAATGGGCTGTAGGATCTGAATCGTATTGGTTGTTATTATCATTTTTTAAAACCAATTAGAAAAACCCTCCAAAATAATTATATAAATAATTTGTTGATACAATTGATAATGAATCCTGGTATAACTTTTGGATTAATGTTGATTGGTCTATTACTCTATGCTGGTGGAATTTTTGTTCTATTCTATTATACTTATTCTCTTCCTAAAGGAAAAATTGGGGCTCCCATGATGATAGGATATATTTATGAAAAAAATAAAAACCCCAAGTCTTACTATCATATTCTTGCTCTTTATTTGGTAAATGGTGTTCTGTTTTTATTTTTAAGTATTGGTTTATTGGTATATTCCTTATATACGATTGTCGGATTAATAGGTTCATTAGTGATACTATTTTTACTGATAGTTGTAACAATTTTTTTGACTGTGAATGTTCGTAAGAAATATAAAAAATTTTTAGAAAATAAAAATATTTAATAATAAAATGAATCTTTAATTCAAAAACCTTCAAAGGAAAAATAATTACTATTAAATAATCACTTGTTTTCAATTTGAAAAACCTCCAAAAAACAATAGTTTTTGTTTGAAATCAAATGGAAAAAAGAAAAAAAAGGATATTTTTTCATTTTGTTCAATATTAATGAGGAAAATCTTATAATAATTAAAA
>Ga0153916_10001686_pt1 | contig 16005 bp, 11 predicted proteins | sample Opewatmetagenome_FD_109642 | JGI IMG/M metagenome (GOLD analysis project Ga0153916, IMG submission 109642) | Freshwater wetland microbial communities from Ohio, USA - Open water 3 Core 3 Depth 4 metaG | ecosystem: Environmental > Aquatic > Freshwater > Wetlands | place: USA: Ohio, Lake Erie...
AGGTCTGGGGCCAGTCACCGCCGCGCAACTCGCGGCGCCTTTAGGGTTGGATTCATCGCAAATCAACGCCGCCCTCGCCGCCTTGGAGCAGGAAGGTTATGTGTTGCAAGGCCGGTTCACCGGCACGGCGCAAGAGGTCAAACAAGAACCAATGAAGAGCGCCGCGCTGCTCCCCAAACCCCTCACCCCTGCCCCCTCTCAATCTTGTCTTCCCTCTCCCGAAGGGAGAGGGATTGAGGGTGAGGGCTACGGGGGCAAACCAAGCTCCCTCACCCCTAACCCCTCTCCCGAAGGGAGAGGGGAATCATTGTTGCCTTCGGCTGTAAGAATAGAGTGGTGCGAACGCGGCTTGTTGGCGCGCATCCACCGTTACACCGTGCAACAGTTGCGCCGCGAGATCGAAGCGGTGAGTCCCGCCGACTTCATGCGTTTTCTGCTGCGCTGGCAGCACCTGGGCGAGGCGCGGCTCGAAGGCCAGGAGGCGCTGGCGTCGGTGTTGTTGCAATTGGAGGGCTATCCCCTCCCCGCCGCGGCATGGGAGAAGGATATCCTGCTGCGGCGAGTGGAGATGTATTTGCCGCATATGTTGGATGCGCTATGCAGTGCCGGGCGCTTCACGTGGCTGCGCCTCACGCCACCCAAAGACAAACCCGGTGGCGACAGCCGCAAGGCGGCGCCGGTGCGCATGACGCCGATCGCCTTAGTGCCGCGCCGCGATGTGGCGTATTGGCGCCAAGCCAAAGACGCGACCACCGTGGAAACGAATGATTCCTTGTCGGCAACGGCGCGCAAGATCATGGCGATGTTGCAAGAACACGGCGCATCGTTCTTTATCGATCTGGTGCAGGGCAGCGGCCTGTTGCGCACCCAAGTCGAAGAAGCACTGGGCGAGTTGGCGGCGTGGGGCTTGATCACCGCCGACAGCTTCGCCGGCCTGCGGGCCTTGATCACCCCGGCGTCGCGCCGCGCCGGCTTCGGCCGCCATTTCCGCCATCGCCGAGGCGCGGCCAGCCTGGACGAAGCGGGACGCTGGGAATTATTAACTCGGCACCCAACATCCGCCTCAAGCTCCCTCTCCCGCGAGCGGGAGAGGGACGGGGTGAGGGTGCCTGCAATTCATGAAACTTCTGAGTTAATAGCACACCGTGCAGCGGCTCCTCTTGAGCAAAAATCTGCACGAGTGGAACACATCGCCCAAGTCCTGCTGCGCCGCTATGGCGTAGTGTTCAGAAAATTGCTGGAGCGCGAAAACCATCTGCCACCCTGGCGCGAACTCTTATATATCTACCGCCGGATGGAGGCGCGCGGCGAGGTGCGCGGCGGCCGTTTCGTGCAAGGCTACAGCGGCGAACAATACGCTCTCCCCGAGGCGGTGGGCACGCTGCGCGACACGCGCAAACGTCCGGCAAAGGATGAATACATCGCCCTCTCCGCCGCCGACCCGCTCAATCTGGCGGGCATCCTCACCCCCGGCGCACGCGTCCCCGCGCTCGCCGCCAACCGCATCCTGTTCCGCGACGGCGTACCGGTGGCGGCGCTTATCGCGGGCGAACTCGAAGCCCTGCAGGCACTGAGCGCGGAAGAATGCTGGCAGATGCGCGAGCGGCTGCTGGGAAAAATCCCTGCAGTGCTTGCGGCTGAAAAAATGGCTCTGTGATTGAGATTCGACCGGCCGTTGTTACGATGACAGCAAAGGAGTTGCTGGCCGGCCTTCGATGACCGATATCGACCCAGGCTGTGTAAAAACTCATTTTTCCAAAAGGGACTCGACGAGGCAACCTCACCAGATGCGCCACGATCAACGATCTCTTATGCGGTAATGGTTTTGGGACCCCCCTTTTTCAAGATAATTTGGAGTTTTTACACAGTCTGGACCCAAACCAGACTTTCAAGTTGCAAAACCGCTGAACTTCATAGAAGCGATGGGGCAGAAAAACAGTGAATATCAAATTGACTGCTCTTGGCCGTTGTCCGACATCGATTGCGTGACAGATCGAGCTCGGTAAAGCAATAGCCAAAGGGCATTGCGCCGGAGGATTTTCATTCGGCGGGTTAGCGCAGCGTAACCCGCCCTTCGTACTTGTTAGGTGCCAAACTAAATAACTTAAGCGTCTGGCGTACCAGTGTCTTGTTCCCCATGACTTAACTCCTCCCTTGCGGCACTTGCTAATGCCTGATACTTGATACGGAATGCTTCAAGGATATCTTCTTCAAGCTCTTCCAGATCCAGAAGCGCATTATGTGCGCCTTTTGTTACACGAATGAGCTCATCAAGTTTTATATGGATTGCTTCCGTATCACGATTTTGTGTGTTTTGAATTAAAAATACCATAAGAAAAGTGATGATAGTTGTTCCGGTATTTATGACTAGCTGCCATGTGTCACTGAACCCGAACAAAGGCCCAGTAATGATCCACACAAGAATAATTCCAACTGCGATTGCAAAGACTCTTGGCCGACCTGAAAAATGAGCAGTAGCTTTTGCAAAGCGAGAGTACCAAGCAGCATTACTCATAAAAACCTCTATTTAGCGCCTACAGGTAATAGCCAGGCACTAGTCCCGGACATCCCTTAATAATATGGGCGTCCATAATGCCACCATAATTGGCTGATGTGCTATGAAACTGGTGCTTTTGCATCCGTATATTAATGCCAATAATACTGACGGGGATGGCCGGACATGGGCGGGAGTGAGTCATTCTTGAAGGAAATTTAGATAAAAGCGATTTACCGCGAAGGGCGCAAAGGAAATCAAGGTAAATATAGTCAGTCGAACCCCTTTGCGCCCTTTGCGGTCAAGCTTTTAAAGGGAAAGCGCTACCAGTTAAGATTCAAATAGTCTGATGCACTACACTACCGAGTTGCGGTTGTCGGCGCCCGGCAGACGTGGCCTGCTCCGCTTAAACCACATAATGCAGGATCGCAACGTAATGGGTGGCACTGCCGGCGATCACGAACAAGTGCCAGACGCCGTGCGCGTGGGTGAGGCGTGTGCCGAGCGCATAGAACACGATGCCGATCGTATATAACAGTCCGCCGGCCGCGACCCAGGCGAAACCAACCGGCCCCAGCTGCTGCAGCAGCGGGATCAGGGCAACCAGGGCCACCCAGCCCATCACAACGTAAATCACCACTGACAGTAGCCGCGCTCCGCTCTTCGTCCACAGCTCCTGCAGGCTGCCGAGCGCCGCAAGCCCCCACACCGCCCCGAGCAGCGACCAGCCCCAGGGGCCGCGCAGCGTCACCAGGCAGAACGGTGTGTAACTGCCGGCGATGAGCAGATAGATGCTGTGGTGGTCCAACTCGCGCAGGATGTTTTTGGCGCGCCCGCGCAGGCTGTGGTAGAGAGTGGAGAAGCTATAGAGCAACACCAGCGTCACGCCGTAGATCGATACGCCCACCACCTTCCACGGATCACCGTCCAGCGCTGCCAGCACGATGAGCACGACGGTGCCGGCGAGTGCAAGCACGGCGCCGACGAGATGCGTCACAGCGTTGAACTTCTCCTCGTAATACATAGGGCCGGCCGTGTTCCTGTCGATCACCCTGCCACGCTATGACCAGGCGCGGCAGCGGTCGTTGATCTGAGTTCGATTTAATCGGCCCGATTATAGCCCGGGTGCGTTGGACGCACCTTACCTGCTGATTGCGGGCAAACTCGAAGCCCTGCAAGCACTGAGCGCGGAAGAACGCTGGCAGATGCGCGAGCGGCGGCCGGGTAAAATCCCTGTCGCGCATCCGCCGGTAAGAATAGTGCGGTGATGCCGGCCCAACCGGCGGCTGTCTCGATGATGGCAAAGAGGGTTGCCGACCGTTCTTCTATGACCAAATATCGACCCGTTCTCGCCATTCATCATATCAACAGCCTCCAAGCCATGCCCATAATCCCGCAGGACAGGATAACCGGGATTACCCCGAGCTTGAAGCGAAAGAGGGCAAGCGCCGCCGCTGCCGTCAAAATGACGGAGAACCCGTCTACTTGCCCTTTTCCGAACCCATTTGGCCAGAATATATGGTAGGAAAAGAATATGGCGAGACTGGCGATGACCCCCACTACGGCCGCGGTAATGGCCGTGAGAGGTGAGGTGAGCTTGAGATTGCCATGAGTAGTTTCGATGAAGGGGCCACCCAGAAAAATAAGGATGAAACTGGGCAGAAAGGTAAAAAAGGTGGCAACTGCCGAGGCGATGAAGGCCGAAGCGAATACTGCATCGGCCCCGAACACTTGCGTGGTCCATCCGCCAACGAAGCCAACGAATGTAATCACCATGATGAGTGGGCCAGGCGTAGTTTCTCCCAGCGCCAGCCCGTCTATCATTTGAGTTGGGGTCAGCCAATGAAATTGCTCCACAGCTCCCTGATAGACGTAAGGTAGAACGGCATACGCACCGCCGAAGGTAAGCAATGCCGCCTTGGTAAAGAACCAGCCAATCTGGGTAAACGTACCGTCCCACCCATATTGAGTCAGCAGCACTGCCATTGCCGATAGCCAGATGCCCAGCCCGATGGCGATGATCTTCACCAACTTGGTCCAAGTAAATACGGCATGACCGGGAACAGGGGTCTCGTCATCAATGAGAGCGGGGCCGAAATCTTTTTGGCTTGCCCCATGGGCACCGCCTGCCTTGAATTGTTCGGGGGAAATATGTCCGCCGAAATATCCAATTACTCCGGCTGCCAATATGATGGCGGGAAACGGAAGCTTGAGGACAAAAATAGCCATGAACGCGAGCACCGCAATCATCCACAACAGCGGATTTCTCAATGTCCGTGACCCGATGCGATAGCAAGCAAAGAGAACGATGGCCACCACTGCGGGCTTTATGCCGTAAAGCACGCCAGCCACGGCGGGAACCGAGCCGTAAGCCATGTAAATCCACGCCAGCACCAGCAAGATGAAATACGAGGGCAGCACAAACAGACAACCGGCGATGATTCCTCCCCAACTGCGGTGCATGAGCCAGCCGATGTAGGTGGCAAGTTGCTGCGCTTCGGGACCGGGCAGCACCATGCAGTAATTGAGGGCATGCAGAAAGCGCTTTTCCGAAATCCAGCGCTTCTTCTCGACCAGATCGTGATGCATGATGGCAATTTGCCCCGCGGGTCCGCCGAAGCTAATGAAGCCGAGCCTGAGCCAATAGATGAAAGCTTCGGCCAGTGTTACCGGTAATGGGGCCGCCGGCTGCTCGGTGGAATTATTGTTGTTCGCGGCATCCATAAACTCTCACTCTGATTCTAATAGCCTGCTTCATGCTGATGGCGGATGGTGGCCCTACATGCTGAAATGACGGCTTGGCGGAACGGGTAACACCTGGCAATTACACTATCCCGGCATTAGTATATGCCCACTCTATTGCAAGGCTAGAAAAGTTTAGCGTCTTGATATGGTACTCACAGGCAGTTACTTATCCAGATTCAGCCCGGCAAACCAACCGTCCGGAGATCATCACCATGTTTGATGTGCGCACCACTACAGAGACCTTTCTCTCCAGCCTGCGGCACAGCGCGCGTTCCGACTTCCCCTATCCGCATTGGCTGATGGAACAGTGCCTGCCGGACGAGGCGGTCACTGCCGTCACCGGCCTGCCCATCGTGCCTCCCCGCATCGAGGACACCCAGGGCCGGCGTGAAACCCACAACGAGAGCCGCATCCATTTCGGCGAACAGTACCGCAGCCGCTACGGCGTGATGGACGTTCTCTCCCGAGTCTTTCAGTCGCGGCAAGTGACGGATGCCTTGGAGGCGGCCACCGGCGCGCGGCTCGGCGGCACGTCGCTGCGCATCGAGTATTGCCAGGACAGCGACGGCTTCTGGCTGGAGCCCCATACCGACATCGGCGTCAAGAAATTCACCATGCTGATCTATCTCAATCGCGAACCGGAAGGCGCCGATTGGGGAACCGACATCTATTCCGACCGCGATACCCATGTGGGCCGCGCCCCGGCGGGGTTCAATAAAGGGCTGATCTTCGTCCCCAGCGACAGGACCTGGCATGGTTTTGAGAAACGGCCCATGAACGGCGTGCGCAAATCACTCATCATCAATTATGTCGGGCCGGAGTGGCGCAACCGCCATGAGTTGTGCTACCCCGAGGAGGCCATTCGCTCTTACTGAGGAGAACACTAAATAGTGAACACCGGCAATTACGCAGGTCCCTTCTTCCTGCAGGACCTCGGTGCTCGTATGGGTAGAAGGATAGGATACGGGCCGGTTTCGCCGGAGTTTGCCCCTCACCCCGGCCCTCTCCCGGAGGGAGAGGGAGAAAAGCAGTGCGCACTATTTGTGCGGTTGGATCAGTAACTCGGCAGTCAAATAGTTCATCTTTGAACTGCCCCGGCCGGACGCCGCTGGAAATTGCGGCGTACCTTACGGGATCGCTGTTGCATACGGCGGATTAGGCGCGCCTGACCCGCCTCACGTGTTGAGCTGCGTGTTCTTTTGCGGCCAGGCCGCGCCGGCTATCGCTTCATCTCCGCCTTGCAGGCATCGGAAAGTTCGCCCTCGTGTTCCTTAAGACAAGCCACAACGCGGCCGCGGCCGGGTTTAACGTCCTTGCAGAGTTTTTTGACGTCGTTACCGCAGGCCTCGCGCGCCTCCCGCACATAGTCCTTCATGGCCTGGAGATGCGCTTTACAGGCTTGTGACAGGTCCGCCTCATGCTCCTTCAGACATTTCGCGACACCGCCCTTGCCGGGCTTCGCGTCCGCACAGAATTTCTGCACGTCATCATGGCAGGGCTGGACCGAAGCGTCCGTTGCGGCCCCCGCGCCTTGCACAGCGCCGATAAACAGCACCGACACCAGCGCGGCCAGCGTTAACCCATTTGCATATTTCATATCCGCTCCTTTTGTTGACCGGCCGATTTCGGAAATATTTTTGTCCATTATGATGCCGTGCGCACGGCACACGCTTTTGTCACACCGCGAGTTTGCACGGTCGCACACGCAAACTCAAGCCTCTAGCGGGATCGATAAATATGGCCGCGCCGCACCAGCCACTTCTCCACTTCGACGGCGAAAAAAACCACGCCGGCCATGATGAAGCAAAATCCCAGGTCCGCCGCAGCCAGTGCTTCAGTCTTGAAGATCGGCTGCAGGAACGGGGTGTAGATCACCGCCAATTGCACCAGCAGGGTCAACATCACCGCCCCTAACAGCGGTGTGTTTGAAAAAAGACCCGCGCTGAATAACGACTCGTTGCCGCTGCGTATCGCCATGATGTGGGCCAGTTGCGCAAATGTCAGGGTGGTAAACGCCATGGTCTGCCAATGCACCGTGGCGCTGCGCAGCGCCCAGGCTTGGGTGATCAGCGTCACTGCCCCGATCAATAGACCTACCCACACCATGTGCTGCCACATGCCGTGGGCGAAAATCGACTCATTGGGCGGATCCGGAGGACGGCGCATCAAACCCCGTTCCGCTGGTTCCGCCGTCAATGCCAAACCGGGCAGGCCGTCTGTGACTAAATTGATCCAGAGGATATGAATAGGCTGCAGCGGGATCGGCATGCCCAATAGGGGCGCAAGGAACAAAGTCCAAATTTCCCCGGAATTGCCGGCCATGACGTATTTAATGAACTTGCGGATGTTGTCGAAGATGCGCCGTCCTTCCCGCACCGCCGCCACGATGGTGGCGAAGTTGTCGTCCAGTAACACCAGTTGCGAGGCCTCGCGTGCCACGTCGGTGCCGATGCGGCCCATGGCCACGCCGATGTCGGCGCGCTTCAGCGCCGGCGCGTCATTGACTCCGTCGCCGGTCATGGCCACGAAGTGGCCGCGCTGCTGCAAGGCGGTGACGATGCGAATCTTTTGCGCGGGGTCGACACGCGCGTACACCTTCAGTCCTTCGACTTTGGCCGCGAGTTCCTCATTGCTAATGCGCGTCAAAGCGGCGCCTGTCATGATGGGATCATCCGCGCTGCAAATACCGAGACGCGCAGCGATGGCGCGCGCCGTGGCGGGATGATCGCCGGTAATCATCACCGGGATGATCCCCGCTTCCCGGCACAGCGCCACCGCCTCCGCTACTTGGGCACGGGGCGGATCGATCAAGGCCAATAAGCCCAGCAGGGTAAATCCCTGTTCGAGCGCTGCGGGGTCGATATCGGCAGGCTTTTCCTGCCAATGACGATGGGCGATGGCCAATACGCGATAGCCGCGTTCGGCCAATATCATGGCCTGTTGCTGCCACGCCTGTTTCTCCAAAGGCAGGACGCCCTGCTCGAACAGCGCGTCATCGCATAAAGGAATAACGCGTTCCGGTGCGCCTTTGATGTAGGCCACCACCCCGTCATCGGTATCATGCAACGTGGTCATGCGCATGCGGCCGGAGTCGAACGGCACTTCGCCGATACGCGGCCTGTCCTTTTCCAGCTTTTCTTTGCTGAACCCCGCCTCTCGTGCGGCCTGATACAAAGCCACTTCCGTGGGATCGCCTAATGGATTGCCCGAACCGTCCAAGGTGACTTCATTATTGAGCGCCAGGCCGACGCCGAGGTGCCGCCACGGATCGCCGTGAGCGGACAATTTTTTATGCAAGGCGCCGGCGGCGAACACCGCTTCCAGGCGCATGCTGTTTTCGGTGAGCGTGCCGGTCTTGTCGGAACAGATGTAGGTCACCGAACCCAATGACTCCACCGCCGGCAGACGCCGCACCAGGGCGTTGCGCCGCACCATGCTGCGCGCGCCGAAGGCCAGGGTGACCGTCACCACCGCCGGCAAGGCCTCGGGTATCGCGGCCACCGCCAAACTCACCGCGATCAGAAACATCAATAATACGGGCTCGCCGCGAAACAATCCGACGGCGAAGATGACGGCGCACACGGCCAACACCGCCAGCGCCAAGCGCCGGCCGAAGACGGTAAGCCGCTTCTGCAGCGGCGTGCGCTGATCGCCCGCCGTTTCGAGCAAGGCGGCGATCTTGCCGAGCTCGGTCGCCATGCCGGTGGCGGTCACCACACCTATGCCGCGCCCTTGGGTCACGACCGTGCCCTTGTACAGCATGTTGTGCCGCTCGCCCAACGACGAGTGCGGATCGGCGAGAACACGCGCACTCTTTTCCACGGAGACGGATTCGCCGGTCAAGGAGGCTTCATTGATCAGCAGCTGCACCGCCTCCAGCACGCGCAAATCCGCCGGGACGATATTGCCCGTCTCCAGTAGTACGATATCTCCGGGGACAAGCTCGCTGCTCGCCAAGGTATGAAGCTGCCCGTTACGGCGCAGCTTCGCGGTGGGCGCGGCCATCCGCCGCAAGGCGCTGATGGCCTGCTCGGCGCGATAGTCTTGGACAAACCCGATCAGCCCGTTGAGCAGGACGATAACGACGATAGCAATACTGTCTACGATCTCGCCCACCGCCCCGGCGATTACCGCCGCGACGATCAGCACCACGATCATGAAGTCGGTGAACTGCGAGAGCAATAAGCGCAGCGGATTGCGCCGCTGCCGTTCTTGAATGATGTTGGCGCCATAAAGCGCGCGGCGCTGCGTGACGGCGGAATCCGTCAATCCCGTCTTGGGATCGGCCTCCAAGGCGGCACAGACTTCAGCTGCGCCCATCACATGCCAATCGGCGGATTTGGTGGTCGGTTCCATGACCTGGGAACCTCGATTCCTCTGTTATGCGATAATACGCACAGGCATCCCTACAGGACAAGGTCATTCGCAGAGGGTGCGTTATCTCTCCAAGGCATCCGGGCATGAATTGACTTTCTCGGCCGCGGCAAACCCGATATATTAGTTCTCTTCTGCCAACTCCCCCCTCTCCCTCCGGGACCTCGGTGCCCGGATGAGTATAGGGCTAGGGGTAAGGGATACTTGGCTAGTTCGTCATCACCTGCAAGAAAGGGAAACCCACATGAAGAAAAACGCACTGTTCGCCGCCTTGGGTTTTTGCACCCTGTTCGCCGTCTCGCCCCAGGGCGTAAACGCCGCCGAACAACCGCGAGTGCGCCTCCAAACCAACATGGGAGTGATGGTCGTCGAGCTGAATCACGACAAGGCGCCCAAGACCGTGGATAACTTCCTGCGCTATGTCCGCGAAGGCCATTACGACGGCACGATCTTTCACCGGGTGATCCCCAATTTCATGATCCAGGGTGGCGGCTTCACCGCGGACTTCAAACAAAAGCCCACCCATGAGCCCATCGCCAACGAGGCCGACAACGGCCTCATGAACGCCCGCGGCACCATCGCCATGGCCCGCACCGGCGATCCCCACTCCGCCTCCGCGCAGTTCTTTATAAACGTGGTGGACAACGACTTTTTGAACCACACCTCGCCCACACAGCGGGGCTGGGGGTATGCCGTGTTCGGCAAGGTAGTGGAGGGCATGGACGTGGCGGATAAGATCGCCAAGACCCCGACCGGTTCCAGCGGGCCCTTCTCCCAGGATGCGCCGCACCAGGCAGTGATCATCGAGAAAGCCACCATCGTCTCCGAGGCGGGCGCCAAGAAGCCCTGACGAGCGTCTTCCCGCCAGCAATGCCGTGACAACAGCCACCCTATTCATCTCTGATCTGCACCTCAGCGACGAGAGACCGGAGATCACGGCATTGTTTCTCGAGTTTTTGCGCAAGCGTGCGGCCGGCGTTCGGGCCTTGTATATCCTCGGCGACCTCTTTGAGATATGGCTGGGCGACGATGTCATATTGCCGGGCCATCGCCCGGTGGTGGAGGGGCTTCGCGCCTTCAGCGGCACGGGCGTGCCTGTCTATGTGATGCACGGCAACCGCGACTTTTTAATGGGCGAGACATTTGCCCAACAAAGCGGCTGCCGCTTGATCTCCGACCCTACCGTTATCGAACTCAACGGCGAACGGACCCTGCTCATGCATGGTGACACCTTGTGCACCGATGATGCGGAATACCAGCAGTTCCGTGCCCAGATACGCGACCCCGCGACCCAACGGCAATTTCTCGCCCTGCCCATGGAACAGCGCATTGCCGTGGCCAAACAGTATCGAGATGGCAGCCGCGAGCGGAGTCGTTACAAGGCGGAAGAGATCATGGACGTCAATCAGCAGGCGGTCATGAGCGCCATGCGGGAGCACGGCGTGCACCAGATGATCCACGGACATACCCATCGTCCCGCGGTTCACTCCTTGGATGTGGATGGCCGGCCCGCGCGTCGTTTCGTGCTGGGCGACTGGTACAAGCAAGGCAGCATTTTGCACTGCGATGGAGAAGGGTGCCACCTGCAATCAATGCCCACCAATCATTGATCTTGCCAGATGAAGTCTTGACTTCATCTGGCGCTAACGCCCCCTCTCCCGCGAGCGGGACCTCGGTACCCCCTTGTGGGGTAGAGGGCTGGGGTGAGGGGGCCGGGCTTAGCACTTCAAACATATTCGTACCGCATCAATAAAAAGCCCCCGGCCGACGCACAAGCCATCCCATAAAGGTGTTCTTCTATTTTTTACCGGCAATGTGGCCTAATATGGCCGGGAATAACCTTATAGTTAGAGATATTCAACATATGCAGCTCCCGAAACTTACAGAAGTAGATCCAGTTAGAGTCAAGAGTTTTGCAGACCTTCTGGTGTGGGGAGTTTTAGACCAGCCCCGTTTTTTCGAATTAGTCAAAGAATCGCTAAAACTTGTGTCTCCCGGAATCTACTTCGGCGATAACATCTTCACCTGGGGCAAAAACAACTCTCTTTTCGAAGATCCAGTTTTTTGCAAGGCTTGGGAAGAAAATATTAAAAATGAAAGCGATCGCACCATCGCCTGGCGCAGGTATATCCTGGCCTGCGCGGGATACCATTGCATACAGTTGCCGGGAGATTTTGTTGAGTGCGGCGTCTATAACGGCACTGGAATAAAAACCGTCATAGATTATTTAGGGGCAAAAGATTTTGAAAAAACATTCTGGGGCTACGATACGTTCGATTACCACCCGGTGGAAAGCCATGCCTTCGCAGGACAGAGGCCCGGATTTTTCGAAGACATATGCAATAGATTTGCGGGATATAACCAGGTCAAATTAATCAAGGGGCTGATACCGGAATCCTTTAAGGAATCCTGCCCGACAAAAATAGCTTACTTGCATATAGATTTGAATAACGCCCCATCCGAAATCGCCACCCTGGATGCATTGTTCGATCTGGTGGTTCCTGGCGGCATTATCATATTGGATGACTATGAATGGGCCGGGGTATATAGGCCCCAAAAAATTGCGGAAGATAAGTGGTTCGAGGCAAGACAGTACCGGGTATTCCCCTTGCCCACCGGGCAAGGGTTGGTCCTGAAACGGTAGATATTTGAAGCTAGCGGCTGACGGGGATACCTAAGCGCTGACCGGGCCGGAGCTTTGAATGCCTGGTCAATTGGTTGCTGGAAAGCAGTTCCCTAACGGAAATGCCATAGCTGGCGGCAATCAGCCAGGGGCTATCGCCCCTGCGCACTACATGAATAATCCTGTCGCTATCCTTGGCGCCGCCCACCACGGGCTCCACGGCATCCCGCACCCGCAGCTTCTGCCCCACCCGCACTAAGTCCTGCCCCTCGGCGAAGTCGTTTAATGCGCGCAGGGTCTGCACGCTAAGGCCATTACGCTGGGCGATGGTAGACAAACTCTCGTTGCGACGAACAATGTGATAGACAGTGACGGGAGCTGGCGAAGAAGCCGTCTCCACGTTGGGCTCGGCGACTTTCTCCGATGTCTGAGAAGCCGGCGCCGTTTCCGATGCCGCTTGCTCGGCCGGCTCTTTGACTGCCGGCTTTTCTTCAACTGCGCGGCTCAGCGTCCCTACCGGCAACCAAACCTGGGTGCCGACGGGAATGGCCATGTCGCCGCGAGTGGTACGGCGCGTCCAGGCCGGGTTCAAGGCCACCAACTCGGCTTGCTTGATCGCGTAATGATGGGCGATATCATTCACGTGCAATGGTTTATCCAATACCACGCGGTCCAGCGTTAATGGACGCTGCAGCGTAACCCCCTCGGGGAAATACCGCTCATGGTCGCGTGCGACGTCGCGCGCCGCAAGAAATTCCGCATAAAAATTCCGCGAGGCAAACCCAAATGTCCTGGAATCATACTCGCGCACGATGCGGCTGAAATCGGTGCCGTACCGGGCCTTGGCCCGCACCATGCCCTGAACGCCGTGATTGTAAGATGTGACGGCCAACGGCCAATCGCCCAAGGTCTCATAGGCATCGCGCAGATAACGCGCTGCGCCGCGCGCCGCCGCTACCGGATCCATACGCTGATCCACGGCACGGTTCACGGTCATAAACATGCGCCCCGCCGAACGCGTGAATTGCCACATTCCCGCCGCGCCGACCGACGACCGGGCGCGATTCTGAAAAGACGATTCCACATGGGGTAGATAAGCCAGGTCTTCCGGCATCCCCTCTTCCCGGAATGCCTGGCGGAATGCGCGCTCATAACGGCCGCTGATTTCCAGGCCCTGTTGGAATCTTTCCCGTAAGCCGCGCTGCACCCTTAGCCGCGAGGAGGCATCCGAAAGTGCGGCCTTGCCGGCCACATCAATGATGCGCTGGCGTAACGTGCGATCCTCCTCGGACAAGGCGGCAGGATCGGCGCTGGCCGCCAATCTCGCCAGCCGCTTCTCCAGGGCCTGGCGATGCTGCTGAATTTGATCGGATTGATCCGAGGTAAAGGATTCAGCCGGCTTTCCCTCGACATCGACGACCTCATAAACCAAGGCGGGATAATCGGCATCGTGTAAGACGACTTGGTTCAGGCGCCATTCCGCAAATACCCTGCGCCAAAATGCCACGTTATCCTTCAATGCCTCCGGAACGGGGAAAATATCCTGATGCAGTTCCATGTCATTGACATGCGGCTCAGGGGTAGGGTCGATGGATGCCTTAGCCAGCCCCATCCAAAAAGCCAGCGGCGCCGCCAGCAAGCAAGTGGTTAATGCCTTTAACATATTGTTTTTAATATTGTTCATTATTAAACAGCACCATAAGCTTTTACCCCTCTACGGCACGGGCATCCTGCCAAGCCATAAAAAACCCAACAAAGGCAGTATCCTTTGCCACATCAAAGCACACAACCTTCCAACGTACAAGATATCGACCGCTTACATCTTTACCATAAGCGGCCATTCCTGGCAAAAAAATTATAACACCCCTCCCCGGATTATTTCTCGGCCCCCAACGCTCGGGCCCGGCTCAGGCAGGCCAGCGCCTCATCCTCTAATCGTGCGACATCTTGGCCGGTTATGGCCTCGGGCCACCCTTGGATATGCTTGGCCAGCACGTTTGCCAAGGCCGCAATGTGATCGGGCCGTTCATTCAAGGCCGGGATATAGTGCAGGCGCTCCCCACCTGCCGCGAGGAAGGCCTCTTTATTCAGCATGGCGATCTCCTCAAGGGTTTCCAAACAATCCGCGGCGAACCCCGGGCACACCACATCAACTTGCTTTATGCCATCTCCCGCCCACTGAAGCAGGGTCTTATCGGTATAGGGCTGCAACCATTCGGCGCGGCCGAAACGCGACTGAAACGCGATCTGCCAGTGCCCTTCCGGCAAACCCAGCCGCTCTGCCGCCAAGCGCGCGGTCTTTTGGCAATGGCAATAATAGGGGTCGCCGGCTTGCAAGGAACGCTTTGGCACGCCGTGAAAAGAAAACAGCAATCGCTCCGCCCGGCCATGTCGTTCCCAACTCTCGCGGATGCTGGCGACCAGCGCCGCGAGATACCCCGCGTCGTCATGATAATGATTGACGAAGCGCAGCTCCGGCACCCACCGCCACGTCCCGAGCTCGGCGGCCACCGCATCGAACACCGTCCCGGTAGCCGCAGCGGAATATTGGGGATAAAGCGGCAGCACCACGATGCGACGCGCCTTGGCGGCGCGCAGTAGCGCCAGTCCCGCATTGATGGAAGGATTACCGTAGCGCATGGCCAACGCCACCCGCACCCTGTCGCCATAGCGATCCGCCAGCACCCGTTGCAGGGCGCGCGTCTGACCCTCGGAGATCACCCGCAACGGCGAGCCTTCATCCGTCCATATCCGCTGGTAGGCGTGGGCCGAACGGCGCGGCCGCGTCCGCAACACCATGCCGTGCAATAGCAGCCACCACAGGGGACGGGGAATCTCCACGACACGGGGGTCCCAGAGAAACTCCGCAAGATAGCGGCGCACCGCCGCGGGGGTAGGCGCATCGGGAGAACCGAGGTTGACCAACAGGACGCCTAGACATTCCGTCGCATCATGCCGGTGATCTTGCTCTCCGCTATATCTGCTCATGCCTCAATCCGTCGCGCCATCACTGGCGGGCAAGTATACCGGAGCTGCGCCAACCGGTCAGTGATGATGCGTTATTTTAAACGCAGCGGCGCCGACCGGCCGCTTTGGCGAAATTGCGCATAGTCCGCCAATATCTCAGCATGATCGAAGGCCAGGGACGCGGGTAAGGTATCCGCGGTAAACAAGGCCAGGTTTTTAGCATCGTCCCGCGCCTCCGGCGCGCCGCGCGCCTCGGCAATATAGACCGCGCTCACCGTATGGCCGCGCGGGTCGCGGTGCGGTGCCGAATAACAACCCAGCAAAGCCCTGAGGGTTACATGCAAAGAGGTCTCTTCCATAGCCTCGCGCACCGCTGCTTGTTCCAAGCGCTCGCCCACGTCCACGAAACCGCCGGGCAGCGCCCAACCGTAGGGCGGGTTCTTGCGTTCGATGAGCACGATGGGCCGCTCCGGGCGATCGACTAATTCAATGATGATATCCGCCGCGAGCAACGGCGTCACCGGCATAGCCATGTCTGCCCCTCCCCGGCAAAATAAAAAAGCGGCGGCACCGCCAAGCGATGCCGCCGCCCTTTCCCTGTTAGCCGAACGTCCTTATCCGTCCCGTCCGTCACACTGTATATCTACCGACTGAGCAACAATAGCAAATCATTCAGACGGCGCACGAAGCCGGCCGGATCGTCGAGCTGGCCGCCCTCCGCCAACAAGGCTTGATCGAACAAAATCGCCGCCCAATCCTCGAAACGCCGCTCGTCTTGCTCGTCATTGAGGCGCACCACCAA
>Ga0153916_10001687_pt1 | contig 16005 bp, 17 predicted proteins | sample Opewatmetagenome_FD_109642 | JGI IMG/M metagenome (GOLD analysis project Ga0153916, IMG submission 109642) | Freshwater wetland microbial communities from Ohio, USA - Open water 3 Core 3 Depth 4 metaG | ecosystem: Environmental > Aquatic > Freshwater > Wetlands | place: USA: Ohio, Lake Erie...
CACGGCAGCCTTTCGCCTCCGTTCTCCCGAGATCTGTGCGAAATGCCACACCGACGAAAAGAGAATGGCAAGATACGGTATTTCTACGCAAGTGCTAAACACATATGTGGCTGATTTCCACGGCACTACGGTGATGCTTTTCGAGAAAATGACCCCAGACGCACAGACAAACAAGCCGGTATGTTACGACTGTCATGGCATCCATGACATCAGCCGGGTGGATGACCCTAAAAAAGGGCTGGAAGTGCGTGAAAACTTGTTGGCGCGCTGCCAACAGTGTCACCCAGACGCAACCTCGAACTTCCCAACAGCCTGGTTATCCCATTACATCCCTTCCCCCGAAAAAAATCCGATCGTATATTACGTAAATTTGTTCTACAAGTTCTTTATTCCCACCGTTTTGGGCGGTATGGCCTTGTTAGTGGCTTTGGATTTGAACAAATTAATCGGTGGTAAGCTTCGAAAACCAGTGAAAAAAGACAGTCGGATAGAAACCGCTGTGGAGGAGGCCCCCCTGCTATCCGACCAGCTTGGAGACAACGAGAAAATCATTAGCGAACCAGATCAACCCAGCGAGGCACCCGAAGATTGGATTGAGGAATCGGAAGACCTCCCAATACCTAAGCCGGCAAGTGACCAGCCGAGCGAGAGCGAGGCCGAATCACAGCCGCAAACCCCTCCAGAAACAGGAGCAGACGCAGACCAGGAGGCCAGCCGTGACTGATCTCACGCACGCCTCCCCTCAAGACCAGACACAAAGCCAGCTTCCACAGGAAATCGTGCGTTTTACGCTCGCGCAACGCATCGAGCACCTCGTGATGCTCACCTCCTTTACCCTCTTGGGCATCACCGGGCTACCTCAGAAATATGCGGAATCGCCCATAAGCCAAGGGTTCATCAGCGCTTTTGGCGGTATTGAGTCTATTCGCCTGATCCACCATATATCCGCCATCGTATTGATGCTGGTGAGCATCTTTCACATTATCGCCGTATTGTATAGGGTTTGGGTGCTACGCTCGCCGCTTTCCATGCTTCCTGTCATAGAGGACTTTAAGCACCTGTTCCAGGATTTACGCTATTACACGGGATTGCGCAAGCATAAGGCTTATTACGGTCGCTACAACTATGCTGAAAAAGTGGAATACCTGGCAGTAGTGTGGGGAACTCTGGTGATGGCGATCACCGGCTTCATGATGTGGAATCCCATCGCAACCGCACGGTTATTGCCCGGGGAGTTCATCCCCGCCTCTAAAGCAGCACACGGCGGCGAGGCTGTGCTGGCGGTTCTATCCATTCTGCTGTGGCATTTCTATCACGTACATCTGAAGCGCTTTAATAAAAGCATGTTTACAGGGAAACTAACCCGCAAGGAAATGGAGCATGAGCATCCTGCGGAGTTGGCAATGATTGAATCCGGGCAAAATCCAAAGCTGCCGGAAGTGCTGGATTTGCGACGCCGCCAGCGTTTTTTCATGCCTGCAGCAGCTGTGCTGGCAGTGGCGTTGCTGGCAGGTGTATACGGCTTTGTTAACTATGAAGAGAGTGCCATCACTACTATTCCACGTGGAGAGACGGCTGCGATTTTCGTTCCAATCACACCCACACCCAGGCCCACGCCGACACCCTCGCCCACACCCGAACCCGGAGCAGTTGTGGCTGGTCCCGACACCTGGGAGGGCACGTATGCTGAATTATTCCGCAATCGTTGCTCTACCTGTCATGGCCTGACCGCTGTTGGCGGGCTCTCTTTAGCTGATTATGCGTCAGCCTTAAAAGGCGGCAAGAGCGGCCCGGGCATTATCCCAGGCGATCCAGATGCCAGCATGATTGTGAAAATCCAGCAAGCTGGAAGCCACCCAGGTCAGCTTACCGCCGAGGAAATCAACCGTGTAATCGAATGGATTAAGGCTGGCGCACCTGAGAAATAGGGCGTTGTGGCTGATTTCTTTTCCCAAAATCTGATTGGCGTCTTCTTTTTTTATGGCCTGGCTTTCTTCTGCATGGGCCTGGCAATCTCTCTGGAGTTGGGCCACTCCTCTGAAATGTATTTTGCCCAGGCCCTTCGCCCCTTAAGCTGGTTTGGGATTATCCATGGAAGCCATGAATGGCTCGAAATGTTCCTCATCTTAAAGGGCGGTCAAGGGCAACAATTCGATCCGGGTTTCATCAATAGCCTGCGTGTAATTCTGCTGGCAACTTCCTTTGGCATGCTGATCGCCTTCGGGGTGTGGCTGGTAGCTGCTAACCTCAACTCTCGACAAAAATTGGGTATTCTCTCGCTGGCTATAGTGATCTATGCGATTGGGCTGGTTTGGTTGCTGGCTTCCCGCCCAATAACGGCGGCTACTTTGGTGCAAGCTGATGTCTACACGCGTTACTCGCTTGCTATTCCAGGGGCGGCGCTCGCCACCTGGGGTTTAATCTTACAACAAAGGCGTTTTGCAGAGGCCGGGCTACGTCATTTTGGCAAGGATGTGATTATCGCCGCAGTAGCCTTCGCCATTTACGGCGGAGTTGGGCAGCTCTTTGCCTCTCCAACCCCGTTATTCCCATCTAATCAGCTGAATGCCGATGTTTTTTTACATTGGATGGGCTTTCCCATCCAGGTTTTACGGGCAGCGATGGCAGCCATCGCAGCGATATTTATCATTCGCTCAATGCGCGCCTTTGAAGTGGAAAATAGCCAGCGCATTCAAACCCTCCAAGGGGCCCAACAGGCTGAACGCCACAAGTTGGAGGCGCTACGTGCGGAATTATTCCAGCGTACTGTACGAGCGCAAGAGGCAGAACGTCAACGCATCGCTCGTGAGTTACATGATGGCATTGGACAAAATCTCACCGCCCTGGGGCTGGGACTGCATGGCCTGATAGATACCATGGAGAAAGACACCCCACGCGCCGCACATCAGGCTCGACAGTTGCAGGAGCTAGCGACAGATGGCCTGGATGAGCTGCGCCATATGGTAACGGGGTTGCATCCCCCCCAACTGGACGACCTGGGTCTGGTTTCTGCCATCCGATCCCTGGGGAGGGAGGTGAATGAGCTTTCCGGTCTATCCGTAAATGTGGTCAATGAAATGCAGGGGCGGAGTTTACCCCCGGAAATGCGAGTCGTTTTATTCCGCATCGCCCAAGAAGCGCTGACTAACGTTGTCCGCCACGCATTTGCCAGCGAAGCCAATGTGCGCCTGTCTTGCGTCGGGGACCAGATTCAATTAGAAGTTCGTGACAACGGGCAAGGGTTTAATGAACAAATAATAAACACTGATTTGCGCCATCCTAAGCTGGGCTTGTTGGGAATGGTTGAGCGTGCTGCTCTGATTGGCGGGACGTGTCATGTGCATTCCAAACCCGGAGGTGGCACATTGGTCCTGGTTCAGGCTCCTTTGCAAATCCAGGAAGGCGACCATGCCTGAAATCCGTCTGTTATTGGTAGACGACCATGAGGTTGTACGCACCGGTCTGCGCATGTTGCTGGAAAGCCAGGAGGATATGATCATTGTGGGAGAGGCCAGCAACGGCAAAGAAGCCCTTGAACTCTGCAGTCGCTTACACCCAGATGTGGTGGTGATGGATCTAACGCTACCCGATACCTCTGGGATCGAGATTACCCGGATCATCAAGCAGACCATGCCCGAGGTGAACGTGGTAGCGCTAACGATTCACGAAGCCCAAGAATATTTCTTCGAGATGCTCAAAGCCGGGGCTTCAGGTTATGTACCCAAGCGCGCTGCCCCCGAGGAGCTGGTGAGTGCAATCCAGGCCGCTTTTATTAATGAAGTGTATATCTTCCCCTCATTAGCGAAGGTTCTGGTGAATGATTATCTGGACCGGAGGAGGGAACGGACAGAAGGCTTGCTACCAGAAGGACTTACTCCACGTGAGGAAGAAGTTATGGAACTGCTGGTGCAAGATTCTACGAACGAGGAGATCGCTTCGCAATTGATGATTAGCAAGCACACGGTAGCCCGTCATCGCGAGAACATTATGCGGAAATTGAACCTGCACAACCGCAGCGAATTGGTGAAATATGCTATCCGGAAAGGGTTGATCGAGCCTTAGGGGAAAATCTTAAAGATGCAGACATCGCAATAGGGTAGATTCCCTACTCCATATACCTTGCGCCGCCTATTGACCAGACGGCATTTTTTTTGTATCCTGATATTAATAATGGGTAAGGAGGCTGAAATGAAAAAAGTACAATTTACTGCCGCATTTTGGACGCTCCTGATCGCCATCCCATTTACGGCATTGGCGCTGATGGCAAGCGCGTATATCAGCGATCATCTTATTCAGATCTCTACCGGCCTGGCATACATCAGTCAAGGACTGATAGCCAAGGGTTGGGATCTGATCCTGGAAGCAGAACTAACCGGGATGGTGGCTGGGATGTTATTATTGCTAGCCATCACATTCGCCACCTATCTGCTAAACCAAAAGGAACAAAAAGCTAAACCGATGAATAATCGCGAATAAAAATTCGCGTTACTCGAAGACCCTTCCAACATAAATTCATAGTACAACCTAAACTTAGATTCGCGAGAGTGGAGTGTGAGGCGACGTTTTGCATTGCCTCGCACTCCACTCTACATTTATTTTTCGGATAGATCCTAATCATTCCTGGTCTGTAAGATCAGGCTTTTTAGGTAAGGTCGTAACCGATTCCTGTGCTGGCCAGGTCGGGCGATCGACCATCTCCTTAGCTTGATTCGAATCGGCGGTCATGAAGTGCTCAACTGTCGCCTCATGTCCCGGCAGGCGCATAGCTTTGACGACCAGATCTGCCAGCGCGGTCACCCCAATGCCCAGACCATAGAAACCACTCAGATCACCTAACTGCAGGCGGCAGTTCTCACAGGCAGCTACTACAACCTGAGCGCCTGAACGTCTCACCTGGTCGGCTTTAGGCTTGCCGGCCATCATGCGGATATCGTAAGCCTCGGGCAACGCCACCAGACCGGCACCCCCGCCACAACAGTAGGCTTCCTCGCGGTTGGGGGTTAGTTCGGAGAAATTGGTAGTAGCCGCTCGCAGGACAATTCTCGGCTCTTCAAGCACCCCCCCTTTGCGGCCCAGGTTGCAGGAATCATGGTATGTGATCGGCTCCGGGTTTGCGCTTGGATCCAGATGTAACCGTCCCTCTTGCACGTATTCTGCCAGCACCTCTACGATGCTTCGCACCCGGAAGGTAAATTCATCTCCAAACCAGTTGGGAGCAAGCCAGCGCATAGCATAATAAGCATGGCCGCATTCAGAGATGAGAATCTCTTCTACTCCAAGGGCTTTTGCTTCATCTACAATCCGTTTGGCGATCGTCTTCGCACGAGCGGTATCACCGAGGAAGACTCCATAATTAGCAGCTTCAAAAATGCTCAGGGTCCAGTCTTCGCCAACCGTGTCGAAGATCGCTGCCACAGGCAGGATGGTATGGGCGCCAGCCAGTGCAACGTACAATTTCTTGGCGCCTTGTTTTTGTAGGGGGATCGTTGCCTCTGGGTTTCCTGTGAGCACCTGAAGCTCTTTTTCCATCTCTTTTATGCTATCTTTATAGAAATCCAGGTAGATATCAGGGTCTTTTCCTTTTTCAATGGCAGAGTCAGCCAACATCTCGAGCAGTTCAGGGGCATTGCCGGTGGCTGTGGCGATGGCGCGCAGGCTGGTCATCAGCAAAGGTGTGTCCAAACCCATCGGACAATTAACCGTGCAGCGATAGCAAAGCGTACAAGTTTTGAAAGAAAGCTCAGCCCATTCTGCCAGTTTCTCCTCGGTCAGATGCCCCGCATCCGTCCAGGCCGGGAAGAGGCGGCTTAAAAAGTCGTGCTCGCTACGGTAGACGCGGCGCAAGGATTCGGCGCGGGTGGCTGGGATATACTCCGGTTTCGGGTCTGCAACGTAATAGTGGCAGGCTTCTGCACAGATTCCACAGCGGGCGCACACTTCCAGTGCCGCTATTAACGGCTGATTGATCTGCTGGTTGAGCAATGCCAGGGCGGTCTCGACTTTGGTCGACATGGCTCACCTCGCCCCTTGCTGGCTGTGAGGCAGCGCAGCATGGCTGCCGATGAATTTACCATAGAACAGCCGCGAGGCCGCAAAATATAAACAGTGGCGGATCTTGCCCAGAGGGGCATAGACCAGCATGGCGGCGCTCGTCAGATAAAAAATGGTTTGAGCTTGAGGGAAGAACAGCCATAAGGCTTCGGCACCCAGGAAAAGGCTGACGATCAGCACGGCAAAGTAGTCGTCAGGCGTGCTCAGCGCTTTGAGGTTTGTCTCCACAAAACGTACCAGCAGCCCCATTATGCCAAAGATCGCGCCGCCAGCTACGGCGACCCCGATCACATGCCGGGTGAGCTGGGACAACACACCCAGCCACGGGCTGGCGATCAGAACCGCCAGACCGAGGAAGATCCCAAGGTGGAAAACCACACCACGCAAATAGGCGATTGCATGCAGCCGTGTGCTCTCCTTTACCCAAGGAGCCATCCCCAGGGTATACGCATACAACAATCCGCTCCCCTGGCTCCCTTTCGGCTTGGCCCGATCGACCGGTCGGGATAGCTGGGAGAAATTCCGTAGCCGACTGCCAAATGCATAGACCGCATAGACAAGCGCAAGGGCAACCAGGATCTGGGAGATAAAAGCAGTACTCATTTCAAGCGCCTCATTTGGCGCGGCGAACTACAAGGTGAAACTGTTTTTCGAGTTTTTCGAGGGTGACCAACTCGTTCCCGGTCGTGCGGCACCAGGCAGGGATATCTGCCATCACACCCGGGTCGGTTGCATAAGCTTCGATGGTCTCGCCGACGGGTATGCTCTTGATAGCCATCGCGAGCTTTACTACCGGCATTGGGCACAAGAGCCCTTTAAGATCCATTACTAAAGGACTGATCTGGGATGTCATTTTGAAATCTCCTAGTTCTTTGTAAATTTATATAAAGAGCGTGACTTTACTCTCGGTCGCTTCTTCGAGGAACGTTGCCACGCCCACGGGAGGGGTGACATTATCCTGGAAGAATTTGGGGTCGATCTCCATCACATCCATGGTCATCTGGCAAGGCATCATTTTGACGCCTAACTCGACTGCCATTTGATACAAATCATGCAATGAGGACGCACCTTTTTGTTTCATCATCAACTTAAACATCCAGCGCCCCATGCCGCCCATATTCAACCGGCTGGGGCCGATGGCATCCAGGCCACCGCGGTTCATGACACCCAACATGCGTCCGAAGAGGCCTTTTCCAGTGAACCCACCTGATTTTTGAATAGCTTTGAAACCCCAGAACGTAAAGAACATGGTGACCTCCATCCCCGATGCAGCAGCACCTGTGGCGATGATCAGGGCGGCCATCACTTTATCCATATCCCCGCTAAAGACCACCATGGAGAGCTTATTCTTAGTAGCTTTACCGTTCGATTGGACTGTGAGGGTATTTTCGAGTGGAAATTCTGCTGTGACCATTTTTTTCTCCTGTACTCAAGAATAGTGGATCATTGAAGGTTATTCCTCAGATATTGAATCAATGAGTTGGGCGCGATGAGACAGGTGATCGCGCAAGACCGAGCGCAACAGGTCCAGGGCTTCAATCAAGCGCTGGTCTGCCAATGAATACTCAACGGAAGCACCCATGCGAAGGGCATGCACCATACCGCGCTCACGCAGTACTTTGAGATGGCGAGAGACCATGGGCTGGCTCAGCCCCAAGTAAGAAGCAAGCTCATTTACGTTGCTGGGCTTCTCCGATAAAGCATAGAGAATCAAGATGCGCTTTGGATCTGCAAGCCCCGCACAAATTTCTGCATGGAGATAGTTTACTTCTTGTTCAAGCGGAGATGTCATTGTGCTTTTCTCCTTCTTCCGATTAGATTCTTTATATATGCTTATGCATATATATTCTTATCGCTATTATAATGATTGCATTTTATGCATATAGTGATAAATATCACATAATGAATATGACATAGGTCCCTATGTGATAATGATCACAAAACCAGAATAAAACACTTCGACTTTCGTTTTCATGAGATCCTAGACTTTTTGTGTGGGTTTGCACAATTAGACAAAGTGTAGTATATTTTTACAAATTACCCTCTTGGGCAGGAGATCATAAATGGAGCAGAAACCCATCCCCGATATTGTGGTAGGACGGCTTCCGATTTATCTGCGGGCCTTGCAGCGGATGGCGCAAGATGGCCAACATGTGACCTCATCCCAGGAGATGAGCGAGCGCCTGGGAATTTCTGCCGCACAAATCCGCAAAGACCTTTCTCAATTTGGGGAGTTTGGTAAACAAGGCACAGGGTATAACATCGAATATCTAGTCGAACAACTTCGCCAGATTCTCAAAGTGAACCGTGTTTGGGATATTGCCGTGGTCGGGGCAGGAGATATCGGTAGCGCTGTCGCCCGTTACCAGGGTTTCGCGGATCGTGGCTTTCGGGTGACCATGGTTTTTGATATCGATCCCCACAAAATTGGCTTAATGCTTGGGAAGTTCACCATCCAGGATTATGCTCAAATGGCCGAATTAATACGCACGGCGGGGATTCGGGTAGCAATGATCACCGTCCCAGCATCCCGAGCGCAGGAAGTAGCTGACGAACTCATTAAAGCAGGGGTGAAGGCGATCTTAAATTATGCACCCATCAATATCAACGTCCCCGAAGGGGTGTACGTCCAGCACACCGATCCTGTGACGCATCTCCAGAGGATGACGTATTATTTAGAGTAATATCCCCTCCAATAGTATGTAAGGGAAAAAAGAGAGCCGAGGTGGCTAAGCCACCTCGGCTCTCTCTATTTCACACGGTCCAGACATTTTACACTGGCGGCAAGCCACGACGGATGAGGGGGTATATCCCCAAGCCGCGCGAAGCACCTTCAGCGGTGCATGTCGTCGGGTTATCCACCAGGTAGGCCGGGACGCCCAGTTGTTTTGTAAATAGCTTATCCACTCCACGCAACAATGCTCCGCCGCCCGTGAGCGCTACACCGCGGTCGATGATATCAGAGACCAACTCCGGGGGTGTTTTCTCAAGCACACGACGTGTCGTTTCAACAATGTCGTTCAGCGGCTCGCGCATGGCATCGACCACTTCACCGGTGGTCAGTGTCGCCGGGCGCGGCAATCCGTTTACCTGGTCTTGACCCTGAATTTCCAGGCTGTGTTCTTCTTCTTGAGGCACTGCCGCGCCGATCTTGATTTTAACTTGCTCGGCAGTTAATTGGCCAATGATCAACCCATACTTTTTACGCACATAGGCAACGATCGCTTCATCCAGTGACATCCCCCCCGCGCGCAGGGTTTCAGCTGATACAATACCGTACATCGCCAGTACAGCCGCTTGGGTGGCGCCTCCCCCCAGGCAAACGATCATATTCCCTGTTGGCGTGCCGATGGGCAAGTCTACACCTATCGCCGCAGCTAACGGTTGCTGGATGAGAAAGGCTTCGCGGCTGCCTGCTTGCAATGTCGCTTCGTGGACAGCCCGGCTCTCAACACTGGTCACACCAAAGGGGACCGTAACCATTACCGCAGGGCGAAAAAAACGGATTGGTCCGCTCATACGGCGCAACAACGCCTGGATCATGTACTCGGTAACCTCATAATCCGCGATCACCCCGTTATGCAGCGGGCGCAAGACTTCAATAGTATCGGGGACTCGCCCATACATATCCTGAGCTTCTTTGCCCCACGCGACCATTTTTTGCTCCTGAACGACGATGGCTGCAACGGTAGGCTCTTCGAGGACGACACGCCCCCCCTCGGCCACACGGGTATTCATCGTGCCCAGGTCAATGCCCAATTCTTTAGAAAACAGGGCCATAGGTTATTTTGTTTCTCCCTCCCCACGATCCAATGAGCGGGTAGGTTGACCACGGCGGTAACGTTGGGCAGCTTCCAGGCGCAGATTAGAGCGCCTCAGCGCAGCCTCCATTACCAGGTATGTGTCTGTGTCGGGCGGCGGACCTGTCTGCAAAAACTCCTCAGCGCGCCTGCGGGCAGCCTCTGCTCGTGCCACATCGATTTCCTGGACGTTTTCGGCTGCATCAGCCAGCACTGTGATGATATCGGGTTGTACTTCAACCACCCCACCTGCAACCGTAAATACATCCTCCCGTCCCTGAAAGCGAACTTTTAAAATACCAAACTTTAAAGTTGATAACAAGGGCGCGTGGTTTGGCAGGATCCCCATCTCTCCCAGCACGCCTGGAACAATCACCATATCTGCATCGCCCTGGAATACCATGCGATCCTGTGAAACAATCTCGCAACGAATAGGCATCGTATTAACTGCCTTGAGATAGACGATCGGCCTTCTCGCGCGCCTCATCGATGGTTCCCACCATCATGAAAGCTTGCTCGGGCAGATCGTCGTGCTTCCCGTCTAATATCTCGCGAAAACCGCGTACGGTATCTCGCAAAGTTACATAACGACCTTCCAACCCAGTAAACTGGGCGGCGACGAACATGGGTTGAGAGAAAAAGCGCTCGATCTTGCGGGCGCGGGAAACGATCAGCTTGTCGTCTTCGCTGAGCTCATCAACACCCAGAATGGCGATGATATCCTGCAAGTCTTTGTAGCGCTGCAATATGCGCTGTACTTCACGCGCAGTGGTGTAATGCTCCTCGCTCACAATGCGTGGGTCAAGGATGCGTGATGTGGACGCCAGCGGATCTACCGCGGGGTAGATACCTTTTTCTGAAATGGAGCGCTCCAATGCGATGGTTGCGTCCAAATGTGTGAAGGTGGCTACAGGTGCCGGGTCGGAATAATCGTCAGCAGGCACGTATACGGCTTGCATTGAGGTGATTGAGCCGGAGCGCGTGGAGGTAATGCGTTCCTGCAGTTCGCCCATTTCAGTAGCCAGCGTGGGCTGGTACCCCACGGCAGAGGGCATGCGCCCCAATAGCGCAGACACCTCTGACCCAGACATGCTAAAACGGAAGATATTATCGATAAAGAGCAGAACATCGCGGCCCTGGTCACGGAAATACTCTGCCATTGAAAGCGCTGCCAAAGCCACACGCAATCGTACACCGGAGGGCTCATTCATCTGCCCAAAGACCATGACGGTATCTTTCATCACGCCGGATTCATTCATCTCGCGATAAAGCTGTGTGCCTTCGCGTGTGCGCTCGCCAACACCTGCAAATACAGAATTACCCTGGTGGACGGTGGCGATGGAACGGATCAGCTCCATAATAATAACCGTCTTGCCTACTCCGGCGCCGCCGAAGATGCCCGTCTTGCCGCCTTTGGTGAAGGGAGCGATCAGGTCAATGACCTTCAAGCCTGTTTCAAACACATCCACACGGGTGGATTGGTCGGCAAAACTGGGAGCGGCACGGTGGATGGGGTATGTCGATTGGGCCTTGACGGGGCCCAGGTTATCCACAGGACGACCCAATACATTGAAGACGCGTCCAAGCGTCTCTGGCCCGACCGGCACCTGGATCGGCGCGCCGGTGGCATAGGCCGGGACACCCCGTTGCAAACCATCCGTTGTATCCATCGCTACGCAGCGCACCCAGTTGTCTCCTAAGTGCTTCTGCACCTCCAAAATCAAGGGTTGTAGTCCCTCGCGTGGCACCTCGATGGCCTCATAGATTTCCGGGTGTTGTTCCGGCGGAAATTCTACATCTACCACACCGCCTAAGATTTGCGCAATTCTACCTTTCGGCAAAGTCGCTTCTGCTAAAGCCATAGCTCCTCCATTAAATCAACTTGTCAACGCCTCAGCCCCACCTGCGATGTCGAGCATTTCATTGGTAATCGCTTGCTGGCGAGATTTGTTGTATTGCAGCTGCAACGCGGCCGCAAGCTCTTTGGCGCTGTCGGTGGCATTCTTCATCGCAATCATGCGAGCAGCGTGCTCACTGGCCAGAGATTCCAGGATTGCCTGGTACACTTGCAGCGCCGTGAAGCGCGGCACAATCTGATCCAGGATTTCAGCCTGGTTGGGTTCATAAATATAGGCTGCTGCCATGCCGCGCGCTGCCTGCCCTAATACCATCACTCGCTCTTCACCTGTCTCAACCTCGAGCGGAAGCAGCTTCTTCATCCTCGTCACCTGGCGCCCCATGTTGATAAAGTTGGTGTAAACCAGATAGACCTCGTCACTATGCCCGTTGAGAAATTCATCCACCGCCAGACGGCCAATGGCAGAGATATCAGCAAACGTCGGCGCAGCTGGCAAGTTACTGAACTCAGCAATCACCTCTTTGCGCCGGCGAAGCATCAAATCACGACCTTTACGTCCAATCGTGATATAGCGGACAGGGACCGGATAATTGTTGAAGCGCTCAAGCAGAAAACGTACGATATTCGTATTGTACGCGCCAGCCAGACCGCGATCGCCTGTCACCATGACGACCAGGATGCTTTTGACATCCTTTCGGTCCGTCAATAGTGGGTGCAGAGCATCCCTCCCAGGCTGCCCGGCGATATGGGTCAGTACCTGCCAGGCCTTGGAGGCATAGGCGCGGGTGTTCATCACCGCTTGCATGGCCTTGCGTACCTTACTGGCGCTGACTGCCTGCAGTGCACGTGTGACCTGGGCGATATTCTTTACGCTCCGGATGCGGAGCCGGACTTCACGGGCATTTGGCATAACCGTTTACTGCCAGGTGCTATTGAAAGCGTCGAGGGCGGAGCGCAATTTGGCCATCGTCTCGTCGGTAATGCGCTTCTTCTCGGAAATATCTTTTCCGATCTCTGGATAGGAAGCATCCAGGAATCGCAATAAGGAATTCTCCCAGGCACGCATCTGTTCTAATGGGATACGATCCGTATACCCTTGCGTGCCAGCGAAGATGATCATAATCTGGTTATCCAACGACATGGGTTCGTATTGCGGCTGTTTCAGGATTTCCTGAAGGTGCTGTCCGCGGTTCAACTGAGATTGTGTCGCCTTGTCCAGGTCTGAGCCAAATTGGGCGAATGCTGCCAGCTCGCGATAAGAAGCCATATCCAGCCGCAGGCGGCCTGCCACTTGCTTCATCCCACGCGTTTGAGCGTCGCCGCCTACCCGCGAGACCGAGATGCCCACGTTTACCGCGGGTCGGATACCCGCATAAAACAGGTTGTTCTCGAGGTAAATTTGTCCATCAGTGATCGAAATCACATTGGTAGGCACGTAGGCCGAGACGTCACCCAGCAGCGTTTCAATGATCGGCAGCGCTGTCAACGAGCCGCCGGAACCACGTAGCTTGACGACCTTATAAGCCTCAGCACCATCCATGGCTTTAATAGCGGCTTCAGCGTTGTGGCGTCCCAGGGGACCGTCGTGGAACTGGCCGTTGACGCTGTCCTTGAGATCCGCCTGGCTGTCCTGAAAGCTGGCAGGCACGACCACGAATCGATCGGCCAGGCGAGCCGCGCGCTCTAACAGCCGTGAGTGCAGGTAGAATACATCGCCAGGATAAGCCTCACGACCCGGGGGACGTCTCAAAAGCAAAGAAACCTGCCGGTAAGCCCAGGCATGTTTTGACAGGTCATCGTAAATGACCAGTGCGTCGCGCCCGGTCTCCATAAATTCCTCGCCCATGGCGCATCCAGCGTAGGGGGCAATATACAGGAGCGCGGCCGGGTCATCGGCGGAAGCGATCACCACCGTGGTGTATTCCATTGCGCCGAATCGTTCCAGAATAGCTACCGTACGGGCAATGGCAGCCTTCTTTTGACCGATAGCAACGTAAATACAAACCAGGTCCTTGCCTTTTTGATTAATAATCGTATCGAGCGCCAGGGCGGTTTTACCGGTTTGGCGATCGCCAATGATCAGCTGGCGCTGGCCTCGTCCGAGGGGGATCATAGAGTCGATGGCTTTGAGCCCGGTCTGGACCGGTGTGTCCACATCCTTACGCTGCACAACGCCTGGAGCGATGCGCTCGATCGGCCGGAAATTATCGTACTTGACCGGCCCTTTCCCATCGACCGGCTGGCCCAGGGCATTCACAACCCGCCCAATCAAGCCATTTCCAACCGGCACCGAGGCAATGCGCCCTGTCGAGCGCACCAGCATGCCTTCTGGAATACCCGAATAATCTCCCATGATGATCACACCAACCTGGTCGCTTTCCAGGTTGAAGGCAATGCCAAGCACGCCATTGGCAAACTGTACCAGCTCCTGGGCGCGCACATCTCCCAAACCGTTGACACGGGCGATGCCGTCGCCAGCGTCGATGACCGTCCCCACATCGCGTACCTCTAATTCGGGCCTAAAGGCGTCAATTTGCTGTTTTAGGTCAGCAGTAATTTGGCTGATCAAATCGGACATTCGACCTCCGCGGAGAAATTTTGGCTATACGTACCGCCGCCCGGACATCCTAAATCCGGGCGCGCTATTTATTTTGCATCCATCCGTAAGGTGGAAAACCCACCTGGATTTTCAGATAGACTTTTAACAAATGCGTTGATTTACAGCAGATCAAAGACAAATCCCGATCGTTAAGGTGGTGAAATGATACCTGAAACGCTCCATCTTGTCTAGTTATTCACAATTCCTAATTCCCCTCCTCTTCAGGTGCATGGGGTTTGCTCGAGCGTCCCAGCTCGCGGCTACGCTCGTATGCTGCCCAAACGGCACGCGAGATCGCCGTACGGAAACCAGCTTTCTCGAGATAGTACAACGCGGCTGCCGAAGTACCACCCGGTGAGGTGACCTGGTTACGTAGCCGGGCCAGGTGAACCGAATCCTCATGGTTGCGATAATAATCTACCGATCCGCGCACGGTCTGTGCCACAAGCTGCTCGGCAATACGCCGCGGGAATCCCAAATGGACGCCGGCATCTACCATCGCTTCCATAAATAAGAAGACATATGCCGGCCCGGTTCCCGAGAGGGCGGTTGCCATATCCAGATAATTTTCCTCCTCCAGGAAGATCTCGTCCCCCAGCGCTCGGAGGATTTGCCTGGCCATCTCTAGCTGCTCTTCACTCACCTGGCTGGAGGCAGTCCACACAGTAATCCCTTCACCGATTTGAGCAGGTGTATTGGGCATGGATCGTACTACGATATTATGCCCCAGGCCAAGGCTGATCTTTTCGATGGTGGCTCCCGCGATAATCGAGAGCACCAAAGCTGTAGGCTGGATGCAGCCACGCAAGCCTGCCATTACTTTATCCAACCGCTGCGGCTTTAGACAGAGCACCACGATGTCTGCCTGGCAGGCTGCCGTTGAGTTATCGGTGTTGGTATGGATGCCATACTTATTTCCCAAATGAGTCAACCGCTCGACGGTTGGACCGGCGGCGGTGATCATCCCGGGCTCGACCACACCCCGGTGGATTAACCCCGAGATTATGGCCTCTGCCATGACCCCTGGACCAATAAAAGTAATTTTCTGCCCTTCAAACAATTCATACCTCCATTAAACTGGAAAAATTAGGCGAAATATTGTAACGCCAACCTCAAGCGCGTCTCGATTTCCTGCGGTGTATCGCGTGGGATGGACTGCAAGGCAGCCTGGGCTTCTACGACGCTATACCCTAATGTGGTCAAGGCATTCATTATCTCCGCATCCACGTCAGACATAGCTGCTACCGGCTCCAACCCGGCAGCCATGGGGATGCGGTCTTGCAAGTGCAAGAGAATTTTCTGGGCGGTCTTCTTGCCCACACCCGGCACACGAGCGAAGACCTCATCCTGCTCATGGAATACTGCCCTGCGGATGGCATCGGGCGAGAGCGTCGAAAGCACGGAAAGCGCCAGCCGCGGCCCAACGCCGTTGACACCTAGCAAGATCACGAAGAAATCCCGTCCTTCGCGTGTGTCGAAACCACATAGGGTGAGCGCATCCTCCCTTACCACGAGAAGGGTGTGTAAAAAGATCGTTTCGCCAGAGCGCAGGTTGGCGCGCACGGGAGCCGGCATGAAGACCTGCAATCCCACCCCGCCGACCTCGATCACGGCGTTATCTGTGTTGACTTCTTGTACTCGTCCGCTCAAGCTGGCAATCATGGCATCCCCATCAAGCTTCTCATTTTAGCAGAATG
>Ga0153916_10001688_pt1 | contig 16005 bp, 10 predicted proteins | sample Opewatmetagenome_FD_109642 | JGI IMG/M metagenome (GOLD analysis project Ga0153916, IMG submission 109642) | Freshwater wetland microbial communities from Ohio, USA - Open water 3 Core 3 Depth 4 metaG | ecosystem: Environmental > Aquatic > Freshwater > Wetlands | place: USA: Ohio, Lake Erie...
ACTGGTTTTTTCGCTTACTCCGATCCAGTATTTCCCTTGGTTATTGACAAGCACGTGAGAACCCTTGACCATCACATCATCGTCTTGTGTCGGCTGAGATTGAAAAACATCGCCTCGGGCAGTCCAGTTTTCAAGGGTGCCTTTTTCAAAGTCAGAGTTGGCAAAGACCAATTGCGGCGATGTATTCCAGAAAATGGGGTTCCGGTCGTCTAGAAATCTATCGGCAAAGCACATAAAACCGCTGTAATTTCCTTTGAAAGACTTGAGAGAATACGCCAGGATGGAAAGGAAAAAGAGAAAAATCAGGGCAGAGATGGAGAAGGAAACCAACTGTTTTTTCCAGGAAGATTTTTCCATTTCCTCCTGGCTGAAGAATTTTCTGAAGAATATGAGGATTTTCGAAAAATAGGAGCGATCAACGAAATACAGAATCAGCGTAAGCGACAGGAGGCTGTTGAAGCCAAACGCGATCCGAAATCTGGAAACAAAGGGGAGAAGCGAGAAAAAAGCGAAAAGGGCAAAAAAAGACCTGAAGAAGAGAGAGGCCAATCTGTAGCGATGGAGAAATCTTTTGGAGGGAATTTGGAGGACCTCAAGTAGAAAAAACAAAAAGAACAATCCGAGCAAAGAAAACCAGGAAGGGCTTCGAAACGCCTCGGCGGACCTGGGAACGATGATGAAACGGACAAGGCCAGAGGAGTAGCCATAGACGTTTTTTAGGTCAAATTTGGCCAACTCCCAGCTATCGTCTTTTCCCCGTAGGTCGACACGGATTTCATCCGCCGAGAAATTCTCTCTTCTGACCTCCAGGGAATATTCCTTGGCAGCTGCTGGCGGAAGGACAATGTCGCCTATCCGGGCAGCGTTTAGGGAAACTTCGATGGTCTTCGGCCTGGTTTCCTTATTTCTGATTTTTAGATTCAAGAGCAACACTCTATAAGAACCATCGAATTTTTCCCGGAAAAGCACAGTGATAAGATTATCAACAGGTCCGAGAGTCGTGTTGACGACCTCTAATCTGAACCTTTCGAACTCGGTGAAGGTAATCCGAGAAAACACGCCGACCAGAATGCCTGCCCAAAAAAGGGCCAAGATGATTTGTCTATTTTTATTTCTCTCCTTAATCATCTTCATGAAACGATTCCCTTTTTCAGCTCAACAGCGCATCATGCAGCTCTGAATCCGATTGCCTTCCCGATCATCCCAGATGATGCTAAATTATGGGGCAAGGCAATGTCAAGGCGGCCAGGCGCAGGGGGAAATCTCAGGAAGAAAACATTATAAATGCTGGAATAGACGAATGAAGCCACGAGAGTTTATTCGAGGGAAAGAGAATAAGAAAAGGGGACGGTTCTAAGAAAAGGGGACGGTTCTATTTCTTCCCTGCATCAACAGTCTTAATGAACTTGATTAGCCCGCTTATGTACGTCTCCTGGTCATCGCACATGCACATGTGGCTCCCATTAGGGCAGAAGAGATAGGCTCCATTTTGCACCTGCTTTGAGATCCACTCCATGTGCTCCGGGTCCATGGTGTCGTACTTCGCCCCGATCACCAGCGTGGGGACGGCGATATTCTTGAGGTCCGCTTTCCTGTCCCATTTATCCAACCGGCCAGCGATGCCGAACTCGCTCGGGCCCTGTCGCGTGAAGAGGTTAGGGCAGAGGAGTTCAGATCCGGAGGAGATAAGAGACTTTGAGGGTGACGGAGTAGCCGCCCACCCGGCTGAGGAGTTCGTTCCGTTCGCTCTTCTTGAACGAAAGCTGGACGATGTTCCCGGCCCCGAAGTAATACCCGACGAGGAAATCGAGGCTGTATTGGTTTTCCCTCGTCTCCCCGAGGCGCCGGGTGTTGAGAAAGAGGCTGCGGGTGACTTGGTAGTGCAGCGCCGTCTCATAGGCGAGCCCGTCGAAAACCTCCTCTCCGGTGCCATCTATAACCTGACGGATCCAGTCGGCCTCGAACGACCATTCCAGATTGCTCCGCGGCCGCAGTGTCAGCTGACCCTCGACGCTGATCTGGGAGCCGGGGACGACCGCGGTGAATTCCTCGTTATAGACGCCGCGTTTTTCCCATCCTCCCTCGACGCTGATCTCCTTCAGGAAGCCGCCGCGCTCCCAGCCGAAGTCAACGTTGCCGCCGTAGGTCTTGATGAAGTCCGCCGTCCAGGCGAGCTCGTCGCTCTCGTCGACGACTTGATACTTGCTCTTGCCGAGCTCAAAGCCGCCGTGGATTTCGATCCTGTTGAGGAATTCCGTCCAGACGAAGAAGTCCAGGTTATTTCCAGTCAAGCTCCCGTGGGAATCTTGGCGAAGACGGCCGCCGATATCCATACTAAAGCGCTTGAGGATTCCCTCGTTATAGCGCCAGGCGTAGCCGGTCATGAGGTCGAAGGACTGAACGTCGACCTGGTCGATATAGCCCGTCCGGATGACGACGTCGTCCTCGATCCTCTGGAAGCCCGACATGACCTGCAGGCCGGCGTCCGGCTCCCGCTGGAACTGGAGGAGGTGGATGCCGTTCCGCGTGTTCGAGACTCCTTCGTTGAAAGTGAAGGCGCTCATCCCCCGGATGTAATAGAAATCCTTGAAGTTGAAGTTGTAGTCCACGGCGACGTTTTGGTTGCGGTCCGCCTCGTCATGAATCCCCGCGTAGTAGATCCCGACCTGGGAGTTCTTGAAAATGTCCTTCTGGACGCGGACGACGCTGAAAAAGGAGTCACCGAGATCCTCCTTGTTGAGCGCTCCGAGTATCCCGAAACCGAACCCGCCCGTTTTGCCGGAAACCTTGGCCGCGAACTTCGGGTCGCGTATTCGCCGGGAATAGAAGAGGCTGAGGCCGCCTTCATCATATTCGTCTCCCGTGGACAACTCGAAATAGCGGCTGCCCTCGGTGAAGAAGGGCCGGTTTTCCTGGAGGTAGTTCTCGTAGGGCGAGAGCTGGTAGATGAAGGGGTCGGACTCAACCTCGCTGAAGTCGGGGCTCGCCGTGACGTCCAGATAGAGGTTGGACTGGATGCCCCACTTGGCGTCGAGTCCAAAGGCCGCCTTGTTGTCCTGCTCCCCCTCCCATTTCGACATCCGGACACCGGCGTAGGGGAAAAACTCGAGGTTGTAGCCGGGCCGGACGCCGGAGAGGCCGCGCAGTTCTCCAGTCTGCTGGAGTTTCGGCAGGTCGCGGTCGACGTCGGTCCAGTAGTCGGTTTCATTCAACCGGTGGATGTACCTTTCGAAATTGACCCCCCAAACCTGGCTCTCCTGGGCGGAGAAGCGCAGCGATTTGAAGGGGATGGCCATCTCGGCGCTCCAGCCGTCCGGCCGCATCGCCGCTTCAGACTTCCAGATCGTCTCGACCGAGTTCTTCTGGACGCCTTTGGGATTGAGCTCAAAGGTGATGCTCGTCCGCTTGTCGTTGTAGGCATCCAGGATGAGCGTGATCGAATCGTTGTTTTCGAACTCGTTGCGGGGCGTCAGTTCGGCCCAGATCTTGTCCGGCTGGGCGTCCTTCATCAGGAAGGCGAAGTAGACAGACTTCTGGTCGTAAGCGGCCCAGACGTAGGTTTCCTCGGAAGCCTTCGTCCCGTTGACCGGGTCGTACTGGAAAAACCCGGAAACGGGCTCCCGTCCCTTCCAGCAAGCGTCGTCCACGAGGCCGTCAATCCGGGGCGGCGTCTCGAGACGACTGATAATCAAAGTCTTGGTCCGCTCTTGGCCGAAGGACAAGGTGGCAAGACCGGCGATGAGTGCCAGAACGCCCACCCAGACGAACGGACGGTGTCGCGATCGCGGCATCTTCCTTGCTCCCGGATAAAATTCCATCGCTCTTTTAGACGGGCCGGCGTTGATTTTCTTCCCTGAAACTAAAAAATGCAAGCCCGTCGGGTCGAAACCGGGAGACGCCGTGGCCTCGATCCGCTTGACAGCGCGGTCGCCATTTCCACATACTCAAGGCAGTGAAAAAAAGGTCCCTCAGAGCGGTTGTCGCCCTCTTTTTCGTGTTATCGCTCGGCATCGCTATCTTCCTCGACATATATGTCCAGAGCTTCAGGTACTCCATCCTCGATCATTCTTACAGGCCGGGCTTGATCGTCATCCTCTATTGGGCAGCGGCTTTCGGGCTGCTTTTCCTGCTGTGTTCCCTGTTGGATCGCTGGGAAGCGTCCTATTTCGGGGCCGACCCAACATTCTGGAGCCGTCGCGGAGCCCTGGCCATGATCCCGCTCGTCGTCCTCATACTCAGCCCCTGGCTTCTTCGCTTTTATACGACGGGCGGCGATCTCCGGGTTCGGCTTCGCCTCCTGGCCGTCTTCGCCGTCGCCACCGCGCTCTTTCTCAAACTCTCTGGATTCGCCCGCTTCCTGGTCAAGCGCGGATCCGTCTTCGACCGAACAATTCTCAGGTTCTCGGCGCTCTCTCCCCGCCGCCGGACCATCAGCCTCTTTCTGGCGTCGTTCCTCGTTTACCAGGCCGCCGCGTTCATCCTGGTTTCCCGGGGCACAACGTTCTCCGGAGACGAGCCCTATTACCTTCTCACGGCCCACAGCCTCCTCCGGGACGCTGACCTCAACGTCGCCAACAACTATTCGCAGCAGGATTACTTCTATTTCTATTCGAAAAAGGACCACCCACGGCTGAAGCTCGGCATCTACGGCCGGCAGGGCAAGAAGGGAAAAGATTCCATCTACCCCATCAACCTACCCGGGATCTCCGTCCTGATGCTCCCTTTCTACTGGCTGAGCCAGTTCGTCTCCGGCAAGTGGCTGACCTTTATCCTCAAGACCAGCCTGTCTCTCTGGGCCTCGCTCCTGGGACTCCAGGTTTATCTTTACGCCCGCGAGCGGTGGGAGAAGGAACGTCTCTCACTCGGTCTCTGGGCGCTCTATTCCTTCAGCGCTCCCGTCCTTTTCTACGCGGTCCATCTCTATCCCGAGGTTCCGATCGCTTTTTTTGCCTTCTATGTTTTCCGGAAAGTCGGCGGCCGGACGCCCCTCTCGACCTTCGGGATGATCCTCTGCGGGTTCCTTCTGGGGCTTTTCCCCTGGTTCGGCCTTAAATACAGTTTCCTTTTCTACCCGCTCTTCCTGGTCTCCATGTATTTTCTGCTCAAGGCGCAAAAGGTTCGGCTCAAGGCCCTTGTCTTCGCCGTCCCTCCCCTCTTCTCCATGGTCCTCTTCTATGTTTTCATCTATTCCCTCTATGGGACATTCTCGCCGATCGCCGTCTATGAAGGCGTGATGTCGCCGGAAAGGGCGGAGGCGTTCAAGCAGCTGGTTCTGGGCATCCCGTTCCGCTCCCGGGTCGACGCCTTCCTGGATTATTTTCTCGACCAGAGGGACGGGCTGCTCCTCTATTCTCCCCTCTACTTCTTCGCCCTCCTCGGACTCGTTGAACTCTACCGCCGAAAAAAGAGTGACTTTTGGTCCCTGCTTCTTATCGGCCTTCCTTTTCTCCTCAACTATGCGCTGTTTACTCATCGCCAGGGAGCCGCGCCCCAGGGCCGCGTCCTGGCGCCTCTTTCCTGGATCCTGATCATCACCGTCGGGTACTTCATCGTCCACAACCGCCGGAAGGCTTTCTCCTTCTTCTTCGGCGCGGCCGCCGGCGCCGGCTTCCTTATCGCTGGGACACTTCTTGCCAATCCCTCCTTCCTCTATCAGCCGACGACCCACGAGGTCACCTCGCGTCCCGGAGAGCTTTTTGTCTACCTCAGCAACCTGCATTTCTTCCTGCCTCCCTATCTGCCGTCGTTCATCAAGGTGGACAACACCCGCTATCTGCCCAATTATGTCTGGCTGGCTGGAATCATCGCCTTTCTCGGAGCCTACCTTTTCTCCAAGAAAGAAAGGCCGCTCGGCCGGGCCGTTCCCTCGGTTTTTGCTTACGGCGTTCTCGCCGCCGCTTTTTTCCTCTGGGCGCTCTTTCCCCGCAGCCCGCTCTATCCAGTCAAGACCGTCGAATACTCGCCCCAGTCAGCGCTCGGATTTTACACTTTTCCCATGGGAAAAGGGGTGATTGCCAAGGAGAGCGGGGACTTCTATCTCCACCTCGAGAAACCGTACAGGTTCCTGTTCGGATCCCGGAAAAAACTGGCCAGAGTGAAGCTCCGCTTTGGTTCGAAAAAGGGAGAATACGACCTGGAGATGCGGCAGTTCGACCTCCCCCTTTGGCAGGGAAAAACAAACGGGGAGGTCAAAGAGATAGACTTTGAGCCGGCCGCGGCTTACGAATTCAAGCGACTCTTCCTTTACGAGGTAGACCTTCGTCTACGCCATCGCTCCGACGAATCGATGCTCCTCGAGCCGTTTCTTTTCCAGGTCATTCCCTGGCGCGACTGAAGCGCGGGTAGGCGTCGAGGTCGAGGGAAAGGGGCGGCCTTTTCTTCCCCCGCATTTTTTCGGCGGCCAGGGCGGCCACCATGGCGGCGTTATCGGTACAGAATTGGGGAGAGGGGATGTGAGCGTCAAGGCCGGAGGCCCGGGCGAACTTCTCAAACCCCTTCCGTAGTCGCTTGTTGCGGGCGACGCCGCCGCAAAGGATAAGAGAAGCAGGATGGAATTTCCCGGCCGCTTGGTTCACGTTCTCCAGGAGCGCCCGGACGACGGCGGCTTCGAAGCTCGCCAAGAAGTTAGGAAGCTCTGGGTGTCGGGATGACATCTTCGTCTCTCCGATCCATTTCAGGGCGGCCGTCTTCAGTCCGCTGAAGCTGAAGTCCAGGCTCCCGTCCTTCATCCGCGGCAAGGCAAAGGCGAACTTCTCGGGGTTTCCTCCGGCCGACAGCCGCTCGATCACCGGCCCTCCCGGGTAGCCCAGGTCGAGGAACTTGGCGATCTTGTCCAGCGCCTCGCCCGCGGCGTCGTCCCTTGTCCTCCCTAAGAGCTTGAATCGAAGCCTCTTTTTCAAAAGAAAAAGGGAAGTGTGCCCGCCTGAGACGAGGAGGGCCAAAGCCGGGAAGGGGATGTCCGGGTTCTCGAGGAAAGCGGCCTCCATATGAGCCTCAAGATGGTCGATGCCGAGGAGCGGCTTCCGGTAGAAATAGGCCAGGCCTTTGGCGAACGACAGGCCGACGAGGAGGGACCCGATGAGGCCCGGCCCCTGAGTCACGGCAAAGACGTCGATGTCCGCGGTCGAAAGCGAAGCCCGCTGCAAACTTTCGGCTACAATATAGCCGATCGAACGGAGGTGCTGGCGCGAGGCCAACTCGGGAACCACGCCACCGTAGGGCGCGTGGACTTCGTCCTGGGAGAGAACGACGCTGCTCAGGATCCGGCGCTCGGCCGTGATGACGGCCGCCGCCGTCTCATCGCACGACGTCTCGATCGCCAGTATATTCACCACCCTCTCCCCACCCTCTCCCATTAAGGGAGAGGCAAAAAGACCATCATCTGCTTGACTCCTCCTGCCAGGCTTTCAAGCTTCTAATGTATGGTGCGCGGGCGATGCCCCGCTCGCTGATGATGGCGCTGATGAGCTTGGCCGGGACGACATCGAAGGCCGGATTGCGGACCGGGATATCCGGCAGGGTGATGGCACAGCCGCCCACCCGGCGGACCTCATCGCCCGGCCTCTCCTCGATCGGGATCTCTTCGCCGCTCCGGAGGCTAAAATCGAAAGTGCTGAGCGGCGCCGCCACATAGAAAGGAAGGCCGTGATGTCTGGCCAGGACGGCCAGGGAATATGTTCCGATCTTGTTGGCAGAGTCGCCGTTCCGGGCGATGCGGTCGGCGCCGGTTATAACCAGGGTGATCTCCCCCTTTTTCATCAGCCAGCCGGCCATGCTATCGGTGATCAGGGTCAATGGGATCCCGAGTTTATGGAGCTCCCAGGCGGTCAGGCGTGCCCCCTGGAGGAAGGGCCGAGTCTCGTCCACGAAGACTCGGATCTTCTTCCCCTCCTCGAAGGCCGCGCGGATGACGCCGATCGCCGTGCCGTACCCGGATGTGGCCAGTCCGCCGGCGTTGCAGTGGGTGAGAACAGAATCGCCGTCGGTGATCAGGTCCTTACCGAAAGAGCCGATTTTCTTGTTGGTCTCCAGGTCTTCCCCTTCGATGGCCTGGGCCTCCCGGGCCAGCCTCAGCCCGAGCGCTCCACAGGGCAGGAGTCTGTTCTCCTCATAGACACGTTGCATCCTCTCCAGCGCCCAGAACAAGTTGCGTGCCGTAGGTCGCGTCCGGGCGAGCCTCTGGATGATCAGACCGAACTGCCGATCGGCGTCCCGGGTCGGGTCGGCACCCATGACACCCAGCGCTACTCCGTAGGCGGCGGCGATCCCGATGGCCGGGGCGCCGCGGATGATCATCGTCTCGATGGCCCGGGCGACTTCCTCCTCGCTCCGGCATTCGACATAGACCTCCTCGAGGGGAAGCTTCCGTTGGTCAATTATTACCACCCGGTCGTCCTGCCATTCAATCGTTGGCCGCAATTCTCACCTCACCGTTCGATAGATTCCGTATTTATTCTATCGGAAAAGTATGATGTCAGAAATAGAAAGGGGAGTCAATGAACCGATCCAGAGGGAATCCATCTTCTATTTCCGCGATGGGGGCGGGTCTTGTCGCCAGGTCTAATCAGGCTGAGCCTGTTTTTTCGCCCTGAACTCCTTGGAGAGAAGGTCCAGGGCCGCATAGAGGATGACGACGAAAACCACCCACTTGATGACATCGACGTCCAGGCTCTTGACGAGGTAGACGGCCGCGGCGACACCCAGGAGCCCGACTGTCGAGATCCAGAGGGTCGGCTTCCGGCTGTAACCGCCGAGCCGGACGAACTCCAGCGCTCCGACCGCACAGGAGAAGGTACACCCTCCCATCATAATGGGGAAAGCCACCCGGGGGTCGATGCCGAGCGCATAGACTGTGGCCATGGTCGGGGCGTAGGAGCCGATGCCGATGTTGTTCAGGGCGCCGTAGATGAACACGGCGATCGAGGCGATGACCAGCTTGAGGCCCGGCAGCCCGGTCAGGTTCCCGCCCGAAGGGATGAGATGGAGCTTGCCGGCCAGGATGAAGGAGGCCGCACAGAGAAGCCCGACCGCAATCCCGATCCTGATCCGGCTCACGGGCAGCTTCACCACGATCCTTGGCGTAAAGTAGGAGCCGGTCGTCTGGGCAATGATGAGGACGATAAGGGTCAGGACATCGACCTTGATGACCGTGATGTAGGCCAGGGCCATGAAGGCCACCGGAATGACACAGGCCGCATTGAGCGTCCCGGGGATTTTCTTGTCCTCGACGGTCTTGGTCAGGCGGAAGGCCACCGTGTTGAAGGCAAAGTCGGAAACTCCGAAGGTGCTCAAGAACTGGGAGACGATCCCCAATGCCGCGAAAAGGATGTTCGAACCCGGCTCTCTCCAGACTTCGGACTTGCGCCGGATGAGGTCAGCGAAAAGCCGGTAGGCGAAAAAACCGTTGACCAGGATGATAAGGGCCAGGATGACCTTGATCACGCCGTCGATTGTACAGAATTCTCCCCGGAAGATAAAGCCGTGGGGGTGCCGCTTTCTTGACTTTTCGGCCCGAGTGAAGTACGTTTGATCTGTCAAACCGAATACTCTCCCGTTGATCGAGGATAAAACCTCGAAGGAGGCCGAGATGTTTTTATTTGGACCGGTCGGACCAACCGAGCTCCTGCTCATCCTTCTCCTCGTCGTCATCATCTTCGGCGCCCGCCGACTGCCCGAGCTAGGGAAAGGCCTGGGCGAAGGCATCCGCAACTTCAAAAAAGGGTTCAGCGGCAAGGAGCCCGAAGAGAAGAAGGCCGATTCTGAAAAGCCCGCCTCTCCCGATAAAAAATAATGCGCCGGACGCTGGAGAAGCTCGCCCAGGAGCGCCAGGAGAAAGAACAGGAATTCGCCCGCCGGCTTGACGAAATAAAGCAAAAAGAACAGGCGGAACACCTCGCCCAGAGCGCCGCCTCTCTCGCCCCAATCCTCTCCCGCCTTCGGGAACTCCTCAAGAAAGAACAGGAGAAACTTTCCTTCAAAGGATCGGTCCTTTCCGGGCTGTCCCGGAGCTCGGCGGCGGCAAAAGCGGCCTCGGCCTTCCACGAGCAGGTCTTCCTCCTCCTCCGGGAACAGCAAAACATCCTCCTCCAAAACGTCACCTTGACCAAGGATCTCTTCGCCTCGTTCAAGGAGCTCATCCGCCAGCTCGCCGCCCTCGTCGACGCCAAGGACAGGCAATGGGACGCCCTCGGAAGCAACCACGTCGGCCTGATCTTCAAGAGTCTGGAATGGCGCGTCGACAAACTCGCTGCGGAGTCCGAGGACGCCAAGCTCCTGATGAAGAAGTTCATCCATCTGCGGGAAAAGCTCGACGGCCTTTTGGCCGCGCTCGAAGAAAAAAAGCTCCCCCAGCCGGACGAAGTCCGAGCTCTCCTCGAGCCGCTCGAGGACTGGCGGTATGCCGGGTTCGAAAACCGCTTCCGCGGCCACGACGACGCGGTCAAGAAACAGCTCCGCGATTATGTCCCCTACTTCCCCAAGGGCGGGATGGTCCTCGACCTGGGCTGCGGCCGGGGTGAATTCCTTGAACTCCTGCGGGAGGAAGGAATTGAGGCCGCCGGGGTGGACAGCAACGGCCAGATGGTCGACATCTGCCTGGACAAAGGGCTGCGCTGCCAGAAGGGCGACCTCCGGGAGAAGTTGGCCGAATGGCTGGACGGCTCGCTGGGCGGCATCTTTTCGTCCCAGGTCATCGAACATCTTCCGCCCCAATACCTCAAAAAACTGATCGAGGTCTGCCGTCACAAGCTCGCTCCGGGTGGAACTCTCATCCTCGAGACCATCAACCCACTTTCGGTCTTCGCTCTCGTCCAGGTCTATTATCTCGACCTTTCCCACCGCAACCCCATCCATCCGCAGGCCCTGAAGTTCATGCTGGAGGCGTCGGGGTTCGAGGACGTGGAGATTAAATATTCTTCCCCGCTCGAGAAAGAGAGGCTCCAGCCCCTGCCCGGAGCCGACGAGCGCACCGCCGCCCTCAACCGGAACATCGACAGCCTCAACGAGCTCCTTTTCGCGCCCGTCAATTACGCCGCCCTCGCCAGGAGGAAATAGAGATGCCCCTGTATGCCGGGTTCGACCTGGGAGGGACTCAGCTCAAATGCGGACTCCTTGATGACCGCCTCGACCTGGTCTTCAAAAGCAAGGCACCGACCCCGCCGACGATGAGCGGGCTCCTGGAGCTCTTCGGCAAGCTCTGGGAAGAGCTGAGGCAAAAAGAGCGGCGGACTATCAAGGCCGTCGGGTTCGGCATCCCGGGGATCTTCAGCCTCAAGGAACAAAAGATCTACCAGTCGCCGAATTACTCCGACCTCGACGGGTTCGACCTGCGTCCGGCCATCGCCCGCTTCATCAAGGTCCCCTTCTGGATCGACAACGATGCCAATATCGCCGCCTACGGAGAATACCGTTGCGGCGCGGGCAAGGGCGTCCGCCACCTTCTCCTTCTCACCCTCGGCACGGGCGTGGGTTCGGGGATCATCATCGACGGCGAGCTCCTGCACGGGTCGTGCGGTTTCGCCGCTGAGATGGGGCATATCGTCGTCAACCCGGACGGAGGACGGTGCAACTGCGGGTCGCACGGTTGTCTGGAGACCGAGGCGGCGGCCGGGCCCATCGTCCGCAACTATCGCGAGCTCACCCGGTCCGCGGATTCCCTGACGGCGGAAGACATCGCCAAAAGGGCCCGGGAGGGTGATGCCGCAGCCAAAAAGAGCTTCGAACGGGCCGGATACTACCTCGGCATCGGCCTGGGCATCGCCATCAACCTGCTCAATCCGGAAAAGATCCTGATCGGCGGCGGAATCATGGACAGCGGCGACCTCATTCTTCCCTACGCCCTGGCCGAGGCCGGCCGCCGGTCCTACAAGGCGTCGTTCGCCTGCTGCTCGATCGAAAGGGCCAGCTTGGGCAATGATGCCGGTTTGATGGGTGCGGCGGCCTGGGCCAAAGACCAGCTCGCCCGAAAAAGAGGCTGACACACCCTCTTCGCCCTTAATCTCTACTCCAGGAAAGGAAACGATATGGCCCTCCCGGAAGTTGACGATATGGCACGAGATTTGCATAATATGGATTAGCCCCATGGATATATCTCAGACCCCATAAGGAGGGGAAAATGACAGCCCGTCCCCTGAGACCCTTGCTGGCCTTGCTCCTGGTAGCTGCGCTTGTCTCTCCGGCCTTCGCCCAGAGACAGAAAGGGGCGATCTCCGGCCAGATCCTGGATAAAGAAGGCAAACCCCTGCCCGGCGCCACGGTGAGCATCTCCGGCCCGGCGCTCATGGGCATCAGCAGCTACGTGACCTCGGATACCGGACTTTTCCGGTTCGCCGCCCTGATGCCCGGGGAATACGAACTCAGAGCCGAGATGCCCGGGTTCAAGTCCTATGTTTTTCAAACTGTCATTGTTGCAGTGGGCAGGACGACCGAACTCATCGTCCGGCTCGAGGAGGCCCCCACCGAGGAAGAAGTCACGCTCACGACCACTTCCCCGGTCGTGGACGTCGAATCCTCCAAGGTCAGCGTCAACTATAGTGCCCGATTCCTGGCCAGCATCCCGATGAACCGCGATCTCTACGACATCCAGAATTCCATCCCCGGCGCTGTCAGCGAGGGCGTGGACTATCGCCGGACATCGTCGATCCTGGGCGGCACTGTCCGCAGCCAGCTCTACGCGCTCGACGGGATGCCACTCAACGACCCGGCCACTTCCTATTCCCTGGTCAACATCAACGTCGATGTCTATGAGGAGATCGAGTTCGAGCTCGGCGCCCACCCGGCGGAAGTTGGCCAGACCGATTCCACCTATATCAACATCATCTCTAAGAGCGGCGGCAACACCTACGCCGGCGGAGCCACAGCCTATTTTGCGGGCGATTCCTTGAGCACCAACTTGATCCCAAAGAGCGATACGGCCGCCTACCAAGTCGATCCCCCCGGGAAATTCGCCAGGTACAGCGACTTATCGGCGAACATCGGGGGGCCGCTCCTCACGGACCGGGCCTGGTTCTACCTGGACGGACGCTGGAACACCTGGAAGCAGACCACCTCCGCCAACCCGGAGGTCCGGATGGCCAAACTGGGTTTCCGGGGCGTCGACTACGCCCACTATGACTATGAGCACGATGAGTGGTTCGGGTTCGCCAAGCTCACCGTCCAGGTCGACAAGAACATCCGCTACATGGGGGTGTTCCACTACAACAACGTCCATGAGCCCGTTTATCAGAACAGTGGGGGAGCCAACATCTCGTACCCAAGCACAGAGATCTGGAATCACGAGAACACCTACACGACCACCCACCAGGTCAATTGGTCCCTGGACCAGAATACCTTTGTCGATATCCGCGGCACATTAATCCAGCGCAACTTCCCGATCCGCTCCCGAGTCAAGAACCAGCCCACTTTCTATGACTATGAACAGGATGTCTTCTGGGGGGCCTCCGCCTATAACGACGACCATGTCCGCAAGAGAATAATGGCCTCGGCGTCGATCACGCGGTTCCAGGACAACCTTCTGACCACCAGCCACGAGTTCAAGGCAGGGGCCGAGTTCGAGCAGTCGGAAGAGCATCAGGACTGGTACAGGGACAATCCGTACTATTCCTACTGGGAGGACTTTGCTGCCGGAAACCCCTACTATTATTCCACGGCCTTGAGGCAGGGAAGGCTGCGCATCACCAATTGCCCGCCCATCGCCGGGGTCTGGGACATCCAGGACCACATCCGGCGGTTCTCTGGGTATGTCCAGGACAACGTGACCAAGGGCCGGTTGTCTCTGAACCTCGGCCTGCGCCTCGATTACTCCTTACAATACCAGCCCCAGCAGGCTCGGCCGGAGCTCCGATACTCCTACGGCCCCCCCCAGCTCAACCCCGCCATAACGGACGCCAATGCCCTTCTCGTCGCGCTCATATCCCAATGGCACCAAGAGATCGGGCCGGTCTCGCCTTTCGACAAGCTCATCACGCCCAACAAGGATGTCGTCAAGTTCTTCACCCTCTCCCCCAGGGTCGGCTTGGTGTACGACCTCTTCGGCAAGGGCAAGACGGCCCTGAAGATGTCCTTCAGCCGCTATTATGAGCCCGTCTGGGTGGCCAAATACAACGCCGGCCAGATCTTCGGCCCCGGCTCCATCGATTATTATTGGAACGACCTCGACGGGAACAAGCTGATGGACCTGCCGCCGACCGATTCCTACGTCATCCAGTCCTACCCCAAACAGGACCCGGCCTATGCCTATTATGCCGATAGCCTCAAAGCGCCCTATGTGACCGAAGTCTTGGCCGGCATTGAGCAGGAGCTCTTCCGGGATTTCAAGCTCGGCCTCCAGTTCATCTGGAAGCAGAGCAAGAATATCGTCGAGGACGTCGATGTCAATAACGGCTTTGACCCCGAGGCCAAAGACGACAAAGGCCCCATCTGGATTCCTTTCGAGTTTGACGACCCGGGCTGGGACGGAAACTGGGGGACATCCGATGACCAGAAACTCACCGCCTACGGGCTTCGGGCCGACCGGCCCGTTCCCACCTGGATGGGCATAAACCCGCCCGAGGCCGAAAGAAAATACTGGGCCTTGGCTCTGACCTTCGACAAACGGATGTCCAACAACTGGCAGCTCAAGGGGTCTGTCCTCTATGGCTCCTTCAAGGGCAATGTCGAGGCGACCTACGTCCCGACCGAGGGCCAGAGCGCCATCTTCAACAATCCGAACACGCTCGTCAATGCCTACGGCTCGCTCTTCTTCGACCGGCCGCTGCAGATCAAGGTCATGGGGACCTACATCCTCCCCTTTGATATCGTCATCAGCGCCTACGTGCAGCACTATTCAGGCATCCCGTGGGGACGGACGATCTCCCGGGTCTATTTCCCGGCTGACTTTCCGGCCGTCCAGCAGACCTATGTCTCCCTAAATGCCGAGGCTCCGGGGTCGCAGCGAAGAGTCCCCTATACGAACTTCGACCTGCGCATCGAAAAGGGATTTCCGCTCAAAGGCCGGGCCAAGCTGGACTTCTATGTCGATATCTTCAATGTCATGGGTCGCAGCGGCGTCGTCGTGGACAATGACCCGTCGCCACGGCTGCGCTTCGACCAGACTCCTCCGGGATACGAAGCCTCTTCAACGTATGGCGATGTCCTGAGCGTCTACGGCGTCCGGTCCTTCCGCATCGGAGTCCGCTGGAGCTTCTGAGCTAGAGGCTGAACTCGACCTTCTTGCGGATTTCTTCGCCCACCTTTTTATTCTTGAGAAGGACCAGGAGAGTGTTCTTCCCACGGCTCAGCGTCTCGGCGTCTTTTTCGATCAAGACGGGGATGGCGATCTCGCACTTGCTCGTCATCTTCTGCTTCAGTTCCTCGGACGTCAGGGACAGGTCATAGTTGGTGGTGTTTTCCCAGCGGACGACGTTCTGGCTGTCCTTGAGTTCCAGTCGAATCTCGAATGTAGTCGCGAACTTGCCTCCCTCGAAGCTCAGCCAGATGGAGGTGTAGGGGATCGAGATATCCACGAACGCCTCCAGTCTCGTGTCCTCCGTCCTTTTCCTTCTCAAAGTGACGTCGAAGTCGAAGGACGGTTTCTCTTGGGCAGTGAGGAACGGCTTCGGGGCGCTCTCCCTGGCCAGGCTCAGCTCGGAAATGGGGCTCAGGTCGAACGTCTCGAGCATGAACGTCCCGGTGCACCCCCGGTCCAGGAAGACAACCGGAAAATCCCGGAAGTACCACAACTCCTGACAGCGGCCGCGCGGATCGCCGGCCGGAGTCGTCGCCTGCCGCTGGGTCGGGGGCCCGAACAGGACATAGATCCTTCCCCTGTCGGTGAGCCAGCCGGGTCGTCCTTCGCCGAAAAAGAGATCGTTGGCTTTGGCGATGCGGCCGAGATACTCGTCCTTGAACTCGTTCTCGGGGGTGGAGGGGTCGGGGTCCCGGCGTTTCCAGAATTCCTCGATGAACTGGGATTCCTCGGAGTCGGGGCGGTCCAGGAAGGCCTTGCGTTCGGCGGAGGTGATGATGTAG
>Ga0153916_10001689_pt1 | contig 16003 bp, 19 predicted proteins | sample Opewatmetagenome_FD_109642 | JGI IMG/M metagenome (GOLD analysis project Ga0153916, IMG submission 109642) | Freshwater wetland microbial communities from Ohio, USA - Open water 3 Core 3 Depth 4 metaG | ecosystem: Environmental > Aquatic > Freshwater > Wetlands | place: USA: Ohio, Lake Erie...
CCTTGGTGGTGCTTCACCAGTTGAGGGCTACAGACACTGTAACAATCTGTCTTTCCCTGTTTCTCGCAGGTAGTGGAGGAGAGAGGGAGTTCGCCAGATACTTCCCGACTATCACTGTGGATGGATGCGGAAAGATGTGCGCCGCGAAGGGCACTGCGAAGTACAGCAGCGAACCGGCTGTCAAAATCAATATCGAAGACTATACGGGCGCCGCCTGTACTGACGATGAGGGAAAGAGAGTTCTGAGTGAGGATACACGTGTTGTGGAGCAAGTCGCAAACGACATTGCATCGCATGTCGATCGATTGAGGTCCGAATGGAGGTGATGTGTACGGTAAGAAAGGTGAGAGTCAAGGTGTTCCTGCCAGTTGGCGTATGCGGTTGCAGTCAGACTAGCTTCCTTGGTCGCGTATATGAGGCGGTAAAGAATCATCGCGATATTGTCGACTATGAGGAAGAATCCGCCGGCAGTGATGCTGCCAAGAGAGCAGGCGTCACGTACAGAGGAGTCGCTGTGGGCCATCGCTTGCTACAAGGTAATCCCACGACAGCGGAGATTGAAGAGGCTATTCTTGCTGAGGCTAATGGAACAGAATAGTGAGGCGGTGTAGGAGTGACTACTGATAGAGAGATGGAATGGAGGGTCCAGTTTCACAAAGCTCTGAGTAATCCTGTTCGATTGAGGATAGTAGAGTTCCTAGCGGATGGAGAGCAATGCCAGTGTGAAATCTTTCCCAAGATAGGCCTCTCGCAATCGACGGTTTCGGCGTATCTCACCCAGCTTGTGAGAACGGGCATCTTGCAGGTAAGGCGCGATGGGACACGGAAGTTGTATAGTCTTAGCGACCGTAGGGTCAAGAGGATGATCGAAGACGCCCGTGACGTAGCTCATTACAGGATTACTTCCTGAGAACGAAAATCCGCCAGAGGCCTGACATTCAGAACAGCAACACACGGAACCTTTGCCGCTCCTCATATGCCATTGCTGGAAAGGAGAATCCCGCTCAAGCTGCACGCCATCACTCTTCACAGATTAGCCAGTCGGAATTGACTTCGAACTTGCCAATGAACTACCACATGGAGTGGATGCGTATCATGACAGACAACCATGATCGAACCGTTGTGACCGAGTCATCGCAAGAGGATGGTTCCATAAGAATTTCGAGCATGATTCAGCTTGAGACTGGACTTCAGCTTATCGTCGAATCCGTTTGGATGCCAGACGTGGAGACCATGCGGCTGCACAGAGATAGACTAGCAGTGAGAATTGGGAATCTGGTTTTTCCGTTAACTCACGGACCTACATTGGCCGCACATCTGGAGGCCGCTCGAAAGGCATTCCCTGAGGTCATAGATGATGGCATGAGCCAGAAAGAAGCGGTGGTCCCTGAAGGCAGCGTCCGAAAGGTCTACTTGGCTACGACATCCGAAGCGTCCGAAGTGTTCTTAGATCCGACCTCTGCGGCGTTCTGGGCATCCGACAAGTCGCAGGTTCGAGAGATCTCGATGGATACGGCGATGTTCGTACTGAAGACAGACGAAGCCAGCGTAATTGCGAGCGCAGTCCAAGCCTCAAGGAGCAGCTGGCAGGCGATACAGGTTATCACAGCCATAGCGTCATTTGCAGAAGAACTGAGGAAGCGAATTCGGGAGATGGGCTTCTCTATCACGGAACTTACAGATGCCGCTGAAAGAGTCTTGGGGGCTTACCGGTGAAGCCAGCCATAGGAAATCCAAGACTTGCCGAATTAGGACTGGTCACTTCGAATGTCGTCCGAGCGTTAATGAATAGGATAATTCCCGCTGTGCTAATTCCTAGGATTAGTTGGCGACAGAGAATCGTGACTGCACCCAAGGATGTGAAACGCGAGCAGGTCAGGAATTACCGAAAGCGATTTGGCGGCGTGGTGGAATGACTGCACAGGATTGGCGGGTTCTAGTCTCTCGAACCAATGATGCAGCATTGAACTTGGCAATCGATGAGTCGCTAATTCGGGGCCTCGCGGAGCGCAGAACGCCTAATACTATACGCATATGGCAGAGCCGAGCCTCTGTCATCATTGGTTGCTCTCAAGACCCACGAGCAGAAGTGAACATCAAAGCGTGTCGAAAGCTAGGCATACCAGTGCTTCGCCGTTCCTCTGGAGGTGGTGCAGTGTACGTGGACCTAGGCTGCTACAACTACAGTGTTGTGGCTCATTTGGAGGCGATTCCCGGCCCAATGACAGTTCCAGCCGTGTATAGATTCATCTGTTCAGCAGTCATGAATGCTGTTTTGCACTTCGGATTCAGCCCCATGTTCGTGCCTCCTTCGAGCATCTTCGTTGAGGGAAAGAAGGTCTCGGGTTCAGCCCAGCGACTAGTACGCGAAGGTATGCTCCAACACGGCACATTGCTGGTAGACTCCAACCTTGAGATCATGCAGGCAGTTCTTTCGCCAGACATCGAAATGGCTGGGCTTGTACACTCTGTTCCTAGCAGACCAGCACCAGTAGCGAACCTGGCTGATCTAACGGGGCGACATCTGGGTCGAAGTGATGTCCGTCGGGCAATGATAGATGCTTTGACCTCATTGTTTGCCCGGCCATGGAAGCGGGGATCGCTATCGAGACAAGAACAAAGTATGGCCAAACGCCTGCTCCGGCACAGATACATTGACCTTGCCGCAAGCACTTCATAGCCTACGTGAGAGAATCACTGTCATGGCGGCCGGCCGTAGACGACGAGAGGTGCTAGCCTGATTTCACCTGTCTGGTACGCTGGTCCTGTGATATTTGGGGTAACCCTTATTTATTGCAGCCCTATCCCGTTCGTCCAAAGAGGCGTGAAGCGTGAAGAGCACAAGAGCGGCTGTTCTTTATGGTCCGAACGATGTCCGAGTAGAGAACATCAACATCGCCGATCTTCGATCCGGCTGGATTCTGCTAAAGGTGAGAGCCGCAGGCATATGTGGTAGCGACTTGCACTTCTACAAGGAGAAGGTGTCCATCCCGGTCGTATCTGAGCTGGGGGAAGGGAGATATGTGCCGGGACACGAACTGTCAGGAGAAGTCTACCAGATTGGACCCGATGTGAAGGGGATAGACAAGGGAGACAGAGTGGGGGTTGAACCCACAATCAACTGCGGAGTGTGCAAGTGGTGTCATGCCGGATGGTATAATCTATGCTCGAACTCTCGACTCATAGGGTTCTATCTTAATGGTGGCATGGCGGAGTACTGTGCGGTTCCTGCTGACAAATGCTTCAAGCTGCCAGAAAATGTGTCATTCGAAGAGGCGGCAATGCTTGATTGCATCTCTGTGGCCGAGCACGCAGTGAAGATTGCACAGGTCTCGAATGAGGACACAGTCGCCGTGTTCGGAGCAGGTACTATTGGACTGCTTGCGGTCAAGGCCGCCCTACTGGCTGGTGCAAGAGAGGTTCATGCGATAGGAACACATGATTTTCAGCTGAAGGTGGCCAAGGACTTTGGGGCCACAAGCACGATCAATGCCCGGACTCAGAAGCCCGTTGATCGAATCAACGAACTGACAGGGGGCAAGGGAGTAGACAAGGTCATCGAAGCCGTAGGCGGGGCATCGTCTGCAGTCTCCGATGGTCTGTCAATGCTAAGACGCAGAGGCACATTAGTGACCACTGGAATCTTCACCAAGCCAATCACGATTGAACCATTCGGATTCCTGACGAAGGAGCTGGTCATGAGATCGGCTTGGGGATACGAGCATTGGACACACGTGAAGGAGTTCGCCTTATCGCTAGACCTTCTAGCTCGGGGCAAAGTGGATGCAAAAAGATTGGTCACTCATCGGTACCCTCTCAATGAGGCACCTGCGGCATTCGATGCTGCACTGAATAAAGAGAAGTCAAAGTCAATCAAAGTGCAGATAGTGCTGCCGAAATGATGGTTATCTGAGAGGCAGTGTGATTTGACAAGTGAGTAGCCAATCCTATCGCTGGTAGCATTCAGTCTGAGATCCTACGTGGTCTCGCGAGCTAACAGTGAAACTCAAAGATGGATGTACTAAAACTTGGCAGGTGAGTAGACATCCTTGTACCATTTCTTCTTAGTTCCAACCTTTGCACGCATCTTCCAAGCACTGCTCTTGGGCTCAGCATCAAGCCTGCCAAGAGCATTTTCAATCCTGCCTACCACTGTCTGCTTATCTTGTTCTGACAACGCTGGAAACGTGCCAGCCAGTGACTTCACTTTCTGCAAGTTGGTAGCTACAGTATAGTAAAATCCCCAGTCTTTGGACAGTAGTTCGGCGATGTAGCGTATATTGATGGTGTCCGAGTCAGTGTCGCCTATGTCATGGTCTTTGAAAAGCACCATTGTGTCCTTGACGTCCTTCTCACTCAGCTGAACAATCTGAGTCTTCTGAAGAAGTATCTCTGCAAGAGGGACTGTAGGACTGTCCTTCTCAAGTCTTCCCAAGTATGGAATCGTATGGCACATTGCCAGTTTGTCGAGAAAGACGTCGACATGCTTTGACCCGGTCGAGTCAGAGCTATCCAAGAAAATCAATCGACCGGCCTGCGCGTAACTGTATGATAGCTGTCGACTCGTGTAGCCGAGCGTAGGCATTAGCTTCTCTATCTTTGAGGTTTGTTTCTCGTAGCCGACCAAATCGATGTCTGATATATTGCGTTCAAGCCTCTGAAGCAAGTCGAGAGAATCGGGACAATGAATCCTGATGGCCACGGCACCCATTACTCTAAGGACAACCCCTTCCCTTTCAGCAGACTGAACGATGCGCAAGCCTTCCTTGACGAATGCATCATTCGACCCGGCTCCTCCTAGCATTTGCAGTTCTCCACTTTAAATTATCACAAGATTCCCAAGTTAACACTTAAATATCTGTTCCGGTGTCTTAACGACGGATTCCGCCGATGACGCGACTCTTCTTCTCATGCGACGCACACGGAAGTGTTCCTGTTCTACGAAAGATGGCGAAAGTCCACGAAGCATACAAATGTGACGTGGTGATGATGTGTGGAGACCTCACTGGCAAGGCTCTCGTACCCATCATAGAAGAGAAGCCTGGTTCATGGTGGTCGGCTCCGTACGGTAAAAGGGAGAAGTACAAGAATCAGGACGCCGTTGAAGAGGCGAAGAAGGCATTCGAAAAGCGTGGTTTCTACTGGTTCATGACCACCGAGTCCGAACTAGCCGAGTTGCAGTCAGACCACAAGAGGGCAAGCGATCTGTTTTCAGGTCTGATGGTTGAAAGGATGCGGAATTGGCTTCAATTCATTGAGGAGACGGTTCCCTCTGATATCAAGGTCATCGTGTCACCGGGAAACGATGATGCACCGGTAATCGACGATCTCATCAGACATAGCACGAGAGTCATGTATCCCCTCGAACGCGTGATTGAGATTGATGGACTTCGCTCGATGATTAGCTGTGAATGGGTAAACTCCACGCCTTGGGGAACACCACGTGAATGCCCTGACGTAGATCTGAAAATCAAGCTGCAGAAGGAGTTCGATCGAGTTGGAGAATACGAGAACCTAATCTGCAATTTCCATGCACCTCCATACGGAACAAGACTTGACCTCGCTCCTAAGCTGGATGACCAGCAGAGAGTGAAGGTTCGTTTCGGCAACATCGATATGGTCCATGTAGGCAGCACGAGTGTGCGGGAATTGTTTGAGAAGTATCAACCAATGCTTGGTCTCCATGGACATATCCACGAGGCGGGTGGCATAGAGCAAATAGGCAAGACGTTATGCGTGAACTCAGGATCCGTCTATGTTCAAGGCATGCTGAATGCTTTTGTTATCGACCTGCCCGAAAACGCGGGCGGGAAGGTTGAAGTACTGAACGTGTCTGCATAGTCGGTACGGCCGTGAGAGAATTGATGGATGATGGCGATAGTAGTGGGCGCAAAGGTCATGGACCTTTTCAACCGAGTGCCCGCCGAGGAAAGATAGACCCTACAGAGATTGGAAAGGTCGCCTACACGATAGATGCCTACCGGTCCCATGTGTTCTATGACTTCAGCTGGATTGACAAGAAAGTTGAGGCAGGCAATCTCGGCCGCAAGTTTGCAGATGAATGGAAATCCGTCCAGCTCAAAATGTACAAAATGGCCAGAATCACCGTCAAAATACCTGGAGCACGACGGTTATCCAAAATACAGTCCTTTATAGAAGCCATGTGGCAAATCTTGGTTCCCATCGCTTTCATCTTGTTGTTTGTTTCGCTATTTGCTCCCGGAATTGACATTCTTCGGCTGATAGGACCCTACATGATTTTTCTAGCTCTTGGCTCATTGCTCGCAGGACTTCTTTCCAGAGCCCTCATCGGAGCCAGAATCGCACACAAGATTGACGCCTATTTCAGAGATAACCCGGAAGCCCAGAAGTTGCGCTCCAGTGACCTTAGGGAAACAGTGCAGATGCTCATCGAAGAACTGCGGCAGTTTCTCCTACAAACTGGTGAGGAACCTAGTAAGCATCTGGTTGGTCTAGGGTTTGTCGATTACGATCACATCGAAGTGGTGAAAAAGCCCCGTCCTTGGAGAAGGTACTACCTTGTTAAAGTGACTTCATAGCTTGGAATGCTCCCTGCCGGCAGACACTTTAGCTTCCTCATTCTGAACCGGAGCTTTTAAATTTCAGCAAGTAGTATAACTGAGCTTTGAGGTATTCACGTGGCACAACATACAGGCGAAGTCCTGTTCCTAAGACCAACATCAGGCCTCACGAAGTATTTCGGCACTTGGACATCCCTTTTTGCTATCCTAGGTGCAAGCTTGGGCACTTATCAGTGGTTGTTCGTCGGAACACTTCAAGACCTATACGGCGGCATAAGCGCCGGCTTAACCTGGGGCATAGGTATGGCCTTCATGTTGATTTACACAGTCATGATGACACTGCTGTCCATGGCAATGCCTAGGTCAGCAGGTATCTACCAAATCTCAGCGAGAGGTTTCAACCCGGTCACAGGCATTCTTGCGGTGTGGCGAGGAATAATCGCGAATCCGATTATCAAGATGAGCGAGTTCTTCCTTTTTCTCATATTTCTCGGGGCTGCCTTCTCTCAATGGGGTGCAGTCACCGGCAATACGATGTTATCATCAGCGGGCGCGGCAATGTCCGCCCAGGTCGGAAACCCGTGGCTTCTCTGCGGACTTTCAATATTGCTTATGCTCATCTTCGTTATCATCGCATACTTGGGTCCGCTATTCAAGGTTGAGCCGCGCATTCAGATGATTGGTGGGCTCTTCGCCACAATAGGATGGATAATGGCGATTCTAGTCCTTATCGCCACTCCGTCTTCTGCACTCCAGTCAAGATGGGATGCCGCTTTCGGAGCCGGAGCCTATAGCGAAGTGGTGGCTGTGGCTGGCGGATCTGCACCCGCGTTCAGCTGGCAAATGACATTCCTTGCCACAATCTGGCCAATCGGACTGGTCTGGCCCTACCTTATCCTACACTATGGTGGTGAAATGTCTGACCCTGCAAAGAACCTCGTGCTTGTGCAGGTGCTTGGTGGTATTATTCTGGCGGTACTGCTTGCAGGAGGAGCGGCAGCATTCCAAGGAACGTTCGGTTACTTCTCTACCCAGTATGCAGTCGCATCTAGCAGTCTTACAATAAGTCCCTCATTCCAACCCGGCTTTGGAACAATGACTGCTGTACTGGCGGGGAACCCTGTCATTTCAGGTTGGATCCTACTCTCTGCTCCAGTGATTGGACTGACTGCAACGCCAATCAACATGGCTTGGGTGACCCGAGGGTTCTTCCAAGGGTCACTTGACCGCATGATGCCATCGTTCTTTGGGAAGCTCTCCAAGTACCACACCCCGACCTATGCGATCGCCTACTACTTCATCTTCAGCCTGCCGTTCGCATTCCTCTTTCCATTCCCAGAAACAGGTGGCCTGCTCGCCGTTCTCAATTCATTGATAGGCCTTTGGGGCATCGAAATGATATTCCACTCCATGGCCGCTTTGCAGCTTCCGTATCTGAAGAGACCGCTGTACGAGGGCAGCATAAGGAAACAACCTCAGTTTGCCGGATTTCCATTGGTGTCGTTGCTGGGAATCATTATACTGCCGTTGTCACTCTTCTTGACAATAGGCTTCCTTCAGGGTGTGACGTTCTATCCGACACTAATGATGACCATACAGTATGGCTTCTCGGCCTTCTGGTTTGTGGTGTACGCCCGGCATCTCAGGAAGAAGAACATCGAAGTCGGATCTATCTACGAGTCGCTACCACCAGAGTGAGGGGGTCAAACCTCCTCCTCTTTTTTTCTTCCATACCAGAAAGGGAAACTACCGGAGGCCATATCAATCTCAGATGATTGCTCGGTTAGCAGAAGTGAGGCAAAAGAACAATGTCGTCAGTCATATTGGACGAAATGCGTGAAGCGGTGATTCAAGGAAACAAGGACAAAGCTACGAATGCGGCCAAGAAGGCATTGGAGGCCAAGATATCTCCGATGGATGCCATAACCAACGGGTTGGCCAAAGGCGTCAGAGAGATTGGTGACAAGTTTGGAGAAGGCGAAGTCTTTCTCGTTGAGCTCATGGCAGCGGCAAAAGCTATGAAGGCCGGAATGTCTGTCCTTCTGCCCGAAATCAAGGCATCAAAGACCAAGGTCAAGAGTGCCGGCAAACTGGTCATTGCAACCGTCCAAGGGGATATACACAGTATCGGGAAGGATATTGTTGCCACAATGATGGAGGCTCACGGATTCGAAGTGGCAAACTTGGGCGAAGATGTGCCGGTAGATGTCATCCTGAAGAATGTCCAAGATCAGAGACCAGACATCTTGGGTCTTTCGTCGCTCATCACTTCATCGATGCCTGTTCAGAGGAAGGTAATAGAGGAGCTGAAAGCAGCAGGCTTGAGGGACAAGGTCAAGGTAATCATAGGCGGAGCTCCGACTACTGATAAGTGGGCAAAGGACATAGGTGCTGACGGGTGGGCGGGCGACGCTGTGACTGCAGTAGCCCTCGCCGTACGCTTGCTTTCCAGCAAACCGGTTTGATGGTAAAGGGGTGAATACTTGATGTTTGAACTCCTAACTCGAAACGAAGTATACGCGATACACATGGCCGCGATGGAGGTTCTGGAAAGGACCGGGATACTAATCCAGCATGAAGAAGCTCTCAGGATACTCAAAGATGCAGGGGCAACCATTGATCAGAAGAAGAAGGTAGCCCACATCCCTGAATATTTGGTGAAGGAAGCTGTCAGAAAGACTCCGAGCAGGCACCTCTTCAGGGCCATCAATCCGAAATTCAACATACTCATTGGGGATGGCAACTCTTACTTCACGAATGCTTTTGGAGCCCAGTGTACATATGATTTCAGCACGGGCCAGCGCAGAGCCTCGACTCTCAAAGACCTTGAGGACTTTACACTTCTCTCCGACTATTTTCCAGCTGTTGACTACATCAAGCCCAACATAATCCCACAGGAGGTTCCTCAGGATACCCTTCAGCAGACCATGGCACTCTCAATGTTCAAGAATTCAGAGAAGCACCTTAGTTTTCTCGCTCTGACACTGGAGGGCTTCAAAGATGTGATAGAGATGGCGAAGCTATACGCAGGAGGAGAGGAGGAGTTCCTAAGGCACCCATCAATCATCGATACCGGTCTCAACAATGTGCCGCCTCTCAAGTATACAGCCAATATAATAGACATAGCCCTCGAGTGCGCGAAGTACAAGATTCCTTTTGACATAAGCACAGGAGCATTGGCCAGTGCAAGCGGTCCAATCACTCTCGCTGGGATGGTCGTACAGGGCGTCGCCGAGAACCATGCTGTGCTTGTCTTGACTGAGCTCGTTGGACCTGGAACGCCAATGCTATGGGGCTCGTGTGCGACGATTATGGACCAGAGGCATGGCACGGCTGCGTATGGCTCACCTGAGAATGGATTGATTCACGCCGCGTTTTGCCAAGTGGCACATTACTACGGCATACCCTACTACGGGGCCGCTGGCATAATCGATTCCAAGGTACCTGACGCACAGGCAGCCTATGAAAACACCATGAACGTACTGAACGCTACTCTTGCAGGTGTAGATGTGGTTCATGATGCTGTCTATGGTATCGTGGAAACGGGAATCACGGCAAGTTATGAGATGTTTGCGATTAGCAACGAGATATGTGAAGCAGTCAAGCGTATAGCAAGAGGCATGAAAGTATCCAAGGAGACCCTCGCCGTCGATCTAATCGATAAGGTAGGTCACGATAGCAACTACCTGACCAGCGATGAAGGTCTGGAATTCACCCGCAAACACCTTCTTGAGGAGTACTGGATACCTTCGCTTACAGACAGGACTTCCAGACCCGACTGGGAAGCAAAAGGATCAAAGGATATGCTGCAGCGAGCAAGAGAGAAAGTCAAGAAGATACTGGACACTCACAAGGTTGCCCCCCTCGGCAAAGACGTCGAGGAAAAGATGAGAAACATAATCAAGCAGCGAGCAAAGAAGCGGCCCTAGAAGGAACTGCACTTCCTCGGGGACCTATCTCTATCGCTCCAGACTGGCCGTCGCATTGCGCATGGAAGATGCGGCATTAGTCCATGGAATCTAGCGCCTTTGACATAGTCTGCAGACACTATCTGCCGGGTCGGTGGCTCTTTGCCGTATCCACTAGTGCACGAACATTACTGAGAGGCGCATCGATCGGGAGGTCGCAGCCAGTACTTGCGATGAATCCAGCTCCCGTAGGACCCGCAGCTTGAATGCACTGTCTTGTTGCAGCCGTGACCTCTTCTACCGTCCCAGTGAGCATGAGGGTCGTATCGACATTCCCGACGATTGTGCTTCTTTGATGAGCCTCCTTCATGGCTGCCTCGATGCTAACCTTGGAGTCTAGACTCAGAGCGTCCGCACCCGTTTCGCACATGAGTCCGATAATCTTCGTCGTGTTACCACAGATATGAAGCGTTGAACCTGTGCCGTGAGATTTGGCGATTGAGATCAGTCGCTTTACATAGGGAACCGAATACTTCACAAAGTATGTGGGCGGGACCACGCTCGAGCTTGCGGTCGGTTCCAGAATTATCACATTATGTGTACCCGCCTCGACTAGCTGCTCAACATATGGTTCGAGTACCTGCTCACAGTTGTTTACGATAGATGAAGCCATGTCTGGGTCCTCCGTTATCAGCTCGAAGAGTGGATCGACTCCCATGAGCTGCCCTGCGAGTGTAAAGGGCCCTATGACATAGCTACTAACGAAATGTGTCTCGCCAACTTGCTTCACGAGACCCCTAGTAGTTTCAACGAATACCGAAAGCCGGGTTTTCTTTATTTCTGGTGGCTCAAGTTTCGGAAAGTCCGCGGGGACTTGGAATGGATGCTTCGTGATGTATGGGAATGCACCCTCCTGATACTTCACGGTGGCCCCAAGAGCTTCAGCTTCGACAGTAAGGTCCATGCATGGGACCACGCCATCGTAGCCAAGTTGTCTGAGCGAAGCAATCTGCGAGCGAGTCTGTGAATCTGCGTCACGCAACAACTTGCTTACCGGGATTCCCGTAACACTTGTGGTGAAGAGTCCAGCAAGTGGAATGACAGGGGTGCGATCGGGCTGCTTATGTTGAAGACTTTGGAGTACGATCTCCTTGGGATTTTTCATATTGAGCCACTACTCCCTTCATGCTACGGGCCAGAACGGGCCTCAGCTTAGGGCATCTAATCTCAGAATCAAGTCGTCAATTAAAGGTCCTTGTTGAGCCCTAATGCGACCTTGGCGGAGAACGACAATCACGCTAACTCTGATGAGTTCAAAAGGATAATCAGTGAACAACCATGCAACTTGGCATCTGACACAAGCATTCCGGGGCCGAGTCGAAGATGATCTTTCAGCTCTCTCTCATGGCAGCGATATACGCAATCTGGATTCTGAGTCTGGTCTATGCAATGGTTTCGAGCGAGGAAATCTCGCTGACCATTGCGACCCTGCCATTCATTATCACTTTTCCATTTGCCCTGTTGCTGGCGGCTTCAGTTGAGCCTTTCATGTCCGGCATGTTCACTGCAGACATCGTTCTGACAGTGATAGTTGGCCTTCTTCTCGCTGTGAGATGGGTGATGGCGATAGTCGGAGAATGAGGGTCTGAATACAGAATCTGATGGGTGTCTCTGCACGACAGAGGATTCCTAACCTATGCCTTGCGCTTGAATTCAGTATAACCGCAGCGGCCGCATGCGAAGCGATTGAAGTGCTCAGCCATGTATGTGCCCTTCTCGCATCTGGGGCAAGGTCTCTTGGTAGATGTAACAGCACCGGTCTTCTCAACTTTGTAGAGTGCGCGAACGCTCTTCTTTTTCTTGGCCTTCTCTTTGGGCTTCTTCTCAGGAGTCTCCTTAGACATCTACTAGCTCTCCTCCTTCTCGCCCTTGGTCTTCTTCTTTGCCGCAGCAGGCTCTTCCTTCTCGGCGGCCTTCTCTTCGCCTTCAGGAGCCTTCTTCCCCTTCCCACCCTTCTTCTCAGCCGGCGCAGATTCCTTAGTCCCAGAAGCTTTCTCTGTTATCTCTTCCCCGGCTTCGAGCTCTTCCTCGCCCTCTTCGGCCCCTTCCTCTAGACGTGCAGGTTCCTTAACCTTTGGGACTTTCTCTGCGATCTCTTCCTCGGCTTCTTTCTTCTCGGGTTTCTTCTTCTCGTACTTTGCTGGTTTCTTCTCTTCGGCTTTTTCTTCCGGCTTCTGCGCCTCTCCCTCGCCTTTCTTCTTCTTGGGCTCATGTCGCTTCAGGACGTACTCAATCTCGACACGTTTTGCCTGATTGGCGTCGACGTAGATTCTGGCCGAGCCTTCGGTCATGCCAATACCGAATCTAGTTTCCAGCGATTTTATGACGACAGTGGATGGGTCAGAGTCAAGCTGAGCAGCAATCTTCGCGCGAATGTCCGCCCTGCTGGGAGTGGTACCACCCACATGTTCGATTCTGAAATCCACTTCCCTTCTTTTGAGAACCTTGTTTTCTTTCTGCCGAAGAATGTCAATCTTCACGGGCATCACACTCTTGTAATACGCCGTCTGGAGGGCGGGTCAGGCATCCGACTTGAGGTCATCTAATAAAGCTTTCACCATAGACGATGGCTAGAGACCAACTATCGAACCTTGAGGGCATACTTTCCGGGCTTGTCGATGTTCAAGCGTTCAGCAACGTAAGACATTTTCCTAGGGTCGTCGTGTGGATTGCGGCCAGGCAGAATCACGACTATGCCTGTATACGAACTCGAGAGGTTGGTGCTCTTACAGTTTGGGCACTGATTCTCTGTCGTGAGGTAGTGGCACTGTCGACATGCCTTGAACTTGGTCAATCACAATCACCTTGTCTGCTTTTCCGCTTGCTTCTTCTTCTCTTTCTTTGGCACTTCGCCTCGGGCCGCCTTGACATCTTGGTCGACCCAAGACTGGTCCGGTCCTATCTTTCCAAGGAATGGTTGTCGCATGGTTAGTCCCAGTTTGCCCGACCTGTTACCTGACTCAAAGCTGATGGACGTGATTCGAGCCCTGACCTGATCTCCTTCGGTAAGAATCCTTCCCGATTCCTTGCCCAGAAGGGCGTTTCCTTTCGAGTCTTGCGTTATGAAATCGTCGCATATCTGGCTGACGTGGCAGAGCCCGTCAAGAGGACCCATACGGATGAAGGCTCCGAAGTCCATGAGTTCGACAACGTTGCCCTCCACAAGTTCTCCACGAACCGGCTTGAAGACTAGGACCTTGTAGGTGACAGAATGGTAGGTAGCGCCATCCCCCGGAATCAAGCGGCCCTGTCCGATTTCGTCGATTTCAATGACTGAGATTATCAGACCTATGTCTCGATCCAATACGTTCTCGTGGTTCTTGCGCAGGTGAACCATAGCCGCCTCTTCAATAGGCTGGCCGAACTGATTTGGAGGGATTCTTACTATATCCTTCACAGTTACAATACTATACACGTACGGACGCTCCTCGCCTGGCAGGGCAACTCTCAGAACAATCAGCCCATCGGCAAATCACTGATGGTCTAACTCCGACGGCTCAGCGGTGCCACTTCTTGGTTACAATAAAAACGTTTTGAACAGGTCTCAAACAACACTCCCCTCAAGGGCAAGCCGCTTCTTTCCACGCATCAAGAGCACTGGCAATCCTCTCTCCCGTGCACGTTCTCTCAGTGTTCTATCGTTCGTTGCTAGGACTCCCTTGATCGATGCTGTATATTCCAGCAACTGGTCGTCCACAGGAAGGTCCGCGATGCTCGGGCTGACATCAACCGTCTTGCACAGCTTTGCCAAATCGCCGGCTATACGGAACTTGGAATTCCTTGGAGTGCTGCCTGACTTGGGTTTCGTCTCGATTTCACGGATGACAGATGTTAGCACGACGAACTCTATGTTCTCCTCGAGTATTTCCTTTGACTCTGCGAACACGTCTATGCCGAATTCCGCTGGAATCATCAGAAAACTTGTATCGACGACCACGATTGCGACCATTTACTCACGTGACCGGATAGTTTTCTAAACGACAGCATGACCTATCAGTCGCCACTTATTCTCGACCCTTCGACCTATGGCTATGCGCTGGCCTTTCTCTGCACAGACTGGTCTTTTCAACTCGACCTCTATCTGTTCACCATGCAACCTCGTGATTACCCCTACAGTGGCCGCGGTTCCTACCACAAGCATCAGCTGTTCATTCAGCTTGAGATTCTCAATTTCTTGCTTGGACTCAGTTCCTACGAGTCTCTGCATCAGCTGAGGCTGTATCATCATCTTGGATAGTGTCTTGGGCATTTTGCCTGCGTTGCCGACCACGCTGCCCACGAGTCTGTCTGCTCGTGTGAATGCAGGGTCCAACGAAGTCCTGACTCCTATCAACCCTCCCGGTCGGGCTTCTTGAAGTTCGTTTCCACTGCCAGAATGGAGGCTCACGATTTTTGTTTTTATCGGGTTGAATCCCTTTTCTGTCTTGTAACCCGGCGCGATTTCTATATCATCACCGACCCTAAGTGCGCCTTCAACTATTGAGCCCCCAACTACTCCGCCCTTGAGGTCTTGGGGTAACGTTCCGGGCGGGTTCACCTCGAACGATCTGGCCACAAGCATCTTAGGTGGCAGAGAGCCATCCCTGTCTGGCGTCGGGATTACTTGTTCGATTGTCTGAACAAGAAGATCCATGTTGGCCGCGAACACTGCTGAGACCGGAATAATCGGTGCATTTTCCACCGAGGTGCCCTTGATGAAGTCCTTAATCTGCTTGTAGTGCTTTCTGGCCTGTTCAGGTGTAAGGAGCTCAATCTTATTCTGTACAATAACGATGTTCTTGACACCCACGATTTCGAGAGCATGAAGATGCTCTGCTGTCTGTGGCATGGGACACGGCTCATTCGCGGCAATGACAAGGATGGCGCCGTCCATCAGACTTGCGCCGCTGAGACACGTTGCCATTAGCGATTCGTGACCGGGGCTGTCAACGAACGATATCTCTCTAAGAACCTCGAGCTCTCCTCCACACTTCGGACATCGCCCGTCCTTTGCTAGATGAGCAGTAGTGTACGCATCGGGCTCAGGACAGCTTGTACACTTCATGGTTACAGTGGCAGCATAGCCGAGTTTGATCGATATTCCTCTCTTTATCTCGTCAGAGTGGCGGTCTGTCCATTCTCCTGTTAGGCACTGTACTAGCGTTGTCTTACCATGGTCAACGTGGCCAAGTGTGCCGATGTTGACTTCACTCTGACCTTCGTATTTTCTGGGCACCTGTTATTCACATCCGACTATGCCTTTCTCTTACACAGAGGGGCTTCATCTACTCCTAATATGAAGTCTATGGTCTTGCTCACTGATTGTATCAAGAAGCCAGAACAAGACTGTCTATCAAGACTTGAAAGACCCGATTAAGCTGTCTTCATCACGAGTTCTTCTAGCGGCTTAGTGCCCTTCTCCTCTACCCGTACGTTCACTTGGGAGACTGCGGTGCTCAATTCCTTGCCGCGAACAGTCTTGCGTCGGCGGTCGCCCGACCTCTTGGACCTGAA
>Ga0153916_10001690_pt1 | contig 16002 bp, 11 predicted proteins | sample Opewatmetagenome_FD_109642 | JGI IMG/M metagenome (GOLD analysis project Ga0153916, IMG submission 109642) | Freshwater wetland microbial communities from Ohio, USA - Open water 3 Core 3 Depth 4 metaG | ecosystem: Environmental > Aquatic > Freshwater > Wetlands | place: USA: Ohio, Lake Erie...
GGGAAGTCGTATTTGGACAGGAGCTCGCGCACTTCCATTTCGACCAGTTCCAGCAGTTCGGGGTCGTCCACCATGTCGGCTTTGTTCATGTAGACGATGATGTAGGGCACGCCCACCTGACGGGCCAGCAGGATGTGCTCGCGGGTCTGGGGCATGGGGCCGTCGGCGGCGGACACGACCAGGATGGCGCCGTCCATCTGGGCCGCGCCGGTGATCATGTTCTTGACGTAGTCGGCGTGGCCCGGGCAGTCGACGTGGGCGTAGTGACGGGTCTCGGTCTCGTATTCGACGTGGGCGGTATTAATGGTAATGCCGCGCGCCTTCTCTTCCGGCGCCGAGTCGATGTCCGCGTAGTTCTTGGCTTCGCCACCAAATTTCTTCGACAGAATGGTGGTGATCGCCGCCGTCAGCGTGGTCTTGCCGTGGTCCACGTGGCCAATCGTGCCCACGTTTACGTGCGGCTTCTTACGCTCGAATTTTTCCTTTGCCATGATCGATCCTCTCGATGAAGGTTAAAGACTATTTCTTGTTGATAACCGCTTCCGCGACATTACGCGGCGCTTCGGAATAGTGTTTGAATTCCATGCTGTAGGTCGCGCGACCCTGGGACATGGAACGCAGGTCGGTGGAATAGCCGAACATCTCGGCCAGCGGCACTTCCACCTTGATGACCTTGCCGGTGGGCATGTCTTCCATGCCCTGAATGATGCCGCGACGGCGGTTCAAATCGCCCATCACGTCGCCCATGTAGTCCTCCGGCGTTTCGACTTCCACCGCCATCATCGGCTCGAGCAGCACGGGGCTGGCCTTGCGCATGCCGTCCTTGAACGCCATGGACGCGGCCATCTTGAACGCGTTTTCGTTCGAGTCCACATCGTGGTAGGAACCGTCGAACAGCGTGACCTTCACGTCCACCACCGGGAAGCCGGCGAGCACGCCGTTCGGCAGGGTTTCGCGCAAACCTTTTTCCACCGCAGGGATGAATTCGCGCGGCACGGTACCGCCCTTGATGGCGTCGACGAACTCGAAGCCCTTGCCGGCCTCGTTCGGCTCCATCTTGATCCAGACGTGGCCGTACTGACCGCGACCGCCCGACTGCTTGACGAACTTGCCTTCGACTTCGGCCGAGTTGCGGATGGCTTCGCGGTACGCCACTTGGGGGGCGCCCACGTTGGCTTCCACGCCGAATTCGCGCTTCATGCGGTCGACCAGAATTTCCAGGTGCAGCTCGCCCATACCGGAAATAATGGTCTGGTTGGTTTCTTCGTCGGTGCGCACGCGGAAGGACGGATCTTCCTGGGCCAGCCGGTTGAGGGCCAAGCCCATCTTTTCCTGGTCGGCCTTGGTCTTGGGTTCCACGGCCACGTGAATCACCGGCTCGGGGAACACCATGCGCTCCAGCGTGATCACGTTGTTGACGTCGCACAGCGTATCGCCGGTGGTCGCTTCTTTCAGGCCCACTGCCGCGGCGATGTCGCCGGCGCGCACTTCCTTGATCTCTTCACGCTGATTGGCGTGCATCTGCAGGATGCGGCCGATACGCTCTTTCTTGCCCTTGACCGGGTTGTAAATCGTGTCACCGGAATTCACCACACCGGAATACACCCGGAAGAAAATCAGCTGGCCGACGTACGGGTCCGTCATGATCTTGAACGCCAAGCCGGAGAACGGCTCGTCGTCGCTGGCCTTGCGGCTGCCCATCTCGCCGTTTTCCAGTTCACCCTCGACCGGGGGAATATCCACCGGCGCCGGCATGAACTCCACCACCGCGTCCAGCATCGCCTGCACGCCCTTGTTCTTGAAGGCGGAACCGCACAGCATCGGCACGATCTCAGAGGCAATGGTGCGCTGACGCAAGCCCTGCTTGATATCGGCTTCGGACAAGTCGCCTTCTTCGAGGTACTTGTTCATCAGATCTTCGGAGGCCTCGGCGGCGCTCTCGACCATCTTCTCGCGCCATTCCTTGGCAGTGGCCTGCAGGTCGGCGGGGATGTCGCGCAGTTCGAATTTCATGCCCTGAGTGGCATCGTCCCAATAGATCGCCTTCATGCGAATCAGGTCGACCACGCCCTCGAATTTGTCTTCCGCGCCGATAGGCACCTGCAGCGGCACCGGGTTGGCCTTCAGGCGGCTACGCATCTGCTCGTAGACCTTGAAGAAGTTGGCGCCGGAGCGGTCCATTTTGTTGACGAAGGCCAAGCGCGGCACGCCGTACTTGTTGGCCTGGCGCCACACCGTCTCGGACTGCGGCTGCACGCCGCCCACGGCGCAATACACCATGCACGCGCCGTCCAGCACGCGCATGGAGCGCTCCACCTCGATGGTGAAGTCCACGTGGCCCGGGGTGTCGATGATGTTGATGCGGTGCTCGGGGAACTGCGCATCCATCCCCTTCCAGAAACAGGTCGTCGCCGCGGAGGTAATGGTAATGCCGCGCTCCTGCTCCTGTTCCATCCAGTCCATGGTGGCCGCGCCGTCGTGCACTTCGCCGATTTTGTGCGACACGCCGGTATAGAACAGGATGCGTTCCGTGGTCGTGGTCTTGCCGGCGTCGATGTGCGCCGAGATACCGATGTTGCGGTAACGTTCAATGGGAGTTTTGCGTGCCACTTTGATTGCCCTAAGTATTCAGTCATTCGCCGCAGGAACACACACCGCGGCCAAAAAATTAGAACCGGAAATGCGAGAAAGCCTTGTTGGCTTCTGCCATGCGGTGCACTTCCTCGCGCTTCTTCACCGCACCGCCGCGACCTTCTGCCGCATCCATCAGTTCATTGGCCAAACGCTGACCCATGGACTTCTCACCGCGCTTGCGGGCGGCATCGCGCAACCAGCGCATGGCCAGCGCCATGCGGCGGGAAGAACGCACTTCCACCGGCACCTGATAGTTGGCGCCACCGACGCGACGGCTTTTCACTTCCACCATCGGGCGGGCATTGGCCAGCGCCTGGGAAAACACTTCCACGGCGTCCTTGCCGCTTTTCTTGGCGATCTGGTCCAGCGCGCCATAAATAATGCGCTCGGCCACGGACTTCTTGCCGCCGGTCATCAGCACATTGACGAATTTCGACACTTCCACGTTGCCGAATTTCGGATCGGGAAGGATTTCGCGTTTGGGGACTTCTCTACGACGTGGCATGGTTACCTCGGTCTCTCACTCTGTGATTAAGCGGCTTTGGGACGCTTCGCGCCGTACTTGGAACGAGACTGCTTGCGATCTTTCACGCCGGCGGTATCCAGGCTGCCGCGCACGATGTGGTAACGCACGCCAGGCAAGTCCTTCACACGACCGCCGCGAATCAATACCACCGAGTGCTCCTGCAGGTTGTGGCCTTCACCACCGATGTAGCTGATGACCTCGAAACCGTTGGTCAGACGCACTTTGGCGACTTTACGCAGCGCGGAGTTCGGTTTCTTCGGCGTGGTGGTATACACACGGGTACAAACGCCGCGTTTGGCCGGGCAGCTGTCCAGCGCAGGCACCTTGCTCTTAGACGTCGGCGCCTTGCGTCCCTTGCGCACCAGTTGATTGATTGTTGGCATGAATGCTCGTTCCTTTGGCTAAAAACGAAGGGACGGCGCGTCATTTGCGCCGTCCCAACGTCCGTTAATTCCAGCACCCGAGCCGCCCCCCGATCCGTTCCGAAGGAGGGTGGTTTCTATTCCGGGCTGACTAAAAAGACTGGCGATTTTAGAGGCTTATTCAACCCCTGTCAACAACCTGCCAGCTTGCGTAAAAAGGCTCGGCGAAAGAAAACGGCGGGCGGCGCCCGCCGTTTTTCCTCCAACCCAACCCGAATCAGGCGACTTCTTCCTCGCCCGAGGCCGTACCTTCGTCCGCCAACTCGATGTCGGTGGAGCCGGTTGCGGCATCCAGACCCAGTTTCTGGCGCTTGCGGTTGTTGTGGTAAGCCAAGCCGGTACCCGCCGGGATGAGGCGGCCGACGATGACGTTTTCCTTGAGACCGCGCAGGTCGTCCTTCTTGCCCATGATCGCCGCTTCCGTGAGCACGCGGGTGGTTTCCTGGAAGGACGCCGCCGAGATGAAGGAGTCGGTGGACAGGGAGGCCTTGGTAATGCCCAGCAGCACGTACTCGTACTGCGCGGGCCGCTTGCCTTCGGCCACCACGTGATCGTTCTCGTCCAGCAGCTCGGCCCGCTCCACCTGCTCGCCCTGGATGAAGCGGGTATCGCCGGCGTCGGTGACATGCACCCGGCGCAGCATCTGGCGCACGATCACCTCGATGTGCTTGTCGTTGATGCGCACGCCCTGCAGGCGGTAGACGTCCTGTACCTCGTCGGTGATGTAGCGGGCCAGCGCCTCAACCCCCAGCAGACGCAGGATGTCGTGCGGCTCGGCCGGGCCGTCGACGATGGTCTCGCCCTTGTTCACCACCTGGCCGTCGTGCACCGTGACGTGCTTGTCCTTCGGGATCAGGTACTCGTGGGCCACGCCGTCGAGGTCGGTGATGACCAGACGCTGCTTGCCCTTGGTGTCCTTCCCGAAGGAGACGGTGCCGGTGATCTCGGCCAGCATGCCGGCATCCTTGGGCGAGCGGGCTTCGAACAGTTCCGCCACGCGCGGCAGACCGCCGGTGATGTCGCGGGTCTTGGAGCTTTCCTGCGGAATCCGCGCCAGCACCTCGCCCACGCCCACGTCCTGACCGTCTTTCACGGTAATGATGGCGCCGACCGGGAAGCCGATGTTGACCGGCGTCTCAGAGTTGGCCAGCTTCACTTCCTTGCCCTTCTCGTCGAGCAGCTTCACCTGCGGACGCAGGCCCTTGGATGCAGTCGTGCCGCGGCGTTTCGCGTCGATCACCACCAGAGTGGAAAGGCCGGTGACCTCGTCGATCTGCTTGGCGACGGTGACGCCTTCTTCCACGTTCTCGAAACGGATCTTGCCGGCGTACTCGGTAATGATCGGGCGAGTATGCGGATCCCAGGTGGCCACGATCTTGCCCGCCTTGACGGCATTGCCGTCGATCACGGTCAGGTTGGCGCCGTAAGGCACTTTGTGGCGCTCGCGCTCGCGGCCGGCATCGTCCTGAACGATGATCTCGCCGGTACGGGAGATCACCACCTGCTCGCCGCGGGCGTTGGTCACGTAGCGCATGGTCGGGCCGAAGCGCACGGTGCCGTTGGACTTGATCTCGATCTGGCTGGCCATGGCGGCACGGGAAGCCGCGCCACCGATGTGGAAGGTACGCATGGTCAGCTGGGTGCCCGGTTCGCCGATGGACTGGGCGGCGATCACGCCGACTGCCTCGCCCACACCGGCCAGGGTGCCGCGCGCCAGGTCGCGGCCGTAGCACTGGGAGCACAGACCGTAGCGCGTCTCGCAAGTGAGCGGGGTGCGCACCTTGATTTCGTCGATGCCGGCGGCTTCGACGGCATCCACCGCGTCCTCGTTGAGGAGGGTGCCGGCCGGGAACAGCACTTCGCCGGTATCCGGGCTGAGCAGATCGACCGCGGCGACGCGGCCGAGAATGCGCTCGCGCAGGGCCTCGATCACTTCGCCACCCTCGATCAGCGCCTTCATCGGCACGCCGTTGCTGGTGCCGCAATCGTGCTCGATGACCACCAGATCCTGGGTCACGTCCACCAGACGGCGGGTCAGGTAGCCGGAGTTCGCGGTTTTCAACGCGGTGTCGGCCAAACCTTTACGCGCGCCGTGGGTCGAGATGAAGTACTGCAGCACGTTCAGGCCTTCGCGGAAGTTCGCGGTAATCGGCGTCTCAATAATGGAGCCGTCCGGCTTGGCCATCAGGCCACGCATGCCCGACAGCTGGCGGATCTGGGCGGCGGAACCGCGCGCGCCGGAGTCGGCCATCATGTAGATGGAGTTGAAGGACTCCTGCTTGACCTTCTTGCCTTCGCGATCGATCACTTCCTGGGTGCCGAGCTGGTCCATCATGGCCTTGGCCACCACGTCACCGGCGCGACCCCAGATGTCCACCACCTTGTTGTAGCGCTCGCCCTGGGTCACCAGACCGGAGGCGTACTGGCGCTCGATTTCTTTCACTTCTTCTTCGGCGGCGGCGATGATGGTGTGCTTCTGATCCGGCACCAGCATGTCGTCCACGCAGAAGGACATGCCGGCGCGGGCGGCGTAGGAGAAGCCGGTGTACATCAGCTTGTCGGCCAGAATCACCGTCTCGCGCAGACCCACGCGGCGGAAGCTGGCGTTGATCAGTTTGGAGATTTCCTTCTTCTTCAGCGCCTTGTTCACGTATTCGAAGGGCAGGCCGGGCGGCAGAATCTCCGACAGCAGGCAGCGGCCCACGGTGGTGTTGTAGCGGGTGATCTTCTCGGTCTTCTCGCCGTCCTCGCTGACATCGAACTCCTTGATGCGCACGGTGATCTTGGCGTGCAGATCCACTTGGCGCGACTCATAGGCGCGCGACACCTCACAGATGTCGAGGAAATGCGAGCCCTCGCCGCGCGCATTGATGCGATCGCGGGTCATGTAGTACAGGCCCAGCACGATGTCCTGCGACGGCACGATGATCGGGTCGCCGTTGGCGGGCGACAGCACGTTGTTGGAGGCCAGCATCAGGGTGCGCGCTTCCATCTGCGCTTCCAGCGACAGGGGCACGTGCACCGCCATCTGGTCGCCGTCGAAGTCGGCGTTGAAGGCCGAGCACACCAGCGGATGCAGCTGGATCGCCTTGCCCTCGATCAGCACCGGCTCGAAGGCCTGGATGCCCAGACGGTGCAGGGTCGGCGCGCGGTTCAGCATCACCGGATGCTCGCGGATCACGTCTTCCAGGATGTCCCACACCTCGGGCGTCTCCTGTTCGACCATGCGCTTGGCGGCCTTGATGGTGGTGGCCAGGCCCAGCACTTCCAGTTTGTGGAAGATGAAGGGCTTGAACAGTTCCAGCGCCATTTTCTTCGGCAGGCCGCACTGGTGCAGCTTGAGCTGCGGACCCACCACGATCACGGAACGGCCGGAGTAGTCGACGCGCTTGCCGAGCAGGTTCTGACGGAAGCGGCCGCCCTTGCCCTTGATCATGTCGGCCAGGGACTTCAACGGACGCTTGTTGGCGCCGGTCATGGCCTTGCCGCGACGGCCGTTGTCCAGCAGGGAGTCCACCGACTCCTGCAGCATGCGCTTCTCGTTGCGCACGATGATTTCCGGCGCTTTCAGTTCGAGCAGGCGCTTCAGGCGATTGTTGCGGTTGATGACGCGACGATACAGATCGTTCAGGTCGGAGGTCGCGAAGCGACCGCCGTCCAGCGGCACCAACGGACGCAGTTCCGGCGGCAGCACCGGCAGCACTTCCAGGATCATCCAGTCCGGACGCACGCCGGAACGCTGGAAGGCCTCCAGCACTTTCAGGCGCTTGGCGATTTTCTTGATCTTGGTATCGGAGCCGGTGGCGGCCAGGTCGGTGCGCAGCTTCTCGATCTCGCCATTGAGGTCGATGGAGCGCAGCAGGTCGCGCACGCCTTCGGCGCCCATGGCGGCCTTGAATTCGTCACCGTACTCTTCGACCTTGGACAGATAGTCGTCTTCGGTCAGCAGCTGGCCGCGGTTGAGCGGGGTCATGCCGGGCTCGACCACCACGTAGGCTTCGAAGTACAGCACGCGTTCGATGTCGCGCAGCGGAATGTCCAGCACCATGCCGAGACGGGACGGCAGGGATTTCAGGAACCAGATGTGGGCAACCGGGCTGGCCAGCTCGATGTGCGCCATGCGATCGCGGCGGACTTTCGATAGCGTGACTTCCACGCCGCACTTCTCGCAGATCACGCCGCGATGCTTGAGGCGCTTGTACTTGCCGCACAGGCACTCATAGTCCTTCACCGGGCCGAAAATCTTGGCGCAGAACAGGCCATCGCGCTCCGGCTTGAAGGTGCGATAGTTGATGGTCTCGGGCTTTTTCACTTCGCCGTAGGACCAGGAACGGATCTTGTCCGGAGAGGCCAGCGCGATCTTGATCGCATCGAACTCTTCTTCCTGGGTGACCTGTTTGAACAAATCGAGCAGTGCTTTCATGTCTGACTCCTAAGGGTCTCGGGGTTGGTCGTGGGTTTCGCGTTACCTGCTAACCAACGCCCTTAATTACGCTCCAGATCGATGTCGATCGCCAAAGAACGAATCTCTTTCACCAACACGTTGAAGGATTCCGGCATGCCGGCATCGATCTTATGGTCGCCCTTGACGATGTTCTCGTACATCTTGGTCCGGCCGGTGACGTCGTCGGACTTGACGGTGAGCATTTCCTGCAGCGTGTAGGCAGCACCGTAGGCTTCCAACGCCCACACCTCCATCTCGCCGAAGCGCTGACCGCCGAACTGCGCCTTGCCGCCCAGCGGCTGCTGGGTCACCAGGCTGTATGGGCCGGTGGAACGGGCATGCATCTTGTCGTCGACCAAGTGGTGCAGCTTCAGCACGTGCATGTAGCCCACAGTGACCTGACGCTCGAAGGCTTCGCCGGTGCGGCCGTCGAACAACTGGATCTGACCGGAGCGCGGCAAGCCGGCAAGTTCCAGCATGCCCTTGATTTCCTCTTCGGTCGCGCCGTCGAATACCGGCGAGGCGAAGGGCACGCCCTTGCTCAGATTCACCGCCAACTCGACGATTTCCTTGTCGGTCATGGTGTCCAGCTCTTCCGAACGGCCGGTGCGGTTGTAGATCTTCTCCAGATACTTGCGCAACTGGCCCACGGTCAGGTTCTGCGCGTCTTCCAGCATCTTGCCGAGCTGGTTGCCCAACCCCTTCGCCGCCCAGCCCAGATGGGTTTCCAGAATCTGGCCCACGTTCATCCGCGACGGCACGCCCAGCGGATTCAGCACGATGTCGACCGGCGTGCCGTCTTCCATGTAGGGCATGTCCTCAACCGGCACGATCTTGGAGATCACGCCCTTGTTGCCGTGACGACCGGCCATCTTGTCGCCGGGCTGCAGGCGGCGTTTGACGGCCAGGTAGACCTTGACCATCTTCTGCACGCCCGGGGGCAGTTCGTCACCGCTGGTGAGCTTTTTCTTCTTCTCGGCAAAGGCCTGGTCGAACTCGCGGCGCTTGGCTTCCAGACTCTCCTTCAGCATTTCCAGCTGCTGCGCAGATTCGTCGTTGGCGAGGCGAATGTCGAACCAGTCGTAGCGGCCGATCTCGGACAGGTAGCTCTTGGCGATCTTGGTGCCCTTGGCCAGCTTTTTCGGGCCGCCGTTGGCAATCTTGCCGGTGAGCAGGCGCTCGATCCGGCCGAAGGTGTCCTCTTCCACGATCCGCATGCGGTCGGCGAGGTCCATCTTGTACTCTTTGAGCATGTCGTCGATGATCTGCGCGGCGCGCTTGTCGCGCTCGATGCCTTCGCGGGTGAACACCTGCACGTCGATGACGGTGCCGGCCATGCCGGAAGGCACGCGCAGCGAGGTGTCCTTCACGTCGGAAGCCTTCTCGCCGAAGATCGCGCGCAGCAGCTTCTCTTCCGGCGTGAGCTGGGTCTCGCCCTTGGGCGTGACCTTGCCCACCAGCACGTCGCCCGCTTCCACTTCGGCGCCGATGTAGACGATGCCGGACTCATCCAGACGGCCCGCCATGCGCTCGGACAGGTTCGGGATGTCGCGGGTGATCTCTTCCGGTCCGAGCTTGGTGTCGCGCGCGACCACGGACAGCTCTTCGATGTGGATCGAGGTGTAGCGGTCTTCCGCCACCACGCGCTCGTTGATCAGGATCGAGTCCTCGAAGTTGTAGCCGTTCCAGGGCATGAAGGCGACCATCATGTTCTGGCCCAGCGCCAGTTCACCCATGTCGGTGGAGGCGCCGTCGGCGATCACGTCGCCGCGGCTGATCACGTCGCCGATTTTCACCAGCGGGCGCTGGTTGATGTTGGTGTTCTGGTTGGAGCGGGTGAATTTCACGAAGCTGTAGATGTCCACACCGACTTCGCCTGGCGCGGTTTCATCGTCGTTCACACGAACCACCACACGCGAGGCGTCGACATAGTCCACCACGCCGCCGCGGCTGGCGGTGACCACGGTGCCGGAGTCGATCGCTGCGGTACGCTCGATGCCGGTGCCGACCACCGGCTTCTCCGGACGCAGGCAGGGCACGGCCTGGCGTTGCATGTTGGAGCCCATCAGCGCACGGTTCGCGTCGTCGTGCTCCAGGAACGGGATCAGCGAGGCCGCCACCGACACGATCTGCGCCGGGGCCACATCCATGTACTGCACGTTCTCGCGCGGCGACAGGGTGAATTCGCTCCAGTGACGGCAGGATACGAACTCTTCCTTGAACTTGCCGGCCTTGTCCAGCTCGGCATTCGCCTGGGCGATCACATACTGGCCTTCTTCGATCGCGGACAGGTATTCGATTTCGTCGGTCACCTTGCCGTTGATCACCTTGCGATACGGCGTCTCCAGGAAGCCGTACTCGTTGGTGCGCGCGTACAGCGCCAGCGAGTTGATCAGGCCGATGTTCGGGCCTTCCGGCGTTTCGATCGGGCACACGCGGCCGTAGTGGGTCGGGTGCACGTCGCGCACCTCGAAGCCGGCGCGCTCGCGGGTCAGACCGCCCGGGCCCAGGGCCGATACGCGGCGCTTGTGGGTGATCTCGGACAGCGGGTTGGTCTGGTCCATGAACTGGGACAGCTGGGAGGAGCCGAAGAACTCCTTCACCGCGCCGGACACCGGCTTGGCGTTGATCAGGTCATGCGGCATCAGATTGTCGGACTCGGCCTGGGACAGGCGCTCGCGCACGGCACGCTCGACGCGCACCAGACCGGCGCGGAACTGGTTCTCGGCCAGCTCGCCCACGGAGCGCACGCGACGGTTGCCCAGGTGGTCGATATCGTCGATCTCGCCGCGGCCATTGCGCAACTCGACCAGCAGGTTGATCACCTGCACGATGTCTTCCGGGCTCAGGGTGCCGGAGCCGGTCAGCTCTTCGCGCCCGATGCGGCGGTTGAATTTCATGCGGCCGACGCGGGACAGGTCGTAGCTCTCCTCGGCGAAGAACAGGCGGTTGAACAGCGCTTCCACCGCGTCCTCGGTGGGCGGCTCGCCCGGGCGCATCATGCGGTAGATGGCCACGCGCGCAGCCAGCATGTCGGCGGTCTCGTCGATGCGCAGGGTGGAGGAGATGTAGGCACCGTGATCCAGATCATTGGTGTACAGCGTCTGAATCGCGCTGGCGCCGCCGTCGATCAGCTTCTTCAGCAGATCCTCGGTGATCTCGTCGTTGGCATTGGCGATGATTTCGCCGGTGTCGGTATTGACCACGTTGGCCGCCAGGGTGCGGCCGAGCAGGAAGTCTTCCGGCACTGCGATTTTCTTCAGGCCGGCGGCTTCCATGTCGCGGATATGCTTGACGGTAATGCGCTTGTCCTGGGGCACGATGACCTTGCCCTTGGCGACGATGTCGAAACGCGCCACGTCACCGCGCATGCGCTCCGGCACCACTTCGAATTCGATGCCCTTCTTGCCCAGATGGAAGGTGTCGAACTGGAAGAAAATCTGCAGGATCTGCTCCGGCGTATAGCCCAGCGCCTTCAGCAGGATCGTCACCGGCATCTTGCGGCGGCGGTCGACGCGGAAATACAGGTAGTCCTTCGGATCGAATTCGAAATCCAGCCAGGAGCCGCGGTAAGGAATGATGCGGCCCGAAAACAGCAGCTTGCCCGAGGAATGGGTCTTGCCGCGGTCATGCTCGAAGAACACGCCGGGCGAACGGTGCAACTGCGACACGATGACGCGCTCGGTGCCGTTGATGACGAAGGAGCCGTTGCAGGTCATGAGCGGGATCTCGCCCATGTAGACTTCCTGCTCTTTCGCTTCCTTGATGGTGGGCTTGGACGCTTCGCGGTCCATGATCACCAGACGCACCTTCACGCGCAGGGGCGCGGCGAAGGTCAGGCCGCGCTGCTGGCATTCCTTCACGTCGAACGGCGGCTCGCCCAACACATAGCTCACGTACTCGAGCCGCGCGTTCCCGGAATGCGAAGAGATCGGGAAAATCGACAGAAACGCCGCTTCCAGGCCGGCGGGCTTGCGCTCGCTGACGGGCACGCCCTCTTGCAGGAAGGCGCGGTAGGAATCGAGCTGGGTCGCAAGCAAGTACGGCACCTGCAGCACGCTGGCGCGTTTGGCGAAGCTCTTGCGGATACGTTTCTTCTCGGCGAAAGAGTAGGTCATGGCATCTCCGGTTCAGGATTCGGAATTCGGCTCAAGCACACAGCTCGGCGAAATCACAAGTCAGCGGACAGCATCCGCTCAGTTCTGATTTCAGTTCCAGAAGTGGCAAAAGGCCGGCAACCCTTTCGGGCCGCCAGCCAGTTGCTACCAGCACTCGCTTACTTGACTTCGCAAGTTGCGCCGGCTTCCGTGAGTTGCTTCACGATCGCATCGGCATCAGCCTTGGAAACGCCTTCCTTGACAGCCTTCGGAGCACCATCCACCAGGTCCTTGGCTTCTTTCAGGCCCAGGCCGGTCACGGCGCGCACGACCTTGATCACTTCGACCTTCTTCTCGCCAGCGGCGTTCAGCATGACGGTGAACTCGGTCTTCTCTTCCGCAGCAGCGGCAGCGCCACCGGCAGCAGGCGCAGCAGCCACGGAAACTGCGGCAGCGGCGGAAACGCCGAATTTTTCTTCCATTTCCTTGATGAGCTCAGACAGCTCGAGGACGCTCATATTTGCAATTGCGTCCAGCAGATCAGCTTTAGATACAGCCATGATGTTCTCCAGTTAAATTCCGAAAAGGTTTGATTAAGCAGCCTGTTTGTCGCGGACAGCCGCGAGGGTGCGCACAAAACGCGACGGCACTTCGTTGAGCGTGCGCACGAACTGCGCGACCGGGGCCTGCATGGTGCCCATGAGCTTGGCGAGCAATTCTTCGCGCGAAGGCAGGCTGGCGAGACTCGCCACTTCCTTCGGCCCCATGACCGTGTTCGGCATGGCGCCGCCCTTGATCACGAAGTTGTCATTGCCCTTGGCAAACTCATTGAGAACTTTTGCAGCAGCCACCGGATCGGCAGAAATTGCGAACGCGAGCGGGCCCACCATTTTCTCCGCGAGGGGAGCAAACGGGGTGTCCGCCACGGCGCGCCGGGCCAGCGTGTTTTTGAGCACGCGGAAGTACACGCCGGCACCGCGCGCTTTCGCACGCAGGGCCGTCATGTCGCCCGCTTCCAGGCCGCGGTATTCGGCAAGAATAATGGCCTGAGCCGTCGCCACTTGGGCGCTGATCTCAGCCACGACCTCTTGCTTCTTCTCCATATTGAGAGCCACGGTCTTACTCCTTACGTCGAATGCGGCCGGTATTGCACCGCGAATCGGCGACCTTTCGATAGGAGAACATCTTCGAGAAAACGATCGTCCTGTCTTGGGTGCGCCATCTGCGTAGGTTTCAAGTGCCAGGCATCGGGTACAGCCAAACCCCGAAACCCTTCTCCATCATTAAGCCCTTGCGGGCGCCTACGGTCTTTGATAACCCCAATCACTCAATCTGGCCGCCCATCCCCGCCGGTTACCGGAGTTGCGCTCGGTAACCGGCGGAGAAGGGCGACCGATCAAGTGACCAGGCCCAAAGTTCTTTACACAGACCCGGCTCGCCGGGTCTTATATCCTGCCTCACCGCCTTGGCGGCAGAGGCCGTCGCGAGCGGCGTGAGCTTGAATCGAGAAGCGTAGCCGTACGAGCAGTACGGTGAGCATCGCAGATTCGAGATCGCGCCGCGCAGTAGGCTTATGCCGTCAAGGTAGCCTGATCCACCTTGATGCCGACGCCCATGGTGCTGGAGACGGCAACTTTCTTCAGGTACACACCCTTGGACGCAGCCGGCTTGGCTTTGTTCAGCGCTTCGATCAGGGCCAGCATGTTGGTCTTGAGGTCTTCGGCGGAGAACGAGGCGCGACCGATCGTGCATTGGATGATGCCGGCCTTGTCAGTGCGGTACTGCACCTGACCGGCCTTGGCGTTCTTCACGGCCTCAGCCACGTTCGGGGTCACGGTGCCGACTTTCGGGTTCGGCATCAGGCCACGCGGACCGAGAATCTGGCCCAGCTGGCCGACCACACGCATGGAATCGGGGGTAGCGACCACCACATCGAAATCCATCTTGCCTTCCTTCACCTGGGCGGCCAGATCGTCGAAACCGACGATGTCCGCACCGGCGTCCTTGGCGGCCTCGGCGGCAGCGCCCTGGGCGAACACGGCCACGCGCACGCTCTTGCCGGTGCCTTTCGGCAGCACGATGGAGCCGCGCACCAGCTGGTCGGATTTGCGCGCATCCACGCCGAGATTGACGGCCACGTCCACGGACTCGTTGAACTTGGCGTTGGAGGTTTCTTTAACCAGATTCAGTGCATCGTCCAGCGCATAGAGCTTGTTGCGATCCACCTTGGCCACGAGGGCCTTTCTACGTTTCGACAGCGCCATGTTAGACACCCTCCACTTCGATGCCCATGCTGCGGGCGCTGCCGGCGATGGTGCGCACCGCAGCATCCATATCGGCGGCGGTGAGGTCCGGCATCTTGGTCTTGGCGATTTCCTCGGCTTGGGCGCGAGTGATCTTGCCGACCTTGTCGGTATGCGGACGGGGAGATCCTTTGTCGATCTTCGCCGCCTTCTTGATGAGAATGGTCGCCGGCGGCGTCTTCATCACGAAGGTGAAGGACTTGTCCGCGTAGGCGGTGATCACCACGGGAATCGGCAGACCGGGCTCCACGCCTTGGGTCTGGGCGTTGAACGCCTTGCAGAATTCCATGATGTTGAGGCCACGCTGACCGAGCGCGGGGCCGATGGGGGGCGAAGGGTTGGCCTTGCCCGCCGGCACTTGCAGCTTGATATAGCCGACGATTTTCTTTGCCATGATGGCGATCCTCTTGTAAGTGAGTACTGACGCGCGTTCGCTTGCGCTACTGGCGCTCCTCTTGCCGGGCTTGGGGCGTCCGGCGAGCCCTTAAAACCTTAGGCCTTCTCGACCTGGCCGAAATCCAGTTCGACCGGCGTGGAACGACCGAAAATCAGCACCGACACGCGCAGCTTGCTCTTGTCGTAGTTGACCTCCTCCACGTTGCCGTTGAAGTCGGTGAACGGCCCTTCGGTCACGCGCACCGACTCGCCCACCTCGAACAGCACCTTGGGTTTCGGCTTCTCCACGCCCTCCTGGATCTGCTGCATCAGGGCCTGGACTTCCTTTTCCGTGATCGGGGTCGGCTTGGAAGCGGACCCACCGACAAAACCGGTGACCTTGGGCACGTTCTTCACCAGGTGCCAGCTGTCATCGGCCATTTCCATTTCCACCAGCACGTAGCCCGGGAAGAATTTGCGCTCGCTGATGGCCTTCTGGCCGGACTTCATCTCGACCACTTCTTCCACCGGCACCAGAATCTGGCCGAACTTGTCTTCCATGTGCTCGCGCTTGATGCGATCCTCGAGCGCGCGCTGCACGCTTTTCTCGAAGCCGGAATAGGTGTGCACCACGTACCAACGCTTGGTCATCAGCTTCCCCGTTCCATCAACATGCGCACGATGGCGGCCAGAGACGTGTCCACTACAAACACGAAAATCGCCATCAACACGACAAACACAAACACGATCCCGGTGGTCTGCATGGCCTCCTTGCGGGTCGGCCATACGACACGCTTGGCCTCGGCCACGGATTCCTTGGCGAAACCGGCGAATTGCCGGCCGGAAGCGCTAAACCACGCCACGCCAAACGCCGCCAGCACGCCGCCCATCACCACGAGCACGCGCAGCACCAGCGGCTTGTCCGCCAAAACGTAAAACCCTGCGAGACCTGCCACGATAAGCAAACCCGCCAGGGCTAATTTGATCTTGTCTGTCATTATTCCGTCTTCGGAGGTGGGCAACCCACCTTTTCCCGCCATTCGCCTTTCGGCAATCTGGCAGGCCAGGAGGGTCTCGAACCCCCAACCTGCGGTTTTGGAGACCGCCGCTCTGCCAATTGAGCTACTGGCCTAATAAGCCTGTAGCTGGTAGCGAGTAGCGGGCAGCTTCTTCAAAGAGCGCGCTTTGCACGCACATTAGA
>Ga0153916_10001692_pt1 | contig 15995 bp, 13 predicted proteins | sample Opewatmetagenome_FD_109642 | JGI IMG/M metagenome (GOLD analysis project Ga0153916, IMG submission 109642) | Freshwater wetland microbial communities from Ohio, USA - Open water 3 Core 3 Depth 4 metaG | ecosystem: Environmental > Aquatic > Freshwater > Wetlands | place: USA: Ohio, Lake Erie...
AAGCGCTCAAGAGGGGAATCGACGTTGATGAATTTGCTTCTCGTCTCTCCTTTAACCATGCGATACACATGAACCTGTTTGAAGAGGTGGCAAAGTTTCGGGCGCTCCGAAGACTTTGGGCCAAGATCATGAAGGATAAGTTTAAAGCAAAAAAAGCTGCCAGTCTACACTTCAGGTTCGGGCCTGGTACAGGTGGATCGACGTTTACCGCTCAGGAACCTGAAAACAATATCGTCAGAGCGACGCTCGAAGGATTAGCAGCTGTTCTGGGAGGGGCCACTTATCTGCACACAGCCTCTTATGATGAAGCCCTTGCCATTCCCACCGAAAAGGCGGTAACCATTGCTTTGAAGACCCAATTGATCCTTGCTTATGAGAGTGGGATTACAGAAGTGATCGACCCCTTAGGAGGATCTTACTATGTCGAAGCCCTGACCGATGAGATCGAGAAGAAGGTTTTGGATTATTTGAAAGAAATCGAAGGCAGAGGTGGGATTATCGAAACGATCAAATCCGGTTGGTTCCAAAGGGAGATCGCCCGGTCAGCCTATCAAAAGCAGAAAGAGATAGAAGAGGGGAAACAAGTTGTCGTTGGTGTCAATCAATTTATAACGAATGAAAAGCCAAATTTTCAGATCCATAGAGTGGATCCGAAAGTAGCCGAAGAAATGAAACAGAGGGTAAAGAGACTCCGCGAGGAGAGGGATCATCGTCAAGTCGAACAGGTGCTTTCAAAACTGAAGTCAGCGGCTGAAGGGAAGGAAAATCTCGTTCCCTTCGTCATCAATGCAGTCAAGGCATACGCCACCATTGGTGAAATATGCGATGTTTTTCGAAAAGTCTACGGTGAGTATCGAGGTCCTGCTTTTTGAAAGGGGATGCCGTGACAGGAAAACGAATCATTCGTGTCTTAATTGCTAAACTAGGACTTGACGGACACGATCGGGGGGTTAAAGTGCTGGCATCAGGTTTGCGGGATGAAGGGATGGAGGTGATCTATTTAGGGCTCAGGCAGACGCCGGAAGAGATTGTATCGACCGCAATCCAGGAAGATGTTGATGTCATCGGCCTCAGCAGCCTTTCAGGAGCTCATAACTATTATTTCCCTAAGGTTGCAGAGCTTGTTTCGCAAAAGGGGAAAGAGGATGCGTTGATCATTGGAGGCGGCATCATCCCGGAAGAGGATATTGCACACCTTAAAGAGAAGGGGATCAAAGCGATATTCGGTCCCGGGTCCGGGATGAAAGATATTGCGGAGTTCATCAGAAATAATGTGAAACCCCGTTAAATGAGCATTCATGGGCGATATTTTCAAAGTTGAAGAGAATAGAATTCACGAGAAAGTGGTCCCCTTGAAAGAGGCCATCGCTCAATCCGTCAAACCCGGGATGAATCTCCATTTCAACATTGGGGCTGAAGCCAATGCTGCCCTCCGTGAAATTATTAGACAATACAGTGGAAAGGACCCGGAGTTCACGCTCATTTCAAGCGGTGTGACCACTCCTGATCTGATCAACCTGGTTGCCAGCGGTTTGGTCAAAAAGGTGATCACGACCAACTGCTCGTATACCTACCCGTTGCCCAGACCCATTCCTCTCCTCCAAAAGATGCATCGGGAAGGATTGATTCAAATTGAAAGCTGGTCCGTTTACTCTCTTGAACAGAGGCTAATGGCGGCTGCCCTGGGTGTTGGTTTGATGCCCACGAAATCTCTGATGGAGAGCGGCCTAGCAGATGAAAATAGAGATGCTTTCAAAGTGATGGCCAACCCCTTTGATGAAAGAGAAGGAATAGGGATCGTGAGGCCTCTTGCCCCTGATATTTCGATCATCCATGGGTGTGTCGCAGATGGGGAAGGAAACACCATTCTGTCTCCTCCCTACTTTGCAAGCATCTGGGGGCCAAGGGCGAGCAAAGGCGGTGTGATCGTAACAGTGGAGAAGATCGTCCCTACAGAATTCATCAGAAAACACAGTCCCCTCGTCAAGATCCCTGGATTTCTGGTGAACTATGTCTGCCCAGTGCCTCTGGGAGCGCACCCTCAGGGGTTAGCAGCCGGCAGTATCGGATTGGTTGAGGGGTATGGAGAGGATTATCAGTTCATTCTCAATTTTGTGGAGACAAGTCAGAATCCGATCCGATTAAAAGAATGGATTGAAGAGTGGATCATCCAATCTCCTGACCAGGAACATTATTTAAAAAAATTGGGATCTGAAAGGATCACCTTTCTGAGGGGGAAATCAAATGAAACCGCAGGACCTGAGCTTGAATCAGCTCCTCATTCCAGATTCAATTCCACAGAGATGATGATCGTTGCTGCAGCCAGAGAGATCAAAGAGATAGTGGTCCAGAGAAATTACCGCACTGTTCTTTCTGGTATTGGAGCACCTGGCCTTGCTGCCTGGTTGGCCTTTTACCTGCTGAAGAGGGAAGGTCATCATATCGACTTAATGACCGGGACCGGGCAGGTAGGATTTGCCCCCCGTCCCGGAGATCCTTTTCTTATGAGCCTTTCGAATGTAATGGCTTGTAAGATGTTGACGGACGCAGCAGAATTATACGGCACCTTCGTAGGTGGGGCAAACAATAGGTGCTTAAGTGTCCTCGGCACGGCCCAGATCGACCAGTACGGAAATTTGAATACGGTGAAGATGGATGATCTCTACTTCATTGGCGTAGGTGGAGCAGCCGATGCTCTGAATGCTTGTGAGACTATAGCTGTGGCAAGGCAGTCCCGGGAACGATTTGTAGAGAAAGTAGCATTTGTTGGCTGCCCGGGACGGAGCATCCGGACCCTGGTGACAGATCTTGGGGTGTTCCAGAAGCTTGAGGGAGAAGAGACATTCACCGTCACCAAGTATTTCGCCCATCCCTCCGTTCAGGGAAAAGAAGGCCGGCTGCGAGAGATCAAAGAAAGATGTGGCTGGGATATAAAAGTGGGTGGGGTTCTCGAAGAAGTTTTGCTACCAACATCAGAAGAGCTTTCAATATTACGCTCCCTCGATCCCAAAAGACTTTTTATTGGGAAGTAAACCCCGCACTCCACCCTTAATTTGTGTGCATGAAGCCAGCATGGCAAAGGATTTAAGGGATTTTTTAACGGAACTGGACAAAAAGGGTGAACTGATCAGAATAAGAGAACCGATGGAAGATGGCCATGAAATTTTTACCATTCTCTGGGAACTGAGCCAGCGCAAGAACTCGCCCGCTGTCATCCTCGAGAAGGTCAAGGGGTACAACATCCCCATTGTTTCCAACATTTTTGGTACGATGGATCGCTTTGCCTTAGCTGCAGGCTTTCCGGAGGATAAGTCTTACAAGTTCTACAGAGATTTATAGGGAGCAAGGTTGGCCAATCGTGAAGTCTTGATGTTATTTGCCTCGACTCTGGTTCGGAACAGGTTGCGTTGCCGTGTTCAAAACGCCGTAAAAGAATAAGTCAATGAGTCTTTTGGCCACATCTTCAATGGCCACGGTACCATCCTCTCTATACCAGCGATAGCACCAATTGACCATTCCGAAAATAGCAAAAGCGACAATGGGAAGCGAGTCCGCATGGATCAGCTTGAGCTTTTGGAGTTCTTTCAATTGGTCGATATAGGCATCGTAGATCTTACGATGCTGTTTATAGATAATGTTCTTGAATCTCTTTGAAAGATGATGCTGTTCCTCCACGTATACCTTGACCTTGTTTTTCTTCTCCTTGGTCAGGCAGACATGACGGATCAGCATATTTCGAAGCCGTTCCTCAGGATTGCTGTGCTCTTCGATGGCTTTGTTAATGTTGAGGAGGAGGTCCTTGCCAGACGACTCGATAATGTTGAAGAGGAGATCTTCCTTATTCTTGAAGTAATAGTAGATGGTGGCGATACTCACATCCAGCGCATTGGAAATATCCCTCACCGAAGTCCCGGCATAACTCTTTTCACCAAAAAGGTTGGCTGCAACTTCAATGATTTTTTCCTTTTCCAACAAAGGGTTTTTCTGCATTTCCTTTATTCCCCTTGTGCCTTTACCCCTCCCACCAGCCTATGAGGCCCAACTGATTAGACGCCTAATTTTCTTTCCCTCTCCTTCAGTTCCTTCCTCTTGATCTTCCCGTCAGGGGTCTTGGGCAGTTCATCGATGAATTCGATCTCCCGGGGATATTCATGCTTGCTTAATCGACTCTTGACGAACTCCTGGATCTCCTTCCGCAGATTCTCCGTTGCCGTGTAGCCCTCCTTCACTTTAATGAAGGCCTTTACGATATTCCCCCGATCTTTATCTGGGCTTGCCACCACGGCGCTTTCCTCTACGGAAGGGTGCTTCCTGAGGGCCTCCTCCACTTCGGTGGGCCCGATGGTATAGCCGGCCGAAATGATGACATCATCTATTCTCGAGATATACCAGTAGTAACCGTCCTCGTCCATATAAGCGCTGTCGCCCATCTTCACCCATTGATCGTCGCGCCAGATGGCGACCTGTCCGATCTTTCCTGGTGGCAGGGAGCGGCCGTCTTCATCCAGGATGGCAACCTTGATCCCCCCGATCATCGCCCTACCGAGGCTTCCAGGCTTCACCATCCAGTTCTCAAAGCCGAGGAAGTCCATGGCAATTGGGCCCACCTCAGTGGTGCCGTACTGTGTGCCAGGGTAGAAGCCCCAAGTCCGCTCCATGAGGTTGATGGTCTCTTTTGTCATGGGCTCGCCGGTATAGGCAGCAGATTTTAGCTTTAACGCGTAATGGCTCGCCTTTTCTGTTTCCAGCATTAACCGGTAATGGGACGATATGGCTGCCATTCGGGTGACCCCCCATTCTTCAAGGGCCTCCAGGGCCACCTCTGGATCAAATTTGCCTGAGAAGGTGCCGATGGCCTTCCCGAGGGTCAGGGGCCCGATGGTTCCATACCATATCCCATGTCCCCACCCGGGCGAGGAAGGGCAGAAGTAAGTGTCCGTGGGACCCACGCCGTTCCCGAACTTCATGACAATCGCCGCGACCGTAATGGCTCCGTGACGGTACAGAACCGATTTTGGAGCCCCTGTCGTTCCGCTGGAGAACTGCATCATGCAAAGGGTATCTGTGGATGTGTTCCAGGGGTAGTGATCGTCCTCCTTTTTCAATTCTTCCATCAGGTTATCCGCGAGAATGACCTTTAAGGCCAATCGTGCAGCCAGTTCTTCATCAATGAGGCTCTTCATGTCCTGAGTGGTGATGATGGCCTGGGCATTCGATTTGTCCAACCTAAAATTGACGGCCTCGCGGCCAAAGAGGGGAAAACACGATACGGCCACCGCTCCCCTCCTGAAAATGCCGAACATGCTCGTGTAGAACTCGATCGAAGGGAAGAGCAGGATGGCCACGCTCTTTCCACGCTCAACCCCCAGCCTCTCAAGATAATGGGCAAATTGAGAAGTCAGCCGTGAGAACTCGCCGAAGGTGTACATTCGGGTCGTCCGGTCAGCAAACTTGATCCGAATGGCAATCTCGCCCTTCGGATGGCGGTCGATGCATTCATGAGCGATATTAAATTTTTCTCCTCTCCCGTCAAAAAGGGTCCATCGTTCACCCCATTTGAATTTCGCCAGGGCTTCCTCGTAGGTTTTGTAATCCAATGCCATATCTATCCTCCGCGGGGTCATCTCGTCAGAAAGAAGCCCCTTCTTCTCGTAAAAGCAAAACTGAACGATCGTCCTTTTATTTAGCCGATGCACATTTCGTTGTCAAGCATCCTTTGTGGGATCTCTCCAGTTCCCAGGCTGTAATCCCTCAGTTACGAACTAAATACTCAGTTGCACCAGCAGGCTGATCAGCCGGAGCGTTTCAGTGGCGGGACCTTTTTTCAAACGGCTGCCTGCAACCGACAAAAAAGTCATAGCCTGTCGAATTGCCATGACCGGTTTACCCTACTATCAAGAAAACGTCTTCTGAAACGCGAGGAAGGAGTAGGCCGGTTCCGGTGCCTGCCGTATCCCCATAAATGAGGGACTACAGAGGCTGCTCTTTACTCTTGACAAGGATGACGTTTTATTTCATGTTTTGTTAAACAAACGGTCGATAGAGAACTGAGATCGGGTGTTCTTGAGAATCGTTCTGAGAATGAGACGCGGTCATGATTGTTAGAAATGTGGAGAATCCGGAGGTCCCCGCCGGTAAGTGCCACAGCCTGACCAATACCAGAGACGAGAACATATTCGCCGTTGTCGTCGCAGCGTAACCGCGACGGGCTCGCACTTCATGTTCACTGTATGGGGCAGGGTGAGGACGGGATATTGCGAAATCCTGTGGAACGAAATCGGGTAGAGGGAGGAGAAAAATGGAGAAGGATGTGGTTCTGGACGAAGAAAGGATTATGGACGTGGCTACCACTCTTTTTGGTGAAAGGGGTTATGCAGCGACCTCCGTACGAGACATCGCAAGAGTCCTCGATATCAGCATAGCCACAATCTATTATTACTTCAAGAATAAGGAGGATCTGCTTTTTAGCATTATTAAATCCAGTGGAAATGATCTTTTGCTCCTGCTCCATGAATCCATGGAACAGTTCAGCGATCCCGTGGAACGATTGCGCCACATGATTGCGGGCCAAGTTTGCATGGCTTACCAGAAGAAGAACTGGGTCAAGGTATACGTTGAAGAGCAGGGCAACTTATCGAAGAAATATAAGGACATTATTTACAGGCAGCACCGGGAAATCTACGATACTTATATCAAGCAATTGCAGGAACTGAAGAAACTCAAACTGGTCCGTGTGGAGCAGCTTCCCATTGCAGCCTTTGCTGTATTTGGCATGGTCAATTGGTGTTACCGCTGGTTCAAAGAAGATCGTGGAGTCCCTCTCGAAGAAGTGGCCCAAATCCTTGTTGATATTTCCTTTCATGGCATTTTGCCTCCTGGACGTGCACTTTCTTCCGGGGTGAAACAGAGCAGACAGCCAGCAAAGAAATAATCTTCGCTGTTATGAGCAAGCTGCCGACGTTTCGCTTGACAATGGGTCAAGCGTTTGTTATCAGATATCAAACGTTCGTTCTACAAGAGAAAGGTAAAAATCTGATCGTCAATCTCTTATGTTCTAGTCCAGAAGGGAGGGTGCTATGGAATTTCGAAACGTCATTCTCGAAACGAGAGAAGAGGTGGCCTGGATCACGATCAACCGTCCAAATGTCATGAATGCCTTAAACGTGGCCACGTTTGAAGAATTGGGCCAGGCCATGGGTGAAATTGAGAAGGCCTCCGATGTCCTTGCAGTGGTCATCCGCGGGGCAGGGGAGAAAGCCTTTGTCGTCGGAGCTGACATCGAAGAGATTTCAAAATTGGGGTTGAAGGATTCCTTGGTTTACTCCAGACGGGGGCAGGGTGTCTTTAATCAGATTGAAAGATTAGGAAAGCCCGTGGTTGCGGCCATCAACGGCTTGGCCCTTGGGGGGGGACTCGAATTGGCCCTTGCCTGCACGCTCCGGGTGATGTCCGAAGGGGCAAAGCTGGGTTTTCCTGAACTCAGCCTCGGTGGGATTCCCGGCCTGGGGGGAACCCAGCGATTGCCCCGTCTGATCGGAAAGAGCAGGGCCCTCTGGTACATGACTACAGGAGAAATGATGGATGCCGCAAAGGCCCTAGAGATTGGACTCGTCCACAAAGTCGTTTCCCAGGCGACCCTGGAGGAGGAATGTAAGAAACTGAGTCAGATCCTGACCCAGAAGAGCCCGCTCGCCATGAGGCTTGCTCTCCAGGCCATCCATTCTGGTATGGACGTTAGCCAGGAGGATGGATTCATCTTGGAATCGGCCTCCATGGCAATCACCAGTTTGAGCAACGATAAAAAAGAGGGGATCAGCGCCTTCTTTCAGAAAAGACGGCCGAAGTTCACTGGGGACTGAAACATTGAAGAAGATCGGACGGGTGGACGTCGAAAAGTGGAAATTCTTTTGATCTGCCTCTTCCATCTTCGACACCCCTTTCCTTTACCTTTTGAGATAAATAAGAAGAAGTAACCTCCATGGCTCCACCGAGGAGCATGACTTTTCCAAATTGGGATCAGAGGGAAGACCCTCCTGTCGACTTGATGACGGGGGCCGGGCAGTTCGGTCTCGTGCCTCGACCCGGAGATCCCTTCCTCGACGTAATGTCGAAACCTCTTCAGACTCGATCCAATTCCGAGGGAGGCGCCCATGTCTAAAGACTTGAGATGGTTCTTCCCCACTCGATCGGCGTGGAGAACTGGTCAGGGGTACGGAGCCCATCGAGGAGGGACACGAAGTTTTTGCCATCCTGTGGGAACTGAGTCAGCGCATTTCCCAGAAGGCAGAGACCCTGAGCGGCGGCGAGCAGCAGATGTTGGCGATCGCGAGGGGATTGATCTCGAAACCCAAATTGTTTCTTCTCGACGAGCCCTCCTTGGGCCTTGCCCCCCTCGTGGTGAAATCCATCTTCGATGTGATCATCAACCTCCGAAAACAGGGGATGACCATCCTTTTGGTGGAACAGAATTCCAATCTCGCCTTGAGGGTCTCCGGCCGGGCCTACGTGATGCAGACGGGAAGTATCGTCAACGGAGATTCTTCTGAAAACCTCTTAAAGAATGAACAGATTCAGCGATGGTACCTGGGCGGGAAGTTTCAGCTGGCGTAACGGGTCTGCCGGATCTTCCTGAAAGAGGAATTTGCTTTAAGATGATCCATCTGGACAGCGTCATGGTCGAAGAGATTCTTTCAAACCTTTACAGAGTGGAGATTCCCCTTCCGGGGAGTCCGTTGGGAACGGTCAATTCCTATGTGGTAAAATCTGACTGCCGAAGTCTGATCGTTGACACGGGGATGGACCGGGAAGAGTGCAAAGTGGCCTTGCAGAGGGCCCTTGAGGAAATTGACGTCGATTTAAAGAAGACCGATTTTTTTATTACTCACCTGCACCTGGACCATCTCGGCCTCGTCTTTGGCCTGAAAACCGGTTCCTCAAAGGTATTCTTCAGTCGATTGGATGCAGAGCAGGTGGGATCGGAGACAGAATGGGACAAGGCGATTCAATTCGCTCTGCTCCATGGTTTCCGAGCCGATGAGCTTCAGAACGTCCTTTCCAACCATCCGGGATATCGATTCAAGCGATCCCAATTACAGAAACAGGTCCTCTTTGAATTTGTGAGAGAGGGGCAGGAGATCAGAATTGGAAATTATCTGTTCAGGGTGATTGAAACTCCAGGACACTCCCGGGGCCACATGTGCCTCTATGAACCTCTTCAAAAAATTCTCATCTCGGGAGATCACCTCTTAACAGAGATCACACCCACGATTCAATTATGGTCTAAGGACGGCGATCCTCTTCGCCAATATCTATCCAGCTTGGACAAGATTGAGACGCTCGAGGTGGAACGGGTCTTGCCAGGCCATGGACCGATGTTCCGTGACTGCAAGAGGCGAATTCAAGAATTGAGGCATCACCACCAGAAGAGGGCGGAGGAGATCATCGCGCTCTTGGATCAAGGGGGTCAGAATGCCTACCAGCTGGCTTCCCGGATGAGTTGGGATGTGGATTACGGCCCCTGGGATTCGTTTCCCGTCCTGCAGAAATGGTTTACGGTCGGGGAGACCCTTGCTCATCTGAAGTACCTTGAAGGAGAGGGAAAGACACGAAGGCAAATGCGCAATCAGCAGGTCAAGTTCTTGTTGATATGATCGGCGACGGTCCCCTCAACCCCCACCCTTCTTCACCCCTTCGACGGCGCCAAGCCTCGGCATTCTTATCGGGAGGGCCGAAGGGTTGACAAATAAGTAATCATTTGTTAAAAAAGATCAAACGTTCGCTAAGATTGACAGACCGCCTAAAACCGGAGAAAGAGAGGTTGTGATCTGGAGTTCAAATGGCACCCGGTGAAAAAATAGCCCGTATGGCCGAAGGGGCCTTCAGTGAGGAGCTCATCGAGGAGATGCGTTCAAGGAAAGGGCTCCGGTTGCGTGTTGAAGATGCCCTTTTCAATGAGGAGGCAACCCGCGGGGCAATCCGCAGGTTTGTCGACGGGATCGGCGATCCCAATCCCTTATGGAGAGATGCGGCCTACGCAAAGAAGACCCATTATCAATCTATCATAGCGCCACCGTCATGGGTCTTCAGCGTTCTCGCAGGGGTACAATTTGGTTGGCGTGGATTGGCAGGCTTCCATTCCGGAAGCGACATGGAGTTCTACAGACCGATTTTTCTTGACGATGTGATTCGTCCTGAGGAGACATTCCTCGATTTTGAAGGACCCAAACCGAGTCAGTTCGCAGAAAGGATGGTCGTTGACTATTTTCAGGACAAGTACTTCAATCAACGGAATGAATTGGCCTCAAAGGTCATCCGGTGGATCATTCGGGTGGAGCGTAAGAGGGCTCGGGACCAGGGGAAATACGCTCAAATCCAACTTCCCCATCCTTGGAGCGAAGAGGAGTTAAAGAAGATAGAGAAAGAGGTTCTTGAGACTGAGATCAGAGGGAGCAGCCCTCGTTACTGGGAGGATACAGAGATTGGAGAAGAGATGTCCCCGTTGGTCAAAGGGCCCCTTGGCCTGACCGATATGGTCGCGTTTTTTATTGCAGGTGCGTCCCCGGTTAAATTGGCCGCCCATGAGGTCTCGCTTCGGGAGTATCGCAACCGGCCCGCATGGGCCTTCCGAGATCCGGGGTCCTGGGCCCTCGAGCCTATTTTTGCCGTTCATTATAATCAGGCGGCGGCCAATGCCATGGGGCTCCCATTCCCTTACACGGTAGGGACTCAAACACACTGTTGGCAAATTCATCTCCTGACGAATTGGATGGGGGATGATGCATGGCTCAAACGATCTCGGGCGGAATACCGTCGATTCGTATATCTCTCCGACGTCGTCCGGGTGACGGGAAAGGTGACAAAGAAGTACGTGGATGATAAGGGAGAGTTTTGTGTGGATATCGAAACCCACGGGATGAACCAAAGGAACGAAGATGTCATGCCTGGGGAGGCTACGGTCATTCTCCCCTCGAAGCGAGGAAAACGTCCGGGTGTGTTTCTCAGCCTTGACTCAGGTTAAAGGAGTACGACGAATCGAAGACGCGGGACTCACTCAGCAAATAAGGAATAGACGAAAGAAATATGGCCGTCCCCTCTCGGTCAGCATCCCCATCAGCGAAGAAAGCTCTTGACCCGTCGTGGTTGCGCCTCACGTTCTCCGACCTGTGGGAGAAGAATGCGCGATCGCTCCCTGATCAGGAGGCGGTCGTTGACACGACGAAGAGACTGACCTGGTCCGAGGCGAATCACCAGATCGATCAGATCGCATTCGGGTTTCTGCAACTTGGATATGAGAAAGATGACGCCGTTGCTATCCAACTCCCCAATTGTGTCGAGCTTGCACTGTTACGCATTGCCTCTGAAAGGGCAGGGCTGATCTGTGTTCCCATCTCCAGGGTGTTGAGGGCCAAAGAGGTCGAATATGTCCTGTCTAAAGTGAGAGCGAGGGGTATTGTTACCACGTGGAGATTCAGGGGGTTTGACTATTTTAGGATGATCGAAGAGATCAAGAGGCGTGTGCCCATCGAACACGTCGTTGTCGTGGGGGAAGAGGTTCCAGCCGAGGCAATCGCTCTCCAATCTTTACTCCGTGCCGAGAACGAAGAGATCTCTTTGCAAAGAGCGTTTGAAGACCGTAGATGCAAGCCCGAAGAGTTTTCCCTTGTGACCCACACCACAGGGGTGACGGGACTTCCGAAATTTGTTGAAAATCCGATTTTCAGCAGGATGGAATTGGCCAAGGCACAGGTTGAACGGCTCTGCATGAACTCCTCAGATGTCACAGGGACCTTTTCTCCCAATGCCGGAGGGCCTAACACGGTCAGTTATTTTGCAAGCCCCCTCGCAGGGGCAAAGGCAGTCATGCTCGAACACTTTGAACCCGAAGAGGCGATGATGAGGATTGAACGAGAAAAGATCACCGTGCTCCCTCTGGTGCCTGCGATGGCGCTTATGATGATCGATCACCCACGGTTCAGAGATTACGATCTCCGTTCGCTACGGATCATTATTTCAGGAGGGGCCATTTTCAATTATCACGAAGCGATGAGGGCAGAGGAGGCGCTGGGTTGCCCGATCGTTCAATTCTATGGGTCCGTGGACAGCGGGATAGGCGTCATGGGAGATCCAGGTGATCCCAGAGAGGTTCGGCTAAGCACGGTCGGGAAACCCCTGGGCCGGTGCGAGGTTAAAGTGACGAAGGAGGATGGTTTTGAGGCCGCTCCCGGAGAGCGCGGGGACGTCTGGATGAGAAGTCCGGACTGCCTCAGCGGCTATTTTCAGGATCCGGAGGCGAACAGAGCCGCCTGGAATGAAGAGGGATGGTTCGCGTTGGAGGATATCGGCTCGCTGGACAAGAAAGGAAACCTGGTCATTTTCGGGCGGAAGAAGGAGATGATTAATCGCGGGGGCCAGAAGATCTTTCCGGGGGAGGTGGAAGGGATCATCTCTCAGTTTGATAAGGTAGCCCAGGTGGCCATCATCGGAATCCCCGACAAAATCATGGGGGAACGGTCCTGTGCCTACCTTGTGCCGAAGCGAGGAGTGCACACGACGTTGGAGGAGATTAACGCCTTCCTGAGAGAGAACGGGGTTACCCATTACAAATGGCTCGACCGACTAGAAATCGTGGATGAACTTCCAGCCGTTGGGGGGAAAATAGACAAGAAAGTGCTGAGGGAGGATATTCGGCAAAAACTGGAGAAAGAGAAGTCCAAAAGCAATTAGATTAAACGGTGGGAAATTTAGAGGGGCCCAGCTATCGAACAAGAATGACTGCGGAGATGCATCGAAGGATTAAGAATTGAGATACGCAGAGACAGGGTACAATTTAGAAATTGATTTATCCCGGGGAAGCATTGAGAGGGTAGAAACTGACCCAAAATTAACCGAACTTCATCTTGGGGGTCTAGGGACTAACGCCAAGATATTATGGGATAGGGTTTCCCCTGAAACTGACCCCTTTTCTCCTGATAATCTCCTCATATTCAGCACGGGTCTTTTATGTGGCACCCCTGCTCCCGGTGCTAATCGTACGATTGTTACGACCTACTCTCCTCAGACGCAGTTAATGGCATTTTCAATGATGGGAGGATTTTTTGCACCGGAATTGAAGTATGCCGGCTATGACAAAATAATCATCCGCGGCAAATCCGCCGATCTGGTCTATTTGTGGATATACAATGACAAGGTAGAAATACGAGACGCCTCTCATTTGAAGGGTAAAGGTGCTCTTGAAACCGCGGAACAGATTCAACAGGAGTTGAAGGAGCCAAAAGTACACGTGGCTGCTATCGGCCTGGCAGGTGAAAATAGGGTCCTTTTTGCTTCCATCGAGCATGGCAGGTCCAGTGCCAGCCGACTCGGAATAGGCGCTGTCATGGGAGACAAAGGGTTAAAGGCCATAGCAGTCCGTGGAACAAAGGACGTCAATATCGCACGACCTGCTGAGTTCATGGGGCTTTGCAACGATGTCCTGAAATATATACAATACAGAACAGAAAATTTAATTAAGGGGGTACCGGCCATTTTTGGCAGCCTTGGATTCCAAGAGATGGCAATACATGATGAGGCGTGGCATGTCACTGCTTTCTCCTGGGGAAATGCTCGGCATCGGAGAAAAGATTTTTGGAGCAAGGAAGTCGAAAAGAGGTGGACGGAGGTTACTGAAAAAGTGCGTGTGCGCTTAATAAGTTGCTATAATTGTCCGAACAAATGTGGGGCAATGATGAATTACTCAGGAATTCATCCCTACATGATGAAATGCTACTCGAAACTTACTTATACGATGGCGGCCATGTCAGACCTGGATTTTGGTTTTAAAATCGCTGGCCTTGCCCAGGAGTATGGGGTGGACGGGTACACCACGCCGCAAGTTATGGCTTTAGCTGTTGAGCTTTATGAAGCAGGCATTTTGACAGACCAGGACATGCCAGGATTTCCGTCCGCTAATGAGGAACGATTCTTCTGGTTACTTGATAGAATTGTTCGGCGAGAAGGGATCGGGGATGTTCTGGCCAATGGCATTTATTGGGCAACCCGTCAGATTGGCAGGGGGGCAGAGGCCTACGATCATAATACTATTAAGAAACATGAGCAAATCCCTATCAAGCTAGGAACGCTGAATCCCATCTATTTCCTCTTGTTATCTACTGGCGAGAAGATAAACATTACCCAGATTCAAGGGCAGGTGCCCCAGGCGCCTTTTGCTACAAGAGAGGAGAGAGAAGAGTTTGTAAAGGATTGGATCCAGGTTCCTGATGAAAAGTTTAAGGAATACTTTTTGAACTGGGAGCCAAAGTCACCCGCTCCCTATTACCCATCCATTGAACTAATTTGTGAGCTTGTTGACTGGCAGGAGACGATGCATTACATTGATGACGCCCTCGGGATTTGCGCAGGTTTATCATCATTTCCCATGAAGCCTCCCTATCATATACACAATTTGCCACAGATCATCTCAGCTGCAACTGGACTGGATATCGATGAAGCTGAACTGTGGAAAATAACCAAGAGGAACCGAAACTTGATCAGGGCCATTAATGTGAGAAGGGGCTTAAGGAGAGCTGATGAGAAGCCGCCTGAGGACCATTGGAAGAAGAGATTTCCTGAGTACGAAGCCAAGTTGCTTGATGAATATTATAAATATAGGGGATGGAATAGTGAGGGTATTCCGACCAAAGAGACTTTACAGGAATTAGGTTTGCCTTACATTGCTGAAGACCTAGAACAGAGAGGGATTATAAAAAATGAGCAAGGTTAAGAAGAAAGTCAAGTTAATCAAGATCGATGTTGATAAATACAATGGAAGGGCCAGGGGGATGGTCTGAGGCTGTGTAGCCTAAATAAACGCGAGGTGTGATTGAGGCACCGTGAACGGTCAATCTGAACTTGCAGAGAAAATTTGATAATACTTCCGTCTCATTCAGGGTTCGGATGAAGGGATTACTAACGTCAGCAGCATTTTCTTTAGATGAGATTTCCAAGAGGAGTATCAGGAATGATTAAAAAACCAGGAATGGGTTTTCTGTCGCCCTTCCGGGCATTGGATCTAACGGATGAACAGGGTTACTTTTGCACTAAGATCCTGTGTGATTTAGGCGCAGATGTCATCCGAGTGGAGAGGCCTAATGTGAAAAGGGACTTCTGGTGGTGGGCCTATAACTCCAAAAAAAAACTGGTTTCCCTTGACATTGAGAGGGAGCGAGAGAAGGTGCTAGACCTTGCCAGGGAAGCCGATTTTCTCATCGAATCTTTTCCCCCCGGCTACCTTGACCGTATCGGGCTGGGCTATGGGATACTGAAGGCGCTCAACCCAAGATTGATCTGGACTTCTATCACTCCCTTTGGTCAAACAGGTCCCTATCAAGGTTACGTAGCCTCCGACCTCGAACTGATGGCCATGTCCGGTGTGATGTATCTCATAGGAGATCCGGACCGGCCGCCTGTGAGAATAGGTTTTCCTCAGGCTTATCAGATTGCCTGTGCAGAGGCTGCCGTAGGAAGTCTGATCGCTCACTATTGGAGGGGATTCACTGAAGAGGGGCAGCACGTCGATGTTTCGATCCAGGAGAGTCTGATGGCGGTGATCATGCACGCTCCCTACTTTTGGAAGTGGGATGGGAATAAACAGGAGAGAACGGGTCCCTATCGTTTTGGAGTCAACGGAGCCATGTATCTTCACCCGATGATATGGAGATGCAAGGATGGCCACATCGCTTTTATGATGCAGGGAGGGATGCAAGGGGCCCACAACAACTATTCGTTACTGAAGCACATGATCGTAGAAGGCGATGTCCCTGATTTCGTACGAGAGATCAAATGGGAAACCTATGAACTGATCAATGTTCCCCGTGAGGAACTGTCAAAGGTCTGGGAAGTCTTTGCCAGGTTTTTCAATCGGCATACAACCCGTGAGATCTATCAAATCGCTTTGAAGGAGAGGATTCAACTTTTCCCAGTGAACACCGTTCAGGATATCCTCGAGGATGAGCAACTCC
>Ga0153916_10001694_pt1 | contig 15989 bp, 11 predicted proteins | sample Opewatmetagenome_FD_109642 | JGI IMG/M metagenome (GOLD analysis project Ga0153916, IMG submission 109642) | Freshwater wetland microbial communities from Ohio, USA - Open water 3 Core 3 Depth 4 metaG | ecosystem: Environmental > Aquatic > Freshwater > Wetlands | place: USA: Ohio, Lake Erie...
GCTGTGCTTCGATACTGAGGCAACGCCGCGCAGAACAGCGTGTGCCGTTCGGTATAATCGCTCGTCTCGAGGAGAGACGCGCATGCGGATTTGGACAGTCGCTTTGCTGGCCATCGGGATCGCATTGCTCACGCCTCGCCAGGCGCGGGCGGATGCACAGCCACCGACCTCCGACGCGGGCGAAGTGTGCACGGTCGGTTACCAGATGTACCGCCCGGCAGACTGCCCGGCCAACGGCCCGGGATCGCGGGCTATGTCCTTCTGGGAGATGGGGCTCCTCCCGCCGCGACCGCTCCCGGCCACGGCCCCGGACCCGGCGCTGGCTGCGCCCGACTTTGGGTTCGCGCGCGTGTCGAAGGACAACGACCTTCATCTCTACCCCAGTGTCGCCGACGCAGCAAGCGACAACCGCGCGGTCGTCAAGTTTCCGGGATTCGTCTTCATCAGCTACCAGGATGTCGTCGAGCGCGACGGCGAACGCTTCTTCATCACCGGCGGTTCGGAGATCGTGCGGCGCGATGATGCGGCACCCATCAGCGTCCACCGCTTCCAGGGCCTGCTCTTCAACACCATGCCCACCCGACCCTTTGGCTGGGTCGTCGAAAGTACCAACCCGCGCAGCGCGCCCGGCTCGCAAGGCGAGCAACTGCGCACGTGGTTGACACGCTACACGGTGATCCAGGTCTACGATACGCGCCAGGTCGACGGGCTCACCTGGTACATGATCGGCGTCGATCAATGGGTCGACCAGCGGAAGGTGGGGTTGATCGAACCCAGCGCAACGCCGCCGCCCGGGGTGCCGGCGGGCAGCCGCTGGATCACGATCAATCTCTTCGAGCAGACGCTGGCCGCCTATGACAACGGGCAGTTGGTCTTCGCGACGCTTGTGGCCAGCGGCATTCCCCCCTGGCATACCCGCCCGGGCACGTTTCAGGTCTTCAAGAAGGTCGAGCGCCAGCCGATGAGCGGCTCATTCGCCGCCGACCGGTCGGATTACTACTACTTGCAGGATGTGCCCTGGGTGCTGTACTTCGACCGCGCCCGCGCACTCCATGGAACCTATTGGCACGACGGCTTCGGCTACAAGCGGTCGCACGGCTGCGTCAATCTGTCGATCGGCGACTCACGCTGGCTCTACGACTGGGCCGACCTGAACACCTGGGTCTACGTCTACGATCCTTCCGGGCAGACGCCGACGGATGAAGCCACATACGCCAACGACGCCGGCGGCCCGTGAAGCTGGAGGCCGAGCACATCAGCCGGCGGGGGATTGAAGCTGCGCGGCGGTTATGCTAGACTTCTTGATACGGGACGGCGCCCGCCGTTCACCATAGGGGGACTCATGCCTGGGCTCAATCGAATCCAGCTCATAGGACGTCTGGGTCGCGATCCGGAGACACGGACCACGACCGGCAACCGCAGCGTGGCTACATTCTCGCTGGCGGTCGACCGCCGCTGGAAGACGGACAGCGGCGAAGCGAAGGAAGCCACCGACTGGTTCACCGTGGATGCCTGGGGCCGCCGGGGCGAAGTCTGCCAAAAATACCTGACCAAAGGCCGGCTTATCTTCGTCGACGGGAGAGTACAGACCGATCGCTGGCAGGACGACAAGGGCGAGACGCACATTCGCACGAAGGTCGTGGCGGCCAACATACAGATTCTCGACCGCAAGCCCGAGGAGCCGGAAGGCGCGGAGGCTGAGGAGGAACCGGCGCCGGCCGCCGCCTGAGCCGAAAGTACATCGGCCAAGCACAACAACGAAGGGCTGCCCTGTCTGGGGCAGCCTTTTTTCCTGGCTAGGGCGGATCGTTGTGTGTCGGTTCGCAGGACACGGACCCCGAGGGTTTTCAGCTTCGAGTAGGAGAACCTTTATCTGCTCACGCGGCCGCAAGGAATGCGTCATCCTCGGGCGGCAACACGTGCGCATTCCATGCGCAGCGTGTCAACTGGAAGGCATGCTTATGCGCTCTCCCGGAAAGGTCCTGTTGACTCCCGCAGGCGTCACCTCAAGGGGAGCGTCTCCGGGCGAACGTCCAACCGCATTGACGGCAGGCGCCACATATTGGAAGGCCAGAAGCGCTACCCCCACCGGTTGAACCGAAGTTTCCATGCCAACATGATCCAGTCTTGCGCCGGTAAGGCGAAAGCAACATGGAACACTTTGTCAATGGCCGGTTTTCGGGTACCATACGGGCATGCAATCCCCGAAGGCTGATGCGATCGGGATGGCGCGGCGCGCCCCGACCCCCTCCCGGTACGTTGCCTGGACAATGGGGTTGGCCCTCGTGCTGGCGACGGGCTTTGTCACCTTTGCGCCTTCCACCCTCTCGCCGGAAGCGTTGCGCGCATCCCTTGCTCGGCTGGTCCGACCTACCAGTATGCCGGGTGTGGGCAGTTCGGGCCTCTCGCTCAACCGGCACATCGGTCTGGTGGCCGGGCACTTTGGCAACGACTCGGGTGCAGTGTGCGCCGACGGCCTCACGGAAGCCGCCCTCAACAAAGACATCGCCGACCGGGTGGTGTCGATTCTCGAGCGGCAGGGCTATCAGGTGGACCTGCTGCAAGAGTTTGACGAGCGGCTCAAGGACTATCGTGCGCTGGCGCTGGTGTCGATCCACGCCGACTCGTGCGAGTTCATCAACGACCAGGCCACCGGCTTCAAGGTGGCCGCCTCCTCAGCCGGCACGGCCCCAGAGGATTCTCAGCATCTGCTGACCTGCTTGGTGTCGCGCTATGCGGCGCGGACGGCCTTGCCCTTTCACGCGGGCAGCATCACCCGCGACATGAACTCCTATCACAGCTTCAGCGAGATCGATCAGAACACTCCGGCGGCGATTGTCGAAACCGGTTTCATGTATCTGGATCGCGCCTTTCTTACCCAGCACGCCGACCAAGTGAGCCTTGGCATTGCCGAGGGCGTGCTGTGCTTCGTGCGCAATGAACCTCTGCAAGCGGAATCGGTGTCGCCATGAACCTACCCGCGGCGCACGGCACTCATGCTGTTGCGATAGCGCTGGAGGCGCGTACGGCCTTGGCGCAGGGCGATCGTCCCGCCGCCCGGCGCCTGGCATTCGCCGCGTTGCGCGTCGATCCGGCCTGTGAGTTGGCCTGGCTGGTGATGGCGGCCCTTGCGCCCGCGACAAAGCGGGGCGCGTATCTTGAGCATGCGTTGGTCCTCAACCCGAACAGTCAGGCGATCCGTGCGGCTCTCAGCGCACCATCGCCGCCGCCACCGTCGGCGACGATGAAGACGCCTGCCGGGAATGCAGCGAGATCGAGCTCCGCCTCGGCCACGCAGCCGCTGAGCGCGGTGCGTCCGGTGATACCCGCCGTGCGCGAAGCGGGCGCGCCGGCGACGCGGACGAGGAAGCCTCTTCGAATTCGCTGGGGGTGGGCGGCCACAGGTGTGCTGCTCTCGTGCATGCTGGTCGCCACGGCCACAGCTTTCGCGCGCGCCGCCAGCGCGGCACAGAACCCGATGGTCTTCGGCGCACTCGAGAAGGATCGCGGCACGGCCACGCCGACTTTCACGGCGACCTACACACCGACGGTCACGCCTTCCTTTACACCCTCGCCCACACCAACCTTCACGCCCTCGCCCACCTCGACGCCGCGGCCGACCGCGACTCCGCTGCCGCCAATAAACTACGACCTGCCGCCCTCCACCGGCGGGGTACGCTGGATCGACGTCGATCTGTCGTCGCAGCGCGTGTTCGCCTACGAGGGCGACACGATCGTGCGGACGTTCATTGTCTCGACCGGCACGGCCGCCCATCCGACCGTGGTCGGTCGCTTCCGCATCTACGTCAAGTACCGCTACGACGACATGGCCGGGCCGGGGTACTATTTGCCGAACGTGCCCTACACGATGTACTTCTACCAGGGCTATTCACTGCACGGTACCTACTGGCACAACAACTTCGGCCACCCGATGAGCCATGGCTGTGTCAATCTGCGCATCTCCGACGCCGGATGGCTATACGATTTTGCCTCAGTGGGCACGCTGGTCAACGTCCACTACTAGGGCATACCCCGAATGCGCGATGACATTTCCCCGACGCTCGAGGCGCTGTTGACGGCGGCGCCGCAGGCCACTGCTACCCTCTCGCGGCGCGGCTTCCTCTACTTGGCTGGCCTCAGCCTGCTGAGCACTGCGGCGCCGCTGCGTTTCGTGCAGGCGGCCGCCTCCGACGCGTGGCAGGCGCGCGTGGCCTACTCGTACGGCGTCAAAGTTCGTCGCGAACCGCACCTCAAGGGCGAGGACCTGGCCACGCTCGGCCATGACGAGATCCTCTCCGTGCAGGAGGTCGTGGTTTCGACGGAGCCTGCCCACAACCTCATCTGGTACCGGGTGGGCGAAAGCGAGTTCATCCACTCCGGCGGTTTGCAGCCGGTGGCCACGCGCTTCCAGATGCCGCTGCTCTCCTTGCCGGTCGGCGGAGCCCTGGTCGACGTGTCGGTACCCTACACCGACGTTCGCGCACGCCCGGGTTTCGGCGCCTCGCGCACGTACCGGTACTACTTCGGCTGCACATTCTGGGTCGGCGAGATCGCCGAGGCGGAGGATGGCAAGATCTGGTACCGCATTGATGACGACCGCACGCGGCTTAGCCATTGGGGGCTGGCCGAGCATTTCCGGCCGGTTGCCGAGCACGAACTGGCGCCCATCGCACCGCAGGTGGAGATCGAGCGCAAGCGTCTGGAAGTGGATCTGGGACGCCAATGGGTGGTGGCCTACCAGGACGACACGCCGGTCTTCATGAGCCGTGCTTCGACCGGCCTTGCCATGCGCAATGGCGAATCCATGACCCCGCTGGGTCGCCACAGCATCTTCTACAAGCGACCTTCGCGCCACATGGCGGCCGGCGATTCGGCTAGCGACGGCTACGACCTGCCGGGAGTACCGTGGTGTTCCTACTTCACCACTACCGGGGTGGCCTTTCACGGCACCTACTGGCACAACGACTACGGCCGCCCGCGCTCGCACGGCTGCGTCAACCTGCCTTCGGAAGCCGCGCGCTGGATCTTTCGCTGGTCGATGCCCGTCGTGCTCCCGAGCGAGCACCTGGTCCAGGGCAAGCCGGGCACGCGCGTCAGCGTCAGCTGAGACCCCGCCCTCTTCACCCAATACAATGAATGGCTGCATGCGAATGGCCACCGGGCCGCGCAGCGGCTTGCGGCCTCGGCTGGGGCGATCCTGGACACGCGCGGGCGTGATGCGTATACTCGGCCTCAGCCGGGCGGTGCGGCCCGAGGCCCCATGCGAAGGCAGCGGGGTGGTCCTTGTACAGTCCCGCTTCGGAAAGGATCATGGCGAAACCTCTCTTTGAAGGTTTGGTGTTCGGCGAGGCGGGCGAATCCCTCACGGTCGTTGGGATCGGTCCCGACTGGTTCTACCGCCTCAATGACCAGGGCTTCCTTCGCCACATCCCAGCGCGCCAGGTGGACGAGTCCGTCTTGCGCACGATATGGGGCATGATGCGCGGGCACGAGCACGAGGTCGCCGAGCAGGCGATGAAGATGCTTGGCCAGGCAGACGTGTTCTCGGCCGCCGTGATGAAGCACCGCCTCGAGCATCCGGAGGCGCACCTGGAGGAAATCCTGGAGCACGGCCTTCCAGAAGAGACACGCATGTGGATGGGAATGATCGGCTTCCGGGTCGTGGTGGACTATCACGGCGAGGTCGTGCGAGTCGAACAGCCCTCCGCCCCCTCTGCGGAGGGAGAGTGAGCACCCGCGGTTGGGCCGCAGGCCGGACGCGGTGCAGGACACTGCGAGAGGATCGATGGACACATCGATAATCGACGTCAGCGAAGCGACCTTTGAATACGAGGTCATTGCCCATTCCAACCAGGTTCCAGTTGTAGTTGACTTCTGGGCGCCCTGGTGCGGCCCGTGTCGGACACTCGGGCCGATGCTTGAGCGATTGGCGCGCGAAGCCAACGGCGCCTTCCGCCTGGCCAAGGTCAATGTGGACGAGAACCCGCGCTTGGCGACGCGCTTCGGCGTGCAGGGCATCCCCGCCGTCAAGGCGTTCAAGGGCGGCCAGGAAGTAGCCCAGTTCGTTGGCGCGCAGCCGGAGAGCATGGTGCAGCGCTTCGTGCGCGAGCTTGCACCGCGCGAGGCCGACCGTGCCCTGGTCGAGGCGCGCGGCTTTCTGGTCGCGCGTCACTGGCCCGAGGCGGAAGAGGCCGCGCGGCGCGCGTTCACCGATGACCCGGGCTCGAGCGCGGCGGCGCTGTGCCTGGTCCGAGCGCTGCTTGCCCAGGGCAAGGGCGCGGCGGCGCTCGAGGTGATGGAAACCTTCCCCGCAGGCAACGAGGTGGTGGTCGTCGAGCGGCTGCGACCGCTGGCCCAACTCATGCTGCGCGCGGCCGATGCGGCCGGCAACGGCGGCGAAACGGCGGAGGCCGAATACCTGCAGAGCGCACGCTTGGTCGCCCGCGGCAACTTCGCGGCCGCGCTCGATGGCCTGCTGGACGTCTTGCGCCGCGACAAGAACTACGCGCGCGGCGAGGCGCGCCGGGTCTTCCTGGCGCTGCTCGAACTCATGGGCGAGGAAGACCCGCTCACCCGCACGTACCGCGACGAGCTGGCCTCGGTCCTCTTCTGAAAAAGGCCGTGGCGCGAGGGAATCAAGAAACCGCCGGCGAACTCAACGTTCGCCGGCGGTTTGCTATTCTGGGAAGGCGCTGCATGCGTGGGCGCGCCTCAGATCATCCGCAGTCGGCCGCATGGCTCACGGACCCGTTTCGGTCTCCGTCTGGATCGTGCCCCAGGTCATCGGGTTGGTGAGCACCCGCTTGGGATCCGACGACACCATGCTCTGCTGCTTGCTGGTGCCGGCCGAGTCGTTGTCACTGACCGAGAAGGCGAAGCCGTACTCTTCCCCGCCGGTGGGTGTGATGCTGAAGATGGTCCACGGGATCCTGGCTTCGATCTGGTAGCCGACGAACCCTGGCGCCGAGATCTGCACTGCCCTCACCGTGGCCACCGGCTTGAGGCCGGTCTTGTCGCTCGGGTACCACAGGTAGGCTTCCGGTTCCTGCCCGCCCGGCGCGACCAGGAAGCCGCCCGAGATGCCCAGTTGGAAGTCGTCGCCGCTGAGCGAGGAGCTGCAGTAGTCGCTCTTCAGCGCAGTGTCGAACAGGATCTCCAGGCTGTCGCCGTGGTACATGTTCGAGCCGCTCGACTCTTGGACGTAGTTGTTATCGCGCACCTTGGCCGCCAGGTACAGATAGGTGCCGTCCCACTTGAAGTGGTAGGTGGCCGAGAGGTCGGCGTCGTTGTCCCACTGCGACTTGCCGAAAACGACGCTGGTTGCGCTGTACTTGAGCGTGGCCGGCCATTCCTCGGCGAAGCTGTCGAAGTATCCGTCAATCGCCGGAGGATTGGTCGTCCAGTACGCCTCGACCATGCCGCCATTGCCGTCCGGCCGACGAACCGGCGAGGGGACGACGCAAGCCGGAACCGCCGGAGGCGGCGTGCCAGCATAGATCTTCACCCAAAAAGCGGTTGTGCCGCCGGTGCCTACGCCAAAGCGCGTGCCTGCCGGCGTGGCGAGCTTCCAGAAGCCCTGGTAGCTGCCAACCGTCGAGGGCGCCGTCATGGCCGCCGAGAGCGTTACCGTCGCACCCGGGGCAACGGCAGCGGTGAGCGGCACAGAGGCCGGTGCGCCCATCTGGCTGCCGGTATCGAACACCAACGAGTAGCCCGTGGACCAGGCGCAGGTGCCCACGTTTTTCAGCGTCCAGGTCTTGGTGAACGCTGCGCCCGGAGTTATCGAGGTCCCATCGGGGATTGTCTCGCTGACGAAATCAGCCAGATTAGTCCCGGTGCAGGCAACCGAAGTGGCCGTGGCAGCGGACGCCGGTGGCGTGGTCGGCCCCGCCGGCACCGTGGAGGTGGGCGGGATCATGAACAACGCCGTGAGAGTCATATTCGGCGTCGGAAACACGAAGGGCGTGGGCGTCGGCGCGAGGGGCAAGGTGCACCCCACGGTGAGCACCACCAAGGCGACCAGCCCCACGAGCGGCTTGCGGGTAAGCGAGTTCATCTTTGGCTTCCTCCTTCCGCGGATGGCCTGCGCGGCGAGCGGCAAGCACATTGCGCGCCCCCGGGCATGCGGCCCGCCAGTGGCTCTGGTCGGGTCCATTCGGATCTCCCTCGGGTTGCGCCTGGTAGGGCGGGTGGGAGTTGAACCCACACGGGGGGTCGCCCCGAGGGATTTTAAGTCCCCTGCGTCTGCCAATTTCGCCACCGCCCCAATTAGCCCATTATATATCCGAGAATGCTCCCGGAGCGTAGGCCGAGGGGCGGCGCCAGCCGCCATGCGTCCCAGGGATGGGGACGTCCTTCGTCCCCGCTTGGTTCCGTTGCAGGATGTGTGCCGGGTGTGCGGTTTCGGCTGGGGGTGTGCGCCTGCGCGCGTCCTCCGGCGGCGAGGCTAGCTCTCCGTCTCGGTCGGTAACAAGACGCGCACTGTCGTGCCTGAACCGGGCTCGGATTGGACTTCAATCTCTCCTCCGTGCGCGCCGATGATTTGCTGAGAGATGGCCAACCCGAAACCAAGCCCGCGCACGACGCCACCTTCCACTTTGCGAGTGAAGCCCGGCTCGAAGACTCGCGGCAGGTCCTGTTGGAGGATGCCTGCCCCGTTGTCGCGCACCATGATAGAAATGCCGGGTGCATCCGTCCCCTCGTGCCGCAAGGTGGCGCGCGCGGTGTGTACGCTGAGCAACCCGCCGGCTGGCAGCGCCTCAATCGCGTTCTTGACAATGGCCGAGAAGGCCTCGTACAAACCGGTGCGATCACCGTGGATGCGCGGCAGGTCGTCGGCCAAGGAGAGATCGAGCGCCACGCCCTGTTCGCGCAGCCGTTCGCCATATGTGGCCACGATCTCCTCCAGGAGCGATGAGACGGAGACCGGCGCCAACGTGGTCGGCGTGGGTTGAGCCAGTTCGCGGAAGTGCTGGATCAGACCGGCGGTGCGCTGCACCGTTTGTTCGATGATCTGCAAGTGATGGGCTACGTCCTCATTGCCGGCGGGCATGCGTCGCGAGAGCAGGTACGAGTGCAGCGAGAGTGTGCTCAGGGCGTTGTTGATCTCGTGCGCCAGACCCATGCCCAGCGCCGTGGCCGATTCCAGGCGCGCTGTGCGCAGCAAGCGCTCCTCCAGCTGCCGGCGCGTGGTAATGTCCGTCATCACGCCGTCGTAAAAGCGGATCGAGCCGTCGGGCTCGTGCACCATGCGCGCTACGTCGCGGATCCATCGCCAGCGGTCCTGTCGATCGCGCAGGCGGTACTCCTCGATCCACTCCTTGCCCTGGGCGATGGCGGCATCGAAGGAGGCCTGCGCCCGATCGCGGTCGTCGGGGTGCACGCGTTCCTTCCAGATGCTTGGCGTGCCGATCCATTCCTCGGGTGTGAAGCCGGTCAGGTCGCGGATGCCCTGCGAGATGAAAGTCGTTGGACCGTCGATGCTGCCCCGGTAGATGGCGCCGGGCACGTGCTGCACGGTGCGTTCGAAGCGTTCGTGCGCCTCTTGCAGCGCGCGCATCAGGCGCGCCTTCTCATAGGCCAGGGCCGCGCGGGCGGCGAACATCTCAAGCAGGCGCCGGTCCTGTTCGGGGAATTCGCGCGGATGGAAGAAGTCGAGAATGAGAAGTCCGAATGGCGCGCTGTCGGTGCGCAGCGGCAGGTGCGCCGCTGCACGAATTCCGGACAGGCTGACCATCGGGTGCAGGTTGGCCTCCAGGCGTAGGTTGCTGAAATAGCGCGCCTGCCCTGCGCGAAAGGTGGTCATGCCCAACCCCTCGGGGCGGAAGGGTTCATGGTCAAGTGCGGCAGGTATGTTGCGGCTGATGACCGTGTGCAATACCTGCTCGTCCGGCTTCCAGAGGGCAATGCTCCCGCCGTTGGCCCACAACGCCTCGATGGCGACATCCAGCGTCAACTCAAGAACGCGCACCGGGTCATCGGCCGCGGAGAGCGAAAGCTCCAATTCGTACAGTCGGGTGAGAGAATTGAGGCGCTGGGAGGAGGCCTCGCTCGCGGACTGATTCTCGAGCGATACGCCAATCTGGCGCACGATCATGTCGGCCAGACGCAGCTGTTCGGGCGAGAAGGGAACCTCGTCCCATGGCGAATCCTTGCCGGCGACGAGCACCCCCCAGCGCCGGCCGGGGCTGCTGATGGGCAGCAAGGCAACGCTCTCGGGCGGTTGCGGCGTAAGCACGCGGAGTTCAGCCTGGTCGGCGGCGTCGACGTTCGGGCCGCGCCGCCAGACAGCATACGCACCTCGCTCCAGGATCTCCGCCAGGCGCGGCAGTGAGCCGAGGGGCAACACGGTCCCAGGCGGCACTAGATCTTCCATCGGTTGGAGTGTCGTAGCGGCTTCCACCTGGATGCTTTGCCCGTCTTCGCCGAGCACGAGCGTCAGACAGAATCCGGCGTTCAGGTACTCGGCCATCATGCGCGTGACCTGAGCGAGCAGGAAGCTGCGGTGATCCTCGCCTCCGGCCAGCGGGCCGCGCGTGATCAGATGCACCAGGTTATGCGCCAGCCCCTCGAAGCGGTGCGCGCGGTGACGTTCACGCTCCAGGTGGCGCATGTGCTCGAGGTTAGCGCCCGCGCTCTCAGCCATGGCCGTGAGCAAGCGCATGTCTTCGTCAAAATAGGCGCCCGGACGCAGCGTCTGCGCTGAGATCATCCCTATCAGCCGGTCGCTGACACGCAGTGGCGCGCAAACGGCAGAGCGGACGTGCTGTTCGCCGCCATAGTGGCGGGGGGTGAAAGGCAGCGGCAGCGCCAGGTCATCCAAGCGGAAGCTCTGGCGCTCTGCCAGCATGTTCCCGAGCAGCCCGGCCTGGGCGGGGACCGTAATCGGCGCGCTGCGCTTGTTGTTGTCGATGACATAAACCAGGCGGGCTTGGTCGCCATCCTCGTCAAACAGCGCCACCACGAACGAGTCGCACGGCATGAGCTCGTGCGTCCCTTCATGCAGGGCCTGGTAGATCTGCTCGAGGTCGGTGGCCGAGGCCACTGCGTGCGCAATCTTGAGCAGAGTCTCACGTTGCTGGGCTACGTGTCGCAAGAGGTCCGAGAAGTCGAGATGCTCGAGTACCGTGCCCAGGTTCGAAACGATTGTGCGCGACAGTTCGCCTTCGCGCGCGGTGAGTTGTCCGGGTGCATCTGCCAGGAGCAGCAGCACCCCGCGGGCGGCCTGGCTCACCTTGATCGGCGCCACAATGGCCGTTGCGGGCATAGAGTCCGCAGACGATTGGCGCCCCACCAACATCGGGCGCATTGCCTCGCCGGCCAGGGCCGCTTCGAGCTCGCTGCCCGTGTGCAGGGCCGGCTCGCGCGACTGTACGGCCGCAGCGATGAGGTTGCCCGATGTTGCAAAGCTGGGGAGCGCCGAGGTGTCGCCCAGGCCGAAGGAGGCAAAAGGCACAAGCTGCTTGCGCGCGCTGTCCAGGAGGAAGACCGCGCCTGCATCCGCTTGGGGCACGGCCCGCTGGAGGAGGGAGGGAAGCCGGTCGCGCAATTGATCGAAGGTAAGTGCGTTGGCAAGTGGCTGACCGAGCGAGGCCAAGCGCAGCAGGTCTCCCGAGTACTTGCGTTCCGCTTCCAGCGCATCACGCCAGAAGCGGGCGGCGATCTGCGCGCCGCGCGTCGTGGCAAACCCGGCGGCAGCATAGGTCAGGCTGCGCAGCAGAAGATCGGCCCAGGTGAAGGGTGTGCCGCGCCCACCAAGTGTCACCGTGATGGCGGCGTCCAGAACGATCGATATTCCGACCGCGGGCCAAGTCGCCCAGCGTTCGCTGGCAAACGCCATGAAAGCGATGCTGAGCGGATAGAACAACCACACCAAGGGGGCGGCCGGGCGCAGGAAGTAATCGCAGACGGCGATCAGGCCGAGTGTTCCAAGATCCAGGGTGCGCGACAGCACGAGTGGAATGCGCCGCCGCGAGAGGTGGCGGGCTGCAACCACTGCGCTGTAGGCCACCATGCCGGCCAAGACCAGCAGGTCGCGCTGTTTGTCGGCTCGTAGGAGGGGCGAAAGCCACAGGGCGGTCGCCAGGCTGCCCGCCAGCACGAGCATTCCGGCGAGGTAGAGGACAGGAAGCGCACCGGGGTGCCCGCGATTGGTGTCCATGATCGCTCAGTCGTCGCCTTTCGATTATAGCCTTGGGAGATTCGAATGCAAGAGAAAATGCCGCCCGCCCACCATCGGTAAGGCAATTGCCACGATAGGGTATAGTTGCCCGGGCTGCGGATCTCCCTGCGGGTGGTATTGCACATTTCGGACCACCTTCGCAATTGCAGCACAATCGGGTCGCTCCGGCCCACAATGTGAGACGGGTCAAGGGTCCAATGGACAATCGCTTTGTCACATGGCTGGAAATCGACCTCTCGGCCATTGAGCACAACGTTCGTCGGCTGTGTGCGATCACCCGCACTCCGCTCATGGCGGTACTCAAGGCCAACGGCTACGGGCACGGCGCTCCACCAGTGGCACGCGCCGCGGCGGCTGGCGGCGCAGCCTGGCTGGGCGTAGCGCGCCTGGCCGAAGCCATCGAATTGCGCCAAGCGGGGCTGGGCCTGCCCATCCTCGTCTTGGGTGCCATCTCCGAGGCGGAGGTCGAACAGGCTGTCGCCGCTGACGTGGCCTTTGCGGTTCCCTCGGCCGAACTGGCTCGCGCCTACGGACAGAGGGCGGCCGAGGTTGGCGTCCAGGCCCGTGTCCATCTCAAGATCGAGAGTGGTATGGGGCGGCTCGGAGTCCTGCCCGCGGACGCGTTGGCTGTTGTGCGGGAAGTGCAGAGTCACAGCAGCCTGCGCCTGGAGGGACTCTTCACACATCTTGCGCGGGCCGATGAGATCGATGCGGCCCCCACGCGCACCCAACTGGCCGCTTTCGCCGACGTGGTCGGGGCGCTGCATCATGCCGGCGTGACACCCCCGATCGTCCATGCCGCAAACTCCGCGGCCGCCCTCAACTTCCCCGACTCCCGATGGGGGCTTGTCCGTGTGGGCATTGCGATGTACGGATTGCATCCCTCGGCGGAGGCTCCTTTGCCCGAGGGCTTCCTTCCCGCATTGACCTGGAAAGCGCAGCTTGTTTCGTGCAAAGAATTCCCCGCAGGGCATGGGGTCAGCTACGGGCACGAGTATGTCACGCGCGGCCGGGAAGCCATCGGCGTGATTCCCGTTGGCTATGGAGATGGGTTTCGACGTGGCCGCCCCAATGAGGTGCTCATCGGGGGTGCGCGAGTGCCTGTAGTTGGGCGAGTGTGCATGGATCAGTGCATGGTACGGCTCGCTTCGCCCCTGCCGATTGGGACCGAAGCCGTGATCATCGGCCGGCAGGGGAACGAAAGCATCAGTGCCGAAGATGTCGCGAGGAGGTGGGACACGATCAACTATGAGGTCGTCACCGGCCTGAGTGCGCGACTTCCACGGGTGTTTGTCTCGAAGGGCTAGCCCGCTTCTCCGATGCGCGCCACCCGCGCGCGCACCATGTACGGCGGTAGCAGGGTGCAAGCTAGCGCAAACACACTGCCCAACACGAGGCCGACCGCCTGCCCAAGGCCCGACCCGCTCCCCAGCATCGGGATGAGCATGGCCGGGCCGAAGAAGAAGACCGCGGCCAGACCCATGTAGGCCATCCCCGCAAACGACCCAAGGCAGCCGACGGAACCGCGCACCATATGCCGCGGGTCTTCCCAATCCAGGTTGGCACCTGTCACCCCGAAGGCCAAGTTGACGCCCACCGAACCGGCTAACACCAGCGCGACGACTCCCACCCCGAAGAGCATCGAGGCCGCATCGCTGCGTTGCAGGAGCGAACTGGCGACAAAGAAGGCCTCGCAGATGACGAGCGTGGGGAGATAAGCCACCAGGCCCTTGGCCAGCAGCAAGCGCGCTGTGGACACGGGCGCGGCCTTGAGCAGCCAGTAGGCGCGCCCCTCGTGCGAGAAAGCCATCATCCCCAGGCGGGAGAGCATGATCCATCCGATGAACAGCGCGATGGCAGCGTTCCCGTATCCGAGCATGCGGGTTGCGCTCTGCATGAACCATTGGGGGGCTTGGCCTTGGCCGGGATCCACCTGGCCGCCGCTGCGCGCCAGCATCACTGCGTAGACTATGCCCAGGATGAGAGGGGTGATCAGCTGTGAGAGGTTGCGCAGGTCGCGCCGCAGCACGACGGCATCCTTGGCGATGAGAGCCGTCACCGAGCGCGGCAACAACCGCGGGCGGGCGCGATCGGAAAGGGCGGCTGCCTGCGCAGGCTGCGATCGCCGGCGCGGGCGGCGCACCGTCCCCGCCTGCATCTGGGACCAGCCCGTCTGATAGAGTACCTCGCACACTCGTACGGCCGCAGCAAAGAGCACCAGCGAGGCGAGCAACATGAGGCCCAGGCCGGCGATCGATATCACGCTCTCGCCGGTACCCACGCTCACCAAGCCGCGCCCGGCCCAGGCGAAAGGCGACCAGGGAGAATTGACGCGCGAGAGCAGATTCACCACCTGGGTTGCCTGTTGACTGCCGAAGTCCATACCGCGCGTGAAGTTGCCGGTCTGCGAGCAGATGAGGGAGGCCACCGCGCCCACCGCCGCCACGACTTCCGCAACGCGGCGGGCCGGGACGAGGCGCACGATGCCAGTGACCATCAGCGCCGATATCCCGGCGGCCGATAGCGCCATGCATACCAGCAAAAGCACCACCAGTGGATAGAAAAGCACGTTGTAGCCAGCGGAAGCGCCGAGGCCGAAGAGCAGCGGCAAACCGAAGAGTGAGAGCAATGCGAAGTTGGGCAGGATGGCCAGGATCAGCTTGCTCAGGAACACCGCCCTCACCGGGATCGGTGCCGCCATGAGGAAGTCCATATCGCGCGCCAGGTAGAGGGACTGCAGCAGCACGCCGAAGCTCGTCAGGAGAATGGTCAGGAAGGCGGCGGTCACAATTACCGTCGGCACGGCATTGATCACCTGGGCCAGGTCGATGACCTCCGCCACTTGCGGTGAGCGAAGCAGGTTGAGCAGCGCCCAGCTCCCGATGAAAGCGCCCACCAGCAGGCCGATGGAGATTGCCGTCACCAGAATCGTCCCGATCTTGCGCCGCAAGGATGTATGGCGGAACGAGCTGACGAAGATGCGCGCCCGCAGCCAGAGCAGCTTCCAGGTGAGCGAGGCGACCGAGGTGCGTCGCGCCGCGGTGCGGTTCATCGCAGCACCTCGGCAATGGCCGCATCCTCCGCTCCGCCGGTGAGTCCCAAGAAGATGTCTTCGAGGCTGGTCTGGCCCTGGCCCATCGCGCGCAGCTCAGTCATAGTGCCCACAGCCACCAGCGCCCCGCGGTTGATGATCCCGATGCGGTCGCACATGCGCTCGGCAATCTCGAGGATGTGAGTCGAGAGGAACACCGCCGCGCCGCGCTGCGCCAACTGGCGCAGCATGTCCTTGATCAGGCGAGCCGATTTCGGGTCTAGGCCGACGGTCGGCTCGTCGAGTACCAGGACGCGCGGGTCGTGCACCAGCGCAGCGGCCAGGCTTGCCTTCTGACGCATGCCGTGGCTGTACGAATCAATCAGGTCATCGCCGGCTGCACTCAAGTCGAACAGGCGTAGCAGTTCCTCGATGCGCCGATCGACCTGCGCCGGCGGGACGTCGTACAACTCCGCTACGAAGCGCAGCAACTCACGCGCCGAGAGCTTTGCATACAGGTTGGGCTCATCGGGCACGAAGCCGCTGGCCGCCTTGGCCGCAAGCGGATCGGCCTGCACGTCATGCCCGGCCACGCGAACCGATCCGGACGTGGGTTGCAGCAGGCCGACAATCATCTTGATCGTGGTTGTCTTCCCGGCGCCGTTAGGGCCCAGGAATCCAAAGATCTCCCCGCCCTGCACCTGCAAATTCACATTGTCGACGGCCATCTTGTCGCCGAAGCGCTTGGTCAGATTGAGGGTTTCGATCAGCGTTTCC
>Ga0153916_10001695_pt1 | contig 15979 bp, 9 predicted proteins | sample Opewatmetagenome_FD_109642 | JGI IMG/M metagenome (GOLD analysis project Ga0153916, IMG submission 109642) | Freshwater wetland microbial communities from Ohio, USA - Open water 3 Core 3 Depth 4 metaG | ecosystem: Environmental > Aquatic > Freshwater > Wetlands | place: USA: Ohio, Lake Erie, Old...
ACAAGGACAACGGAAATTTGAGGCATGTTATAAAGATGATCTATTGCATGGACTTCAGAGGAAATGGTATCCAAATGGACAACTAAATATTGAAGCGACCTATAAAGAAAATTTGGAGGATGGAGTCAAATCGATCTGGAAACCAAATGGGGAACTGATTTTTGAAGGTTTATTTAGGGATGGAGAATATATCCCTGATGATAAAACAGTGTAAATATGTCTTCAATTCAATTTACGGCAGTCGAAAAAGAATTTATCAGAGAATCAGGTATTGCCAGTTTTACAACTAAGATTCCCTATATTCTGGTTGATAATTTCCCAAGCCTGGGAAAACTTGTGGCTTATCGTTTTCTGGAATGGGTGCTTGATAATCCTGAGGGAGTCATCAGCCTGCCCACAGGTAAAACGCCGGAATATTTTATTAAATGGACAAAATTTCTTCTGGATAAATGGGATGAACCACGCATTATCAACATAAGGAAAAAACATGGTTTAACCAGTAAAGCAAAGCCCGATTTAAGTAAGCTGCAATTTATTCAGATTGACGAGTTTTACCCTATTTCCCCACTTCAACACAATTCATTTTATCATTATGTTAACCAATTCTATATCAGTGATTTTGGCTTAGATCCTGGTAAGGCTTTATTGATTAATTGCGATGATATTCCCCTTTCAAATGGTAAATCTTACCGGGAGGTTTTTCCAGATAATCGCATCGATACATCTCTCAGATACCGTGAAGCTGTTTCAGATCTGGAGAAAATTCAACAGGAATCGATATTCCTCATTGACAATTGGTGTTCACAATATGAGAAGAAAGTAAGGGACAGGGGTGGAATTGGTTTTTTCCTTGGAGGGATAGGACCTGATGGTCATATTGCATTCAATACAAGAGGTTCTGATCATCATTCCACTACAAGGCTTACCAGCACCAATTTTGAAACACAAGCTGTTGCAGCAAGTGATCTTGGTGGTATTGAAATTTCAAAAAACCGTTTGGTTATTACTATCGGTCTCGGAACAATTACTTATAATCCTGATAATGTAGCTATAATTTTTGCAGCTGGTGAATCCAAAGCCAAAGTTATAACTCAGGCACTCGAATGTGAGCACTCAAACCTTTATCCGGCAAGTGTTCTGCACAAGTTAAAAAACAGCAGGTTCTACCTGACACAGGGAGCAGCCTTTAAACTGACCGACAGCAGACACAGGTATTATAAATCGGGCGATTGGACTCATCAGAAAACTGAACATGCAATAATTGACCTTTGCAGAAAAATCAATAAATACGGACATCGCCTGACGCTTGATGATCTGAAGAACTCACCTGTATGCAGGCAAATACCAGATCTGAATGAAAATACCGTTAAAACGGTTATGGATTCAATACAGTCGAAAATTAATAAAGGCCTGCAACAGGAACATGACCAGGTATATCTTCATACTGGTCCGCATCATGACGATATTATGCTGGGTATATTGCCGCACATTTCCCATCAACTCAGATCAACAAGCAATAAGTTTTACTTTGCTGTCCTGACATCAGGATTTACCGCGGTTACTAATACCTTCCTTCTGGAATCCTTAAATGACACAAGGACATTCCTTGAATCGGGCAGGATTGAAATGACCAGGTATAATGATTTTTTTGAAAGTGGTTACAAGTACAAATGGGATAAGGATGTGTATCATTATCTGAATAAAGTAGCAGCAAAAGATAAGTACGGCCAGAGACGAGGGCTTTGTCACAGAATTGTCAGGAATATTGTCGAACTGTCAGGAGTTAAGAATATTGAAGAGCTGATGGATCAGATAAATGAATTTATCATGGTACTGAGGAAAAGCTATGATGGAGAAAAAAATCCTCCTGATATTCAGAAATTGAAGGGAATGATAAGGGAGTTTGAAGAAGAACTTGTATGGGCACACTTCGGTGTTCAGGTTAAAAACATCCGCCATCTTAGACTGGGATTTTATACAGGGGATATTTTTACTGAGCAACCTTCAAAAAAGCGAGACGTCGAACCGATATTAAATATGATCAGGGAGATAAATCCGACAGTTATAAGTCTTGCATTTGATCCTGAAGGCAGCGGACCGGATACTCATTATAAAGTATTGCAGACTATTGCTGAGGCTTTGCGAATCTGGAAGGAAGAGAAAAATTTATCAGGTCTGAGGATATTGGGGTATCGGAATGTCTGGTACAGGTTTCATCCGGCAGATGCAGATGTAATTGTACCTGTTTCCCTGAATTCCCTGGCCTCACTCAATGAAGCTTTCAATAATTGCTATGTTACTCAGGTGGATGCATCATTCCCAAGCTATGAATATGACGGACCTTTCAGTAAACTAACACAAAAGATCTGGGTAGAACAACTTAAAGAAATACAATTCCTGCTGGGTAAGGACTATTTCTATCTGAATGCACATCCCAGAATAAGAGGTGCACACGGGATGCTGTTTTACAGGGAAATGAATGTTAACCAATTTCTGGAGCATGCCAGGGAACTCGAAAGATCTATGGAAGGATAGGGTAACCAAACTCTAAATAACTAAACTCTAAAATCTAAACAAAAACTAAAACCTGTTTAGCCATTTAACCATTTAACCATTAAATAAGATGAGAATCGTAATAAAAGAAGATCCAAACAAGGTTGGCCAATGGGTGGCTGATTATATTATTAGTAAAATTAAGGCCGCCAAACCAACTAAAGTAAAACCCTTTATTCTGGGATTACCAACAGGTTCTTCACCTGTCACCACCTATAAGGAGTTTATACGCCGGTACAAGGCAGGGGATATATCCTTTAAAAATGTAGTGACTTTTAATATGGATGAATATGTCGGATTACCTGAAGATCATCCTGAGAGTTACCATTATTTCATGCGTAAGAACCTGTTCGACCATATAGATATACCTGAAGAAAATATAAATATTCTTAATGGGAATGCTCCCGATCTTGAAAAGGAATGTAAAGAATATGAAGAGAAGATTGCAAGTTATGGTGGGATTGAACTTTTCCTTGGGGGAATAGGCCCAGATGGACATATTGCTTTTAATGAGCCGGGATCCTCACTGACATCCCGAACAAGAATTAAAACCTTGTCTTATGATACCATCCTGGCAAATTCAAGGTTTTTTGATGGTGATATGTCTAAGGTCCCACTAACTGCTCTTACTGTCGGGGTTGGGACAGTAATGGACGCCAGAGAAGTACTGGTTGTAATTACCGGATTTGGTAAAGCACGTGCATTAAGACAGGTTGTTGAAGGAGGTATAAGCCATATGTGGACAGTATCCATAATCCAGATGCACCAAAAAGCTATTATCGTTTGTGATGATCCGGCTACCATGGAACTTCAGGTTGAAACTGTAAAGTACTTTAAAGATATTGAGGAGATTGCTCAGAAAAGATTACCGGATAGAGAAGAATGGGACTAGAAATTCGAAATAGCGAAAAACGAAAATCTAAATGACTTATCGAAACCTTACAAGGCATGAAATTGCAGTCCTTGAAGAACAAGGATGTATAGCCGAAAACTGGTCTCAAATTGAGGTGAAACCAGGATTTGCTGCAGAAAACATCCGGAATGTGATGTTTGCAGGTGATATCAAGATTGGCGCTTTCAATGAGACTGTCGAAATTGAACCTGGTATTTTAAAACATACCGGAATTTATAACAGTTGTATTCAAAGCTGCTCATTTGATGATGATGTATATGTTTCTAATGTTGATAACCTTGTCAACTATAACATCAAAAAAAATGTAATCATTCAAAATGTCAACACACTTGCAGTTTCCGGTGAAAACGCCTTTGGGAATGGGACGGAATTAGACATAATAAATGAAAAAGCAAACAGGACACTTTTGATTTATGACAGGCTGACTGCACAGATTGCATATATGTTTGTTTTTTACCGGCATGATAAAGAGATGATTCACTTGATGGAAGGTATGATTAGGAAACACGTTGATTCCAGGAGGTCAGCAAAAGGAATAATCCAGGAAGGTGCGAGAATACTAAATACCAGGACGATTCGAAATGTAAATGTTGGTGAATATGCACTCATATCCGGAACGACTCATCTTGAGGATGGTACAATCTCTTGTACCAAAGATGATCCCGCAATAGTTGGAGGTGATGTTATCGCTATTAAATTCATTATTCTTTCCGGCTCTACAGTAGATTCGGCAGCGTATCTCGAAAAATGTTTTATCGGCCAGGGAGTGATTATTGGAAGAAATTTTTCTGCAGAAAACTCAGCTTTTTTTGCCAATTGTGAAGCATTAAATGGTGAAGCATTAAGCATTTTTGCTGGTCCTTATACCGTTTCTCACCATAAATCAACTCTCCTGATTGCTGCTCTTTATTCATTTTTCAATGCTGGCAGTGCTTCAAATCAGAGTAATCATCTGTATAAACTCGGCCCTGTTCATCAGGGTATTCTTGAAAGAGGAGTAAAAACCGGTTCTTTTTCATACTTTATGTGGCCATCAAGAATCGGTGCTTTTACTATTGTCATCGGGAAGCACTTTGTTCAGATTGATACATCTTCTTTCCCCTTCTCTTATATGGTTGAATCTGGAGGTAAAAGCCTGTTATTACCGGCTTTGAATCTTTTTACGGTTGGCACTTTACGTGATAGTTCTAAATGGCAGCCCCGTGACCGCAGAAAAAATAACAATAAACTGGATCTGATCAGCTTTGAATTATTTAATCCTTATATAATTGGTAAGATACTTGAAGGGCTCAGGATTTTAAAAAGGATTGATAAGGAAGTACCTCAGGATCAGGAAATAGCTGATCATCAAGGGATTAATATAAGGCGAAAAAAACTTGATCACAGCATCCAACAGTATGAACATGCAATAAAAATTTTTATTGGAAATGAGATACTAAAAATTCTGGATAGTCTGGGTGATGCAATTACATTTAAAGAAATCCGGGAATCACTCTCCATAAACGAAATGACCATATCCGACAGATGGACTGATATGGCAGGTATGGTGACTCCCATGTCAGTGATTGAGGACCTGCTGACTTCAATAAAAACGCAAAAAATTGGAACTTTACAAGATCTTGCCGATAACTTGCGTAAAATTCATAATGATTACAATAAATATTCCTGGAACTGGTGTAAAAAACTTATCAGGGACTATTATGATATTGAAATACAGGATATAACACCTGAACAATTGATAATGGTTATTGATAAGTGGAAGGAAAGTCTGACAAAGCAAACCGAATCAATTTTGCTGGATGCTAAAAAGGAATACGATGATAAGCGCAGGATTGGTTACGGAATCGATGGAGATGAAAAGGTCAGGGATGAAGACTTTGATGCCGTGCGTGGTTTGTTTGAAGAGAATAAGTTCATTATTGAAGTGAATAATGAATTCGAAAAGATGTTATCGAAATGGGATAAATTCACCTCTTTGATAAAAAAATAATATGGAAGTTATTGAAATAAAGGCATTAAAGGACTGTACATATTCGTGTATATCCCTTGGTGAGATTATGCTCAGGATGGATCCTGGTGAATCAAGGATCCGTACAGCACGTGAATTTAAAGTCTGGGAAGGAGGAGGTGAATACAATGTGGCCAGGGGTTTGAGAAAATGTTTTGGATTACCCACAGCCGTTGTCACGGCATTTGCAGATAATGCTATCGGCAGACTTGTTGAGGATTTTATCATGCAGGGTGGTGTGGATGTCTCCCAGATAAAATGGATCCCTTATGATGGAATTGGAAGAACGGTCAGGAATGGCCTTAACTTCACAGAGAGAGGATTCGGGATCCGTAGTGCATTAGGGGTTAGTGACAGGGGAAATACGGCTGCATCCCAATTGAAAAAAGGTGATTTTAACTGGGAGTTTATTTTTGGGAAGATTAAATCCCAATGGTTCCACACAGGGGGTATTTTTGCTGCCCTTTCAGATACTACGACAGAAGTCATTGAAGAAGCAATGATTGCTGCAAAGAAATATGGTACTGTTATTTCTTACGATCTTAATTACAGGCCTTCCCTCTGGAAATCAATAGGTGGAAAAGAAAAAGCCAGGAAAGTGAATAAAAATCTTGCAAAATATGTGGACGTAATGATTGGTAATGAAGAGGATTTTACAGCATGTCTTGGACTAGAGGTGGAAGGTGTAGATGAAAATCTTTCTGAACTAAATACCGAAAGTTATAAAAAAATGATTCTGAAAGCAACACTCGAATATCCAAATTTAAAAGTGATTGCCACAACCCTTCGGACAGTGAAAACTGCAACCATAAATTCCTGGGGTGCAATATGCTGGGCCGGGGGCAAATTTTATGAGGCACCAATGAGAGAAAATCTGGAAATATTTGACCGAGTGGGAGGTGGAGATAGTTTCGCTTCAGGTTTAATTTATGGTTTAATATCAGCAAATGATCCACAAAAAGCAGTCGAGTATGGTGCAGCTCATGGCGCTCTTGCAATGACAACTCCAGGAGATACTTCTATGGCTACACTTGAGGAAGTTGAAAAATTAATGCATGGCAAATCCTCAAGAGTCGAAAGATAAAATGAGGTATAAGGTAAAAATCAAATAAAATTATGACGGGACGTGAAATTATCCGGAAAGCTTTCCGGCTTGAATCTTTGCCACGTATACCTTGGGTTCCGTTTGTCGGAATACACGGAGGAAATCTGATTGGAGTCACAGCTGAAGAATACCTGAAATCATCTGATAATATCGTTTCCGGGATTGACAGGGCAATTGAATTATACAACCCTGATGGCATTCCGGTAATATTTGACCTGCAGATTGAAGCTGAAGCTTTGGGGTGCAAAATGGCGTGGAGCAATCAAAATCCGCCTGCAGTGATTTCGCATCCATTAACTGGTGAAAAAACACTGAATGATTTGAAAATTCCAGGTCCGGATGATGGCAGAATAGGAATAGTACTTGAAGCCGCCAGAAGGATCCGACTTAAACACCCTGAACAATCTCTTTATGGATTGATTACAGGCCCTTTTACTCTTGCTCTTCACCTTCTTGGTACCGATATATTTTTGAGAATGTTTGAAGATGAAAAGGGGATTAAAGAACTGATGGATTTTACCAAAGGGGTTGGAATAGCCATGTCGGATTATTTTCTGAAAGCAGGTTGTGATGTAATAGCAGTAGTAGATCCAATGACCAGTCAAATTGGCCCAGAACAATTCCGGCAATTTATAACTGACCCTGTTGCGGATATATTCGGATTTATCAAAAGGAATGGAGGCCTCAGTTCTTTTTTTGTCTGTGGTTATGCCCAACAGAATATCGAAGTAATGTGTGAATGTAAACCTGATAATATTTCAATCGATGAAAACATACCATTGGATTGGGTAAGGGATATTTGTCTTGACCGTCATATAAGTTTCGGGGGTAATCTGAAGCTTACAGTCGTTTTATTAATGGGTTCTCCTGAAGATTGCCAGAAACATGCTTTGGAATGCATGGAACTTGGGGGGACACGGGGATACATTCTTGCGCCTGGTTGTGACCTGCCTCTTAATACTCCTGTTGATAACCTTAAGGCTATTACTACTTTAGTACATGATTCTTATACAAGGGATGTTATAAGGGCTATGGAAAAAAAACCTGAGGAAATCCTCCTGCCTGATATGAAAGATTATGGAAAAGCTGATAAAGTGATAGTCGATATAATTACGCTTGATTCCGAGTCCTGTGCTCCTTGTCAATATATGGTTGAGTCAGTTAAAAGAGTTGCACCGGAATTTGAAGGTATAGTAGAATGGAGGGAGCATTCTATCAAAAAGCTGGATGCAGTTAACTTCATGAGCGCCCTTTTGGTTAAAAATATTCCAACAATATGCATAGACGGTAAAATTGCATTTGTATCTAAGATCCCTCCAAAACATGAACTTGTCCGGGCTATCCAGGAAAGGATTAATGAAAAACTCAGACTCAGGATCCGGATGAAAAAAGGAGAGGTGCTGATTCTCGGAAAGACCAAAAAAGAATGCAAAGCATTAGAAGATAAGCTAAAAGAAGTCATTACTGAGCTTGGGCCCACTGTTACCTACAGGATTATTACGGACAAAAATGAGATTATGTCATATGGAGTTGTACAGACTCCATCAATAATTGTGGCCTCTTATAAAACAAAATCACAGGGGACTGATCCGTCAATTGAAATATTGAAGGAATGGGTAAAGGAAATTCTATAGTCGTGAAGCGTGAAGGGTGAAGCGTGAGGTGTAAATAGCAAAATGCACAAAAAAACAATCGGCACAATAGAAACAATAGAAATAATAGAAATAATAGAAGCTAATACACCAAAGCACTATCTTAAAATTGAATTGTGAACGATTTCAAAATTCCTCTGATCGTAGTTACTGGATTTCTTGGTTCCGGGAAAACAACCTTCATAAAACGACTATTAGAGAAATTTTCAGATGGAAGGAGAATTGGAATCATCCAGAATGAATATGCGAGTGCAAATATTGATACAGAGGAACTCAGATCAACGGGAAAGAAATTTGAGATTCTGGAAATCAATAACGGCTCTGTATTCTGCATTTGCCTTCTGGCGAACTTCATAGATTCCCTCGCATCGTTTGTTGATAAATACAAACCTGAGATTATAATTCTGGAGGCTTCTGGTCTTTCAGATCCCATAGGCATTGCCGAGTTGTTGCAGCATGATAAAATTTCAGAAAAGATTTATCTGGCTCATATCTGGTGCATAATAGATTCTCTGAATTATTTAAAGACAGGCAGGATGATTGACCGGCTTAAAAGGCAGGTTATGATCTCAGATACCCTGATCATTAATAAAACGGATCTGGGGAAAGATAATGTTCCGGATATCATAAAAGAGATATCCCTCATTAATCCTGAGGCTTCCATTGAAGAAACCAGTTATTGTGATATTGACATTGACATTTCAACCGGAGTAATGAGTGATGAGAGGATTGCATTCCGGAGGGCAGAAGAGCATGCCATTTATATTCCTTCAGGACGGGCGGAAATTTCTACCGTTGTTTTGAAGACATCACGACCGGTTTCAAAAGAAGGTCTTAAGTTGTTCCTTTTGGAAGTAGAAAAAAAAATGATCCGGCTGAAAGGATTTGTGATGCTTGATGATGGTAAAAAAGTGAAAATTCAATCCGGATTCAGTACCACCTCTGTTGAGGAAATTTCATGGTACAACGGACCTACCGAACTGATCGGTCTGGGATATGACATTACGTCGGCCGGGTTCGGGAGAAGATTTCATGAGATCAGGCAATTTTGTACCTTTAAAGATTGACTTCTAATTTCATTTTCTTGAGCATTTCAGGATTGATAAAATACAGGTTTTCATTAATTACAGGAGCGGTTTTTATTTGTTTTTCCTGTTTTAATCTGCCTGCACAAAAAATCCTGACCCAGAACATTATCGGAACCGTTGTTGATAAGATAACTGGTGCACCGCTGATCGGAGCTGCTGTTGTAATAATTGATTCAGATCCCTTCATTGGAACAGTGACTGATGTAAAAGGAAAATTTATAATTCGGAATATTCCTGTTGGAAGAATAGGGATCCGTGCTGAATATCTTGGGTATCACACTCAGTCGGTAACAGGTTTGAGTCTTGTCTCAGCTAAAGAATTGATAATCACCATTGAACTTGAAGAAAAAGTTTTTGAGCTGGAAGTGGTTGTAAGGGCAAAGGTCCGAAAAGATCAGCCACTGAATGAAATGGCTGTTGTCAGTGCAAGGTCATTCACAGTGGAAGAAACGGAGAAATACGCTGGAAGCCTTGGGGATCCTGCAAGAATGGCCATGAATTTTGCCGGTGTTATGGGGGGTGCAGACCAGATAAATGATATCATAATCAGGGGGAATTCACCTTTAGGACTTTTATGGAAACTGGAGGGGATCAATATACCAAATCCCAACCATTTTGGTGCGATTGGTTCATCAGGCGGTCCCATCAGTATGCTTAACAATAATGTATTGAGTAATTCGGATTTTTATACAGGTGCGTTTCCGGCTGAATTTGGAAATGCATTATCAGGAGTTTTCGATATGAGGCTACGCAGCGGGAATAATCAGAACAGAGAATATACGGTACAGGCTGGTTTAAATGGATTTGAGTTTGGCCTCGAAGGTCCTTTGCTTAAAAACAGGCAGGATGGTTCATACATAGCACATTACCGGTATTCCACCCTTGCAGCTTTGCATGCAATTGGATTGAATATTGGAGTGAGAGCAATACCTTTTTACCAGGATCTTTCGTTCAAAGTTGACCTTCCCGGCAGAAAAGCAGGAAAGTGGTCCATTTTTGGACTGGGAGGTGAAAATCACATTACAGTAGAAGAGAATGAAAACGGTAAAAATGAAATAACCAGGATTGCTACTACAGTCGCTGTTCTAGGATTCTCGCATGTTCATTTTTTTAATCCGACACTCAGACTAAAAAGTAGTATGGCATTCTCTGTTGCAAGGGATCATGAGATGGATAGCCTGAACAGGAATGGATTGCGGGAAGACTTCTACTGGACCAGGTACCTTGAAGGAAAATATACTTTTGCAACTGAAATCAGAAAAAAGTTCAGTCCTGCGAATATCACTTTTGCCGGAATTAACCTTGACCTGATTGGTCTGAACTACAGGGATAGTATTTATTCTCCCGTTACAAATGATTATTATCATACACTGCAAATCCGCAACGGCCTGATGCTTATACAATCATACCTGCAGTGGAAACACGGATTTACAGACGAGTGCTATTTTATTGCAGGATTGCATCATCAGCAGATCTCACTTAATCGCCAGGTAGTAGTTGAACCACGGTTCAGCATCAACTGGGACATGAGTTCAAAGCAATCCCTGAGCCTGGGATATGGAATGCACAGCCAAATGATGCAAAGGATGGTTTATTTTGAAAAAACCCTCATTGATACAACAAACAGGATATATGAGGAAAGCAACAGAAAACTGGGTTTTTCAAGAAGCCACCATGTTGTTGTTAGCTTTAAACATCTGTTCAATCCCAACCTCAGGATCAAGGCAGAAGCATATTATCAATGGCTGTTTGACATTCCAATAAAAAGAAACCCCTCCTTTATTTCAATGATCAATTATGGCAGCAGTTTTACCTACGGTGATTATGATAGTCTCGTTAATAAAGGTACAGGACGGAACCTGGGACTGGAGCTGACATTTGAACATTTCTTTTCCGGCAATTATTACTGGCTTGCCACGCTGTCGGTTTATGATTCAAAATACAAAGCAAGTGATAATAAAATCAGGAACACCGCCTATAATGGAAATTTTATACTGAATTTGCTGGGGGGATATGAATGGCAGTTGCCTGGGCAAAATGCCCTTTCTGCCGATTTGAAAGCTGTCTGGGCCGGAGGATTACGAAGTATTCCGATTGATATCGAGGCATCACAGGAACAGGGAAGTACAGTCTATGATTATTCCAGGGTATACCAGGAAAGGTATAATGATTACTACAGGATAGATGTCAGGATTTCATTCAGGATTAACCGGCCAAAGACGGGACACCTTGTTGCACTGGATATACAGAATGTGACAAACCGGAAGAATCATTTCCTGGAAGAATATGATCCTGATTCGGGGCAGGTTGAACAGGCATACCAGATCGGGATACTGCCTATTGTTCTGTGGAGAATGTATTTTTAAAGTTATTTGAACATCTCCGGATGCATTTCATCCCACTCTGTTGCTTCCTGATATGCATTTGCAACTGCCAGTATAGTAGCTTCATCAAAAAGATTACCCAGCAGACTGAAACTTGTCGGATGACCTGAAATAAAACCGTTTGGTAATACTACACAGGGATGGCCGGTCAGGTTAGTCATTAAAAGCTGATTCCCCTCAAATGACGGGCAGATAATTACATCATATTTACTGAAGAGGTTATGTAATTCCTGAATGAGTATAGTTCTCAGACGGTTTGCATTTATGTATTCCACTGCCGGAATAAATCTTCCCTGACGGAAGAAATTTGGCCATGCGTTTTTGGTTTGGAGGCGAAGAAGGCTGTCACGGTTACTACGGGTCAATTCATCAAAAGCGGCTGAAGCTTCTGCCCAGAGTATGATATTAAGGGCATCGGTTGGAATTGAGTCAGGAAGCTCAACTGGTATTAATTCAGCTCCGAGAGACCGAAAAACTTCGAGACTTATACTGTCGTTAGCACGATTAAAGTAGTTGGTTTTAAAAAGACTCTCAAGGAAGCCAATTTTAAGTTGACTGAGATCAATCTGGGATTTATAATTGAATGAAGCAGGTATTGTAAACGGATCCTTCTCATCCTCGCCATGAATAATACTGAAAACCAGTGCACAGTCTTCAGCACTTCTGCAAATGGGTCCAATTTTATCCATGGTCCAGGCTAAAGCCATTACACCATATCGACTTACCCTCCCAAAGGTTGGTCTAAGCCCTGTTGTCCCACAACGTGTGGAAGGAGATACAATCGATCCCCATGTCTCTGTACCGATTGCAAATGGCACCAGTCCTGCAGCCGTCGCGGAAGCTGAACCAGCCGATGAACCGCTTGATCCCTGATTCAGATCCCATGGATTCTTTGTTTGTCCTCCAAACCAGACATCATCCATAGCCAGGGCTCCTAATGTCAATTTCGCTACCAGAACTGCACCAGCTTCCTCCAGTTTGCTTATTACTGTTGCCGTTTCATCGAGAACCTGGTCCTGATATGGTTCGGCACCCCAGGTCGTGGGATACCCTGACAGACTGAGGAGGTCTTTTACACCATAAGGAATACCATGTAAAGGACTGCGGTAAATTCCTCTCTTTATTTCATCATCAGCCTTCCTGGCCTGACTAAGAGCAAGATCTTCCGTCAAAGTGATCACGCATTGCAAAGTATCAGAGTACTTCTTCAACCTGGCAATACAAAATTGTGTCAATTCGGTCGATGAAATTTTCCGCTGTCTGATCAGAACTGATAATTCAGCTACTGAATAAAATGCAAGTTCATTAATATTCTCAGGTAACACTACATTTTCAGGCAGATCCCACAGGATTGGTTTTTGTCTGATATCCGGCTTAAATCCGGATGGAAGAGGATTGAAAAGAAGGGCAGGGGGTATATTATTAGATAAAGGATAATTACGAATTTTTTCGTAATCCATAATTACATTCTGAAGCCCACTTAGCATTGAATCACGTTCTGCATTAGTAAAATCAAGCCCCATCATTTGCTCTGCAGATTCAATAGTTTCAGTAGAAATTTCACTGGTAGATTGCTGTTTTCTGCATGAAAACATTAGCAAAACTGATATAAGCACGATGGTTATAAAAGATATTTTCATGGCGAAAAAATTTATAATTATTTAATTTTTAATAAGTTATGAATCATCGAATTATCCGTATACTTCTGCCTTCTGCTCCATGCTCCATGCTTCTTAGAACGCTTCCAGAATGTTAAAATAAAGACCCCTATCACCTCTGCCAAATCCATAATCAATTCTTAGGTTGAATTTTTCATCTTTTAATAATATGAATCTTAAACCTACTCCAGCTGACGGTTTAATTTTGGAAAAGTTATTATCTGAATATGGACCAAAAACATCTCCTGCCCCGGCGAAAACCACACCGCCAATCCGCCATATATAAGGAGTATGATATTCAGCCTGGAGGGCGAAAATATTATTGTCGCGAAATTGTCCCCTGAAATATCCCCTCATCAGGTTGTCTCCACCAAACAATGAAAGGTTTCTGAAAGGTATATCATTGCCAGGCTGGAATTTGGCATATCCTTGCAAATATATAACATGATTATTACCCAGAGTCAAATATTGCCTTAGATCAATGATACATTTTAAATAATTAGTTGTACTTCCGAAAATTTTACTGAAATAAACAAGGCGTAACTGGTAATAGTATCCTTTCATGGGGAAAAATATATTATCACGTGAATCCATGGCAAGATTCAGTCCAACACCTGATATTACCGATCGGGTACTTCCGGGGATGGTTCCATCTGGTAGTTTAGAATATGAGACAGTGTCATATTCGATAATATGGTTGTGCTCAAATTCAAAAAGTAGTCCGGTATAAACGTACGACTTCAGGCGTCTGGACAGGTCAAGTTTAATACCTTTTATTTTGGAAATATAAAATTCTTCTTCAGAACTTTTTGTTTCATTACCCAGTCCATAAAATTTATCCGGCCAATATTGCCAGTTTAGCTCTCCGTTCAGATGCCAGGTATTATTATTCCACCATAACTCGGGCAAAAGACTGAAAGTATATTGTTTATTCAATGATAATCCAGCAAATATCCCAAAATAAGATAAATTATTTTCTGGTGATCCGGTATAAATGAAATGGGCATATACTCCGCCAGCTAATCTGGTTTCAGGAGTATAGAAAACTACCGGAAGCCCAGCAACCTTGATGGGCAGTTTTTTGGATTGTAAAGTGTCATTAGTTTGAGGAAAAAGGTTGAATTGAGAAAAAAGAACGCCTGCAATAATTATAATGAATTTTACACTGTATTTTTTAAATGAGATACACGGTACCGCCATGGGAATTCCTTTGGTAGAATTCACTAAATCTTAGTTACTCCAGCGGCCTGAAATTCCATCCCATAAGTTTATATCGTTCAACTTGTGTTTCAAGCCGTTTCTTGAAATCTTCCAGATTTTTCATTTCTTTTGGGGTCCAGGTTAACTCCGCGAGTGCGGTCATTCTTGGTAAGAGCATATATTCCACAAGTTCCGGAGTAGCAATATATTCTGTCCAGACATTAGCCTGGGCACCTAATATATGTTCAGCTTCATCAGTGGATAATTCTGATGGCACAGGCTCGTAACTATACACAGTATCCAGAGGTAAATATCCGCCAATAGCAAGAGGCTCCTTGTCTGTTATTTTCGATTGGTAATAATCGAGATAACAGTATGTGGTTGGAGTCATTACTACATCATGTCCCTCGCGCGCAGCTGCAATTCCACCCTGTACGCCTCTCCATGACATGACAGTGGCATTTGGTGCCAGTCCACCCTCCAGTATTTCGTCCCATCCAATGAGCTTTCTGCCCTTGCTGTTTATAAATTCCTCTATCCTTTTAATAAAATAACTCTGTAATTCATGTTCATCTTTCAGACCGAGATCTTTGATTTGCTGTTGTATCTTTTTGCTTTCCTCCCATTGATCCTTTACTGCTTCATCTCCGCCAATATGAATATATTCGGACGGGAACAGGTCTATTACTTCTGTCAGGACATCTTCAAGGAATTTGAAAGTGTTATCATCAACATTATAGATATATGGCGAAACACCCCAGGTGGTTCTGACTTTCACTTTCTCGCCGGTACATCCCAGTTCAGGATAGGATGCAATAGCTGCCATGGCATGCCCGGGCATTTCAATTTCGGGTACTATAGTTATATAGCGGTCGGCAGCATAATCGATTATTTCCTTTAATTCATCCTGTGTATAGAATCCACCGTGCTTAATTCCATCATATTTTAAAGGTTCTTTACCTGCCCGAGGATGGCCGATAACTGTTTCATCCCTCCATGCCCCGACTTCTGTCAAAAGCGGATATTTCTTGATTTCAATCCGCCAGCCCTGATCATCTGTCAGATGCCAGTGAAATACGTTCATTTTATGAAGGGCGATAATATCAATGTAATTTTTTACGAAATCTGCATTGAAGAAATGTCTGCCGACATCAAGATGGGCTCCACGCCAGGGGAATCGTGGCATGTCAGTAATCTCAACGACCGGCAGGCTAATGCTATTCCCTATACTATTAACCGGTAATAATTGCCATAATGTGATCACACCGTAAAACAATCCGTTCGAATGATTGGCACTGATCAGGATATTTTTACGGTTGCTTTTCAGTATATATCCTTCTTTACCAATGTCAGGAAAATCACCTGTTTGAAGTAAAATACTATTCTTTCCAGGATTATCAGAATCAGAAAGGTTGAGT
>Ga0153916_10001696_pt1 | contig 15975 bp, 17 predicted proteins | sample Opewatmetagenome_FD_109642 | JGI IMG/M metagenome (GOLD analysis project Ga0153916, IMG submission 109642) | Freshwater wetland microbial communities from Ohio, USA - Open water 3 Core 3 Depth 4 metaG | ecosystem: Environmental > Aquatic > Freshwater > Wetlands | place: USA: Ohio, Lake Erie...
CGACGGTGGTCTGGGCGAGGGCCGGCGGCGCGCGCGACCACGGATCAGGGAACTACGAGACGAGGTGCAACGAGATAGCGCAGCGTATCTGGCGACGGCGGACACTGACGCGACTGACGCGAACACCCGATGACGACCGAACCTGTTGATGTGACGCTCTCGCGCCTGCGCAGCGAGTGCGACCTGTGCGGCGCGTGGTCTGCCTTCACGGGACGCACCGAGGCGCGCGACGGCAAGACGTACGCCGTCGTGCGCTGCCCGAACGGTCACGGCGAGTTCCCGGTGTGGAATCGAGACCGCGAACAGCTCGTCGCCGCGTACGTACGCTCGCGGGCCGGTCTGCGTGCCCCGGCTGCGTTCGACGGCGCGTTCGCGACGCTGACCGGCACGGACCCCGCGGCGCTGAGCCGCCTGCTCGCCGCGCCCGGGGCCGAGCTGCCGCTGTTCTCCGTAGAGGACGTGCCCGTGGCGGCCGCGGATGCCGCGCGCTGGTTCGACCTGCTGCTGGGGTTTCCCGGCTGGCGTCCGGCGCCCTCGCGCGCGGTCCGCATCGAGGAGGCCCTCGCGACGGCCGTGAAGTACGAGACGCCGGCATGCGGTGAGGCCGTGCGTCGCTTTGCATCGCCGGAAGAGCTCGAGGGGCTCTTCGACCGGTTCGTGCGACGCCTGCGGGGGAGTGACCCGGCGGTGCTCGCCGCACTGCTCGCGGCGCCGCGCTAACCTTCGGTCATGCGTGACGATCAGGTGGTCCGGACGTTCGCCGAGCGGCTGTGCGCCGTGGCGAGCGGAGGTGACGCCGAGATCCGGGCGGCCCTCGGCGTTCCCGCGACGCCACCGCCGCTCGGGGCGTGGCAGTGCGAGGTCACGGCCGGGGGGCTGTCCCGTGCGTCCGTCGAGCTGAAGTTCTCGCCGCCCGTGATCACGCGTGGGCAGCTCGACAGCGTCCTCGGAGAGGCGCGCTCGCTGCCGCGCACCGGCCCGCAGGCCGCCCACGTGATCAGCTACGACGTGCGCGTGCCAGGAGCGCCCGCCATGGTCACGGTGTTCGCGTCGTTCGTCGAACGTCCGGAGACGGCAGCGAAGGCCAAGAACATCCTATTCCGGATCGATCCGCCGCGCGCGTCTTAGTTGCGCGCGAGCATCACTGGCCTTGAGCCGATCCCGTTGGTGACGATGCGCTACGCCCATCTCGGACCGGAGGTCGCGCGCGACACCGTGAGCTTCCTTGATGGCGGTGGCAGCGCGTCCCGTCGAGCCGGACGCGCTGAGTCGCGCTGCCTCGCCCGCTACCCGTTCGCCGGCAGCCGGCCGAGCACGTCGATCATCGCAGGCGACAGATCGCTGTGGTGGTGGACGATCTTCCAGCCTCGCCCGTCGCGGCCATCGCCGAGGCCCTTGGCTTCGAGGACGACAGCACCTGCGCTCCGCGTGAGCCACTGCGAGCTGTGCGGCTGCACGCGTCGCGCGTGGTCGCCTGGCGGAGCCAGGCACGACGCCACGGAATGAGCGAACGAAATGTGGTGGAGGCGGCGGAAGTCGAAATCTACCGGGACGCCAACGAAACCGAGCGCTTGCTGCACGATCAAGAGCTTGGCGTCCCGGGTGATCCGAGCTCCTCCGCCGTGATCTGGTGGCCTCGGGCAGAGCGTGGGCAGACCGATCGAGAGTGGGTCGGGACCCGCAGCTGCGCGGCCCGACTCTGCCCAGACCGCCGAGGCGGGTTTCGCGGGCGCGCGGCGTTCGCGTGGCAGCACGGCACCGACGTCGACGCCTACGATCGGCTGGTCGGCGTGCACGTGCTCGGCGAGACCTACCCCGGCCTCAACAGCTACCCGGATCAGACCGCGGCGACGCTGCCGGGCGGCACGGTCGGGCCCGACGGCAGGCTCGTGCGCTACGTCGGGCTCAACCGGCGAGGCGGGATCGAGATCACGCTGCCCGGCGGGGTCACCGCGCGGTGGAACGGGACCCCGTTCTGGGGCCACACGCGCGCGCTCGTGCGCGGGGTCCACGAGCTCGAGCTCGCCGCAGCCCCCGGGACGGTGATCACCCCGTTGCCGATCCGCGCGACGCCATGATCGGAAGCTGACCGCGCGCCGCGGTCGTCAGGTAGAGGACGTACAGCATCGACGCATACGCGATCGCCTTCTGTGATGCGACGAGGATCCACAGGCCGCGCGGGCTGGTGATCCCGGCGCGGACCCCGAGCACCACGACCGCGACGTAGCCACCGACCAGCACCAGGTACGTCGCGGTGACGAGCCGCCACGTGCGCGACGCACCGTTGAGCGCCGACACGTACGAGAGGGTCGCTGCGTAGCCGAGGAGCAGCGCGAACGCGGCGACCACGAGCGCGTTGTGGAGATCGAGCGCGAGGTTCACCGGCGTCACGGCGACGCCGAGGAACGCGGCCCCGGACAGCGTCCCGCACACGCGCGACGCGATGCCGACGCCGCGGGCGCGGCGCTGTGCGAAGGCGAACGACGACCACGCGCCAGCGAACGCCATGAACGCGATGCCCAGCGTGCCGAGCGCGATCGAGAACAGCGCCGCGGCGACATGGTTCGGCTGCCCCGACCAGGCGCGCGTCGCGCCGAGGTCGCTGAGGAAGTTGCCGAACGGGTCGTAGCCGGGCGCGGACCGATCGAGCAGCTTGCCGCCCCCGTAGGCCTGCATCGCGACGGTGGTGAGCACCACGAACTGGATCGCGGCGTAGCGCAGCAGCCCGGCGCGGCGGTGCATGGTCGCAGCGGACATCGCGCCCACATCATGCCGCGATTTCGGTGCCTGCTATGCTTCGAACGCGTCAGCGCCAGGGCACCAGGATCACGATGAAGGGGATCATTCTCGCGGGCGGCAACGGTCGTCGACTGTCGCCGTTGACGCAGGTCGTGTCCAAGCAGCTCCTGCCGGTCTACGACAAGCCGATGATCCACTATCCCCTCGGCACGCTGATGCTCGGCGGGATCCGCGAGATCCTCGTGATCTCGACGCCCCGAGCGCTCCCGCTGTTTCGCGAGCTCCTGGGCGACGGCGCGCAGTGGGGGATCTCGATCGACTACGCGGAGCAGCGCCAGCCGAACGGCATCGCCGAGGCGTTCCTGATCGGCGAGCGGTTCGTCGGCGCCGACGGCGTGACGCTGGTGCTCGGCGACAACCTGTTCTACGGCAGCGAGCTGGGGACCCAGCTGTCGACCCGGATCGCCGAGAATCGCGGGGCGACCGTGTTCGTCTATCCGGTGCGCGATCCCCAGCGCTACGGGGTCGTCGAGCTCGATGCGGCGGGCGCGGTGCTGAGGATCGAAGAGAAGCCCAGCCAGCCGCGCTCGAGCTACGCCGTCACCGGCCTCTACATCTACGACAACGAGGTGATCGAGATCGCGCGTGGCCTGCGACCGTCGGTGCGTGGCGAGCTGGAGATCACCGATGTCAACAACGCGTACCGCGTGAAGGGCAAGCTGCGCGCGCAGGTGCTGTCACGCGGCAATGCCTGGCTCGACACCGGGACCCACGAGGCGCTGCTCGAGGCGGCGAACTTCGTGGCGGTCATCGAGCGACGCCAGGGGCTCAAGATCGGCTGCGTCGAGGAGATCGCGTATCGGCTCGGCTACATCGATCGGAACCAGCTAGCCCAGCTGGCGCGTGGCTACGGCGACACCGCCTACGGCCGCTATCTCACCACCCTCCTCAAGTGAGGTCAGTGCCATGCATCGTGTGCTAGTCACCGGCGGTGCGGGGTTCATCGGCTCCAACCTGGTCCGCCAGCTGCTGGCGACCGACGCGACGGTCGAGGTGATCGTCCTCGACAAGTTGACCTATGCCGGCAGCCTGCGTTCGCTCGCAGACCTGGCCGGGGAACCCCGGCTGCGGTTCATCCGCGGCGACATCGCCGATCGCGGTCTGGTGCGGTCGATCCTCCATGACGCCCAGCCGGACAGCGTCGTTCACCTCGCCGCCGAGAGTCACGTCGACCGCTCGATCGCCGGCCCCGACGAGTTCATCCGGACCAACATCGTCGGCACCTTCCATTTGCTGGAGGAGGTGCGGCACTACCTCGCGGAGGACTCGCACGCCCGCGACGCGTTCCGGTTCCTCCACGCGTCGACCGACGAGGTGTTCGGCGAGCTCGGGCCGGGTGGACACTTCGTCGAGACCTCGCCGTACGCGCCCAGGTCGCCGTACTCGGCGTCCAAGGCCTCGAGCGATCACCTCGTCGCGGCCTACCTCCACACCTATGGGGTCCCGGCGATCACGACCAACTGCGGGAACAACTACGGTCCGTATCAGTTCCCCGAGAAGCTGATCCCGGTGGTGATCGCCAACGCGCTCGCCGAGCGTCCCCTGCCGGTCTACGGGCACGGGGCCAACGTGCGCGACTGGATCCACGTCGCCGATCACTGCGCCGCGCTGCGCGCCGTCCTCGCCGGCGGGCGCATCGGCGAGCGCTACCTCGCGGGGGCGCGGTGCGAGCGGACTAACCTCGAGGTCGTGCACACGATCTGCGACCTCCTCGATGAGCTTCACCCACGGACCGCTGGCGCGTACCGGTCGTTGATCGAGCTCGTCGCCGATCGCCCCGGCCATGACTTTCGCTACGCGATCGATCCGACCAAGCTCGAGACCGAGCTCGGCTGGCGGCCGACGATCGCGTTCGCCGACGGCCTGCGTCGAACGGTCGAGTGGTACCTCGCCCATCCCGCGTGGGTCGCTGCCATCGAGCTCGCACGGTAGCGGCCGCCCCACGACTCGCGATACACTCGGATCGATGTTGCGCGTCTACGTGTCCTCCGCTGCGCTCGTGCTGTTGATCGCAGGATGCCCCCAAGGGAATGATCACCAGGCCTACGTCGACGCCGCCCACAACACGTGCACGCCTGGAGACATCTGCCGGCCGGCGATCGACGCATGCGACGTCGCCGAGATGTGCACCAGCAGCGGCAGCTGTCCGACAGACTCGTTCGCGGTGGGTGGGACCGCGTGCGCCGATGGCGATCTGTGCAACGGCGCCGAGACGTGCAACGGCACGGGCAGCTGCGTCGCGGGGACCGCCCTGAGCTGTGATGACAGCATGACCGCGTCCGCCGACGCCTGCGCGGCCGCCACCGGCTGCGTCCACCTCGGCTTCGTCGACGCCGCTCCGACCACCCAGTACGGCAACACCACCGGCGGCACGGCGTTCCCCGACGCGTGTCCCGCGGGCCAGGTCATGGTCGGGTTCAACGCCCAGCTCGGGGCGTCGTTCGATCAGGTCGGCGTGATCTGCGCCCCGATCGCGCTCGCCAGTGGCACGCTCGCGGTCACCACCGGCACCGCCGTCGATCAGCCGCTCCGCGGCACCAACCCGGGTACGCCCGCCAGCTCCACCTGCCCCGCGGGCACGATGGTGGTCGGGTTCGCGGGCCGCGCCGGGGCGCTGATCGATCAGCTCCAGCTCCGCTGCGCCGCCATCACCGTGACCGGCACGCCGCCCCAGGCGAGCGTCGGCACGGCCGCGGCGCAGACCGCCGTCGGCGGGACCGGCGGGGTGGCGTTCCCCGACACCGACTGCGCAGCGGGCGCCGTGGCGGTCGGCGCCGAGATCCGCGCCGGCGGCTCGGTCGACGCGTTCGGCCTGCGCTGCGGCACGCCGACGGTCACGACCAACTGAGCCCACCGGGCCGGGGCCGCACGTGACCGCCAACGAGGCCAAGCTCCAGGCCGCCTTCCGCGAGGCCCTCGAGCTCGCCCCGGACCACGACGTCACGGCGCTGGCGTTTCGCACGATCCGCGCGTGGGACTCCGTCGGCCACATGCAGCTGATCGCGGCGATCGAGGCGGCGTTCGACCTGATGCTCGACGCCGACGACGTCCTCGCGCTCACGAGCTACGCGACGGCGCGCGAGATCGTCGCGCGGCATGGCGTCGCGCTGTGACCATGCTCGGCGGCCGCGATGATCGCATCGCGCTGGTCGACGCGGCCACCGGCGAGCGGATCACGTACGGCGCGCTGCGCGCGCGGGTCGCCGAGCGTGCCGTGGCGCTGCGGCCGGCGGCCGGGCCCGCCGGCATCGGCGTCGCGTTCGCGGGCAACGACGTCGCCACGATCGTCGAGCTCTATGCGGCGCTCGCGACGGGCGTGCCGATCGCGCTGCTCGATCGCCAGCTCGACGACCGCCGCGCGCGCGCGTGGATCGAGCGCTACCGGCCCGAGGTGGTGACCGGCCGCGCGTTCGGAGGGCCGCTGCCGCGCGGTGGCGCAGCGCCCCATCGCGACCTCGCGCTGCTGCTGTCGACGTCGGGGACGCTCGGCAGCCCGCGGATGGTCCGGCTCGCGGGCGCGGCGGTGGAGGCCAACGCCCGCGCGATCGCCGAGGCGCTCGCGATCGGTCCCGACGAGATCGCGGTGACCTCGCTGCCGCTCGCCTACGCGTACGGGCTGTCGATCGTGACCAGCCACCTCGCGGCAGGCGCGACCGTGGTGGTGACCGCGGAGAGCGTGGTGAGCGAGCGGTTCTGGCGGGCGTGCCGGGATCACGGCGTGACGTCGCTGGCGGGCGTGCCATACACCTACGAGATGCTCCGGCGCGTCGAGCTAACCCGGGTCGCACCGCCGACCCTGCGCACCCTGACCCAGGCCGGAGGTGCCCTCGCCCCCGCGCAGATCCGCCACTTCCACGCGATCGCGGCGGCGCGCGGCGGTGGCCTGATCGTGATGTACGGGCAGACCGAGGCGACCGCGCGGATCTCGGTGCTGCCGGCGTCGGAGCTGCCGGCCCGCGCCGGCGCGGTCGGCCGCGCCATCCCCGGTGGTGCGATCGCGATCGCGCCGGACGGCGGCGAGATCGTGTTCCGCGGGCCGAGCGTGATGATGGGCTACGCCGGGGGGCGCGACGATCTCGCGCGCGGGGACGAGCTCGGCGGCGAGCTGTGGACCGGCGATCGCGGCGTGCTCGATCGCGACGGCCTTCTGTGGATCACCGGTCGGTCCCGGCGGATCGCCAAGGTGTTCGGCCAGCGGATCGACCTCGACGAGCTCGAGGCGATCGCCCGCGCGCTCGCGGGGACGTCGGCGGTGGCCGCGATCGCGCGCGGCGATCGCGTGCGCGTGTTCGTCGAGGCCGGCAGCGCGGCGACCGCGATCGACACCCGCGCGCTCGCCGAGGCGACCGGCCTCCACGGCCGGGGATTCGAGCTGGTCGAGCTCCCCGTGCTGCCGCGGCTGGCCTCGGGCAAGCTCGACTACCAGGCGCTCGCCGAGGCGCCTTGACCGCGCCGATCGACACCGTGCTCGCCCCGCTGCTCGCGGCGCCGCTGTACGCGACGCCGCAGCTGGCGAAGGAGGACGCGCTGGTCCCGGCGCTCGCCGCGCTCGGCGCGCATCACCGCGCGGCATGCCCGGCCTACGCCCGCCTCGGCCGGGTGCTCGGCTGGCCCGATCTCCCGACGCGGCTCGCCGACGTGCCGTGGCTCCCGACCGCGCTGTGGAAGACCCACCGGCTGGTCAGCGTGCCCGAGTCCGCGATCGTCACCACGCTGACCTCGAGCGGGACCTCCGGCCAGACGCCGAGCCGGGTCCACCTCGACCACGCCACCGCGCGCCGGCAGGCGCACGCGCTCGCCCGCATCATCGGCCACGCGGTCGGCCCGCGGCGGCTGCCGATGCTGGTGATCGACTCCGCGGCCGTGCTGCGCGATCGCACCGCGCTCACCGCGCGATCCGCCGGCGTGCTCGGGATGATGACCCACGGCGCGCGGCCCGTGTTCGCGCTCGACGACGAGCTCGCGCTCGACCGCGGCGCGGTCGAGGACTTCCTCGCGCGGTACGGCGACGCGCCGTTCCTGATCTTCGGGTTCACCTACCTGGTGTGGACGCGCCTGGGCCCGCGGGCCTCCGAGCTCGGCCTCGATCTGTCGCGCGGCGTGCTCCTCCACACCGGCGGGTGGAAGCGCCTCGAGGCGATCGCGGTCGACGGGTCGGCGTTTCGCGCCGGGCTCGCCGCGGCGACGGGCGTGACCCGCTGCTACGACTTCTACGGCCTGACCGAGCAGGTCGGATCGGTGCTGCTCGAGGGCGACGACGGGTTGCTCTACGCGCCGCCGTTCGCCGACGTCGTGGTCCGCGATCCGATCACCCTCGCGGAGGTGCCGGCCGGCGCGCCCGGCGTGCTCCAGCTGGTCAGCGCGCTGCCGACCAGCTACCCGGGTCACTCGGTGCTGACCGAGGACCTCGGCGTCGTCGAGCACGTCGATCGCGACACCTGCGGGCGGCTGGGCAAGGCGATCCGGGTGCTGGGCCGGGTGCCGCGCGCCGAGCTACGCGGCTGCAGCGACGTCGTCGCCGAGGCGCTGTCCGCGATCGAAGGATCGGTGCGATGAAGGTGCAGGTCGTCGCGAGCTCGCCGCCGATCTCGCGCGGTGACGTCGAGGTCGGCGCGCTGCTCGACGCGCTCACCGCCGCGCCGCGTGACGAGCCCTACGGCGACGCGGCGCTCGCGCTGTGCGGCGCGGTCGCCCGGAAGCTGCTCGACGACCCGCGGGCGCGCCGTCACCCGGCGCTGACGGCGCTCGGGTTCTTCGCACGGCCGAGCGAGCTCGCGTGCCTGCGCCACGAGCTCGCGGCGACCGCGCCGCCCGACATGGTCCGGGTGCCGCACGGGCTGGTGTTCCACGTCCCGCCGGCCACCGTCGACACGGTGTTCGTGTTCTCGTGGCTGTGGGCCACGCTGGCTGGCAACGCGTCGATCATCCGGCTGTCCTCGCGGACCTCGCCGGTGGTCACGCTGCTGTGCGAGCTGGTCGCGGACGCGCTGGCCGCCAGCGGGCCGGGCGTCGCGCCGTCGGCGTTCGTGCGCTACCAGCACGACGCCGCGATCACCGCGGCGATCTCCGCGCGCTGCGCGCTGCGCGTGATCTGGGGTGGCGACGCGACGATCGCGACGATCCGTGCGGCGCCGCTACCACCGACGGCGCGCGAGCTGACGTTCGCCGATCGCCGGGGCATGGTCGCGCTCGGGGCGGCCGCGGTGGTCGCGCTCGACGACGCCGGGTTGCGCGCGCTCGCCGAGGCGATGGCGACCGATCTGTTCGAGCTCGATCAGCGCGCGTGCTCGTCGCCGCGGGTCGCGCTGTGGCTCGGCGACGCCGCGGCGTGCGCGGCGGCGCGCGAGCGGTTGTGGCCCGAGGTCGCGACCGTCGCCGACGCGCGCGGGGTTCGCCCGCCCCCCGCCGCGCGGCTCGCCCGCGAGGCGTTCGTGCACCGCGCCATCCTCGACGGCCCGGTCGTGGGACGCGCCGACTACGGGGCCGCGCTGACCGTGCTCGCGGTCGACCGTCTACCGGTCGCGCTCGACGACCACCCGGGCGGCGGGCTGCTGCTCGAGGCCGCGGCGCCGTCGCTCGACGTGCTCGAGCGCTGGGTCTCGCGCAAGGACCAGACCCTCGCGCATTTCGGGATCCCGCGAGTCGAGCTAGCCGGGCTGGTCGCGCGGCTCGCCGGGCGCGGCCTGGATCGCGTGGTCCCGGTCGGTCGCGCGCTCGCGTACGGGCGGTTCTGGGATGGCGACGATCTCGCCACCGCGTTCGTGCGTTGCGTCCACCTGGTCGGCCCGTGACCGCGGCGCGGTCACCCGGTGCAGGTCAGGATCAGGTGATCGTAGGGGACGCGGAGCAGGTCGCTGCGATGCGAGAGCGCGACGGAGGGGAACGCGGCGCGCGCGAGCGCGGCGTACGCCGCGTCGTCGCGGACGTGGCGGCCCCGGTCGAGAGCCGCGAGCGCGCGGGCGAGCGGGCGCTGCCCCGCGACGAACACAGGATCGAGCGTGACGCACCGGCCGCCCGGGACGAGCAAGGTCCGCGCCGCACGGAACAGCGCGATCGCCGACGCGTCGTCGAGGTGGTGGACGATGCCGAGCGCGAGCACCAGGCCAAACCGCCGCGGCTCGCGGTCGGGGACGCGCTCCGCGCGCGCGACGTGGAACTCGCCACGTACGCCATGCCGACGGCGGGCCGCCGCGATGTACGCGGGCGACGCGTCGTAGCCCACGTAGCTCCGGGCCCCGAGGTACGGCGCGATCACGCCGGGTCCGCAGCCGAGGTCGACGACGTCGACGCTGCCCAGCGGGCCGAGGTAGTGCTCGACCAGCGTCCGCCGGGCGCGATCGGCGCCGAGCACCGCCTGACTCCAGGCGTAGCACCGCGGCGACTCGAGCACGACGCGGAGGCCGCGGGTCGCCAGGCTCGTCACTCGCGCACTGTAGCCGACGTCGAGCGCGCTCGGCGGCGGGACCGCGGGGTCTGGTACAACCAGGCGTGTCTCGCGAGCCCGCGTCCCCGCCCGCCGCGCCGCTGCGCTGCGGCGTGTCGGTGGTGGTGCCGTGCTACGGCAGCGAGCACTCGGTCGGGCTCGTGGTCGCGCAGCTGCGCGAGGTGCTCGCGCGCGGCGGGATCGCGTTCGAGATCGTCCTCGTCGATGACGCCAGCCGCGATCGCACCGGTGCCGTGGTCGACGAGCTCGCGGCGGCGTGCCCCGAGGTCACCGCGATCCACCTCGCGCGCAACTACGGGCAGCACGCGGCGCTGCTGTGCGGGATCCGCGCGGCGCGGTTCGACGTCGTGGTCACGATCGACGACGATCTCCAGCACCCTCCGGACCAGGTGCCGCGGCTGCTCGCGGCGCTGACCGAGGACGTCGACGTCGTCTACGGTCCGGCCGAGCGCGAGCCGCACGGAGTCGTGCGTGGGCTGGCGTCGCGCGCGGCCAAGTGGCTCCTCCAGGTGCCGATGGGGCGCACCGCGCGCACGCTGTCGGCGCTCCGCGTGTTCCGCACCCGCTTGCGCGACCAGTTCGCCGCGATACGCGGCCCGTTCGTGTCGATCGACGTGCTGCTGGCGCGGGCGACCGACCGGATCACCGCCGTCACGGTTCGCCACGACGCGCGCACGATCGGCGCGTCGACCTACACGCTGCGCAAGCTGCTGGTCCACGCCGCCACCATGATGGCCGGGCGGCTCGCGTGGGCCGGACGCGGGCTCGATCGCCCCGCCTACGTCGTGCGCTCGACGTCACGCGGCGGCGAGCCGACGATCGGCTCACCCACGGGATAGAGCTTGGTCATCCCGAGCTCGGGCTCCCCCGCGACGAACCCGAGCGCGTGGTGCAACCGCAGCGCGGCGGGGTTGGCGGTCGACACCCGGGTGTGGATCGCGCGAACGCCGCGCCCGGCGAGCTCGCGCACGACCGCGGTCCAGAACAGCGGGGCGATCGGCCCGGCGTCCTGCGCGGTGCCGCCGAGCAGCAACCGGACCGAGTCACCGACCCGGCGCCAGCTCATCGCCGCCGCGAGCGCGCCGCGCCGCCGCGCGACCACGACGTCGTCGCCGTTGCCGAGGCTGTCGATGATCCACCGGGCCATCCGAGCGCGGGCCCGGGCGGGATGGATGCGGTCGTCCTCGAGGTAGCGCGAGTGGGTGAACGCGGCGAGCGCGAGCGCGGCGAGCGCCGGTGCATCGGCCGTGGTCGCGGGCTCGATCGAAAGGCCGCGGTCGAGCCCGCGCGCGATCACCACGGGCGCGAGCCGGAGCGCGTGCGAGGTCTCGACGTGGCGGTAGCCGGCGCGTGCGAGCGCGGCGACCGCGGCGTCCGCGCACGCGACGATCCGGGTCGTCGCGACGCCCACCGCCTCGGTCGCGCACGTGGCGTCGACGGCGGCGAGCACCGCGTCGAGCGCGGCCGGCTCGTCGCCCGCGAGCTCGATCAGCTCGATCACCGGCACCCCGAGCGCGAGCGCGTCCCACGGCACGGCGCGCGTCTGCACGCTGGATCCGGGTGACGCGTACGTGCGGGGCCCGGGCTGGTGCGTCACGTCCCACCCTCTCCACTCGCGGCATCGCGCGATGGCGTGACCGGGACCGCGCGACGGAGCGCGATCGCGAGCCACGCGGCGCACGCGAGGATCCACGCGTAGAGCGGGACCAGCGACGCGTGACCGTCGAGGCCGAGCTTCATGCCGAGGTTCCAGGCGGCGCGGGGGCCGCCCGGCAGGTTCGCGTCCATGTCGATGCTCTGGGTGGACACCGACACGAGTCCGCTGCGGAAGCTCGGCCACACGAACTCCTCGTACGGGCGATTCCATCGGATGTCGACCTCGGGCCTGACCGCCGTCGCCGCGAACATGTTGGCGACGCTCACCACGAGCGTCAGGCTGACGACCACCGCGCCGCCGAGCGCGACCGCCCGGCGCGGGCGACTCGGAGATCGCAGCGCGGAGGCGATCCAGCCGAATACGCCGCAGGCGAGCGCGACCGCGAACGGCAGCATCGGCACGAGGTAGCGAGGGCCCGGCGCCCAGCCGCCGCCCCACGGCGGGATCGACGCGTTGAACACGACGAACCCGAGCACCGCGCACGCGCACACGGCGACCTCGGCGCGGTGGCGACGCGCCAGCGAGATCGCCCCGGGCACGGCGAACACCAGCCATGGCGTGCTGTACAAGAGGCCGCGGTACGGGCCCACCAGGAGCAGCGCGAGCACCTGCGCGCTCGGCGCGTGGATCCCCATGAACCACCCGGTCCGGGGCGTGTCCCACACCGAGTAGTCGTAGGGGAACGTGAACGGGCCGCCGAACGCGGCGGCGTGGTAGCCGAGCAGCGCCGCCGCCGGCACCACACCGCCGAGGATCGCCCACGCCGCGCGCCGCCAGCCGACGACGAGCCCGCCATACACCGCGATCGGCGCCGCGATCAGCGCCACGGTGTACTCGCAGGCGCCGGAGAAGGCGAGCAGCGCGCCGATCACGAGCAGCCGCGTCCGGGTCGGCGCGGCCCCGCGCCGCACCTCGACGAGGAGGGCGAACGCGATCACCAGCGACGAAGCGGCGAGCTGATTGCCGTAGAGCAGCGTGGCGTAGGGCAGCGCCATCGTGCCGAGGCCCCACCCGAGCGACGCGAGCGCGCGGCCCCACGGCGCTGCGCCGAGCGCGCCCGCGAGCCGGCCGACGAACACCGCGGCGATCGCCGACGGCACGCCGACCGCGAGGACGATCGAGAACCAGGCGGCCCAGGCGAGCCAGCCCGGCGCGACGGGATCGGGGGCGCCGGACAGGTAGTAGGCCGCCGCGTACGGCGGGATGCACAGCCACGCCGCGCCGGGGGCCTTGTCGGAGTAGTAGTGGCCGTCACGGCGCGCGTCGTCGCCGGTGTTGGCCTCGAACCGATCGATCTGCAGCGCGTGATCCTCGACGACCGCGCGGACCAGATCGAACCGCGAGTTCTGGTTCCACCCGCCGGCCTGATAGAAGTAGGCGTAGACGCCGAGCAGCAGCACGACCACCGCCGTCGCCGGTCGCGCGAGCGCGCGCTGGAGTCGAGTCCGCACCACCACCCGGCAGGCTAGCCGAAGCTCCGCACCGCGTCGATCACGCGTCCCTGGTCGTCGTCGCCGAGATCCGCGTAGAGCGGCAGCCGGACCACCTCGTCGGCGACCCGCTCGGTGACCGGGCACATTCCGGGCCTGCCGCCCAACGAGCGTCCCATCGGGGACAGGTGCAGCGGCTGGTAGTGGAACACCGCCTGGACACCGCGCGCCGCGAGGTGGTCGATAAACGCCCGGCGTCGCGCCGCCGGCACCCGCAGGTAGAACAGGTGGAACGACGGCTCGCAGTGGGCGGGCACGATCGGCAGCCGAACCTCCCGAGCGGACGCCCAGTCAGCGAGCTCGGTCCGGTAGCGGTGCCACGCGCCCGCGAGGCGGGCCTGGATGGCGTGGCGCTGTTCGAGCTGCGAGACCAGGATCGCCCCCAGCAGGTCGGACAGGGCGTAGCTCGACCCAACGTCGACCCAGGTGTACGCGTCGACCTCGCCGCGCAGGAACCGCCCGCGATCCGTGCCCTTGTCGCGCAACAGGCGCGCGCGCTCGACGAACCTCGGCTCGTTCACCACCAGCGCTCCACCCTCCCCGCACGTGATGTGCTTGGTGGCGTGGAAGCTCTGCGTCGCGAGCGCGCCGATCGTGCCCAGCGGGCGGCCTCGGTACGCCCCGAACAGCCCGTGCGCGTTGTCCTCGATCACCACCGCGCCACCGTCGAGCGCGACCTCGCAGATCGGATCGAGCTCGCAGCCGACCCCGGCGTAGTGCACGGGGACGATCGCCTTGGTGCGCGGCGTGACGAGCGCGGGGAGCGTGGTCTCGTCGAGGTTGAGGGTGTCCGGCCGGATGTCGGCGAACACCGGGGTCGCGCCGCGCAGCACGAACGCGTTGACCGTTGAGACGAACGTGAACGCCGGGACGATCACCTCGTCGCCCGGGCCGAGCTCGAGCAGGAGCGCGCTCATCTCGAGGGCGTGCGTGCACGACGTGGTGAGCAGCACGCGGGGCGTGCCGAGCGCCGCCTCGAGGAGCCGCTCGGCCTGCTGGCAGAACGGGCCGTCGCCGGCGATCCGCCGCGTCGCGAGCGCCTCCCCGATCCTGGCGAGCGCGGGCTCGAGCAGCGCCGGGCGGGTGAACGGGATCACGGCGCGATCCCCGATGACGAGACGCGACCGCCCCGTGGCGACGGAACGTGGTGCGCGGCCGCCCGCCGCTCGACGGTCGCCGTGCTCCGCTTCGACAGACGGTGCGGCACGCTGGGCAAGAGCGTGGGAAGTATCCTGAATGCGGTGACCGGTCGCAAGCCGCATTCGCCGACGGTCGGCGAGCTCGCCGCGCCCGTCGGCGAGCGTGGCCTGGACGACGCATCGCGACGGCCTGCGATTGCCGAGAGCATTCGGGGCTGCGCGCAGGGGGCGTCACCGGCCGCTTGTGTCGGGTCGGTGGGCACGAGCGCGCGCAGCCCGTGGCGGTCCTTGCGGCCAAGGATCCCGCTGTACCGGACGAGATGACGGCGCGGCGGCGGGATGATGCCGCACGGCCGGCGCAGGAATGCGATGGGCTCCATGACGAGATGGGTGCGCCCGTCGGGCCACGGTCGCTTGAGCTTTTACGCGATGCGTCCGTCGGCGGTCCAACACGAAGCGGCCCACGTCGTCCAGCAGCAGCGTGGCGTCCAGCTCAAGGGCAACGTCGGCGAGGTGGGCGACGCCTACGAGCGCAACGCCGACGCGGTGGCCGATCGCGTCGTGCAGGGTAAGCCCGCGGCCGACCTCCTCGGCCCCGGCGGTGGCGCATCCTCGACGCGCGGTCCGGTGCAGTTCCTCCACGGCGACATGGCGACCCCCGTGCGCCCCGAGCTCGGCGGTGATGGCCAGACGACGATGGGCCAGGCGCTCGCCACCAAGGATCGCGAGACCGGCGTGCGCCGCGACAAGAACATGAACAACGCCCGCAAGGTGGAGTTCGAGGGCAAGCTCGCGGCGGCGATCCTCAAGAACCCGCAGAGCTACGCGGGCGCCGTCCACCAGACGTCGCGAGGCATCCTCGGGTATCTCCAGCGGCGCGAGGCGCAGCTCAAGATCTCGATGCGCGACTCGCTGATGCAGCTCGGCGGGCTGTCGAACTTCTTCGGTCGCCTGATGGACGACATCAAGGGCGAGCACGAGCCGATGTTCCTCGCGCAGATCCAGAAGGTGCTGAGCGGCGGCGGCAACATCTCCAACCACATGCTCATCCATCATCAGTTCTGGACGAAGATCTACGAGGAGCAGGACGTCATCGAGGGCAAGGCCGCGGAGCTCGTCGACCCCGACGAGCTCGTGCTGCGTGTCGTGCTCGATCCGACGACCGCGTTGCGCGAGCTGCCAGGCCGGTGCGACGAGAGCTGGGCGATCACGGCCATCGAGGCGCGGCGTACAATCGTCACGTGAAGCGGTAGGCGCGCTTCGCTCCATCGGGCGTCGCGCCTGTAGAGAAGGCGTACGGGATCAGGAAGGCGCAGGCGAAGGAATGGTGGAGGCGGCGGGAGTCGAACCCGCGTCCGGGAATGCCTCAGATCGAACTTCTACGCGTGTAGGCACGCTATTTAGGGTCTCGTGCTCGCCGGCAGCAGCCGGCCTGCGAGCACAACA
>Ga0153916_10001697_pt1 | contig 15973 bp, 18 predicted proteins | sample Opewatmetagenome_FD_109642 | JGI IMG/M metagenome (GOLD analysis project Ga0153916, IMG submission 109642) | Freshwater wetland microbial communities from Ohio, USA - Open water 3 Core 3 Depth 4 metaG | ecosystem: Environmental > Aquatic > Freshwater > Wetlands | place: USA: Ohio, Lake Erie...
AGCAGAGACACGCCCACCGGGTCGTTGGTGATGAGGTCTTTGAAGACGGCGGTCAAGGGAATGAGCACCATGGTCTCCCGCGGCCCCCTCACCATCGCCCAGCACATGAGCAGGGCCACGAGGGGGTTGGCCGTCGCGCCCATGAGGGGGAAGTAGGGGGCGGCCGCCACCTGGAACAGGACGATGGTCACGGCCAGCGGCCCCAGGAAGACGTACTTCATGGCGTGTGGTCCAATCGTGCGGGCTGGAAGCTGGTGAGTACCAGGACGTTCTCCAGACGGGATAAGTCGGCGGCCGGCTCGACCTCGGCCTTCTGGAAGATGTCCTGGGGGCTCCCCTGCACCGACATCACTTCCCCGATGAGGAGGGCGTCGGGGAAGTTGCCGCCCAGGCCGGACGTGGCCACCGTGCTCCCCGGCTGCACCTGCGTGTCCTGGGGCAAGAGCTCCATCCGCAGGCCGCCGTGGAGAGTGCCGCTCACCACCCCCTGCGTCCGCGAGTCCATGACCAAGGCGTTTACGCTGCTATTGAGATCGGTGATCAGGGTGACCCAGGCGAAGTCGTCCAGCGCGCTGGACACGACCCCCACCAGGCTGTTGCCGGCGCTCATCACCACCATCCCCTCGGCAACACCGTCGTCGCGCCCGCGGTCGATGGCGATGCGTTCCTTGAGGTTGCTGGGGTCCTTGGCGATGACCCGCGCCGCCAGGAACTTGTCGTTCGGGCGGCCCTCCTGCACCTTCAGGAGGTCCTGCAGGCCCTGCGATAGGGCCTCTTGCTCGCGCAGGTCGGCTATCTGAGCGCGCAGTCCCTCGATCTGCTGGCGGAGCTGGCGGTTCTCCTCTTCCAGGTCCTGACGCTCCCCGATTCGGTTGAGCGTGTCGGCCACCGGCTCGGCGGCCTTGCTGATGCCGCGTTCCAGGGGAGAGACAACCGTTAGGGCCACATTGCGCAGGGGATCGAGGCCACCCTTCTGGGATAGGACGATGGTGATCAGGGCTAGAAAGGCAGCGGCCAAGATCCAGACAAGCGTCCGCATTTCCGGCGATAGCCCATGCTAGCGCGGTGCCCGACGTTGGCTCAGGCGAGCCTGAACCTTGGCTAGGATCTCCGTCTCCTCCAGCATTTCGGCGGTGCCTCGCACGACGCAGCTCAAGGGGTCCTCTGCCACGTACACCGGGAACTTGGTCTCTTGGGCCAGGCGCCTGTCGAGGCCGCGCAGGAGGGCGCCGCCGCCGGCCAACACGATGCCCCTGGTCATGATGTCCGCCACCAGCTCCGGCGGTGTGATCTCGATGGTAGAACGCACGGCCTCGACGATGGTTCCGACCGAGCCGGAAAGGGCGTCGCGGATCTCTACGCTGCTTACTTCGACCGCCTTGGGGAGACCGGTCGCCAGGTCGCGCCCCTTCAAGACCAGCGTTGTTTCCCTGTCCAGGGGCGCCGCCGATCCCGCCTCGATCTTCACCTCTTCCGCCATGCGCTCGCCGATGAGCATGTTGTGCACCTGGCGGGCGTAGTTCACCAACTCCTGGTCCATCTCGTCGCCGGCCACCCGCACGGACGTGGCGGTGACGATGCCTCCCAGGGAGATGACGGCTACCTCAGTAGTGCCGCCGCCGATGTCGACCACCATCGAACCGCTGGCCTCCATCACCGGCAGGCCGGCGCCGATGGCGGCGGCGAGGGGCTCCTCGACCAGATAAGCGGCGCGGGCGCCGGCGTTAAGGATGGCGTCGTGGACGGCCCGCTTCTCGACTTCCGTAACGCCGCTGGGGATACCCACCGCCACCCGCGGTCGGGGGATGATCCCCAGCCCGAAGTGGTTGTGGGCGGCGCGAATGAAGTACTGGAGCATGCGCTCGGTGACGGCGAAGTCGGAGATCACTCCATCCTTCAAGGGGCGCACGGCAACGATGTCGGAAGGCGTGCGGCCTACCATCCGCTTTGCCTCGCCGCCGATGGCCAGGATCTTCTTGTTGACGCGGTCGATGGCGACGACCGAGGGCTCATCGACGATGATGCCTCGGCCGCGCACGAGGACGAGGGTGTTAGCGGTTCCGAGATCGATGGCGATGTCGTGGGAGAAGAAGCCGAGAAGAGCATTCAGCGGGTTTAGCAACTCCACCCCTCCTGTCCGCGCCTCGGGCGTTCTCGGCAGGTCGCCGGGCGCTCGCTGCATTATACAATGCTTCTGGTAGCGGGGCAAAGAGAGCGGGGATAACCCTAATCCGAGCGCAAAAACGCTGCGCTCCTACCGCTTGGAGCGCCGCCAGCCGGCGGCGACGGCCTCCTGCTCCGTGCAGAACCAGCGCTCGCCGGCTGCCTCGTCGATGACCGTCTTGTCATAGAAATCCCCGCCCGACAGCGATGCGGCCTCTCTATCTCCCGCTGGCGGTCACCGTGCCGCTAAGGAGGAATGGAGATGGAGACCATCGAGGAGTTTATCCAGGCGAAGGCCCTGTCGCCTGGGTGCAAGAAGATGTACCCGCGCACGTTAAAGGGGCTGACCGAGTTCCTACAGGGCCAGGGGACAACGCTACTGGAGGCGACGCCGGAGGCCCTGGTCGCCTGGTTCGAGTCGCTTCAGGCGACGGTGGGTGACACCACCCGCTGCCGCAAGCTAAGTGAGGCGCGCTCCTTCTACCTCTACGGTGTCAAGCGCGGTTGGCGGGCGGACGATCCCACAGCCAGCATCGAGCGACCCAAGGGCGTCAAGAACCGCGTCGTCACTTTCCTGACGATGCCGGAGCAGCGCGCCCTCCTGGACGCGCCGGACAAGCGCACCCGCCTGGGACGGCGGGACGCGACGATCATGCAGGTGCTCGTCCATAACCTCCGGCTGGCGGAGGTGGTGAGCCTGAATCAGCGCGACGTGAGCGCACCCGCGCGAGGGCGGCCCGCCCGCCTGAAGGTACGAGGCAAGGGCCGCAAGGAGCGCCTGGTGCCGCTCTCGCCGGACGCCTGGGAGCTGCTGCGCAAGCACCTGGACACCCTCCCACAACGCGCACCGGCCCTGCCCCTGTTCCCTGGCCCCATCGCCGTGCGCATCAGCCCCTCCACCATCCAGCGCCGCCTCAAACACTACGCGACCAAGGCAGGCGTCGACTTGGAGAAGGCCCACCCGCACGCCTTCCGGCACGGCTACGGGACGGCGCTGGTGGAGGCCGACGTTGACCTGGACTCCATAGCTCGGCTCATGGGCCACAGCTCCGTGGCCACCACCCAGCGCTACCTCCACCAGGACACGCGACACATCGAGCGGGCGGCGGCGTTGCACCCGCTATGGCAACGCCGAAATGGAAAGGTCATCGCCTTTCCTCATACCTTGGGCGCTAGACAGGCCCCCTTGCCTACGAAGAAAGACTTGACGGCCACCTAAACCCCGTGTTTTGATGGTCGTAGAGGATAGGCTCGCTTGAGCAGAAAGGAAGGGCATCAGTGAACGACGAAGAGAGACGGATCGCCCGTCGCTTGGGCATCAGCGAGGACGACCTGTTCCGGTCGAACCTCTCGGCGGTGCAAACCAAGCTCGACGAGGTGCGGCGAGACCCGAAGGCCCAGATGAATCGCCAGCGGGCGGAGCAGGCCGTGGGAGAACACCTCGGAGTCAGCGAGGAGGACCGAGAGCGAGGCGCTGCGGGAATTCCCCTGATACGGGAGGCGTAATGAACGAGGTCGAGAAGCTTGCCAAGCAGCGGGTGGCTGTGGCTACCGAGGTCGAAAAGACCGAGGCAGAAGTCGCCACGCTGGAGAAGGAGCGCGGGTCGCTGACCCTCGACGCCTTGGGCGGCGACCAGGGAGCTCGCAACAAGCTCGCCGCGCTCAACCGACGGCTGGCCACAGCCCACGACAAGCTGGACGGGCTCAACGCCGCCATCCAGGAGGCCGACCGGCGGCTGGCCGAGGAACGGGCGAAGATAGACGCCGCCAAGCAGCAACAGGCCGAAGGCGTGGCGGCCCTGGCCCGCCTGCGCTGCTTGGAGGACCAGGCCGCTCTCCTGGAGCACCTCGCCCAGGCCGAGCAGAAGGAGCAGCAGCTCCGCGAGAAGGCGGGCCTTTCCTGGCGGCTGTCCGAGCGGGCGGCGCGGGCTGCGGGCGACGGCAGCGCGCCTGTCCCACTAGGCAGCTTGGAGGCCGTCAGCGAGGAGATTGCCCGCCTGAAACCACAAGTCAATGGGCACAGCGAGGCCGGCCTCAAGGAACTAACCGAGCTCATCGCCCAGGAGGACGCGGAGAGAGCGCGGCGCTCGGAGGAATCGCGGCGACGCGCCCAGATCGAGGCCCAGACCAGGACGGTGGCGCGCCTTGAGGCGGACCTCAAAGAGAAGCAGAAGGACATCAACTCCGGCTGGCCGACGCAGGAAGGGCTCCGAAAGATGGAGGAGACCCTTCGCCGAGAGAAGGCCAGGCTCGCGGAGTTGGAAAGCCAGGAGCGAGAGCTCGTGGCCGCGAAGCGTTGACGACTAGACGCCGCTGCGCAGGGGATTTGCACTCCTTTCCTTTGCTGCGCGGCGGCAAGAGAGAGTGCTGTGCCGGAGGCTGTCGGTTGGGTAAAGCAAGAGAGAGGCAATAGCGCCCCTCGGTCATGGTCTCGGCCCGCCGACGTAAGAGCTCGACTCCGGCTCCCCTCCGGCACAGCCATGAAGGAAGACACACGTCTTGCTGAACATGGAACGGGCGTTCAATAAGGATGAGGCCTAGATAGCACGACGCCCTGGCCGAAACCAGGGCGCGCGCAACAGGAGGACAAGATGTGAAGCCGTCTACACCGAGTATAGCACACACGAGCAAGCCGTGTCAATGGCCCACAGACGACACACCGGAGGCCCTGGTCTGCGGGCGATGCCCAGAGCGCCTTGAGTGCCTGCTGGCGAGCGCCCGCCCAGACGGAAGGCATCGCCTGGCCGTGGCACGACAAGGGCGCGCCTTCTTCCAGCGGCTGAGGGCGTTGAGCCTGGCTCTGCCCGATCCAGACCTACCAGCACCGCCTCAGGAAGAGACGACGTGATGCGGGAGCATGAGACGACTCTCGACTACGCCCGCCGCTATCGCGAGCTCGGCCTCTGGCCTATCCCGCTCCCGCCGCACGGGAAGCAACCACCACCCACCGGATGGCAACACCTGCGCCTGCAGGAGTGGGCGGCCAGCGCCGACGCGAACATCGGCCTGCTCACCGGCATCGACGGGTTCTGCGTCATCGACATCGACGACGCCGACCTAGCGAGGCGCGTTCTGGCCGCCAATCCGGAGCTGGAGAAGCAGACGACAGTCGTTCACACTCGCAAGGGGCTGCACATCTGGCTACGGTCGCAGCGCCCGCCGCTAAGCCGGAGCCGGATATCGAAGCTGAAGGTCGACCTCCAGGGGCTCACTGACGAAGGGAAGCCGCGCTACGTCGTGGCTCCGCCCTCGGAGCACCCAGGCGGCGGGACCTACGGAACCATCGACGGCAGCATCCGCGCGCCGCTGCAGGTGGGGGACGCAGAGGCTTTCCTCTTGGGCCTCTTGGTCGCCGCCGGATGCGAGGCCAAGCTGCTACCCACAGCGCCGATAGGGACCGCACCCGAACACGGCAGCCGCCGCGAGGCGCGAACCCTGGTCGAATCGTTACCGCCGTCCCTGATTCGCCTGTTCGAGGAGGAACCAGGCGAGGACTGGTCGGCAGCCCTTTGGCGCTTGGAGCGCGGCCTATGCGAGCACGGAGCCAGCGAGGAGGACGCCTTCCGCATCTGCTTCTGGGCCGCCTGCAACAAATACCGGCGAGACGGGAGACGGGCCAAGGAGCTCTGGCAGGAGGTGACGAGGGCCTTCGCTCAGGAGGGTGACCACCCCCACAAGGAGGCGCAAGGCGGCCTGGACATCCGGCAAATCAGCGAGTGGATGCAGGAGGAGGAGGTGGAATGGTTGGTCGAGGGTCTGTGGTGCGACCGCGCTGTCGGACTGTGTCTCGGCGCGCAGGGCAGCTACAAGACCTGGATATCGCTCGACCTCGCCGTGTCGGTGGCCTCCGGCTTGCCGTTCCTGGACAGGTTTCGTGTCCACAGGCAGGGGCCGGTGGTGCTCATCCAGCAGGAGGATCGCCCAGGAGAAATAGCCAACCGCATCGCCCTCATCTACCAGGCCAAGACTGGCTCCTATGTGCACCTGAACGGGCGACGGCTGTCCGGTCGCCTCCCCTCGCCGCCGCTGCGAGAGTTGCCCGTCTACCTCATCCCGTGGGGATTCTCCGTGGCTCAAAAGGGCTGGGAGCAAAGGCTCGAGGACATCCTGCGGGAGCTCCGGCCCGTGCTGGTCATCATCGACCCCCTTTACGCCGTCGGCTTGGATGTGAAAGACTGGGGTGCCAGCATGTCCACGGAGCTGATGCAGCCGCTCAAACGCCTACGGGAGCTGTACGGCACCGGCTTTCAAACCCTCCACCACCAGTCAAGGGAAGCCCTGAAGACGGGAACCGACCGCCCTCGTATGGGCGGCCTCGGCAGTGTCCTGATCGGTGCGTCGAGCGACGCGGCCTGGGCGGTTGACCGTAGGGGCAGCGAGGAGGAGGTGAAGCTGACTGCTGAGGACAAGACCAAGGGGCCGATGCCACCACAGCGCGCGGCCTTCACCATCGACCGCAAGAAGGGTGTCTATCGGGTCGAAGTCAAGGCCGCCGAGTGGACGCTCGACGATTCGCTCGCCTTCTACCAGGAGGCGGGCCAGGCCACCACAGCCGAGCTGGTGGAGGTATCGCACCTGCCCGAGCGCACCGCCCGCTACCACACCGAGAAGCTCATCGACATGGGCAAGCTGACGAGGAAGAAGACGGGGAAGCGCATCGTCATCGTGGCACAGGGCCGCCTGCCGGAGACCGGCCATGAGATGTAACGCATACGGTACGCTGTCGACACTCACATACGAGCGGCGGTGTTGCCGTGATCGTTGCCGTCGCCATTCTCCGAGAGGGCTGCTGACCCACTCGCATGCGCCATGTCACCGGCCTGCCGTCGCCACGCCTAGGTGTTGCCGTCGTGTTGCCGTCGTAACCGTCGGGCGTTGCCGTCGGCCTGCCGCCGTCCAGGGCGCGGTCTCCCTCTGTGGCGGCGGCGGCAACGACGGGGGGGTCTTTACCCCCCGTCTTGCCGTCCACAGAGACCTGGCCTCCATCTGGTGTATGCGCCAGATAGGGACAGCAGAGGAGGAGTGAAACCATGACTGAGCCGGTTTTCAATGGCTGGGGAAGCTGCGAGGTCTGCGGAAAGCCCATCGCCCGCCCGAAGGAGGCCACCATCAGCGTGTGTCTCAAACGGGTCGACGCCTACGAGGAGACCTACAAGGAGTGGGAGGCCCACAACGTCGAGCACATTGGCAAGGGCATGGACATCACAAGAGGCTACGAGGGCCACCCCGACAGGGTCGAGTGGATGGTGACCCACGCGGGTTGTGCCTGTCCTGGGTGTGATGCCGAGTGCGGGTGCGACTACTGGTTCGCCTGTGATCGGTTCGACAGCCTCGCCAAGGTGCTCGCCTGGACGCTGCACCTCCAGGAGAAGACATGGCTCGATTCCACCGACTGGGAACGGCTCGTTAGGCGGCTCTACCGCCTGCCTTCGGCGTAGGCGACACCGGAGGGTGCTGCAAGATGTGCCTCTTGCAGAAATCCGAGCGTTCGACGCGGGAGAGGAGGTGAGCAATGGGACGACGCAAGCCACCGAGCGCCAAACGCCTGCTCAAGCGGGCGAAGCGCGAATACTTCGAGCGCCTGAACGCTGCTGACCAGGAGACCGGTGGCCAGCAGGACGCCGAGCGGCAAGGGGTGGCAAGTCAGGCAGTTGCCGCCCTCCGGCTGACCATCAAACACATGGAAGCGGACATGCCCAACATGAGCGACATGGACGCGGCGGTTGCAGCCGGTATCCTCAGAGACATCGCCCTTGACTTCGCGGGCGATCCCCGACAAGGCCCCGATGAGCAAGCGTTTGAGGACCGGCGTGCCGAGAAGCAGCACCAGCCGACGGCGGCTGCTGCCGACGCCGCGAAGGCCGAGGCTCAAGCACGCGGGGCCGAGGAGCAGCAGGCCCGCGAGTCGCGGCGCTTGGGGGTGGACGGTGTCCCTGTGGAGAGCGACAGCTCCGCGTGACACGCGCGCGCAAGTGTCAATCGAGTGCCGGTCAGGAGCTGATGTCCGCGCGCGCAAGTCCAGACTGCGCCCGACCGAGACCGAGTCTAAAATCTGGATCCAGACTCCGGTGCCGCGAGACGCTCATGGCGCTGATTGGGGCTGAGGCGAGGCTTCATCACGAGCTGACTCAGGGGGAAGTAGTGGGGCCAGCGAATTCAGCTCCACGTTGATCTCCGAGACAAACTCCTTTAGGCACGCGATCTCTGCTCTCAGAACCGAGCGGATACCATAGATCGTGCCGGTATTACGATCCGTGGCATCAGCGAGCATCATCGCCTCTGTGCTTGCTGCGTAGAAGCGCCCCTCGTGAGATTCATCGAACGTGGGCCTGCCTTTTCGCAGGGCGTCAAGGACTCGTCCAAAGAATTCGTCTGCCTCGTCCTCAAGCGGCTTCTCGCTCGATTGGCCGATAAACATGTCGCCAGCATCAGACATAAGGCTCCCCAACTTCCGCCGCGCCTCGATTAGCTGCTGTCGTGTAAGGCGATGCCTCTCTTTTCGCTCTATCTCCCCATTTAACCGAAGGACCTCAGAGCGGGCCTCCTCGCGCTGTCGTCGAGGTGACCACGCGACGAGGTTCGCGAAGAGGACAATGAACGCAAATAGGACAAAAGCACCTACCACGATGACCGCCTGGATTGAGGCTTGCGTAAGAGGCGATGCTTTGTCCGGGTAGAGCCTAACGGCAGACACAGACGCGGCAGCGGCCACCCCAACTTCTGCGCCCCAAAACCACCAAGACGAGTGCACGGCAGCGTTTGTGTCGCGCAGAGCGCGTCGCCATGTCGGCTCGCTTAGATTGTAGTCAGACACCGCGATTCCAGCGTCTTGTTCCCTATCTCTGACGCTTTCTTTTCCTCGCGCCGACCAGTCGAAGCCCCGCTCGCGCTCGGACATCTTTCACGCGCAGCAGCCCACTGAACAGGAAGGCCTTTCCGCACTCCGGACAATTCAGCGCCCCGTGATATTCGGTCACAAGATCGTCACTCTGTGCTGGGTCGTGGTTGTCATACTGGCTTCGATTCGACCGATAGGCCAGGGGCGTCAGATCACTTGGACAGTAAGGTCCCCCGACCCGAATATCAGCGTCGGAACCCCCCTTATCTTCCCAGACAACTCCCTCCTCGGTGACGCGGGCAGCTTCCTCCCTCTGGTGGGCCGGTTCAGACTGTTGTTGGCCAGTGTGGGCGACTTGACGAAGTGAGAGGGCCTGCCAGGAGAGAAACACCGCAAGGGCAAAAGACAAAGCTAGGAAGGTGGCCCGCAGAGGATGCTCGCTCAGTCCTGACAGGACTAAGGATGCCGCGATGAGCATGACCGCTAGTGGCACGGCGCGCTCCCGCAGGGACCGGCGGAGCCAACTGACGAGCGCCTGCGACGCAGGGGGCTGGGGAATCAACCAGTTCGCGACCATCACGCCCAACATCACGACTTGGAGAATGGCCAGGATGACGAACTCAACGCCCACGGTGGCTCCATCTCTCTACCGGCCCTGTCTGTTCGCCAGCGTCATCATTTTAGCAATTAACTGCAGCGATGAGAAGCCCGTTCGGGGACGCAACGGGGAGGCCCAGGAGGATCAACCACAGGCCCACACCGCCGCAAGACCAGACTGCGCCAGATCGAGACCGAATCTAAGATCGCAGGCGTGATGTTGGCAAGTGTGCCGCGAGACGACTCTCTTGCTGAAGGTCAAACGGGTGTTCGTTGGTGTGGGCAGCCGACTGCTCGCTAAGGCAGTCGCCTTATTTCTGCAAGCACTTCCTTAAGGAGTCGGAGAGTGTGTCGAATTGACAGCAGGCTGAGGTTGAGAAGGCCGAAGAATGCCGTCAGGTAACCTGCCGCTTTGACCTCCCAGGGAGCACCGATTCCGCTCCAATACCACAGGCCATATGCGATGACGCAAAGGGGTACGAGATACGCGACGAACTCCAGGGTGTCCTGCAGGGGTCTCTTTGGAAGAGTGAGCCGGTGCCGCACCTATCCACCTCGCCAACGAACCACGAGCAAAGCCGTCGCCTGGCCCCCCGCAACTGCTTCGCTCTGTCCGTCACGAAGTGGACTCTATATACCAGATAGGGACCAACACCTGGGGCCAGTCTTAAACGAACGTATCCTAAAGTCTGGCTGCACCTTTCCTGAAAAGAACTCAGTATGCGAGGAGTGTACAGCGGTTCCCTCTCGATGTCAAGAGTGCGCGCGTTCGCTTTCATGTCATGGTGACAGGGTTCGCGCGGAAGGCTGACGAAGCCCCACCACCGAGCCAACGGGAGGCCCAGGAAGGCGAACCGCAGGCCCGCACCGCCGCTAGACAGCGGCCCCCGCGCCTAGAGGTGCCGTCCTGGTCACGTCCGTTCTTCCCGTGGGCACTCCCGTGTCCCACCGACACCCGCCCTGCGCGCTACCGCCGCAGACCGCTTCTACGCCGCAGCAATGCGTAGGCATGCCACGGCAGTCACTTGACGTACCGCCGGTTTCATGCTAGCCTCCGCTGCGCGGGAAAGGAGGACCCGAAAGATGGAGCTAGAGGTGCGCGTCAGCGGCACGAGGGAAGAGATCGGCGCAGCCTTTCGCGACATTGGCCAGGCCCTGCTCGGCGCGAGGCCACAGGAGGAGGCGGTCGCCGGCTGGACACCGGCGCTGGCTACGCGGCTGTGGGATGAGCTGCGACCGGAGAAGACGCGACGGGCGCTGCTGCTCATCGCCCAATCACCGGAGGGCCTGGACAACCGAGTAGTGATGCGGGAACTGGGCATCACCGATCCCCAGCGACTCAAAGGCGTCTTCTCTCCCATTGGCTTCGCGATGAAACGGCTGGGGATGACCACCAAGCCCTACACCTCCCAGCGGGGCCGGTTCACCATGTCAAAGGACGTGGCCGACGCTATCAGGGCTGCCGCAAAAGGAGAAGCGACATGAGCATAGGGTTCGACGGCTACAGGTTCCACGGCTCGCGACCGGCTGTGCGGGAGCGTATGACCGAGAGGGCTGCGCTTGAGGGGGTGCTGGAAGACCTAGTCAAGCACCTCGCCGGTCGGCACAAGAACCTGACCCGCCTTAGGCGGGAGCTCTCCAGCCAGGAGGCGGGTCGCCTGTCCGAGATCGTCGACCTACTGGCCATGCTGCACGACAAGCTGACTCGCGCCGCCAAGACCACCCCAACGAAAGCCCTGCGCGGTCTCCTGCGCGGGGTCGAGGAGAGGCTCGAAGCCCACGCCGAAATGGAGACCGCCAAGCGCCTGTTCTGACTGTCCGGTCGCTCCTCGCGTGTCCGATATACTTGACAGCGATATGTCAGGTGTGTTTTAATGGAACTAGACGGACAGGGATTAGGCGGACACGCGAGGAGGTGTCAAATGGCGACCAAAAAGCAGACAACCAAGCGGCAAGTGAAGGAGGCCATCCGCGAGGCCATGGAGCACGGGCCGCGCAACGAAGAGGAACTCCTGGAACATGCCGTCCTAGAGCTCAAGGGCCAGGAGTGGGTGGACGCGGCCACCGAGGAGGAATGGGAGGCTGAAGCTGAGGCGATCCGCAAGGTTAGCGCCGAGCTGGGCCTCGACATCAAGACCGGCCAGCAGGCAGAACCACCCAAGGCCAAGCAACCGAAGCCCAAGGCAAAGGCAGAGCCCGAGCCGCCGGAGCTGCACCCGTGCATCTGCGGTTGCGGGAAGATGGTCAAGGGTCGCTACGCTCAGGGGCACGACGCCAAGGTGCACTCCTGGATCGGGCAGGTGGAGAAGGGCGAGATGACCGAGGAGAATCTCCAGGCCAAAGGCGTGGACGTTTCCACCTTCGTCGCCTGCACCTGTTGCGGCAAACTGATCGACCCGCACCCCACAGGCATGGGGCCAGCCTGTCGCGCTGGCCGGTGCGCCTGCAAGAACGCGGCGTGAGCGCTGGCCTGCCGCGATGAATCGAGCGTCCGAGATTCTGCAAGATCGACATCTTGAGGCAGGCTGAAGAGAGGGGGTGAACCTGTGCGCGCCATCAAACTGACGAACGGTAACCTGCTCATACCGAAGCGCGCCGAAGGACCAGGCAGGCTCATCGGCGACGGTGCGATCGAGGTCGGGCCGGACTCGCCGGAGTACGAGGCCTGGTTGCCCTTTGCGACGGAGCCGCCTGGGGTGGAAATAGGCCGAAGAATACGAACGGAGCGGCGTCGGCGCGGCTGGACAATGAAAGAGCTGGCGACGAAGACCGGCCTCAGCTTCACGACCATCAGCCGTCTGGAGAACGGCCCGAAGGCCTACCGCTACGGCGGGCGTTGCCCCAACCTGTGGACTATGCGACGCATCGCCCAGGCCTTTGAGATGAACCTAGAGGAGCTCGCGGGCAGTGACTACCTCCTCTAAAGCCATCGCCATCGCCCGTGTCAGCAGCCAGGGGCAGGCCGACCCCTGCAAGGTCAGCCAGGACGAACAGCTCGGCCACATTCGGGCATGGGCGACCAGAGAGGGCTACCAGCTTGTCGACAGCCTCAAGGAGACCGTCTCCGGCGCTAAGGACCTGGACGAGGAGTGGCTCGTGAAGCGTGATCGCCCCATCCTGGCCGACGCTTGGGAGCGTCTCAAGACCGGCGACGTGCAGGCCCTCATCTACTGGGAGCCGACGCGCTTCTGCCGCGACACCACGGACGGCGGCGTGGCCTTTGCCTACTGGCTCCTGCAGAGCCGCAAGCACGGCGATGGCATCCGCTTCGTGGAGAATGAGCCCTCGCGGGACGGCGACATGGCGGCCCTCGCCGCCTTCCTGATCGGTTACGGTGGCGGCATGGAGCTCAAGTCCCAGCAGCGGCGTTTCCGGATGGCGAAGAAACCGCTGTTCGAGCGCGGCGAGCTGGGCGAGGGCGGCTGGCCCTACGGCTACCGCTGGGACAAAGGGAAACGGTGCTTCGAGGTTGTGGAGGACGAGGTCAGGGTGACCCGCTTGATCTTCGACCTGTACGCCAGCGGCGAGTTGCCGACCCGCGCTATTTCCGAGGAACTGGAGCGTCTCGGTTGCCCCTCTCCCACAGGTCTCCGTGTCTGGGGCACCCCCATCTTGAGTATCCTGTTGCGCCGCGAGTGCTACGTCACAGGCGAGTACCAACACCGCTACGGCGGCGAAACCTACACCATCCCCTGCCCGACCATCATTGATCCGGCTACCTTCGACCGTGTGCAGGCGATTCTAAAGAGACGCCATGCCAACACAGGGCCGAGGGCGAAGAGTAAGGCCCTGCTCTCAGGGCGCATCTTCTGCGGAATCTGCGACCCACAGGGCAGGCCTCTGCCGTATTGGGCAAGCGCTGTTTACCAGTGTGCCGGTCGCAAGAGCGTCAGGAGCAACGTAGGCGACGGTCGTCACTACTGCACCAACCGCAGTATTTCCGTGAAGCGCGCCGACCGGCTGGTGTGGGAGGCGATGGTGGCCACGATCACCGACCGCCAGAGCTTCAAGCAAGCCGCCGAGAAGCGCCTGGCCGAGCTGGGGCCGGACATCGCGCGGCTCCAGGGCGCTGTGGGGAACCTGGATGCCCAGGACGCGCAGCTTGAGAAAGAGATAGTGCGCTCCGAGGAGCTGTATCGTCGCACAGGGCGGGAAAGCAACCTAAAGCGGGCCGTCGAGCTGACCCAGGAGCGCGAACGCTTGCTGGCCCGCAAGCAGGAGGTGGCCCATGAGGCAGCCGAGCTGCACCACCTCCAGGAGAGCGCCGAGTGGTTCCGCAAGGTCATCGACTCGGGCTATTCGGTCATTGAGGACATCACCGAACTGGAGGACGGGAGCATCCGTCTCAGGCAGCGCTCCGGCTACTTCCGCTACAAGGCGGGTGAACGCCGCCTCTTCGCCTCAGGGCGACGGGAGGAGCAGACCTGGACGAAGGCACGGTTGCTGGAGGCCCTTAGCGTCCGTGTGACCGTGCATGAGGACCGACTGGATATCAAAGTGGCGGGAGTAGAGAGAGTGCTTAGCGACCGCCGGGCACGTGATATATCTTCTCGTCCGTGGTCTGGCTGATGTTGCCCTTGATCACCGGCTGGTCGGTGCCCGAGTAGTCGCAGACGCCGGCGACCGGCGCGGTGGTGGGGCTGGCGCAGGCCGGCCCCCACAGCCCGCGGCCGGCATCTCTCGCCTCCCGTTGCAGGCTCAGGAAGAGCTCCTGGTACCTCACGTCCGGCGGGTAGGTCGACGCGACGGCGTAGCCCTCGCGGACCAGGACGGCGTTCGCCATCTCGCCGTCCACCCAGACGTAGCGCAGCAAGCGGCCAAAGTCGTCGGTCTCGGAGACGTCCTTCTCCAGCTCCACCGTCTTCCCGTCCACGAGCTGGCGGTTGCGCTCGCTCGCCTCGTGGCCGTAGCATCCCACCGGCCGGCGGGGGTCCACCGTCTCCGGCGTGTCGATGCCAATGTAGCGCACACGGTAGGTGGTGCCCGCTATGGAGACGTCGATGGTATCTCCGTCCACGACCCGGGTCACCTGGGCCTTCTCCCCCGCAGGCGATACCGCGGTGGCGGTGGGCGACGGCGACGCCGTCGGCGACGGGCCCTGGCTGATCGTGACCGTTGGGGTTGACACTGTCGGGGAAGTGCTCAGCGGCGTCGAGGTGGGTGCCGTGACGAGGACGGTGGCGCTCGGGGTGACGCCGCCCTGAGGGCCAGCGCCTGCGCAGGCGGTTGCGAGAAGCCCAACCAGTAAGGGGGCCAGGCGTTTCATGCGATGCCTCGCGGCAGGCTAGATCGCCCCGTGCTTGCGCAGGTCCAGGAAGCCTGCCGCAGCCCGGCCTTCGCCGGAGGTCAGATGGATACGGTCGCCAGTTCCACCGGCTCGCGTTCCTCCGGTACGGGGTCGCCGGTAGCTCGCAGGCTGTCCACGCATCCCTCTATCGCCTCACGAGCGTTGGCCAGTGCCTCTTCTCTACTCTTGCCCCAGGTGTGGCAGCCGGGGAGCGCTGGCACCGAAGCCAGCCAGTTGCCTTCTTCATCCTGCCGAAGCACCACGCTGTACTGCATTGCTCGAACCTACGCCCTCTTGTTGAAATCCTCTGCGGTTATGCCTGCGTCTTTCAACATATCCGCTTGGGTGCCGATTGGCAACGTGCGCCTGTCATGCACGGGCACGGAGAGCGTCAGGCGAGGGCAGTCTGGATGTCTCATGATGTGATGACTTCCCTTCACCCGCTCCACGTACCATCCGAAGCTCTCGAGAACGGCTATCAACCGCTTGCCGGTGACACGTTTAAGCCGCCGCGGCGCCAAGGCTAGATCGCCCCGTGCTTGCGCAGCAGCTCCAGGAGCTCCTGCTCGTTCAGGAGCTTGGTGCCGTATTGTTGCGCCTTCTGGAGCTTGGAGCCCGGCGCTTCTCCCGCCACCAGGTAGTCTGTCTTCTTGGTGACGCTGTCGCTGGCGGTGCCGCCCAACTGGCCGATCAGTTCCTCCGCCCGACCGCGCGGCATCGACGCCAGCGTGCCGGTGATGACGAAGCTCTGGCCGGCCAGCGGCCCCGTCGGCGGCGCCGGCGGCGTCTCCTCTGCCATGCGCACACCGGCGCGGCGCAGCTTGTCCAGCACCCGCAGGTTGGCCTCCTCGCGGAACCACTGGTAGACGCTCTCGGCGATACGCGGTCCCACAGTGGGGATCTTTTCCAGGTCCTCCTGCTCGGCGCGGGCCAGGGCGTCGATGCTGCCGAAGTGGTGGGCCAGGATGCTGGCGATCTCGCCGCCCACGTGGCGGATGCCCAGGGCGAAGATGAGGCGGGTCAGCGACCGCTTCTTGCTCTCTTCGATGGAGCGCAGCAGGTTGTCGGCGCTCTTCTCGCCCATGCGC
>Ga0153916_10001698_pt1 | contig 15967 bp, 10 predicted proteins | sample Opewatmetagenome_FD_109642 | JGI IMG/M metagenome (GOLD analysis project Ga0153916, IMG submission 109642) | Freshwater wetland microbial communities from Ohio, USA - Open water 3 Core 3 Depth 4 metaG | ecosystem: Environmental > Aquatic > Freshwater > Wetlands | place: USA: Ohio, Lake Erie...
CGCCGAAAACGCCCCGTCGCCCTGGGGGGCGGCGGAGCGGGCTCGGGATGTGTCGGTGGGCCGTCGGCTGGGTCTGGTCACCGCGTGCGAACGATACGGCCGACCGGCTGTTACGGCTAGGGATGTGTCTTGGAGGGCGGGCCGGACCCTTCTGCACGCGGAGCGCTGCGCGCAATCGCGGGATGGGAACGCTGCCGATCGCGGTGGCTGAAGTGCGAGCGCCGAGTCATGCCGGCCGCTCGGCCTCGCGGTGGTGGGCGGGCTCGCGTTCTCGCAGCGCGTGACGCTGTACGTCACGCCCCTGTTCTACACGTATGTCGATGCGTTGCAGCGGCGGTTGGGGCATGTGCGGGTGCCGCGCGTGGCGCCCGCGGCCGCACCGGTCCCTGCAGACTGAGTCGCCCCGGGGGTGAGGGGGCGGGGCGGCGCGACCCGCGGGATCCCGCCGCCCGACGGCGCTCGCTCAGAGCCTGATCGCGAGCCTGACTCCGAGCTCGACCCGGACCTGCTCCGGGGCGTCCTCGAGAACGATGCGATCCTCCACCCGGCGGATGATCATCCGGGCCGGCGGTCCCTGACCCCTGCCACGGCCGCGGTTGCCCGCCCGGTAGTAGATGATCTCGTAGGTGTCCTTGGGCTCCACGCGCACGACTTCGTAGCCGAGGCGCACCAGGACGTCCTTCGCCGTCGAGACGGCGACCTGCACGGTGACTTTGGGCTTGGCTTCGTCGGGCTTCCTACCCTCATGCCCCCTGCCCTGCGCCAGCGCGGGGCTGCCGCTCAAGCCAGCCACCAGCATCAGGATGCCAATGCTCAGGCATCGCGAATTCCGGTCCATGGGTCCGCCAGGTGATCGGGTTCCCACACTATGAGGCGGCGGGCCGCCGCCGGATGTGACGGAGCGCACCTCCGGGGCGGAGGAGCACGGGAACGGTTGGACGGCGACCTAGCTCCGGGACCCGGCGGGCCCGATCCGCTCGAGCGCAACGCGGACGCGCAGGATGGCGCCGTCGAGTTGGCGCAGGCCCGCGTCGTCCATGATCCGGGCGTCTGCCACCTGCGCGAGGAGCTCGAGGGCCATCTGCAGCTGCTGGCCCGGGCTGGCGCCGGTGGTCCGCCGGTCCGCGCCGCTGCGGCGCTGGGCACCGCGCCGGCGGTCGAGGCGGAACGGCAGTGCCACCACGCGGCGCTCGGCGCCGCTGCGGCGCTCGCCCTGACGCTGGTCGGGCGCGGGCTCGGTGGGTGTGGGCGAAATCACGAGAGAGGATTTGGTGCGGCGGGAGCCGTCGCGCAAGGGGCTGGCCCGGGTCGCCGGCGCTCGTCCCGCGAGCTGTGTCGCACCGCAGAGCGCGCAGAGCACGCAGAGCCTGCTCGACTTGGTCCTTGACGAGATGCCCGCCTCCGGTCGCCCACTCACTGCTCCGCGCCCGCTGCGTTCTCTGCGGTAGCACATCACCCTGGTGCCTGGAGGGACGCCCCCGCGATCTTCCAGCACGCGGAGGAACCTCAGGTGGAATCCGAAAACCGACCGATGAGGATGGACATGCACACCCGGACGATGCTGCGCGCCCTGTGCGTATTCTGTGGCGTATTGATGGTGGGAACCGTGGCCGCGGCCCAGCAGCCCGGCGAGGCGATGCTCAAGCGGATCTTCGCGTCCAGCGAGTTTGCGGGCGAGCGGTTCGGCCCCGCGCAGTGGCTGGACGGCGGGTCGTATCTCGTGACCGAGCGCTCGCAGCAGCCGCGCGGATCGGATCTGGTCAGGATCGATGCGGCGACCGGGGCTCGCACGGTACTGGTGAGCGCCCGGCAGCTGGTGCCGGCCGGCGACAGCGCGGCGCTCGCGGTCGAGGACTTCGCGTTTTCCGGCGATCGGTCCAAGCTCCTGGTCTTCACCAACTCCCAGCGCGTCTGGCGCGAGAACACGCGCGGCGACTACTGGATGCTGGACCGCACGGCGGGGACGCTCAAGAAGCTCGGCGGCCCCGATGCGCCGGCGTCATCGCTGATGTTCGCCAAGCTGTCGCCCACGGCGGACCGGGTCGCCTACGTCCGCCAAGGCAACCTCTATGTCGAGCGGCTCGCCGACGGGGCGGTCACCCGGCTCACGAGCGATGGCAACGACTCGCTGGTGAACGGCACCAGCGACTGGGTCTACGAGGAGGAGCTGGATCTGCGGGACGCGTTCCGCTGGTCACCGGACGGCACGCGGATCGCCTTCTGGCGGTTCGACATGTCGGGTGTCCCGACGTTCACCCTGCTCGACAACACCGACTCGCTCTACCCGTACACGATCAGGTTCAAGTACCCCAAGGTGGGGACGACCAACTCGGCGGTCCGGGCCGGCGTGGTGAGCGCCGCGGGCGGCGCCGTCACGTGGCTCGATCTCCCCGGGGACGCGCGCAACGACTACCTGCCGCGCATGGAGTGGGTCGACGCATCCGAGCTCGCGCTGCAGCGCATGAACCGGCGGCAGAACGAGGATCACGTGCTCCTGGCCGACGCGGCGACCGGCGCCACGCGCGAGATCCTCACCGAGCGGGACAGCGCCTGGCTCGACGTGGTGGACGACTGGGAGTGGCTCGACAACGGCCGGCGCGTGCTGTGGGTGAGCGAGCGGGACGGCTGGCGGCACCTCTACACGGTCTCGCGCGACGGCAAGGACGCGAAGCTCCTCACGCCCGGCGACTACGACATCGTGAGCGTCCTCAAGGTGGACGCCAGGGGAGGCTGGATCTACTTCAGCGCGTCGCCGGACAACGCGGGGCAGCGCTACCTCTATCGCGTGCCGCTCCAGGGCGGCCGCGCCGTGCGGCTCACCCCGGCGGATCAGCCCGGCACCCACTCGTACACGATTTCGCCGGACGCCAAGTTCGCGATCCACGGCTACTCGGCGTTCGACCTGCCGTCGCAGACGGAGCTGATCCGGCTGCCGTCGCACCAGCTCGTCCGCGTGCTGGCCTCGCGCGACAAGGCGCGGCAGGCCGCCGCGCCGCTACTGCACCGGCCGACCGAGTTCTTCAAGGTGCGGGTGCCCGACGGGACGGAGCTCGACGGCTGGATGATCCTGCCCGGCGACTTCGATCCGGCCAAGAAGTACCCGATGCTGATGTACGCCTACACCGAGCCGGCTGGCCAGACCGTGCGCGACGCGTGGTTCGGATCGCAGGGCCTGTGGTACCGCGTGCTCGCGGACATGGGGTACGTCGTGGCGAGCGTGGACAACCGCGGCACGCCCGGGCCGCGCGGCCGCGCGTGGCGCAAAGCCGTGTACGGGCAAATCGGCGTGCTGAGCAGCCGGGACCAGGCCGACGCCGTGCGGCAGCTCACGCGGACGAGGACCTATCTCGACTCGACGCGGGTCGGGGTGTGGGGTTGGAGCGGTGGGGGAACGGCCACGCTGCAGGCGATGTTCCGCTATCCGGATGTGTACCAGGTGGGGATGTCGGTGGCGTCGGTACCGGACGAGACGCTGTACGACACGATCTACCAGGAGCGCTACATGGGGCTCCTGCCCGAGGATTCGCTCAACTACCAGCGTGCCTCGGCGGTCAACCAGGCGGAAGGGCTCGCGGGGAAGCTGTTGATCGTGCACGGCACCGGGGACGACAACGTGCACTGGCAGGGGGCCGAGCGGCTGGTGAACCGGCTGGTGGGGTTGGGGAAACGGTTCGACTACATGACGTACCCCAATCGCAGCCACTGCATCTGCGAGGGACCCGGGACGACGCTCCACGTGTACTCGCTGCTCACGCGATACCTCGTCGAGAATCTGCCGGCGGGAGGGCGGTAGGGGCGGACGTAGAGGGGCAGAGAGAAGAGATAGAGAGAGAAGCATCGAGGGGGCGCGAGGCGCCCCCTCTTGGCGTCTGGTCCGCCGCTCACGCGGTGACCGGTCGGGCGGATCGTCCCTCGGCGGTCAAGGCGCGCGCGCGCTCTTCCTGCCGGCGGCCCAGCCGCAGGCCCACCGCCGCCCATACGGCGGCGAGGGGTGTGGCGGTCAGGGCGATCGCTCCGATCGAGAGGCCGGCTGCCGCGAGCCCCGCGTAGGCCCAGCCGCTCACGAGGTCGCCGCCGCGGTAGATCGCGGCATCGAGGAACGGCTTCGACTTGTACTTCTCCTCGCGGCTCACGACCGTGAACAGCACTTCGCGCGCGGGCTTGGCCAGGCCGTACCGCACGCCGCGGTAGGCGACCTGCAGCACGATCAGCACCGACAGCACGGGTGCCGAGCCCAGCCACACGAACCCCAGGCCCGCCACGACCGGCAGCGCGGCCAGGCTCACGCCCACGCCGAGCCACCGGATCAGCCGGGCCGCGAGCATCGTCTGCAGCACGATGGTGAGCACATTTGACCAGAAGTCGATGCGGGCGAACAGCGCCGTCCGGGCCGCACGATCCGCCATGGCCGCGCCGATCACGTCGGCCTGGAGGTAGTAGAGCACCGCGGACGCATAGGTCATCAGCACGATGAAGGACGCGATTGCCAGCAGGTACGGCGACCGGAACACTACTCCGATCCCGCTCCACGCGCCGCCGCCGAGCGGGCGGTTTTCCGCCCGGGAGCTGTCCTGCCCGCCGCCGAACCGCCGGTGGAGCACGGCCACGCACCATGACGCTGCCTCGAGCGGCACGCAGGCGGCGAGCAGTAGCGTGAACTGGGGCAGGACCTCGACGAGGTGCGACGTGACCGCGGAGCCCGCGAGCCCGCCGAGCGAGCTGCCGACGGCGATGAAGCCGAACAGCCGTTTCCCCTGCTCGTTCCTGAACAGGTCGGCCATGAACCCCCAGAACACCGTGACGACGAACAGGGCGAACACGCTGGCCCAGATGTAGAACACGCGGTCAATCCACGCGCGGGTGCCGGTGGGGAGCAGCACGAGCGCCAGGTAGAACCCCACGAGGTTGGCGATGAAGAACCGGTTCGCCAGCGGGACGAGCACGCCCCGCTGGAAACGGGACGCCGCCCAGGAGTAGGCCGGCACGGCGACGAGCATCGCGAGGAACACCGCCGTCCAGAGGATCTGGAGGTTGCCCGGGTCGGCCGCGCTGATCTCGTCGCGCACGGCGCGCAGGATGTAGTAGGCGAACAGGATGCAGAAGCCGTACGCCGTGGCCCACAGCAGCGGCGCCACCTCGTCGTCCCGGGCCGTGGAAAGCCGCGTGACGAGGAACCGGAGGACGGCGACGGCGCGCCGCCTGATGGTGGGCCAGACCATGCTGGGAGTCTCCCGGGGGGTCTCCACTGCTACGACCGAGACGCCCGGCGCGTTGGATTCCGCGGGCCCCGGTCCAACGCGCGCGCTGCGCTTTGCGTGGCCGAGACGCTATCTTGCATGCCATCCCCTGCTCGAGGATCTCCCACGATGCCGCGCCCGCGTCTCCTGCCCTGTGTCGTGCTGCTCGCCTTGGCCGCGCTGCCCACCCGGGTCGCGGCGCAGCGGGCCGCGCCGCTCCCGCTCAAGCACCGCCCTCAGCCCACCACGGCCGCGATCACGGCCGCCGACCTCATGACCCGCCTGTACATCTTCGCCGACGATTCGATGATGGGACGCGAGACGGGCACGGCGGGGCACCTGAAGTCCACCGACTACATCGTGAGCGAGCTCAAGCGGCTCGGCCTCGAGCCCGCGGGGGACGACGGCGGCTACATCCAGAACGTGCCGATGATCCGGCGCGCGTTCGATCCGGCCTCGCTCATCACGGTGCAGGGCGGCACGCTGCACGGCGGCAGCGACTTCCTCGCGAGCGCGCGCGGCGTGATCGGCTCGATCGACCGCGCGCAGGTGGTGTTCGGCGGAACGGCGCTCGACACCACCAACCTGCTGACGCCCGGACAGGTCGCCGGGAAGATCGTCGTCGTGCGCGCACCCGCCGACGGCCAGCGCGGCGGGTTCGGGGGGCGCCGGGGAGCGGGGGGCGCGCTGCGGGCGTACTTCGAGTCGCTCAACGGCGCGGCGGCGATCGCGACGATCGTCGACGAGCTGAGCGCCCAGCAGGTGCAGGCCGCCCTGCGCCCCCGTGACGGCGACGTGTTCATGAAGCCGAACGACACGGCCGGGCCGGCGCCGCTCAACCTCACGATCACGCCGCAGGCGGCGGAGCTGCTGCTGGGCGTGGCCCCGGACGCCGCCACGAAGGGGCAAACCGGCAAGGCCGTGCGGGCCACGCTCATCTTCCACGATCAGGCCGCGCCGGCCCGCAACGTAGTCGCGATCGTCCGGGGTGGCGACACCACGCTGCGCAACGAGTATGTCGCGATCGGTTCGCACAACGACCACACGGGGCTGCTGCAGGGCCAGCCGATCGATCACGACTCGCTGCACCTGTACAACGCCGCGCGGTTCGCGATCGTCGGGCTGGTTTCGCGCGGCGAGCAGCCGACGGCGGAGCAGCAGGCCGACGTCGCGGCGATCCACGTCAACCTGGACAGCGTGCGCAAGGCGCATCCAGCGCGCGCCGACTCGATCCGGAACGGCGCCGACGACGACGGCTCGGGCTCGGTGGCGATGCTCGAGCTGGCCGAGGCGTTCGCGAAGAGCCAGCCGAAGCCGAAGCGCTCGATCCTGTTCGTCTGGCACGCGGGCGAGGAGAAGGGCCTGCTCGGCTCCCGCTGGTTCGCCGATCACCCCACCGTGCCGCGCGACGCGATCGTGGCGCAGCTCAACATGGACATGGTGGGCCGCGGCGCCGCCCGGGACATCCCGGGGGGAAGCGCGGACTATCTGCAGCTCGTCGGCTCGCGCCGGCTGTCCACCGAGCTGGGGGACCTCGTGGAGACGGTGAACCGCGCCGAGGCGCGGCCATTCAAGCTCGACTACCAGTTCGACGCGCCGGGCCACCCGGAGAACATCTACTGCCGGAGCGATCACTACAGCTACGCGCGGTACGGCATCCCGATCGTGTTCTTCACCACGGGGCTGCACGGCGACTATCACCAGGTGACCGACGAGCCCGAGTACATCGATTACCCGCACATGGCGCGGATCAGCAAGCTGGTGCACGACGTCGCGCTCAGGGTCGCGAACCTCGACCACCGGCCGGTGGTGGACAAGGAGAAGCCGGACCCCAACGCGCCGTGCAGGCAGTAGCGAGGGACAGGGGCAGAGGGTAGAGGGACAGGGGGGGCACGGGGGCGAGGCTCAACTCGCCCGGCCGAACCGCTTGGCCGCGCGCGCCCGGCGCCTTTCGGCCTCGACCGCGCGATCGCGCGGCGGCGCGGTCGTCTCGAGCGCGGCGAGCAGGCGATGCACGACCTCGGAAACCTCGTCCACCGCGCGGTCGAACGGCTCGCGATTGGCGACGGACGGCTTGGCGAAACCGGTCACCTTCCGCACGAATTGGAGTGACGCCGCCCGCATCTCGTCGTCCGTGACGGGCGGGTCGAAGTTGAACAGGGTTCGGATGTTGCGGCACATGGGCGGCTCGGGTGCTGGGGTCTGCGCGTTCGGGATCTCACGGGCAGTCCCGGGCTGAAGCCCGGGATCGGCATGCCGCAAACTGCCATGTTCCGGCCGAGCAGGCAAATGGACCTCCCCGACCCGCGGAGCGCTCGATGGCGCGCTGCATTCCGCTCGCCCTGCTGGCGCTGATGAGCGCGACTGCGGCGCGCGCACAGGACACGTTCGAGATCCAGGTCTACGAGTACGCGACGGTGCCGGCAGGACGGTGGGATCTGGAGACGCATCTCAACTATGTGGTGAAGGGGACCACGGTGGCCGTGGGCGACGTGGCTCCCACCGAGCACCAGACGCACCTCACGTTCGAGCTGACGCGCGGCATCACGCCGATCTTCGAGATGGCGGGGTACCTGGTCCTGGCGCACCGGCCGGGCGAAGGCGCGGAATTCGCCGGCTGGCGGGTGCGCCCGCGGATCCGGGCGCCCGAGCGCTGGCACCTTCCCGTGCTGCTCAGCCTGAGTCTGGAGGTCGGCTTCCCGCGCCCGGCCTACGAGGAGAACTCCGCGACCCTCGAGGTCCGTCCGGTCATCGAGCGGGCGTTCGGGCCGGTGCAGCTCGATCTCAACCCGGTGGTGGGTCGCGCGCTGAAGGGGCCTGCGTCCGGCGACGGATGGGATTTCGAGCCCGGCGCACGGCTGGCCCTGAGCGTGCGGCGCTGGCTCGACCTCAGCGTCGAGTACTACGGCGGCCTCGGATCCATCACGGACTTTCTGCCGGCGGACCAGCAGGTGCACCAGTTCTTCTTCGGCGGCGACCTCGGCCTGAGCGACGCCATCGTGTGGAACGTCGGGGTGGGGGTCGGCGCGACCGACGCGGGCGACCGGACGGTGCTCAAGACGCGGCTGGGCTGGATCTTCTGACGGGCGACCATGGCGAGAGACCCCCATCGGGACCAACCGATTCTGCGCTCGGGCGCCCCGCTCGACGAGGCGGTCGGGATCATGATCATGGTGCACGGGCGAGGCGGGTCGCCCCGCGACATGCTGGCGCTGTCCCTCGAGCTCGACCGCCCGCAGCTCTCCTGCCTAGCGCCCACCGCCGCGGGAGGGAGCTGGTATCCCTACAGCTTCCTTGAGCCCCTCGAGCGGAACGCCGGGCCGCTCAACTCCGCCCTGCGCCTGCTGCAGGCCGCGCTGGACAAGGCGACGGCGGCCGGCTTTCCGGCTGAGCGCGTCGTGCTGCTGGGGTTCTCCCAGGGGGCATGCCTCGCCCTCGAGTTCGCCGCCCGCAACGCGCGGCGCTTCGGCGGGATCGTCGGACTGTCGGGGGGGCTGATCGGTCCCGAGGGAACGCCGCGCGACTATCCCGGCGCGTTCGACGGCACCCCGGTGTTCCTCGGGTGCGGCGATTCCGACCCCCACGTCCCCAAACGGCGGGTGGACGAGTCGGCGAGCGTGCTCGAGCGGATGGGTTGCGTCGTGACGAAGCGGATCTACCAGGGGATGGGCCACACGCTGAACGCCGACGAGCTCGCGGCCGTGCGGGACTTGCTCGATCACTTTCTCGCGGGCAAGGGCCCCACGGGCTTGGCGTAGCGAGCCGCCGGCTGGCGGCTGCACACGTACAGCGGCCGGACACCACTCGGCGTCCGGCCGCTGATTCGTCCCGGTCGAAAACGCGATCGCGCTACTTGATCTCCGCGTTCTCCCGGTAGTAGTCGCCGATCAGGTGCTCGGCGAAGTACTCCATCAGCATGTGCGTGAAGTACGGCTGATAGTCGCCGTACGAGTGCGGCTTCCCCGGCATCAACATGAAGTCGAACCGCTTGTTCGCCTTGATCAGCGCGTTCACCAGGCGGATCGTGTTGCCGGGGTGCACGTTGTTGTCCATGTCGCCCGTCACCAGCAGCAGCGAGCCCTTGAGGTTCGCCGCCAGCTCGACGTTGGTCGGCACGTGGATCTCGAACTTGACGCTGTCCTGCTCCTCGAGCTGCTCCTCGGACACGGCGGGACCGCGGTCCGCGGCCACCCGCCGGGTGCGCGCCGTGCTGTCCGTCTTGGGCGGCACGACCTTGAGCCCGTGGTACTGCTCGCTCCAGTTCTGGTTGTAGATGTTGTTGTCGTGGTTGCCCGACGACGACACGCCCACCTTGAAGAAGTCGTTGTACGGCGGCAGCAGCATCGCCGCGCCCGTGAGGAAGCCGCCTCCCGAATGGCCGTAGATGCCCACCCGCTCGATGTCGATCCACGGATGCTGCGCGGCCAGCTGCTCGATCCCGGCCTTCTTGTCGGCCAGAGCGTAGTCGCGAAGGTTGAAGTAGCTGAAGTTCTGGTACGCGTTGGACCGCAGGGGGCTGCCCCCGCGGTTCCCGATCTGGATGACGATGATGCCCAGCTGCGCCAGCTGCTGCGGCACCCCGCCGGAGGTGAACGCCGTGATCACCGACTCGGTCTGCGGGCCGGGATAGACGTTCGCGACGATCGGGTACTTCTTCGTGGAGTCGAAGTCGAACGGCCTCCACATGTTGCCGTAGATGTCGGTGACGCCGTCGGCGGCCTTCACGACGAACGTCTCCGGCGGCTTCCACCCGAGCGCCTTGAGGTCCGTGAGGTCCATCTCCTCGAGGTCCATCACCACGCGGCCCGTCACGTCGCGCACGACCGCCTTGGGCGCGGCGTCCACGCGCGAGTAGTTGTCGACGAAGTACTTCTTGGTGGGTGACAGGGTGGGCGAGTGATTGAAATCCCCCGCGTCCACCAGGGTGAAGCCGCTCCCGTCCGCATTCATGCGGTACGTGTGCCGGTAGTACACGTTCTCGCCGGGCTCACGGCCCACGCCGCTGACCCACAGCGTCCCGCCCAGCGTGTCGACCTCGACCAGATTGTCGGCCCGCCAGGCGCCGGACGTGAGCGCGCGCTTGAAGTGCCCGGTGTAGTCGTACAGGTAGTAGGCGCCCCAGCCGGACCGCTCCGACCACCAGACGATATCGCCGCCGGTCTTGGTGTAGCGCGGCGCCTGGCTCTCCAGGTTGGCGTTCTCCACCGACTCGGTGATCAGCGGCGTGATCGCGCTCGTGGCGAGGTCGGCCTCGATCAGCTCGAGGTTGCGCTGCAGCCGGTCGCGGCGGACGAGCCGGAGCTTGTCCGAGCCGGTCGTCCAGTGGATGTACATCAGCCGCTGGTCCTTCCACTTCTTGACGTTCACCGGCGTCAGCGCCTTGGCGCCGCGCTTGTAGGTGAACAGCTCGGTCTGCGGCACGTTCTCCTCGCCCGGCATCGAGTAGCCGTACTCCACCATGACTGGGCGCGGGTCGGCCAGCACGTTCACCAGATACAGCTCCTTCACCTTGCGGGAGTCGTTGCGCGTGACGTAGAACGCCTTCGAGTCGGGTGACCAGGTCACGTTGGCGCGGACCCTTGCGTCGCGACCGGCCCCTTCGTCAACCTCTTCCTCCTGCTGCTGCTCCTCATCCTGTTGCCGGCGCTGCTGCAGCTGCTGCAGCTGGCGGCGGTTCTCCGTGGTGTCACGGAAGCCGAAGCTGTAGTTCAGCTCGCCGTCCGTGGTGAGCTGGAGGGTGTCGGGCTTGCCGACCTCGACCAGGTACAGGTTGTGGTCGCGCGCGAACGCGAACGCCGTGCTATCGGGCGAGAAGTTCCGGAAGTCGCGGCCCGGAACGGCGCCGAACCCGAACCCGCCCCCACCTCCGCGGCCGCCGAATTGCTGCCGCCCCTCCTCGCGCTCCTCGTCATCCGGAAGACGGCCACCGCGCGGCGGCCGGCCGAGGCTCTTGATCGCCTCGCCGGCGAGGTTCCACTCGTAGCGGACCGTATCGACCGTGAAGCGGATCGCCTTGTGGTCCTTGGTGAAATTGAAGGTGTTGAACGGCAGGGTGTTGGGATCGTAAGGCTTGTGATGGGCCACTGCCAGCGCGGCCGCCAGCTTCACGTGATCGAACAGCGGCTTCTTGACCTTGGCGGGCGGGAACACGAGGTAGAAGGTCGCGCCGTCGCGATCGCGCCACTGATACCACAGCGAATCGGTCTTTCCGATGTAGTGCGGCTGCACGCTGGTGCTGTGGGTGGCCCGCCGGATCGCCTCCGTGCTGAACTTGTTGGCCAGCTCCCAGTTAGCCCGGTTGATGTGTACGGGGCCGAGGGTCTGGGCGTGGACCGGCGCCGCGAAACCCAGGAGCAGCAGGGCGCCGGCGAGCGAGCGCGGCGTGGGGTGGCGGCCGGCGAGCGGCGACCGGCCGGGGCTCCGAAACGCGAAACGGGACATAGCTGGACTCTCCGTGGATGGGCAACGTCGCGGTCGCCGCCCACGGCCTCGAGCGGGCCGGGGGCGACTCGGTGTTACCTACGCATCCGAGCGCCCGGCCGTTGACCGACGGGCCCGGCGAAAGCTGCCCGTAGCCATGGCACGGCACAGGCTCTATACTCGAATCGTTCGCCGCGGGCCAAAGACCTCAACGTCCCCCCCGACCAGCCGAGGATGTCAATCATGCTGCGGAAGACCTCGCGCGTGCTCGCCCTGCTCGTCGTCGTCCTGCTCGCCGTGCCCCAGGTGGCGGCGCAGACCCGGCTCACCACGCCGCAGGAGTTTCTCGGGTTCAACTTCGGGGACGACTACCAGCTCGCGAGCTACCGGCAGCTCTCGGCCTACTGGCAGAAGCTCGCCCAGGAATCCGACCGGATGGTCCTCGAGGAGATCGGCAAAACGGCCGAAGGCCGCACCATGCTGATGGCGGTGGTGTCGTCGCCCGAGAATCTCCGGCGGCTGGATCACTGGCGTGACGTCTCGCGCCGCTTGGCGCTGGCGGAGAACCTGACCGACGAGGAGGCGCACGCCCTGGCCAAGGAAGGCCGGGCGGTCGTGTGGATCGACGGCGGGCTGCATGCCACCGAGGTGCTGGGCGCGCAGCAGCTGGCCGAGATGATCTGGCAAATGGTGAGCCAGAACGACGACGAGACGCGGCGCATTCTCGACAACGTCGTCATCCTCTTCGTGCACGCCAACCCGGACGGCAACGACCTCGTGGCCGACTGGTACAACCGCAGCCCGGTGCCCGCGCAGCGCAGCTACGCGCCCGGCCTGCCGCGGCTCTACCAGAAGTACATCGGCCACGACGACAACCGTGACTCCTATGCCTCGACGCAGCCCGAGACCGAGGCGATGAACCGGGTGATGTACCACGAGTGGTTCCCCCAGATCGTCTACAACCACCACCAGACCGGCCCCGCGGGCACCGTGATGTTCGCGCCGCCGTTCCGCGACCCGTTCAACTACAACTTCGACCCGCTGCTGGTCGTGGAGCTGGACCTCGTGGCGGCGGCGATGCACACGCGGTTCGAGGCGGAGGGAAAGCCGGGCGTCACGATGCGGAGCGGCTCCGGCTACTCGACTTGGTGGAACGGCGGGCTCCGCACCACGGCGTACTTCCACAACATGATCGGCATCCTGACCGAGACGATCGGCAACCCGACGCCGGTCCAGATTCCCTACAACCCGCGTCAGGTGCTGCCGCGCGCCGACTTGCCGTATCCGATCCAGCCGCAGGAATGGCATTTCCGCCAGTCGATCGATTACGCGGTCACCGCCGACCGCGCGATCCTCGATCTCGCGGCGCGCAACCGCGAGACGTTCCTGTTCAACATCTACCGGATGGGGAAGAACTCGATCGAGCGCGGCAGCCGCGATTCGTGGACGATCACCGGGAAGCGTGTGGCGCTGGCGAACGCGGAGTACCAGCAGCACCAGCCGGCGGGCCGCGGCGCGGGCGGTGCAGGCGGCCCCGGCGGGTTCGCGGCGGGAGCCGCAGCGGGAGGCCGCGCGGCCGGCGACACCGCGCCGCCGTTCGATCCCTACGCCGCCGTGCTCCACGCGCCCGACGCGCGGGACGCGCGGGCGTACGTCCTCCCGTCCGACCAGCCGGACTTTCTCACCGCGGTCAAGTTCATCGACGCGCTGCGGGAAGTGAACGTCGCGGTCGATCGCGCGACGGCGCCGTTCACGGCGGGCGGCAAGACCTATCCGGCGGGCTCGTTCGTGGTGTTCACCGCGCAGGCGTTCCGCCCGCACGTGCTCGACATGTTCGAGCCGCAGGATCACCCCGACGACTTCCCCTATCCGGGTGCCGCGCCCACGCCGCCGTACGACAACGCGGGCTGGACGCTGGCGTTCCAGATGGGCGTCCAGTTCGACCGGATTCTCGAGGGGTTCACCGGGCCGTTCGAGCCGGTGACCGACTGGAACGTGAAGCCGCCGGCGGGGACCGCGACGACCGTGACGCGTCCGGCCGGGTACTTCACGAGCCACCAGGTAAACGACGCGTTTCAGGCGGTGAACCGGTTGCTGGGGAGCGGCGAGGAGGTTTCGTGGATCACGACGCCGGTCACGGCGGGCGGGAAGACGTATCCCGCCGGCGCGTTCTACGTGGCGGCCAAGTCGTCAACTCGGGCCAAGCTCGACGCGATCGCCCGCGAGATCGGCGTGAGCTTCGAGGCGTCCACCGCCAAGCCGAGCTCCGCCGTCAAGCTCAAGCAGCCGCGCATCGGCCTGATGGACGTGTACGGCGGCTCGATGACCTCGGGCTGGACCCGCTGGATCCTGGAGCAGTTCGGGTTCCCGTACGAGGTCACCTTCCCGCCGCGGATCGACCGGGGCAACCTCAACGCGAAGTACGACGTGCTCGTGTTCCCGAACGGCGTGCTGCCGGACCCGAGCCAGCCGTCGCGGGGCCGGCGCGGCGAACAGACCTATAGTGCCGCGGCGAACGACTCGATCGAGGCGTCGCTGCCGCCGGAGTACCGCGACGAGCGCGGGCGCGTGACGGCCGAGCAGACACTGGCCGCGATCAAGCAGTTCGTCGAGCACGGCGGCACGGTGATCGCGATCGGCGGATCGGCCCCGACGCTGGCGTCATACCTCGGACTGCCGGTGGGCGACCACCTCCTGGAGAACGGGGAGCCGCTGCCGCGCACCAAATTCTTCATTCCGGGCTCGCTGCTCCGTGCGAGCGTGGACAGCACGGAGCCGCTGGCGGCCGGGATGCCCGGGCAGGTCGACGTGTTCTTCGACAACAGCCCGGTGTTCTCGCTCGCGCCCGACGCCGCGGCGCGCGGGGTGAAGCGCATCGCGTGGTACTCCGGGAAGGCGGCGCTGCGGAGCGGCTGGGCCTGGGGCCAGCAGTATCTCGACGACGGGGCCGCCGTCCTGCAGGCGACCGTGGGGAAAGGGAAAGTGTTCCTGTTCGGCCCGGAGATCCTGGAGCGCGCCCAGCCGCACGGCACGTTCAAGCTGTTCTTCAACGCGATTTACTACGGAACGGCGGTGCCGGGGAAGCCGTAGCGCGAACTTCCCCCCGAGGTCCCTCTGCTTCGGGTTGCCGAGCTGAACGAGCAGCTGGGGCGCCGGGAGCAGGCCGCCGCACGGTATTCCGCGCTGGCGGGTCTCTGGAAGAACGCCGATTCCGACCTCCAACCGGTCGTCACGAACATCAAGGCACGACTGGCGCGGCTCGTGGGAGAGGAGCGGCGGTAGCCGGTTGCGGGCGCGGCAGGCCTACCGGCGATCGAGCGCCGGTGCGGCGCGCAGCGCCGCGCGCAGCACGTGGCCATCGAGCGCGCCGCTCGGGGTGACCCCGATCGCCGCCGCGATGGTCGGCGCCATGTCCACGACTCGGACCGGATCGGGGTAGCGACCTGGCCGGAACGAAGGACCGTAGAACACCACCGGAACGTGGGTGTCGTAATCGTGGGGCCCACCGTGCTGGACGTCGGCGGCGCGGCCCCACACCCAGTACGGCTCGAGCGTCACCACCGCCTCGATCGGGAGATCGGGCGGCAGCGCGTGGACCCACCGGCGGGCGATTGTGTCGTGCAGCGTATCCGCCCCGGCGAGCGCGGCGACGCGATCGACGCGGGCCACGCCGGGCACGCGCCGCGCGAGGTCGGCGAACGCCGCGATGAGCGAGTCCACGGCCACACCCGCGGCCCGCAGCGGGGCTCGGTCCACCCAGAGCGCGTTGCTCTCGATCCGGAATGCCCCGGTGGGAGCACCCTGCGCGGTGAGCGCCCGGCGGGCTTCCGTGATTGGCCCTCGCAAGCTCACGTGGCCGGCCGGCCGGCCCGTGCGGGCGGCGTACAGCTCGGGAAACGGTCCCACGCCGTGGTCCCCGGTGAGCGCGATGACGATGCGCGCCGAATCCCGGAGTCGGTAGAGCGAGTCGATGAACGCGCCGAGTGCGCGGTCCAGCCGCAGGATCTGATCGTGGATCTCGCGGGAGTCGGGCCCGTAGCGGTGCCCGACGGCGTCGGTGCTCGAGAGCGAGATCGCCAGCAGGTCGGTGCCGGGCCCGTGACCGAGCCCGAGCGCCTCCACCCCGGCCAGCGCGAAGTCGAGCGTGATCTGGTCCATCCAGGGGTACTGGATCACATCTCCGGCCGCGCGCGCGGAATCCGCCGTGAGCAGGTGCGGAAACACGAAGTCCCGCCCGCCGCCCTCGAACGGCACCGAGTCGGGCTCGGGATAGGCGCTGTCGGGCAGCAACAGCGTCCAGGCGCGTCCCG
>Ga0153916_10001699_pt1 | contig 15967 bp, 14 predicted proteins | sample Opewatmetagenome_FD_109642 | JGI IMG/M metagenome (GOLD analysis project Ga0153916, IMG submission 109642) | Freshwater wetland microbial communities from Ohio, USA - Open water 3 Core 3 Depth 4 metaG | ecosystem: Environmental > Aquatic > Freshwater > Wetlands | place: USA: Ohio, Lake Erie...
AGGATGGTCTCCCCGGTCTTCAGGCTGGCCAGCGCCGCCGGATTTCCGCACCCGAGGCCGAGGTTGGCCTCCTCGGGGATGCCTGCGAGCTCAGCGGGCGAATAGCCGACCATTTGGCTGGCCTTTTCCTGGCTCAGATCCGGCTGTCCGCAGCCGCAGGGAGAAGAGGCCGGGGCACAGCAAGATGTCTTCGTGTTCGCGGCCCGGGCGTACCGGTCCCGGACCTGTTTCTTGATTTCGTTGTCCTTGAGGCTCATGTTTAATCTCCTTTAAGAAATGATGTCCTTCATGAGTGGGCCGAGCCGGCCCCGGACCATGCCCGTGAGCTGCTCAGCCTTGATCAACGAGATGCAACAGACGGCCCGGTCTTTTCTCCACAAGATGAGGGCGAGTTTGTCTCCGGGCCGAATTCCTGCGGCCTTACGCACATCCTTAGGGAGCACCATCTGGCCCCGCTCATCCACGCTGACCAGGGCTTCCACTCGGCAACATTCGTTGTCTTCGTTCTTTGTCTGGGCGGCCATCAACGCACCTCCTGAATTATCTTCAATATCATATAATTCAGTATTTTCCTATTTTTCTGACAATTTGTCAAGTCTTTCGATGATATTCCCTGGAAATTCAGAGTGAAAGGGGGCCGACCTAGAAGCCGACGCCGAGCATGAGAATCAACGATCTGTTCTTCATTTCATTCTCTATTCCGAGGAGCGGCTCGGCGATATTGACCAGTCCAAGATCGTATCGGATATCCAGGATCATAATGGCGTCTTTGATTTTGAAATCGATCCCCCCGCCGAACACGAGGCCGAAATCGGATCCCTTGATCCCTATCAATTCCTCCTTGAGCTCAAGACCCAAAACTTTAATCTCGCCGCTGTCGCTCAGTTTGAGCGACGCGTAAGGGCCGACGAATACGCTGGGGTTTATGCGGCTTTGGGTGGGGAACTTGAGCTTGAGGAGCAGGGGGAGTTCCAGATAATGGATGGCGATGGACTTTGATGCCACGATGCCGAGAATACCCCCTTCGAGCTTCCCGCCTTTTTTCGAGTAGTAGAGCTCTGGTTGAAAGGCCAAGTATTCATTGATATTGACCGTATAATAGGCCCCTAAAGTAAAACCGACAGCAGGTCCCCATGATAATGTGACTAGGCCTGCACCTTTCTGGCTCAACGTGGAAAAATTAATCCCGGCCTTCAATCCGACTTGGGCCGAAAGGGGATATGCACACAGAAGAAAAATTACAGATCCGGCGATGACGAGGACTCGGGTTTTTCTCATGATCCGCCTCCATCTTTAAGATAATGATAAAAACGCAAAGAGTCAAACAAAATGAAGCGGGTTATTCCCCTCTGAGCTTCTTCAGCATTTGGGCGCCGTTGACGTTATTCGGGTTGATGGCGAGCGATTTCTCATAGTTCTCGATCGCCAGTTCTTTGTCCCCGTTCATCATGTAGGCTTCGGCCAGGCTGTCATAGACATTCCAGGACTGGGGATAGAGCTCAACGTTCAGCTTGAAGACGGCGATCGCCTCCGCGTATTTTTTTTCGCGTAGGAAGTTGTATCCAAGGCTGTTCAGACGGTTCTCATCGATGGCCGGGTCCTTAGGGTCCTTGGCCCTGAGGTCCTTGTAGGCCGAGACGGCCTCCTCGGTTTTTCCCGCCAAAAGCAATTCGAAAGGCATTAAAACACCGTCGGGCAGGCGCTCGGCGCTGAGCTCTTCCCTCGGTGTACGAAGAAGCACCGCCTTTGAGCTTCCATTTTCCGGTCTGGCGAAAACATACTGGTTTTGGCTCTCCCTCCGGACGAACGCATTCTCAGAGACGGGCACGAGCTCGAACGCCGCGTCCCCGGTCGCCTGCCCCTTGAGCGTGTTGTTCTCAAGGCTGACGATCAGGACGCTGTCGGATGAAAGCCGATATCGACCGGCAAAAGCCGCCAGCTCCTCCCGGCCGAGTGCGACCGGCTCTACGACCGGCGCGACATAGTCCTTCCATCCGTATTCCACAGCGATACTCTGCAAGATCTCGTTGATCAGGCGGTCCGGGCGGTCGTCGGAGTTCGTCATGATGGCCGCTCCGTATCCGGAATCCTTGTTGCCCACCAGTTGGCACACGAACCCGGCATCTGCCCCGCCGTGTCCGAAATACACTGACTGACCATGATGCTCAAGAAAAAATCCCAGCGCCATCTCGTTCACTCGATCCACCTTGATCTGCGGCGTCACCATCAAGCGCGCCGTCTTGGGGGTGAGGACTCGGTTGGACTTCCCCGCGGCCATGAGACGGGCGGCCATGGCGAACTTGGCCAAGTCGGTTGGAGTCGTCCACAGCCCGGCCGCGGCCATCTCTGGATACTTATGGGTCTTCCCCTCGAGAGCCTTGCCGCCCGAGTGCCCGGACGCCGCCAGCGCGAAGCGGTCGGGACTCATGTCCTGTTCATAGGAACTGCTCGTCATGCCGAGCGGACCCAGGACCTTATCTGCCATGATCTCCGGGAAGGGTTTGCCTTCGACATCGATCATCGCCTGCTGCATGATCGTCGTGCCGCCGCCCGAATAGCGCCAGATCGTCCCGGGGACGGTGTCGACTCGGATGGGGGGCGAGTTGGCGGGAGCGACTCCGTCAAGAATCTGAACGAGCGTGGGCTGGGGCCTCCCTTGAGCATAGCCCCCGAACCCGTGGACCGTCAGTCCCGCGCTGTGGCTCATGATGCGGCGGAGGGTGACCTTCTCGGATTTCGTGAACTCATCTTCTGGGAGCTTCCAGGGGACGAGGTAGGAGTTGATGTTCTCGTCGAGCGAAAGCTTTCCTTCATCGACGAGCCGGAGCGCGCCCATGACGGCGACCGGCTTGCTGACCGACCCGGCCACGAAGAGGGTCTCTTGTGTCACCGGCTCGTTCGCTCCGATGTCCATGACACCGTAGCCTTTCGCCCAGACGACTTGGTTGCCGTCAAAAACGGCGACGCTCACTCCGGGTATGTTATAGAATTTCATCCGTTCCAGGATGTTCCAACTCTCGTCGCCCTGGATGCGAACGGGCGGCACAAGTCCATGTTCGACCCGCGAGATCCCGGCCTCTCTTTTTTGAGAGCAGGCGACTCCTATCATGAAGATCAAGAGGATGCCGGCGAGCCGCTTGAACGCGTGATTCATCATGTTGTCTCCTTTTGTCTATACAAGGAAGGGATCATCGCTTGATGTTGGATGCAAAGAGATATACGGATTGTCGGGGATAATGGTTGCGGCCGCTCAGGCGATCGAACCCGACCTCGAGCCTTCGATCAGCCTGATCGAGAACCCGCAGACCGGGACGAGCGGTCCCATCTGGGTCAAGGGCCGGATCCCGATCGAATCGGCCGGCGGCTTCGAGTACGAGTCGAGGAATCGGGTGACACTCTGCCGCTGCGGAAAGTCCAATAACAAGCCGTTCTGTGACGGCTCCCACACCTCCATCAATTTCCGTTCGGGCACCTGATTACGGCCGCGGCCTTCCCTGAGAGTTGAGCGGTGGTCTTAGCGATCGCGGGTTTCCCCAGCTCACTTGGCGATCGTCCATTTGTATATGTTGTCCCCGAGGACTACGATGGTGGTGGAGGCCAGGACCTCGCTCTCATCCGGTCTCTTGGCCTCGAAGAGATGCTCGCCGTAAGGCATATTGCTGATCGTAGCGGTGACCTGGTCGTCGATGTCGGTCTGGAAAGTGCCGTCCCCGTAAAGGCTGATCGTTTCTCCATAGTTGTTGGTGACAACTACGGCGGCTGTGCTGCTGACCGTCCACGTATAGTCCTGCTTAGCCGTGATTTCTGCGACTGTGGACTTCAGCGGCGTCTGGGTCCCCTTTTGCATGGCTTCAAGCAGGTGAGTGCCTAGTTCGAGATTCTCGATATAGTAATATTCCTGGTTTTCCAGAAAAAACTGATATTTCGTGTCCATATAGATGTCAATCGCAATTCCGCAATTATTGTTGACCCTGATCCTGGCTTGGTCGGGCTCGTCGGTTGTGGGAGAATTCTGGCAGCCCGAACCGGCCAGAAGCAACAGTCCCAAACACACGGCCGTTCCCCAGGCTTGCCACCTAATCTGGTTTTTCCGTTTACCCATTTTAAACCTCATTCCGCGTCCAGAATATACCATTCCTCCCGGACCGTCAAACGAGCTCCCTCGGTGCTGACTTACCCTTAGAGGTGATAATACTCGTTGAAACCTCACCTTTCGATTCCCCCCTAAAGATGATTGACCGGGGCGGGGGGGTATGGGAATCTGATTTTGGCTTCAGGCGAGACCCGTCCCCATGTCTTCGGACGGAAAGGACATAGATAGCCGGTCTGCGAAGCGGCCGCGAGCTTCGCCCAAGGGCAATTCTGAGGAGACAAGCCGATGGCACATCAGGAACAGGAGTTGGACAAACTGTCTTATAAGAAAAAGGTCCTTATCGCGGATGATTCCCCGGTGAGTTTAGCCTCGCTCGAGAAGATGCTCTCGACGAGCCACTTCCATACCATCCGCGCCTCGGACGGCAAGGAAGCTTATGACAGGGCTGTTTGCGAACTCCCCGACCTGATCATGCTCGACGTGATGATGCCGGAGATGAACGGCTTTGAAGTCGCCAAGGTGCTGAAGGAGGATTCCCGGACGCGCAGCATCCCGATCATCATGGTCACCGCCCTGGACGATCCGGAGTACGAGATCGCCGGGCGGGAGGCTGGAGCCGAGGAATACCTCTCCAAGCCGGTCAGACCGCAGGAGCTCATCGCCCGGGCGAACTCCCTGATCGCCCTCAGACAGTACCGAGATCAGCTGACCATCCGCAATCACTCGGAGGGGTCTTTTATCATCGATAAGCATTCTGATGACGCCGGTCCGGAGACCCAAAAGGAACGCCCCTTGGTCCTCCTGGTTGAAGACAACGAGAGCGACGCCGAGCTCGTCCGGCACCTCTTGAATGATCTGCCTCTCCATCTGGAACGCCTGTCCAACGGGGAGGAGGCGGTTGAGCTCTGCCACACCGGCAAAGTGGACATGATGCTCTTGGATATCCTTCTCCCCGGGCTGAATGGATTCGAGGTCTGCCGCCGGGTCAGGAGTTCGGAAAAAGGAAAGGACCTGCCCATCGTCATCATCACCTGCCTGGAGGATATGGACAGCCGGCTCAAATGCATCGAGCTCCAGGCCGATGATTTCCTGGTCAAGCCGATCGCCGGCCGCGAGCTCCAAGCCCGGGTCAAGATCCTCCTGGAGAAGAAGCAGCGGCTGGACAAGCTGAGGTCTCATTATGAAGAAGCCCTGAATTCGGCCGTTGTCGATTGGCTGACAGGCCTCTACAACCACGGCTATTTCAAGCGATTCCTGGACCTCGAGATCAAGAAGTCGCTCCGGCAGCGGTATCCCGTTACGCTGATCATGATCGATATCGACAATTTTAAGGCCGTCAACGACGCCCATGGTCATCCCATGGGGGACATGATCCTTCAGGAACTGGCTCAGGTTGTCAGGCGGGCGGTCCGGGAAGTGGACCTGGTCGCGCGCTACGGCGGAGACGAGTTCGCCGTCGTCCTCCCGTACTCGGACGGACCCGGCGCCCTTGGGGTGGCCCGCAGGATCGACGAGGCCATCAAATCCCACGGCTTCCCCCCGAAAGAGCCCGTCCAGGAAATCCGGCTGACCGTAAGCATGGGAGTGGCCGGCTATCCCGAGGACGCCGTTCATGTGGACGGGCTCATCCACAGCGCGGACCAGAAGCTCTACACGGCCAAAATAAAAGGGAAGAACCAGATCTCCGCGTAGGGACGCATCTTCCGCAACGTCCCTTCCCCTGTTATAATTCCCCGTCATGCTCAAGCCCCTGAATATCGGCCGGGTCAAGATCGGTTTTCCCGTGGTCCTTGCCTCGCTGGCCGGGTACAGCGATCTGGCCTACCGCTTGGTCTGCCGCTCCATGTCAGCCCCGTACTGCACGACTGAAGCGATGCTCGACCGGCAGCTTCTCGTAGAAGGAAAGCTCCTCGACCGGCTGGTCAGGCTTGACGGGGCCGACCACCCGGTGGCGGGGCAGATCATGGGGAACGAGCCGGCCGTCATGGCCCGCGCCGCGGCCAGGCTGAGCCGGCTGGGTTTTGATGTCATCGACCTGAATCTCGCCTGTCCGGTCAAAAGAGTTTTGGCCCGGAAGCGAGGCGGGTACTTGATGTCTCATCCTGGCCACGTACTGGAAATCGTCAATGCAGTTCTTGAGGCCGTTCCCGAGCGGCCTGTTACGCTCAAGCTCCGCCGGTCCTTTGCCGAAAAGGATGCGGATTCCCGGGCCTTCTGGAAGATCGCGGAGGAGGCTTTCAAGGCGGGGATCGCCGGCATTTGTGTCCACGCCCGCAGCGTGGAGCAGAAGTACAGGGGACCGGCGGATTGGGATTTCTTGGCGCGGGTAAAAGGAGAATTCCCGGAGAGGACGGTCCTCGGCTCGGGGGATGTCCACTCCGCCCGGGACGCTATAAGGATGATCGAAGAGACGGGCGTCGACGGGGTCTTGGCTGCCCGGGGCGCGATCGGCAATCCCTGGATCTTCAGCCAGGCCCGAGACATCGCCGCCGGCAGGGAAGCGCCTGAACCCGGGATCGACGAACAACGGAGGGTCATTGTCCTCCATTATCGGACAGCCTGTGACCTTTACGGCCCGAGACGGGGGCTCAAAATCATGCGCAACTTCGGGATTTATTATGCCCGCCGGCATCCTCAGCCGGCACGGGTCCGGGCCGGCGTCATTGGAGTCAGGAACGAAAGGGACTGGGAGGAATGGTTAGAGGCCCTTTATGCCCAGCCGCAGCCTTGACAATCCCGGAAGGCGGGGATAGATTCGAATGAGGGGAAATATTGCCTAGAGAAGTCGTCCAGGTAAACCGTGCGCCCGTGCTGACGCTTTGGGCGAGCGTCGTCGCCGAGCGGCTTGGCTACGACCACGAGGCCTCGCTCTCCCTGGGCAAGGCGCTGGCGGGGCTGAACGCCCAGTCCAAAGGGCGGCGCCTCGGCATCTGCAAGGCCCCCGAAAAAGCCGAGGGGGCGCCTCCGAAAAAGGCCCGTCGAGGAGAGCAATTCTGGGTGGAGCTTCTGGGGCGTCCCATCCCGGCGACGCAGACCGGTCAGGGCGTTAGGGCTGTCGAGGGAGACCGTCTGATCGATCCCGGTGGCGTCGAGCGTTATCTTTACGGCAAGTTCGGGGAAGGGTTAGAATCTGTTCGCCGGGCCATGGAGGAGCTGGCCCAGACTTTCTCACCCAGGGAACTTGCGGCCAAGGCGTTTTCCCTATACGAGCATTTCCGGCCCCGTATCCCGGAAGGAGTGCAGGGCTGGGGTGCCAAGGGAGAGCTGGACTTGGACCGGATCCGCTGTCTGATTCATTCTTCTTGAATCTTCCCGAAGGATTGATCCGATGAAGGCGATGGTGATGCACCGGGTTTGCGATCTCCGCGAAGACCGCGATCCGTTGGAGCTCAGAGACGTCCTGAAGCCTGTCCCAGGGAAGGGAGAGATTCTGCTTAAGATCTCGGCCTGCGGGGTCTGTCATACCGAGCTCGACGAGATCGAAGGACGGATGCCGCCTCCGCGGCTTCCGCTCATCCTTGGACATCAGGTTGTCGGACGGGTGGAGGGATCGGGGAGAGGCGCCGGCAGGTACAAGGACGGAGAGCGGCTGGGCGTGGCTTGGATCCATTCGGCTTGCGGAAGCTGCAAGTTCTGCCGCAGCGGGCAGGAGAATCTATGCGCCGGTTTCCTGGCGACGGGAAGGGACACCGACGGCGGGTATGCGGAATACATGACCGTGGGCCAGGAGTTTGCCTACCCTGTCCCCGACGTTTTTTCTGATGTTGAGGCCGCGCCGCTCCTCTGCGCCGGGGCGATCGGCTATCGTTCCCTGAACCTAACGGGTCTCCGGGACGGGCAGCGGCTTGGGTTGACCGGTTTCGGCGCGTCGGGCCATCTTGTCCTCCTCATGGCCAAGCATATATTCCCCAAATCCGAATTGTACGTTTTCGCCCGGGCTGAGAAGGAACGTCAGTTCGCCCGCGAGCTCGGGGCGGCCTGGGCCGGCGGGACGCTGGAGAGCTCACCTGAAAAACTCGACGCCTTGATCGATACGACGCCCGTCTGGAGGCCCGTGGTCGAAGCCCTGCGCAACCTGGATTCCGGAGGCCGCCTCGTCATCAACGCGATCCGGAAAGAGAGCGTCGATCAGGATAGCCTACTGAAATTGGACTATCCCAGCCATCTCTGGCTGGAGAAGGAGATCAAGAGCGTCGCCAATGTGACGAGAGCCGACGTGATCGAGTGCTTGAAGCTGGTGGCCGAGATTCCCATCAAGCCCGAAGTTGAACTCTACCGTCTGGAGGAAGCCAACCGGGCTTTACTCGAGATCAAGGAGCGCAAAATCCGGGGAGCGAAAGTCCTGAAGATCCAGTAGGTTATTTCTTGATCGGCTTGGGCCTCCAGTTTTTATCCACGGCCACGAAGACGACCTCGGCCTCTGTCACCCTGACCGTTTCCTGGCTGTCCGCCCGGGTGGCTTCGACCTCGATTTTGATGGTGATCGAGGTGTGGCCGACTCGGATCGTCTCGGTATAGAAGCTGACCACGTCGCCCACGAAAACCGGCTTGTGAAAGACGACCTTGTCCATGGCCACGGTGACAAAATTGTAGGGGCCGCACGTTTTACGCGCTTGGATAGCGCCGGCCAGATCGGCGTGGCTCATGATGATACCGCCGAAAATGACTCCGTGCCTGTTTGTGTCGCGGGGAAGGAGCGTCACCCGGAGGGCGGGATCCCGGCACTCTTTCATGGGAGTAACCTTTTCGGTCACGTTGTTTCTATACCATAGGCGGCACTTGCGGTCAACGGGGCGAAAACAGGCCGCGCGCTAATCCGGTTTGTTGAGGCGGATGCCTTTTTCGATGATGCTGAGTCCTCCCTTCCCGCAACAGAGCAGGAGGTCAAGGGCCGATAGGTTGGGCAGAAATTCGCCCCAAAACTGAGGATACTGAGGCGGCGAATAGCGAAGGAAATGAAGCTTGATTCCCGCCCTATCGAAAAGCGAGGCATCCACTGATTTTTCGGACCCGTACGGCAGGATAACTTCATGGGCCTGCATCTTGAGAGCACTGGAGACGAGGAGCGAAGTGCCCGTTGCGGCTACGCCCGTCGAGGATTGGAGGATGATCTTGCGGTCGATTCCTAGTCCGGTCGTGAGGATTCCCAGGAGTCCGAGCGTCAGGTCCAGAAACATAGGACCGGGCCGGGTCACTGTCTCGCGGATCTTCTCGTACACGGATTCAAAGATGAGGGAATGTCCATAATAGTGCTCGAGGGTGAGCAGGAATTTTCTCTGCCAGCGCTTCTTTTCATAGATCTCCAGGTCCTTGATCATCTGCCGGCCGCGGCCTTTCCGCTTGAGCGGGACGGTGATCCAGATCTCGCCCTCCGGACCCTTGAGGCGGTTGCGGTTGACGAAGGTGAAACCGCGGCCGAGCCAGGTGTCATCGAGAAGGACCATCCGGTCGGAGCGGAGCAGCCGGGCGAAGAAGCCTCCCCAAGGAATGAAGGCCGGCTGGTTGAAGCTGATGATCAAGGAAGCGCTATCTTGCCGAGAAACGGTGGACAGTCAGGCTTCTATAAACGGCGCCCGGCCTGAGGATCGTCGAGGGGAAACTCGGCCGGTTGGGGGAATCCGGGAAATGCTGGGTCTCCAGGCAGAAGCCGTGGTGCTTCAGGTAGACCTTGCCCTCCTTTCCGGTGATAGTCCCGTCCAGGAAATTCCCGGAGTAGAACTGAAGGCCCGGCTCGGTCGTGTGGATCTCCATCACCCTGCCGCTCTTCGGCTCAAACACCCGGGCCGCCAAATCCAGCTTCCCTCCGCCGCCCCTAAGGACGAAATTATGGTCGTACCCGCCCTCGACCTGGGTGATCCGCTCGCCGATGGCGTGGGGCGTCGTGAAGTCGAACGGCGAGTCCTTGACTGGCCGGACCTCACCCGTTGGGATCAGCCCGGCATCGACCGGGGTATAGCTTCCCGCGTTGATCGTCAGCTCGTGGCCGAGGATATCGCCTTCACCGGCCAGGTTGAAGTAGCTGTGATGGGTCAGGTTGACCGGAGTCGCCTTGTCCGTGGCGGCCTCATAGGAGATCTTGAGTTCATTTTCGTTCGTAAGGGTGTAGACGACCGTGACGGCTAGGTTTCCTGGATAGCCCTCTTCGCCGTCCCGGCTCAGGTAGCTGAACTTGACGCCGGCGGCGCCTGTTTCCTGCACCGGCTCGGCTTTCCAAACCACCTTATCGAAACCCTTGATCCCTCCGTGGAGGTGGTTCTCGCCGTTGTTCACGGCAAGTTTATAGGTGAGCCCGTCCAGGGAGAAGCTCCCCTTGGCGATGCGATTCCCGTACCGGCCGACAATCGACCCGAAGTACGGGCTGTTCTTGATGTAGCCGTCGAGAGCCTCGTATCCCAGGACGATATCGCCCGGTTTGCCCGCCCCGTCGGGGACCTTAAGCGAGACCAGCGTCGCTCCGTAGGTCATGACGCGGGCTTCGAGGCCGTTGTCATTGGTCAGAGTATAGATCTCGATGGCGGTGCCGTCTGAGGTCTGTCCGAAAGGCTGGTTTTGAACATTCATGGCTATCCTTCCTTGCGCTGGTTCGTTGGCCGCCGCAGGCTCCGACTGGTCAGTTTTGCTGCCTCGGCAGGCGGAAATCCCCAGGAGAGCGAGCATCATAAGCCCGCCAGCCGAGATCATTCCAACCCCTCCCTTCATGCGCGCCTCCTGTTTGGTTTCGGCTTTTTTGGTCTGTTTGGCCCATCGTACTTTATCCCCGTCCAATTTCCAAATTCCGGCCTTGACATCGAGTGGGGCTTTTTATAATCTTCCCGGCGCGGATGAGAGAAGTCAAGGCGCATCTTAAATAATATTCAACGCAGCCTTGCTGCGATCCCGATATGCTAAGGAAAGGAGGAATCATGAGGAGGGTATTTTTCATCTGTTTGTTTCTTTCGGTCATCCTAATCGTGGGTTCGGCCTATGGTTTTTCGGCCGAGGCGAAGAGCTATCTGATCCTGGCCAAAGCCCAGGGCAAAGGCAGCACGGCCATCGACGACCTGATATCCCTTGCCGGGGGCACCATAGTTACAAAACTGGAGAAGATCGGGGTCGTCGTGGCTTCCTCAGACAACCTCGAGTTCCTTGCCATCGTGACCGCCGACCCCCGGATCAGCAAAGCGGCCGAGGACGTCGAGGTCAACTGGCTCCCGAGTGAAAACTACATTGAAGCCAATGAAGCCGACTTGGTAGCCGAAGGACTCAACACCGAACCTCTCTCAGGTTACCAGTGGAACATGTGGCAAATCCACGCTGACGAAACGGCCGCCAATGGGGATTTGGGCTGGGGCGTGAAGCGTGCGCGAGTGGCTGTGCTCGACAGCGGCATCTGGAGCGGCCATCCGGACATAACGCCCAACGTCAATGTCGCATTGTCTAAGTCTTTTGTGCCGGATGAGCCGGGCTTTGAGCCTGTCGTTTATGGGTTTAGTCACGGAACCCATGTCGCCGGGATCATCGCGGCTCCGATTAATAATAAAGGGGTTCAGGGTGTGGCTCCATTGGCCGAGATCGTCGCCGTTAAAGTCCTGCAGAGCACGACCGGAAGCGGAGCCTTCTCCTGGGTTATTGAGGGGATCATGTACGCCTCAGGACCGGACGTTCAAGCAGACGTGATCAACATGAGCCTGGGAGCGGTATTCTCCCGTATCAATGCCGGTGGCGGCGGCGCCGGGCCTCTTATCGCCGCGCTCAATAGGGCGATTAACCATGCGATGGCTGCAGGAACTCTCGTCGTCAGCTCGGTTGGCAATGAGGGAGTGAACCTCAATTCCATCCTGTGGTCCATCCCGGCCCAGTCCGGAAACGGCATGGGAATCGCGGCGACAGGCCCGAATGGGTGGGCAGACTTCGATCGGCCCGCCTCGTACACGAACTTTGGCCAGTCAGTGGTCAATGTGACGGCGCCGGGCGGCGATTATGTGAACGAGACCTTTTATCCCTATGACATGGTTTTGAGTCCAGGCGGACGTGACGCATCGTATTGGTATTATTATTTTGCCGCGGGAACATCCATGGCGGCTCCGCACGTCTCCGGTCTTGCTGCCCTCCTTGTCGGCAAGTATGGCCGCATGAGTCCTGCTCAGCTCAAATCGATCATACAGAGAACCGCGGATGATATCCTAAAACCGGGTGCCGATCCTTACAGCGGCAAGGGCCGGATCAACGCCCTTAAAGCCCTACAGTAGGGTTTTCGTACGAGCGCGATGGGGCTAGGCCACCCGCTGAAGCTTCTGAGAAAATAAGGAGGGGGAGGAGTATACCCCGGGAACTTTATTCATCTTTCGGCGTTAAAAACCTGAGCGGGAGCGCTGACATTCCCAAGTTGTTCATGATAATAATTACAGAATGGGTGATGCTTGCCGCCATTTTCCATTTTTTGACATACTCCTATTTCTAAGATATAAGATGGCCTCGATAAGGGCGACCATGATCGCCCCGTGGATGAGTATGCCCCCCTTGTTGTCCAACCGCATTCTTCCCTGGAGGTAGTGTCCGTGTCTAAGAAATTGTCGCTATTGTTGATCGGGTTCTGTGCCTTCTGGCTCGCGCTTGCGTTGGTCTCCTGCCAGGGCAAAAAGACGCCCCGTCCCGACAAGATCCAGCCGCTCGTTCCTATTGCCGTCCGTCCGTTCCCCCTCCAGAACGTCAGGCTCCTCGACGGGCCGTTCAAGCAGGCCATGGACCGGAACACTCGATACCTCCACGACCTCGACTCCGACCGCCTCCTGCATAATTTCCGCCTCACGGCCGGCCTTCCTAGCTCGGCCCAGCCGCTCGGCGGATGGGAGGAGCCCAAGGTTGAGCTCCGCGGCCATTTCGTCGGCCATTTCCTTACGGCCTGCGCCCTGACCTTTGCCGCGACCGGTGAAGAAGCGATCCTCCGGAAAGGGGGCGGCATCGTAACCGAGCTGGCCAAATGCCAGAAAGCCCTCGGCAAATCCGGATACCTCAGCGCCTACCCGGAGGAATTCATCGACCGGGTCATCGAGGGAAAGCGGGTCTGGGCGCCCTGGTACACACTCCACAAGATCATGGCCGGCCTCCTCGACATGCATATCTATTGCGGGAACCGGCAGGCCCTTGATGTCGTCAAGGGAATGGCCGCCTGGGCCAAGCTCCGGATGGATAAGCTGGACGAGGAAGCGATGCAGCGAATGCTCAGGGTGGAGCACGGCGGCATGACTGAGGTCCTGGCCAACCTCTACGCCGTGACCGGCAACCCGGACCATCTGGCCTTGGCCCGGCGGTTCGATCACAAGGCTTTCCTTGAGCCATTGGCCGAGCGGCGCGACGAGCTCAAGGGGCTTCACGTCAATACCCAAGTCCCCAAAGTGATCGGCGCGGCCCGTGAATACGAGCTGACCGGAGATAATCGTTACAGGGACATCGCGACCTACTTTTGGGACGAGGTCGTCAACCACCGCTCTTATGTGACTGGCGGCAGCAGCAATTATGAGGGCTGGCGAACCGGACCGGACATCCTGGCCGCAGAGGTGAGCAATGCCAGCCATGAGACCTGTGTGACCTACAATATGCTCAGACTCACCCGCCAGCTTTTCACCTGGGATCCCGATCCGAAGCTCGCCGATTACTATGAGCGTGCCCTCCTCAACGGGATCCTGTCAACGCAGGACCCGGAGACCGCGATGGTGATGTATTACATGCCGCTGGAGTCGGGCTGGTACAAGACTTTCTGCACACCCAATGATTCCTTCTGGTGCTGCAGCGGAACGGGCGTCGAAAACCACGCTAAGTACGGCGACAGCATCTATTTCCACGACGATAACACCCTCTACATTAACCTCTTCATCCCCAGCGAGCTCCACTGGCCGGAGAAAGAATTGACCGTGCGCCAGGAGACCGCCTTTCCAAAGGAGCAGGGGACGACTCTCGTCTTCAGCGCACCGGGCGAGGTGGAGCTCGAGCTCCGCATCCGGGTGCCCTGTTGGGCGAATAAGGGAATTTTTCTCCAAATCAACGGCAAAGCCGAGGAAGCTGAGGCGCAGCCCGGCAGCTATCTGTCGCTCCGCCGCACCTGGAAAAACGGCGACATGATAAACTTGGAGATGCCGATGTCTCTCCACCTCTGGCGGATGCCCGACGACCCCAACCTTGCGGCCGTTCTATTCGGCCCCGTGGTCCTGGCCGGAGAATTGGCGACCGAGGGCCTCAGCAAAGAAAAAATCTTTGGACCCTATCACTCCGAGGGAAGGCCGGTTCCCGCGCCCGATCTCGTTCCAGCGGGAGACAGCCTGGAAGACTGGATAAAACCTGTCGCCGGCCGGCCGCTGACTTTTCAGACGCTCGGCGCCGGCCGCCCGGACGAGGTTACACTTGTGCCCTTCTATGAGCTTTTCGGCAAACGCTATGCCCTCTATTGGCACCTTTACGGCGAAAAGGACTGGGCCGATGCCGCTGCCAGGCGCAAGGCCCGCGCGGCCGAAGAAGCCGCCCGCAAAAAAGCCATCGAGAAGCGCCTCGTCGACCGGGTGGCAGTCGGCGAGGCCGAGTCGGAAAAGGAACACAACCTCCAAGCTGAGAAGAGCGAGTCCGGGGAGAATAGGGGAGAACGCTGGCGGCAGGCCGTGGACGGCGGCTGGTTCAGCTATGATCTCAAGGTTATCCCCGGCGTGCCCCTGGCGCTTCTCAGCACCTATTGGGGGAGTGATACCGGACGGACCTTTGACATTCTCGTCGACGGGAAAAAGATCGCCACTCAAACAGTCAACGTCAATTTTCCCGGCGATTTCTTTGACGTGGAATACAGGATTCCTCTTGAACTCACCCGCGGCAAAGACAAGGTGACGGTCAGATACGAGGCCCCGCCCGAAGGCCTTGCCGGCGGCCTGTACGACTTGGTGATGCTCAGAGAAAGATGATAAAATAAAGCCCTCTGATCCGCTTGATGAGGAGGCGAAGCTCATGTCAAAGAGAGCCCGGCTGATAGGACTCGCCATCGGCGTAGCGCTGCTCTGGCCGCAGATCTCGTGTAACAAAGGCGGGGGAATGGATTATCCCACCTCCGCCGTCCCCATAACATCGGTCAAGCTCACCGACGCGTTCTGGGCGCCCCGACTCGAAACGAACCGGACTGTCACGATCCCGTTCGCGCTGGAGCAGAGCGAGTCGACCGGCCGGGTCAAGAACTTTGAGATCGCCGGCGGCACGGCCCAAGGCGCTTTCTGCACAAGCTACCCATTCGATGACTCTGACGTCTATAAGGTCATCGAGGGAGCTGCCTATTCCCTGATGGTCTATCCTGATCCTCAGCTGGAAACGAGGATCGACCAGCTCATCGCCAAGATCGCCGCCGCCCAGGAAAAAGACGGCTATCTCTACACGGCCCGGACCATCGACCCGGCGAATCCGCCTGTCGACTGGGTGGGAAAGGAGCGCTGGTCAAACCTCTACATGAGCCATGAGCTCTACAACCTCGGGCATCTCTACGAGGCGGCGGTCGCCTATGAAAAAGCGACGGGGAAGAAAAACCTCCTGGCCGTCGCCCTCAAGAGCGCAAACCTGCTCGACAGCGTATTCGGCCCGGGCAAGAAACACGGCACGTCGGGCCACCAGGAGGTCGAGATCGGCCTGGTTAAGCTCTACCGGCTGACCGGCAAGAAGAAATATCTCAACCTGGCCAAGTATTTCCTGGACGAGCGGGGGGATTCCAAGGACCGCAAGCTCTATGGCGAATACTCCCAGGACCACAAGCCGGTGATCGAGCAGGCCGAGGCCGTCGGTCACGCCGTCAGGGCGATGTACATGTATTCCGGGATGGTCGATGTGGCTGCCCTTACCGGCAACACGGCCTATATCCAAGCCCTGGACAGG